>ENA-OBLH01000610-OBLH01000610.1-metagenomes-genome-assembly--contig:-NODE-610-length-11399-cov-4.75388_pt1 | contig 11399 bp, 9 predicted proteins | sample MGYA00153382_OBLH01 | MGnify analysis MGYA00153382 | reverse complement strand
TGCGACCCCGCGCCAGCCCACCGCCGACACTGCCAACGCCTTGGATCGCGATATGCACGCCGCACACATCGTCACGCCCCAGCGCGCGCCGTACCGCTGCCTTCACGCCCAGATAGACACCGCGCGCTGTCGAGGGGCCAGGATCGCCGCCGAGACCCGGCAACCCTGCGACATGTGGTGTGACCTGCGATAGCGCGACCATATCGGCCTCGCTCATGCCCACATCCTGCGCGGTGATGTAACGACCACCCAGACTATCGACCGCACGCGCAAAGGCAGCGAGCATATCGGGCGTTTTGGTCCGGTTTGCATCGGCAAGGATCACTGCCTTGCCGCCGCCCGCCGGCAGTCCTGCCATTGCGTTTTTGTAACTCATCCCGCGCGACAGGCGCAGCGCATCTGTGACCGCGTCGTTGCTGTCGGCGTAATGCCAGAACCGCGTTCCGCCTGCCGCCGGGCCGAGAGTCGTCGAATGCACCGCGATGATGGCGCTCATTCCCGACGCGCGATCATGGAACATATGGACGCCCTCATGCGCGTCGAAATCGGGCAGATCATAAGGGGCAGGCATGGCGGGCTTTCGACATAAAATTACGCACTGTGGTTAGATAGTTACGACCGCGCTGTCACGGCCAAATAGCGCGCGCCAGTCGTGCCTATCAAATGTTCTTTCTATGTTCGCGTGGATTCGGTAGCCTCTGCCATGATCGACAACCGACCGAAACGCGGCGCAACGATAAACACCAGCAGTTCTCGGTTCGGCATGCCCGAGCGGCTCGCCGATGGCGACTGGCTCGACGCGGCACCACTCATCGATGGTGGGTCGCCACCGGTCGGCACGACCGTTACTGTGGAGAGGCCGCGCACGATCATCGCGCGCAACACATCGCCCGACGTTCCGTTCGATCGCTCGATCAACGCCTATCGCGGCTGCGAGCATGGCTGCATTTACTGTTTCGCCCGGCCCACCCATGCGTTTCATGACTTATCGCCGGGCATCGATTTTGAAACGAAGCTATTCGCCAAACCCGATGCGGCAATGTTGCTGCGCGCCGAGCTGTCGAGACCGTCCTATCGCTGCGCGCCGATCGCCATGGGGACCAACACCGACCCCTACCAACCGATCGAGCGCGACTGGCGGATCACACGCCAGTGTATCAAAGTACTCGCCGAGTGCGACCACCCGCTGATGATCACGACCAAATCCGACCGCGTCGTGCGCGACATCGACCTGCTTGGGCCGATGGCGGCAAAGGGGCTGACGTCGGTGATGGTGTCGGTCACAACGCTCGACCCCAAAATCGCGATGACGCTCGAACCGCGCGCGCCGTCGCCCAGGAAGCGACTTGCTGCGATCAAGGCGCTCGCGGACGCGGGCATTCCCGTTCAAGTGTCGGTCTCGCCGCTGATCCCCGCAATCACCGATCACGAGACCGAGGCGATCCTTGCAGCGGCCGCAGACGCGGGGGCGACGCGATGTTCGTTCATCCCCGTCCGCCTGCCGCACGAAGTCGCGCCCTTGTTCCGCGCGTGGCTCGACGCGCACTACCCCGACCGCGCGGGAAAGGTCATGTCGATCATCCATTCGATCCGTGGCGGTCAGCACGACAACGACCTGCGTTTCGGCGAACGGATGCGCGGGTCGGGGCCATGGTACGACCTGATGCTCAACCGCTTCAAACTGGCGCGGCGGAGGTATGGGCTGGAAGGGCCGAGAGTCGAGCTGCGGAGCGATTTGTTCCGCCCGCCAGACGGGGCGCAGGGGCGGTTATTCTAGATTATTTCGACCGGCCGACCGAGCTGCGTCGCGGCTTCGGCAAATCGGCGGTCGCGCGTGCACAACGTCGCCGAAACGCTGGCCGCTATGGCGAGGTGCAGAGCGTCGCTCGCGCGAAGCCCCGTGTTATAATCTGCAATAAAATTCCGCGCATCGACAAAAAAGCGCGACTCGAATGAAAGTGTACGAAAGCCGGAACGTTGTTTATCGAACAATCCAGTTGCTCTCGATCTATCGCTATTGGACATAACACCGGTCCGCACTTTCAGGGCCAGCGCCGATACAAACTCCGTGTTGACCCACTCGCTCACCGTCATTGTGGCGCGTTGCGCTGCCGCCCATTTCTTCACCGCTGCCGAAACATCTTCATTCACGAACAAGGGCACGACAACCGACGTATCGAGATACAGCATCAATAGCTTTCATCCCGCATGGCCCGGATGATATCGACCGAATCGACCGACGACATCGGCATCTTGCTGACCTCGGCATACAACGCCTCGAAATCTATGCGTTTCAGAGGAAGTTCGAATGGAACGATCTTTGCTACCGGCTTGCCATGGCGAATCAGTGTGACCGACTCACCGGATTCCACACGATCAACGACCTCGCTCAGATGCGCTTTGGCTTCTGAAAAATTCATTGACTCCATCACACGCTCCTGACCAATTATTTGGTCAACTAGCATCGATAAAACGAATCTTCAACCGCGCGCCAGCCGGTAGTCCTTGTACTGCGCCCGCAACGCCGTCTTCAAAATCTTGCCCGTGCCGGTGTGCGGCAAGCTATCGACGAACAGCACTTCGTCGGGCAGCCACCATTTGGCGACCTTGTCCGACAGATACGCGGTCACATCCGCTGCACTGACCTCGGCGCCCGGTTTCCGGATCACGAGCAGGATGGGGCGCTCATCCCATTTGGGATGGACGATACCGATAGCGGCGGCCTCCTGCACGCCCGGACAGCCGACGGCAGCGTTTTCAAGCTCGACCGACGAAATCCATTCGCCGCCCGATTTGATGACGTCTTTCGACCGGTCGCTGATCTGCATCGTGCCGTCGGGATGGAGGATGGCGACGTCGCCGGTGTCGAACCACTGGCCCTCGGTGGTCGCGTCCTCGTCCATCTTGAAATAACGCTTAACGACCCATGGACCTCGGATTTCGAGCCGTCCCGACGCCTTGCCATCGCGTGGCAGCACTTCGCCGTCCTCGCCGACAATGCGGAGCTCGACGCCAAAGGGGACGCGACCCTGCCGCGTGGTCTCGAGCACCTGCTCGTCGAAGCTCATCGAGCCCCATGCTGCCGAAGGCGCGCCCATCGTGCCGATCGGGCTGGTCTCGGTCATGCCCCAGGCGTGGTTGACGCGGATGCCCATCCGCATCAGCCGCTCGATCATCGAGCGCGGACAGGCCGACCCGCCAATCGTAACGATCTTGAGCTTGCCGAGATCGGCGGCCTGATCGCTGTCAGCAAGCGCATCGAGATGCTGGAACATCGCCAGCCACACCGTCGGCACGCCTGCCGAGTGGGTGATTCCTTCGTCGATGAACAATTTGTGGAGCACCGGCGCTTCGTTGGTGACACTGAACACGAACTTCACCCCCGCCGCGGCACCTGCAAACGGCAGCCCCCAACTCGCGGCGTGAAACATTGGGACGATGGGCAATAGTGCGGCCTGTGGGCTGAGGTCGAACACCGAGGGCGCAATTTCGGCCATCGCGTGGAGCATCGTCGAACGGTGCTCGTACAGCACGCCTTTTGGGTTGCCCGTCGTCCCGCTGGTGTAGCACAGCATACACGGGTCGCGCTCGTCTCCCATGTGCCAATCGAAGTCGCCGTCCTGCGCGGCGAGCATCGGCAAATAGTCGGTGTCGAAGCACAAATAGCTTTCGACCGTCGTTAGATGCGGTTTCAAACGCTCGATGATCGGGGCGAACGCCGCATCGTACATGATGACGCGGTCCTCGGCGTGATTGATGATGTAGATGAGTTGCTCGTCGAACAGTCGGATATTCAGCGTGTGGATCACCCCGCCGAAGCCGATCGCGCCGTACCAAGCGGTCAAGTGACGGTGATGGTTCATCGCAAAGGTCGCCACGCGGTCGCCGGGTTGCAGCCCCATCGCCGTGAACGCCTGCGCCAGCTTGCGCGCGTCGCGGGCGATCCCGGCCCAGTCGGTACGCTCGATACTGCCATCGGCCCAGCGCGTCGCAATCTCGCGGCTGCCGCATTCTCGCGCCGCGTGATCGATCAGGTGCGTGACCCGCAGCGACCAGTCCTGCATGCCGCCGAGTTTATCGGTCATTCTCGCTATCTCCTAGGAAACGAGCGCCAGTCGCGGCGCTTCTTGTGCTTTCAGCTCGACCTCGGTCACACCCGGCACGCGCCCCATCATCGCGGCGAACTCGCCATCGATCAGGAAATCGCGACCGAGTCTGACGAGGGCAGTCTGCCCGTTTGCGACGCGGGTCTGCAAGATCAGTTCGCACCGCCCGCCGCGGGCATTTACCAGCAGTTCGGCGAGCCCTGCGACCCCCGCGACATCGTCAACCGAGACGACCGCATTAAGCCGCGCCGTCTCCGCCAGCGCATCGAGCCGTTGCGCGCTACGCACGGTGACGCGCGGGGTTTCCTCGCCAGGCTGGCGTTCGAGTTCGACCCGGAGCAGCGCACAGCCGCCGTTGCGGCCCAGTTCCTCCAGCGCCACGCACGCATCGTCGTCGAAGCAATTCGCCTGAAACTGGCCGCTCTCGTCGCTCAGCGTTGCCGACAGGAAGCGGTTGCCCTTTTTCGACGTCCGCCAGCGCGCGTCCTCGACCATCGCCGCCATCGTTGCCGAGGTGCGCCCTTCGCCGCCATTCCCCGCCAGCGCGACAAAACTGCGCGCGCCATGTGCGCCCGCCACATGCTTGTAGCGGTCCACGGGATGCGCCGAGAAATAGAAGCCGAACGCTTCCTTCTCCGCCGTCATCCGCTCGGCCATCGACCAATTCGCGCTGCCCGGCAGCTGGATCGCAACGACCGAGGCTTCGCCCTCCCCGAACAGCCCGCCCTGCCCGCTGGTACGACCATATTCGGCCTGCGACGCCACAGCGAGTAATGTCTCGGCAACCGCAAAACACCCGGCCCGGTTGTCGTTCAGCCCGTCGAGCGCGCCTGAGCCAGCAAGGCTTTCGATCTGCCGCTTGTTGAGCAGGCGCGGATTGATACGATTGGCGAGGTCGTCGAGGTTGGTGAACGGACCGTTCTCCGTCCGCTCGACGCACAGCATTTCCATCGCGCCTTCGCCGACGCCTTTGAGCCCCCCGAGTGCAAAGCGCACTGCCAGCCCCTCGTCATGGATGTCGACCGCAAAATCGGAGCCGCTGCTATTGATGCATGGCGGCAGGCAGGTGACACCCAGTCGCCGCATGTCGTCGACGAAAATCGCCAGCTTGTCGGTGTTACCTAAATCGAACGCCATCGACGCTGCAAAGAAATCCTGCGGATAATGCGTTTTCACCCATGCCGTTTGATAAGTCAGCACGGCATAGGCGGCGGCGTGGCTCTTGTTGAACCCGTAGTTCGCGAACTTGTCGATCAGGTCGAACAGCTCGTTCGCCTTCTTGCGGTCGATGTCGTTGCGTCCGCATCCGTCGACGAATCCGGCGCGCTGCGCGTCCATTTCCTTCTGGATTTTCTTGCCCATCGCGCGGCGCAGCAAGTCGGCGTCGCCCAGCGAGTAACCGGCCAGCACCTGCGCCGCCTTCATCACCTGTTCCTGATAGACGATGACGCCGTACGTCTCGCCCAGCACATCCTCGAGCAGTGCGTGCGGATATTCGATCGCTACCCGTCCGTTCTTGCGGTCGGCGAATAGCGGGATGTTGTCCATCGGCCCCGGGCGATACAGCGCGCCGATAGCGATGATATCCCCGAAATTGCTCGGCCGCACCGATCCCAGCGCGCGCCGCATCCCTTCGGACTCCATTTGGAACACGCCGACGGTGTCGCCCTTTTGCAACAGCGCATAGACCGCCTCGTCGTCCCAGCCGAGCGTATCGAGATCGGGCCGGTGCCCCTCGCGTGCCTCGATCAGGTCGAGCGCGCGTTGCAGGACGCTGAGCGTTTTCAGCCCGAGAAAATCGAACTTCACCAGCCCCGCCGCTTCGGCATATTTCATGTCGAACTGCGTAACCGGCATGTCCGAACGAGGGTCGCGGTAGAGTGGCACGAGTTGATCGAGCGGCCGGTCGCCGATGACGACACCCGCAGCGTGCGTCGACGAGTGGCGCGGCAGCCCCTCCAACTTCATCGCGAGGTCGAACAACCGGCGGACGTCGGGGTCGTTCTTATACTCGCTTGCCAGCTCCGAGACACCGTTGAGCGCGCGCTTCAGGTCCCAAGGGTCGGTCGGGTGGTTCGGGACCAGCTTGGCGAGCCGATCGACCTGCCCGTAGCTCATCTGGAGCACACGGCCGGTATCCTTCAGCACTGCGCGCGACTTCAACCGCCCGAAAGTGATGATCTGCGCCACGGTGTCATGCCCGTATTTCGACTGGACGTAACGAATGACTTCGCCGCGCCGCGTTTCGCAGAAATCGATGTCGAAATCGGGCATCGACACGCGCGAAGGATTGAGGAAGCGTTCGAACAACAGCCCGAGTTTCAGCGGATCGAGATCGGTGATCGTCAGCGCCCACGCAACGACCGACCCCGCGCCCGACCCACGCCCCGGACCGACGGGAATGCCGTTGGTTTTCGCCCATTTGATGAAATCGGCAACGATCAGGAAATAGCCGGGGAAACCCATCCCCGCGATGACGTCGAGCTCGAAATCGAGCCGGTCGAAATAGGGTTGGAGGGCTGGAGGTATCACAACCTTTTCTTCTTCGAGCGCCAGCGAGAAGCCCGGCCGAGCGCCAGCGAGGTCTGCACTCTCGCCAACTTCTCGCTGCGCTCGAAGGAGCACCTCGCTATCGCTCGGCGAAGAGGTCTTGAGAAGCCGCGCCACCAACCCCGCCCGCGCATCGCGCCGCAGTTGCTCGGTCTCGGCCTCGCGATCCCCAGCCAAACTCGGCAAAATCGGTTTGCGCGACGGGGCCGCAACCGCGCACCGCTGTGCCAACACCAACGTGTTCTCCAGCGCATCGGGCAAATCCGCAAACAGCCCCCGCATGTCGTGCGCGGGCTTAATCCACGCATCGGGATTGGACTTCACCCGGTCGTCGCTTTCGACATAGGTCGATGCCGCGATGCACAGCATGATGTCGTGCGCGCGATGGAAATCCGCATCGGCGTAACAGGCCGGATTGGTCGCGACGAGCGGCAGCCCGCGCCCGTCGGCCATCGCGATCAGATGCGGCTCGGCAGCAGTCTCGACCGCATCGCCGCGCCGCGAAATTTCGACATAGAGCCGGTCGGGGAATAGCGCGATGAGCCGGTCGGCATAGGCATCCGCCGCCGCCTGCTGCCGGTCCGCCAAGAGCTTCGCCACCGCGCCCTCGCCGCCTGCCGTCAGGCAGATCAGCCCCTTGGCATGGCGCGCCAGTCGTTCGAAATCGACATGCGCTTGTTCCTCGACCGGGCGCGCGAGATGTGCCGCCGACACGAGCGCGCACAAATGCTGGTAGCCCGCCTCGTCCTGCGCGTAGAGCGCGAGCCAGTCGTAAGCGGCGGGCGCACCCTGCGGCACATCGGGACGCGCGACGCACAGCATTGTGGCGATGATCGGTTGCACGCCTTTGCTTGCCGCCGCGTCGCTGAACGGCATGACACCGTAGAGCCCGTTGCGGTCGCAAATCGCCACCGCCGGAAAGCCCATATCGCGCGCCTTGGCCGCGATATCCTTGGGGTCGATTGCCCCTTCGAGCATGGTGTACGCGGAGAAGATACGAAGCGGAACGAACTGCGCGTGGGCCATGCGCCACCTTGGGGGAGCAAGCGACGATTCGCAAACGGCGATCAGCCACAACTTAGCACGACGTTAAATCGTCCGGTCTATGGTTGTGTCCAACTGCTCCGGAGCCTTGATATTGCCGCCTACCCCCGTTTTTGATCGAACTGCGCTCGACCGGTTGGCTGCGGCATATCCCGTGTCGCCCGTCGTGCTGCGCCATACGCTGGCAGAGCACCCGTTGTTATCGGGAGAGGCTTTGCGCGCTGCGGCATCGCATATGGCCGCCGCCCATGTCGAGGCGCGGGCTGCGGCCTGTGCTGTCGGCGGTCCGTTCGGTGACTTGCTGGACAGCGAAGCAGCGATCGGCTGGACGATGCTACGCTTTATTGACCAACTCCCCGCGTATCGCGCGCTGCTTGGTTCGATCCTTGCCGAATTGACGCCAGTAACCAAACCAACGACCGGATCGGCGCACGACATGCGCGGCTTTGCCTTTGTCTCCGCCCCGCGTGCTGTGACCCCCTTCCACTTCGATCCCGAATATAATCTTCTATTCCAGATTTCGGGGACAAAGCAGTTTGCGGTTCACGCCGCGGCCCCGCCCTGCCTGCCCGATGCAGCCCATCGCGCTTTGCACATCGGCGGCGATAATATTCTCGCATGGGAAGACAGCTTTTCGGGCCATGCCCGCGTTTTCGATATGACCCCCGGCGACGTCTTGTTCGTGCCGTATAAATGCCCGCACTGGGTTAGCGTTGGCGACGAGGCCTCGGTCTCGCTGTCGCTCACATGGCAATCCGACTGGACCCGCGCTCAACGCGACGCGCACAGGCTGAATGCGCGGTTGGCGCGCTGGGGCTATGGCGCGACGGCGCTGCCCGCATGGCCGCAGCGTCCGGCGATCCGTGCACTCGCCGGGCGCGTGCTCGACCGGCTGGGTGTTGTATGAGCGCGAAATGGCATGTCCGCCGCCTGAAACTCTCGCAGATCGGCACCGCCGAACTGGCATCATGGCAAGACCTCGCCGTGTCGGCCGCCGACGAGGCGAACGTGTTTCTCGAACCGTGGTTTCTCCACACTGCGCTGGCGCAATTCGACCCGCGGCGATGTCCGGCTGCTGGTTGCAGAGGACGCCAGGGGGCGCTGGCATGGCATGATGGCCGTCGCGCGTGACGCTTGGCTGGGGCGGGTGCCGATGCTGCACTTGCGCGGATGGAGCCATGCCAACCAGTTTCTGGGGACGCCGTTATTGCGGGCGGGCAGCGAGGAGGCGTGCTGGGGTGCCTATTTCGACACGCTCGACAAAGCAGGTGACGGGCGGATTGCGCTGACCATCGCTAATGCGCCCGCTGACGACCCGGTTGTTATCGCATTGCAACGGGTGTGTAGCGCGACAGGTCGTCCGGTTCGCATTGTCGGTCGGGAGCAGCGTCCCATGCTCGATCTGGTCGATGGATCGCGCGGGCCGCTTTCGCCGAAACGCAGTGCACGACTGCGTAGTCAGGCCGCAAAACTCGATGCCGCGCATGGTTACGCATTCGACACGCTGACGACGGCATCGGATGTGACGGCCTGGACCGACGAATTTCTCGCACTCGAACGCGGCGGGTGGAAGGGGACCGCCGGGTCGGCGCTGGAGTGCGACCCGCGCACGACCGCTATGTTCCGCGCCGCAATGGACGAAGGATTTGCCGGTAGGCGGCTTCACGCCCACGCCTTGCGCGTCGATGGCCGCGCGATTGCCATGACGACCTATTTCGTGCGGAGCGGGCGCGCCTATGGGTTCAAGGCTTGTTATGACGAGGCCTTTGCGACCTATGCACCCGGCCTGTTGCTGCTCAGGGAAGTCATGCGCGTGCTCAGCGTTCCGATTGTGTTCGACAGCTGCGCCGATGCGAACCAAGGCGCGCTGAATGAGATGTGGCGCGACCGGCGCGAAATTCTCGACATCTGCGTGTCGCTCGGGCGGCGGCGTCGGGTCGCCTATGCGGCAACGATGGCTGTGCGCGATGCATGGCACAGGCTGAAACCGGCGCGCGCCTAAAGCAGTTTCTCGATGCTCGGTTTCATGCTCTCCGGCTTGTCGGTCGGCGCGAAACGCTCGACCACCTTGCCGTCCTTGTCGATCAGGAATTTGGTGAAATTCCACTTGATCGACGAGCCGAGCAACCCGCCCTGCTCCTTCTTCAAATGCTTGTAGAGCGGGTCCGCGCCGCTGCCGTTGACTTCGACCTTGGCCAGAATCGGAAAGGTCACGTCATAGGTCAGCGAGCAAAAGCTCGCGATCTCGTCCGCGCTGCCGGGTTCCTGCCCCATGAACTGGTTGCACGGAAAGCCGAGGATGGTCAGCCCCCGCCCCGCATATTCACGGTTCAGCGCCTCCAGCCCCTCATACTGCGGGGTCAGCCCGCATTTAGAAGCGACGTTAACCGCCAGAATCGGCCCGTCGATGTCCGAAAGCTTCATGCTCGTCCCGTCGGCCTTGCGTACGGTAAAGTCCTTGGCATTCATCGTCGGTCCCCTCGCGTTATTCAACCACCCTTATACCCAATTCGCGCAATTGTTTCATTGTCGCGGCCGCAGGGGCGTTCATCATCAGATCCTCGGCCCTCTGGTTCATTGGAAAGACGATGACTTCGCGGATGTTCGGCTCGTCCGCCAGCAGCATCACGATGCGGTCGATGCCCGGCGCGGAACCTCCGTGCGGCGGCGCACCCAGCTTGAACGCGCCGATCATGCCGGCAAAGTTCGTGTCGACCTGTTCCTGCGTATAGCCCGCAATCTCGAACGCCTTGTACATGATGTCGGGCCGGTGGTTCCGGATCGCGCCCGACGACAGCTCGATGCCGTTGCACACGATGTCGTACTGATAGGCGAGGATATCGAGCGGGTTCATCGTCTCCAGCGCGTCCATCTCGCCCTGCGGCATCGAGAAGGGATTGTGGCTGAAATCGATCTTCTTCGCGTCCTCGTCATATTCGAACATCGGGAAGTCGACGATCCAGCAGAATTCGAAGCGGTTCTTGTCGATCAGGTCCAGTTCGGTCCCGATCCGAGTCCGCGCCAGGCCTGCGAGCTTGGCCGCTGTCGCTTCGGGTCCAGCGGCAAAGAAGATGCCGTCGTTAGGGCCGAGTCCAAGAGCAGCTATTAACTTGCGCGTCGCTTCTTCGCCGTGGTTTTTTGCGATTGGTCCGCCGAGTTCGCCATTCTTTTGCGTGATGTAACCTAGCCCCGCATAACCTTCGCTAACAGCCCAGTTATTCATGTCGTCAAAAAATTTGCGACTCTTCTCATGTGTACTGGGCGCTGGAATCGCGCGTATCACATCTTGAGAATTCTCTGCCTGAACCATTAAGGCAAAGCGGAGAAAACCTGAGCCATTAAAGTGTTGAGTGACGTCGCTAATGACGATGGGGTTACGCAGATCGGGCTTGTCCGACCCGTATTTCAGCATCGATTCGCGGTACGGGATGCGCGGAAACGGTGCGGCGCTGACGCTGCGTCCCGCCGCAAACTCCTCGAACACGCCGTGCAGCACCGGCTCGATCGCGTTGAAAACATCGTCCTGCGTGACGAAGCTCATCTCGAAATCGAGCTGATAGAACTCACCCGGTGACCGATCCGCCCGCGCATCCTCGTCGCGGAAACATGGCGCGATCTGGAAATAACGGTCGAACCCCGCGACCATCAACAGCTGCTTGAACATCTGCGGCGCCTGCGGCAGCGCGTAGAACTTCCCCG
>ENA-OBLH01000608-OBLH01000608.1-metagenomes-genome-assembly--contig:-NODE-608-length-11404-cov-2.21279_pt1 | contig 11404 bp, 7 predicted proteins | sample MGYA00153382_OBLH01 | MGnify analysis MGYA00153382 | reverse complement strand
GTCCCTCTGCCAACGTTACACAATTGATTTTTGAAGCGTATTTCGCGCCGGGAGTCATATTTTATTACAAAGGAAATATTTTGCTGGACAATTGTTCCCCCTTGGAAAAGTGTGTGCGGGCGTAAGTGGCCAACAAGTTTTAGCTTGTAGGATGGCCATTTTAATCGCCTGAAAAACAGAATCCAAACACGATGCCCTTAAACCGGACAATATCTTTTTCGCTGAATTTCAAGATTTTAGCCCTAGTAATCCTTTACCCATTGGTTATGGCAGGGCAGGCAGACTCAATTTCTCCTACTTATGTAGTCATTGAAAAAATTACGGTAGAAGGGGACAAAAAGACAAAAACCGGCACCATTTTAATGGAATTGGAATTCGCGGAAGGCGAATATTTGCGCTCGGATGCGCTTTCAGAAACCTTAGAGCGTAACCGACTCAGACTGATGAATCTCGGCATTTTTTCAGAGGCCAGTATTACTGTAACCGGTGGAATTAAAAAAGACCATATCGTCCTGGTTATCAAGGTTTCAGAAGGATGGTACATATTTCCTGTTCCAATTCTCACGCTCTCCGATCGCAATTTCAATGTATGGTGGAAGGAGTTTAATCACTCTTTTAAGAGGGTAAATTATGGCATTGACTGGAGTCAACTCAATCTTACTGGCCGCGCGGATGCCTTGAAAGCCATCGCCCAGTTCGGCTATACCAACCGATACGAACTGGCCTACCGAAGTCCCGGCCTTAATAAAGACCGTACGCTTGGGTTGGAAACAAGTCTTTCATACAGCCGCGCACATGAACTGCCATATCAGACCATTGGCAATAAACTTAAGTTCCTGAAAGTGCGGGAGGAATGGCAACTTAAACAGATTGTGGCCTCCGTAACGCTTATTTCACGTCCAAAACTGTTTAAAAGTCAAGCATTTACGCTGGAATATCGCGATAATGAGATATCAGATACGGTTGCCCATGTGTTAAACCCTGATTATTATTTAAACGGTAGAAAAAGACAACGGCATTTTAGCGCGGTGTACTCGCTTTCCTTCGACTACCGGGATATCCGGCCATATCCATTAAAAGGTTGGCGTGCCGTGTTCGAAGTCCGAAAAAACGGACTGCTGCCTTCAGATGATCTTCAACTCTTTCGCGCCTTTGCTGAACTAGCCAAATATTTTTCATTCAACAAATGGCTAAGCCTGGAACTTGTAGGGAAAGTTCGCACCAGCCTGCCGCGTAGAAAGCCCCCGCAGAGCAATAACCAGGCCCTTGGATATGGTGGAAATCTGGTGCGGGGATACGATTATTATGTAGTGGATGGACTTGACTTTGGCGTGCTTCGTACCTCCTGGCACCTGCGTATATTCGAAGGGCAATTTCAACTTGGCAAGTATATGCCTATAAAAGCCTACCGAAAAATGCCGCTAAAAGTCTACCTAGCCTTTAATAATGATCTTGGATGGGCCAACGACCCTCATTACGCTGCTAACAACCCGCTTACCAACCGATTACTTTATGGCTATGGCCCGGGACTTGATTTGGTGGCTTACTACGACAAATCTGTGCGATTCGAATGGACCTGGAACGACTTGGGTGAAGGGGGCTTTTTCTTGAGAATCAATACAGGATTATAAACCTGATCTTCCTGCTTCGAAACGCTCAGCCTAATGCACGAACATCAACAAAATGCTTACCGGTCTTTTGCTGCCGATGCGCCCGATATGCCACTGTTTATGCAACCATGGTATTTGGATGCAGTATGTAGCGGGGGCTCCTGGGACGCAGTATTGGTACAAAAAGGCGGGCGAACGGTTGCAGTAATGCCTTTTTTTTTGAAACAAAAACTTGGCTGGAAATACGTTACGATGCCCCAACTCTGCAAACAAATGGGACCGTATCTGCTGCCGGAATACCGGTCCTTGAAATGGGAAATGCGTATTTACGAGGATATAATAGCGCAATTGCCTGCAGACCTTGCGGCCTTTGAACAAAACTTTAACTACTCGGTCACGAACTGGTTGCCGTTTTACTGGGGCGGATTCAAACAGACCACTTTATACTCTTATATGCTGTCTTTAGAGGCTTCAGAAGAGATGATTTTCAAGAATATAGAAAAAAATTACCGGCAGAAAATACGCGCGGCGGAGGCGCGACTTACTGTCCAGCATGATCTGTCACTTAGTGAACTGCACAGACTTGTAGGCTCAAGTTTTGAACGTCAGGGGTTGGCGCAACCCATTGATTTTTTATTTCTTAAAAACCTGCACGACGCACTTACCAGAAATGACTGCGTCAAACTCTTCTTTGCCACCGACCCGGATACCGGCCTGACGCATTCTGCTGCGTTACTTTCATGGGACCGTACTTCAGCCTATTATCTGATTAGCGGGGACGATCACGCACTTAGGTCTTCCGGTGCCGCCGTGTTACTCAAATGGGCAGCCATTCTATACGCTAAAAATGTAGTGGGCGTGCCTATTTTCGATTTTGAAGGCAGTATGATTCGGGGAGTTGAGCAGGGCAGACGTGATTTTGGCGCCAAACAAAGACCGTATTTCCGGATACGGCGTGAGTGGTCAGTGTTGTGGAAGTGGGGGAAACTTTTAAGGCAATGAGAGGGTTTTAAATATCCAATGTCCAATGTCCAAATATCCAAATATCTAATGTCTACCGTCCATTATCCAATTATCGCCGCTCCCCTGTCAGACGTTGGGCCTGTCCCACCCAATCATCGCGGTAGATTTTGCCCGGGCTGATATCCAGTGTTTTCGCTACGGCAATTACTGCATCATCGTCCCAGCGGCTTATCTGGGCAAAGGTCAAAATACCCATCCCTGCCAGGCGGTCTACAAATGCTGACATTCCTTTAATACTCTTTAAATCGTCGATCTGAGGCGCTGCCACACTTCCTTTGCGGGAGGATTTTAGTTTTAGCGATTGCTTATCCACCTTTTGCTGGAGTTCCAGACGAAGCATTTCTGTCTCAGCGAGGGCTTGACCAAGTTGTTGGCGTAAGATGTCACGTTCCCTTTCAAGTGCAAAAGACTTTTGCTCGAATGCAGCCAAACGCTCCTGGGTGTCTTTGAACCCAAGATAAAGCGAGTCCCAATCTACGATCTCTTTCTCGGTGTTTTCAAGTTGATTTGCAAGCTCAGCATTCTGCTTGCGAAGGCTATTGGCAAGCACTTCGAGTGCGGCAACTTTTTGAGCATACCGGCCAGCAGCGGCTTCTGCATTGGCTATGCGGGCGGCGTTGAAAGGAGCATCTGGCAGGAGTATATTGCGTTCATCCTCAAGAAGTTGTACGATGGATCGGAGTTTGTCAACATCCAAAGAAGCCCGGCGAAAATCAGCCTCCCGCAAATCGTGCTGATGTTTTATCTGTGTGTAAAGCCTTGCAAGTGTATTCTTTTCCTGCTCGATTCGTTTCAGCGCCCCACGCACTTCCTTTTCGGAGGTGTTGGCACGCAACGTCGAGCCGATGAGCGTGCCGGCCACGGCGCAGATGCACCAAATCAGCCAAAAAAGTACCTGGTCATCCAGAAAAAAATTCATTGCAAATTGTTTGCGTTGGCAACACATTAGCATAAAACATGCCGCTTTTCGCCAGACAAATTTCTAAACTTTTTGGAAATCAAGGGTTTAGAGTTAAAGAAAAATCATTTTTTGCTCAAAAAAGTTGTTTCAGGGCCAATACCCTTTTTTATAACGGTTCTTAAAACGCGAAAAAAACACACCTTCTGGCAGAATGTGAAGTACGCTTCCCTACTTTTGCCCCATATATTTCGCACCACAAAATTTTTGCAGGACAATATGGATGATATCAAAAACTCCCGTGGCAAAGGATACTGCATTCTTTACATTTTAATGGGGCTGTTCTTCCTTTCGGCAGTGCTGTTTATGCTGTACAATCGCAGCTCAGTGCTGGACTTCGGGCGGTAATATTGCCACCGCGAGCATGATTTTAATTAAAACCGCAAAGAGCGTAGGCACTGTTGCGGTTTTTTGTTTTTGAGACTTTTACCCCATGAAACCTTGGTGGTCCAAGACAGTGTAACCGGTATTTTGGCGGCAAAAAGTGCTGGAATTCAAGCAATTGGGTTTTCAGGAGCTGCCCATATTCATGATGGGCACGACAAAAATTATGAGAGGCGGGAGCGGATCATGTCGCGGCGGATGCAGCATGCCTTTCGTGGCTGTTGAAAAAAAAAGCGTTGTTTGAAAAAATATTTGCCTTAACACTTGACAATTTCAAAAAATTTCCCGGCCTTTGTGAAAGTTTTCATTTGGTTTTTTGGGGTTTATTAGCCGTCAGTCGCGCAAGTGTTCTGGCGGCTTTTTCTTTTACGAGTGTTTTGCCGGGCAATCCTTATGCGTACTAAATCTTTACAGCCTTTGCTTACGTACACAAGCCAACCTTTTTTATTGTAAAGCGTTCCAGTCTAAAATTTTTATTGTGCAATCGAACGAGCAAGTGGATGTGATCATTTACAGGGTGCGTGAGAACGGCCTTGAGGTATTTTTAGTAAATAAGGAAAGCGATGGTTCGCTCTCCGCGCCTTTTACCGGCGAGGCCGCTCAGGAACAGTTTGCAGCCCATTGTATTGAACTGGAGCCTGTGGCCGATGCAAACGGTGATACACGCAAAGCCGTTGCCATCGAAGCAGATTGGCATGAGATTCCCTCCCTTCGTGCGCTGGTGTATGAGGACTTTCGCGTGGCAAAAGAAAAGGCCAGGCTGCACTTGAAGCTGCTGGTAGTTGATTTTGAAAAAGGCACCTATGTGGCAGTAAAAGAAGCCATTAAGCGAGTCCTTCCGCAGCAATATGCCTTCCTTAAAGAACTTAAAGAGATTATTGCCGACAAGAACCAGGCGAAGTCCATTTAGGGAATGCGAAATCAATTTCGCACTACCTCAAGCGCGCGCTCTGGCACAGCCCGATAAAATCTTTAACAGAAGCCTGCACGGGTTTTATTCGACTGATTAATTCTCCACCAGATTTACCCTCTAATTCACGAAGCAAATCCAAGGTGATTTGTGCTTTGTCCACTGCTTTTTCGACAGCTTTGCTCGATCTGAGCATAATAAACAGGCACGTTTTCGAGAAAAACTGGAAGATCAGGATGATCAGCAAGAAGACTTAGATGATCGGTAACAATACAACGGGAGGGATCGAAAAATACAGTGCCTTCCTGCATCATGTAATCGCCCAAGGCAGCCTGAAGTTGGGCCAATTGCTTTCGGTTTGCTACATCAAGTTTTTCTTCATTAATGGCATCGGCTTCTTTTTTAAGCTTTACAGCCAGGGATTTTTGCTGTGCTGCTGGTTGGGCAGCAGGTGGGAGCGGCAAATGGAGTACTTCGTTTTTTAATTGAATTTTAAAAAAATCCTGCCGGGCAAATTTTTCCCAAAAATCGTGTTGTAAGTGTTGAAGTCTTTTTTCGGGGCTATTGCAGGCCACAAGTGAAGCCAAGGCGAGCAGTACAAAGGGTTTCAGCATGGAAAGTTTCAATTAACGAGTTTAAAGTAGCCCTAACCAGCCACGGGAACAAAACATTGGAATAATTACTGCGCGAACCTACAACTATTTGTTGCCCCAAGATTATCCCCGCGATTTTCGACCTTTGCCCTACAAAAAGTATCTCCGTGCCGCATCCTGAAATCCCTGGTTCCCAAACGCCTCCACTTAACATTGAAGTTATCTCCGCCGGGGCCGGCTCTGGTAAAACTTACACACTTACCAGCCGAATGGTCACACTGCTAAAAAATGGCGTGCGTCCGGCGGGTATTATGGCTACTACTTTCACGAAAAAATCGGCTGCCGAATTGCAGGAGCGTGTCCGGGTTAGCCTGCTACAAGAGGGTATGAGCGAGGCCGCAAACGAACTGGGCGAAGCGCTTATTGGCACCGTCCACAGCATCGGTACCAGGCTGCTGCAGCGCTTTGCATTTGAAGCAGGAGTGTCGCCGCTGGTGGAGATCATAGCCGACGGGGATGAGCAAAGATTGTTCAATGAATCCCTTTCACAAGTGCTCACTGAACAGCGCATCGAGCGTATGAATCTCCTTGCTAATCGCCTGGGATTAACTAAAAAAGGCATCGGTGAAGCGTACGACTGGCGCCGCGATATTCGCAATCTTACTGATGTGGCACGCGCTAATAATTTTAGCAAAGAGATACTGGAAACCAGCAAGTTGCGATCCTGGGAAAAATTCGAACGCCTGCTGCCGCCCGTCCAGAACACAGACCCAATTGTATGGAACAATCGCCTCCTTTCGGCCATTGACCAAACCGTGGCGGCGCTTGATGCGAACGAATCCGATACCACCAAAGTCACCCGCGATGCAGTGGAAACCTTACGCCAATTCCAAAACCAACTCAAATACCGGGGCGAACTTTACTGGCACGAATGGGTCAAGATTTCCAAAACTAACCCTGGTGCGAAAAGTCGTGATTTGATGGAAGATCTCCGTCAGGTCGCCCTTAGCCATGACGGGCACCCTCAGTTTCGCGATGATATCAAGGGCTACATTGCCATGATTTTTGATATCGCATCTGACGCGCTCCACGAGTATGAGCAGTACAAAAAAAAGCGTGGTCTTATTGACTACACTGATATGGAGACTTATGTCAGTAGCTTGTTGCGGGTGGAAACAGTGCGCAAAACCCTGCGCTCAGAACTCGATCTGCTGCTGGTAGACGAATTTCAGGACACCTCGCCGATTCAACTGGATATCTTTCTGCAAATCAGCCAACTTGCCCGGCATTCTATCTGGGTGGGCGACCCAAAGCAAAGCATTTATGGTTTTCGGGGTGCTGAACCTGCCCTGATGAAAGCCATCGTCAAGGCAACCGGCGGGGTGAAAGACGATAATATCCTCAAGAAATCATGGCGTAGCCGACCCGATATTGTACATGCCACCAATGCCATTTTTGAACGGGCTTTTGAAGGAATGCCCAGAGAGCAAATTGTGTTAGAGCCTGCTTGGAAAGAAAACGATCCCATGCTTTCCAATCAACAGGAATTCAACTCCAGCCATCCGGGACCAGCACTCATGCACTGGCATTTTCGTTCAGATATTGATGAGCGCAAAACGCCTGGCGCGCCCTGGTTTGACAATTGTATTGCAGATCAGGTCAGGATTTTACTTGAGCGCAAACCCTTGATTTTCAATAAAAAAAGAGACGAAACCCGGGCCATCAAACCCGGAGACATTGCCATTCTGTGCCGCAGCAACCGACAATGTCTGAGCGTAGCTGATGCCTTGCACCGGACCGGCCTGAAGGCCTCCATCGCGCGAAACGGTTTACTTGAAACGGCTGAAGGCAAACTCGCCGTCGCTTGTTTAAAATACCTGCTAACCCCATCTGATTCGCTTGCTGCCGCCGAGATATTGTTTCTCACCGGCAGCATGGACCTGGAAGAAATTGTGGAGCGCAGGTTGCAATACCTTACAGAGCACCCGGATGCTTCGATTTATGGCGGAGGCTGGGGCGATGCAATGCTTCTGAATCAATTACTTGCGCTACGGCCACGTACCGCTGACCTCTCCGCTTCCGAAATATTGAATCTGGTGCTGGAAGAACTTGATCTGCGCCGTGCCGCCGTTCAGCTGGGAAACCATGACCAGAAGCTCGACAATCTCGACCGTCTGCGCCGCTATGCGCTGGACTACGAATCTGCTTGTCAAAGACTGCATTCGGCGGCGTCGCTGGGCGGTTTTTTATTGTGGCTCAATCAATTGGCCCAAAACGATCTGGATGCGCAAGGCTCTGGCGAAACTGACGACGCAGTGAAAGTGCTGACGTACCACCGCTCCAAGGGATTGGAATATCCGCTGACCATTTGTCATTCGCTCGAACAAAATTTGAAAGAACAGGTTTGGGGGATCAATCTGGTAAGTGAAGTAGGCGAACCAGATCTGGACAATATTTTGGGGAATCGCTGGCTTCGTTTTTGGGTAAATCCTTACGCCGACCAGTTGAAAAACACGCCTCTTGAAGAAGCACTTTTACAAACTGAAGAGTGGCACGAAGCCCGCCGTACAGCCATGGAAGAAGAAGCCCGGTTGCTTTATGTAGGGCTTACTCGGGCGCGCGACTATTTGGTATTTCCAACTACTGCCAAAGGTACGGGCTGGCTGAACCGCGTGTTTAATCAAGGTGACGACAGCATACCAACACTCGACCCCCACTCAGACGAAACGCCGTTCTATCATGCGGGTATGCCTATATTGATTGAAACCGAAATCGCATATAAACCCAGGGATTTCCCAGAATCCCTTTTAGATGAATCGTCTGTGCTATACCACGCCACGCGCCGGGGTAGATCTCCCCAAACCAGGCCACCGCTGCAGATTGATACACAACACGAAATGCCCCTGGGCCTCCAGCCAATTTTTTTTGAACCCATCGCCTGGGGTAATTTTCTGGAGTTTGAGGGAGATTACACGGCTGCTATTGGTAAAGCAATTCAGGCCTTTTTGACTGCGGACAGCCCTGAAGTTGATCCGTCGCTGCGATTGTCAACAGCGCGTAAACAATTGCAAATCAGGGGTATTGAGGAACGGGTTTCGGCCGAACAATTGCTTCGACATTCAGAAGCGTTTCATGCTTTTTTGGAGAAGAAATTTCAGCCTAGAAGGGTGCTGGTAAAATATTCGGCTGAAGGTTACCGGGTTGTTGGCGAGGGGACCAACAAAGGCAAGGGAGGGCGCCTGCTAAAACTGGAGGCCGATTTATTTCTGGAAACTGAAAACGGAACCGTAGTTATAGCCTTTGCACCTTTTGCCGAAGGCATGAATAAGTGGAAACAGCAAGTGATGGTGATGATACCGGAATTGGCCTGGTGGCGGGAAATTAAAAAACACACAATCCGCTGTTGTATAGTGTTTCCTATTGAGGGACAGTATCTGGATCTTAGTTTTTGATTTCTCAAATCTCCCCCAACAAGGCTTTAAACTCCGGCTCCAAACGAGCAAACTCCGCTGAACTAAGCGGCTCATATTGTCGCATAGCATCTTTGAAATGCGTGGCCAGGCGGTGCCCACGCATTTCGCGCAGATAATCGCGATTGGTCTTTTCTTTGGACCACACAATGGCTTCTTTTTCAGTTAGCCGTTTGATGGTCTGCAAAAAATAAAGACGCACCGCCAGGGGCCAGTTTGATCCGGCAAGGGCTTCCCGCAGAAAGCGTTCCAGATCTGTCTCATGAATGAATTCGTCAAGGTTCGCAAGGGTTATTTCGGTGCCGTCACGCGAAATGGCGCGGTTTCGGGGGGCTTGCATCATCCGGTAAATGCCGAAGGCAATGACTCCCAGCGCAAAAATGACAGCCATTACCTGAAGAAAGCTGCCCAATCCCTGGGTCATGTTAGTCCAGTCGAACGAGGGCCCCGCATTGCTATTTTCGCGTTTTTTGCGCTCTTTAGGTGGCTTGGGTATGTCTTTGCTATAGTCGACTCCTCCCGAGGCTTTGTCCCATTTATCTGCAGGAACTTCACGCAGGGTAATTGGCGCAAGCGGCGGCGCTTCATAAGGCGCGCGCTTATAGTCTTCCTGGGCCATTTCCTGCTGCAAGTAGGCGCTGTCAGCGGGCGCTTCGGGTGCTTGTAAAGAATCTTCCAATGCTTCTTCAATCTGTGCCGAGAGCGTAAGTGGAAGCAGTAGTAAAAGGAGGATATATTTCATTAAAATCATTCAAGTAGAACTTCCAAAGAATTAGCCAATCATCCCATTGTACACATTATTAAATTGCCCACATTTACTCCCTGGCCAGGCCCCGAATTTTACGGGATTGTCCAACCAGTTCGAGTTCCTCCCGCAGGCTGGCTGCATCCCCGGCTTCGCGAAATGAAAAATATTGTAATCCGCCGCCGAGTATCGTCATGAGAAAGAAAAAATACAATAAGACACCTGCAGCACAAGCCCTCTGCAGGGGGCACAAACCAACTAAATAGTTGAATGCTCATATCCCAGATGGGCGACTCCAGAAACATAAAAAACAACAGATTAAGTGCGCCTGTTAATAGTCCTAGCCCCAGTGCAGGGGCCCATCGCATCAATCTCCAGGCGCGGCTTAATGCAACAAAAGGATTGAGCGTTTCAAAATATAACACCGCAGCCCACAAGGCCAGAAATGGAAATGCCGCCCAGGAAATCATCACGCCATAGAAGCCCGACAAGGTCTCCAATCCAAAGGCAAAACCAGGCGTTATCAACAGCAACGGTAGCCCTGCCATTAAGGCACGACTTGCATTGAAAGGTAAGCGCTTCTCCGTATCCATTTCCTGCTCCAAAGCTCGAAACGCTGCTATGGCTACTCCTGCCAGCAGTAAAAGTTGAAAAAAGTATAACCCAGGTGTTACGTCATTGCCAAAAAAAGCGCCTACACCACTCAAAATATCAAAAGGCCAGTAAGGAATATCCTGATAGGCGAATGTTTCTGCAGCAGATTTTTCTGAAAACCCAAAAGCCCATGCTGCAAAAGCCGCGGTCGTTGCAAAAAGACCCAGCAATGTGGTTCGGGGATGGCGTAATAGCGCGGTAAAAACATCTGAGAGTATTTCGCCTACAGTCTTCAAGCCCCGAAAATCAATGGCTTGTTCGCGGGAGGGTGGCAATTCTTTGTCTAATGTCTTAGACCTGAAGCCATTGGTTCGCGCTTTATGCCAAGGCAGCCACACAAAGTACCAGACCACAAAAAACAGGGAGGTGAAAATAAACGCAGCGCGGATGGCGTCCGGTGTTTCGGTATACCGTGTCAGAAAACCTTCAAAAAAACCCGCCATAATGATAATGGGCACTACGCCAATAAAGATTTTTAAGCCCCGTCGCATGGTGATCTGAAATGCCTGTACACGTCTGTATGTACCCGGGAAAAGCAATCCTGACCCTGCTACCAATCCGGCGGCGCCTGCTATAATGATGGCGCTGATTTCTAAAGTGCCATGAATCCATATAGTCAAAGCTGATTCTGCTAAAACATTATGAATCCAGATGGTTAGGAAAGAATCCCAAAAGACACCTTGTTGTATAAAAAAGTACTGAAATGCGCCTACCATAACGCCATTGTACAGCATAATGAATACGGTGCCGATGGAGGCCAATACGCCAAATATGGCTGTTCGCAATGCTACAAAAAGATTGTTGGCAGTAATTCCCGCTGTTGATCCAAGCGGCCCCGAATCTTTATACACAGCCATTGGATCCCCGTTTTCAATATTGGCCAAGGTCATGTCCACATAGTTGTCTCCGAGAATAATTCGTGCAAAATCGGGGTTAATGATGCTGGATACCACGCCTATGCCGAAGGCCAATAAAAACAAGGCGAAAGACAGCAAAAGCGCCCGACGCGACGCCCACATGATTTGAGGGAGTTCGTCGGTCCAAAACTGGCGCAGAC
>ENA-OBLH01000607-OBLH01000607.1-metagenomes-genome-assembly--contig:-NODE-607-length-11412-cov-5.00977_pt1 | contig 11412 bp, 12 predicted proteins | sample MGYA00153382_OBLH01 | MGnify analysis MGYA00153382 | reverse complement strand
CACTTCTACAGCGCCGACGATAAAGAATGCGCGATGCTCAAGCAGGTGTCGTTTCTGGAATACGAAGGGCAGAGCTTCGCGGTGAATGTGCCGATGCCCGCCAAGACGGTTGAGCAGCAAGCGTACGGTGCGCTGAAAGACTGCCCCATCGACAGCAAGCCGCTCTACCGGCTGTACAACAACGCCGATAACTCCGGCGGTCGCTTTGTGTCAAACCATCGCTACGTCACAGAGCGCGCCGCCGTCGACACGGCAGTCACACAAGGCTGGCGCGATGAGGGGCATGTGATGTGCGTGCCAATTTAGAGGGGACGTTTCCGGTTGATATTCGCTATGACTTTATGCGTTAACGCCCTATTCAATTGGGGTTAGGGCACGATAAACGCAAACGTCAACTTTTGACGTTTTATGCATCTAGCCCCAATGAATACGACATTTCAGCCAAAAGCTGATGTACCTATTTCCCTGTCAACGTCCGTTTGAGCCAAGTCTGCCGATCTTTCTTCGCGTCCTCATTCAGCAGCTCGTCGGAGTCAAACATTTGTCGTGATTTGGGTAGCGTGGCGGCGCGGAACAGGTCTACTTGTTCAAGCGTTTGCACCCATGCGTCGCTGCTGGCGAACTGAAAATGCAGCTTGGCGGGCGCGGCGTATTTGATCCATTTTTCCGGGTCGAGCGGTTCGATGGCGCTTAAGTACGCGACCCAATTAGCCCTGTCAAAACTCTCGCGAAACGCCTTGGCTTTCGGCTGTTCGGTCACCTGCAACCAGCCGCTCGGCTTGCCCGGCGGGCTCATCAGCACGGCGGCGTCCACCCGTTGGTCCACGCCGACCAGCAGCGCCGCCGTCCACGCGCCGTAGCGATGGCCGACGACAGCCAATTTTTCGACATTGAATTCAGGCCGTGTGGCTGCCCAGTCGATGGCGCGGCGCGCGTCGATCACGGCGTTCCTGATCACTTCGGCGTCGCCCGCATTGTTGTCAGCGCGATGCACGTACGGCTGCTTAAACGGCAGCTCCACCAGCAATGACGCGATGCCGCTGGCAGCGAGCGCTTCTGCCTCTTGCACGAACATGGCGCGACGAACTTCAGCACCTTCGCGGTGCAACCACAGCACGGTCGGGTGGCGGCCTTTGGTCAGAGGCACGATCATAGTCAGCTCGATCTCGCTGCTGCCGCCAGCGGTGGGGCTGCTGAGCTTCCATTCCGACACGTCGCAGCAGCGCGCCTTGCGCAGCACGCCGCCAGCCATCGCGGGAACGCTCGCAGTCTTTGCGTAGTCGAAACGCATCGCTTCGTCCGCCGGGGCTTTATCCGCATACGCCGCCGTCGCGAGACAAAGCGGCACCAGCAAAGCCAAACGGGTGACAATTGCGTATACGGTGCGGGTCGCACGCACATCGCGGAAATCACGGATGGTGCCAAAAAAGTGGCGCATGTAAGGTGTCTCCTTATTGAAGCGACTTACTGAAAATTGTGAAAATTGCTCAGATTGGTTTAAAGGATTGTTATGTTGATTCGTCGCTCTACCGACATTTTGCCCTCAGAGATCACCACGGAGAGTCAATACAACTCACGTCGCGACTGGCTGAAAGCGGCAGGCTCACTGGGACTGATCGCGGGCCTGCCTCTGCTGTCGGCCTGCGAGGCGCAGGCACAGGGCGCGAAGCTCGCAGGCGTGAAGCCCAACGCCGCGTTTGGCCTGCCCGAGGGCGAAAAACTGAACAAATTCGACGAGTTGAAAAGTTACTGCAACTTCTACGAATTCGGCACCGACAAAACCGATCCTCCAGTGATGGCGAAGTCGCTGAAGACGCGGCCATGGACGGTAGCGGTCGAAGGCGAAGTGTTGAAGCCGAAGGTGTTCGACATTGACGAGTTGTTCAAGCTCGCGCCGCTTGAAGAGCGCATTTATCGCTTCCGTTGCGTCGAGGCTTGGTCGATGGTGGTCCCGTGGACTGGCTTTCCGCTGTCGGCGCTGATCAACGCGGTACAGCCGAAAGGCAACGCGAAATTTGTAGAGTTCGTGACGCTCGCCGACAAGGCGCAAATGCCCGGATTGCGCTCGGGCGTGCTCGACTGGCCGTATACCGAAGGCCTGCGCATGGACGAGGCGATGCACCCGCTGACGCTGGTGACGCTGGGCGCGTTCGGCGAAGTGTTGCCGAACCAGAACGGCGCACCCATCCGTATGACGATTCCGTGGAAATATGGCTTCAAAGGCGGCAAATCGATTGTGAAAATTCGCTTCGTCGAAAAGGAGCCGCGCACCGCATGGGTCAAGGCGGGCCCGAGCGAATATGGCTTTTATTCCAATGTGAATCCAACCGTCGATCATGCGCGCTGGAGTCAAGCCACAGAGCGACGTTTGGGAGAGTTCGGCAAGCGCAAATCGCTGATGTTTAATGGGTACACGGATCAGGTCGCGTCGATGTACACCGGGATGGATTTGAAGAAGTTTTTTTGAGGGTTGATTTGGTGCCCTCTCCCGAATGTGGGCGAGGGCGTCGAACCCTCGCGCCAGAAAATTACCGTTGGCGACGCCCGAGTGTCACGTGTCGCACGCAACTAGCAGCATCGTCGGGAAGCCTCTCAAATCGAGGTACCCCTACTCCCGCCGAGCCTCACATCATGACCACCGGAACGCCGCTTGTTTATGCCCATCTGGCCACCGTACTGCCTGCATTCGTGATCGGCACCTACATGATGTTCTCGCGCAAAGGCTCGAAAGTTCATCGCTTGCTGGGTAAAACGTACATGCTGTTGATGATGGCAACAGCGTTTATCGCGCTCTTCATCAAAGCCGAAGTCGGCCCTCAGTTGCTTGGGCATTTTGGATTCATTCATCTTTTCTCAATCATGGTTCTGTACGCGGTGCCCAAGGCCTATTTCGCAGCACGTCGACATGACCGTCGCGATCACGCCATCGGAATGATCAGCGTCTATGTCGGTGGCCTGCTCATCGCCGGTGCCTTCACGCTGATGCCCGGTCGACTCATGCACACATGGCTATTCACTTAAATTCTCTTCGCTCACCGTCGCAGGCCTTTGTTCAACGAGCCAAGTGGCTGCTGATAGTTCTCGGCATGATCCCGCTGGCGCGTCTCATCGCGGGCTTTCCGCTAGGCTGGCTTGGCGCTAATCCGATTGAATTCATCACCCGCTCGACAGGCACATGGACGCTGGTCGGCCTCGCTGTAACGCTGTCCATCACGCCGCTTCGCAAGTTGCTTAACTGGCCGTGGCTGGTTCGGCTGCGCCGAACAGCCGGGCTCTTGGCGTTTTTCTACGCCTGCCTGCACTTCACCACCTACATCTGGTTTGACCGCTTTTTTGATATCGAAGACATCATCAAGGACATCATCAAGCGCCCCTTCATCACCGTCGGTTTTGCCGCGTTCGTGTTGCTGATTCCACTCGCCGCAACCTCAAAAAACAGCATCATCAAAAAGCTCGGTGCCAAACTCTGGCAGCGCATTCACTATTTGATTTATCTGATCGCGATTCTGGCTGTAATCCACTACTGGTGGCTGGTCAAAAAGGACCTGACGCAGCCGATCATTTACGCCTGCGTATTTGCCGTGTTGCTCGGCATGCGGGTGTGGTGGAAGCTTCGCGCCAAGGCGTAGACAAATAGCGCGCGTCATGCCCATTTCGCATTGATGCCGCGTTGGCATCGGCCAGCACTGGCATTCCGGCTCGAATCTTTCTAGCATTCACCGTATTCGTCGTCACAAACGACCTTAGTGGTGCAAAAGCTCATGAAGCGCGTTCTAGTTCTCGGTGCCGGTATTCTCGGCGTTCACACGGCCTACTTTTTGCGGCAGCGCGGTTATGAGGTGGCAGTCGTTGACCGCCAGCCCGGCCCGGGGCTGGAAACGAGCTTTGCCAACGGCAGCCAGATTTCGGTGAGCCAATCCGATCCGTGGGCCAGCCCGCATGCGCCGTTCAAGATTTTGAAATGGCTCGGCAAGGAAGACGCGCCACTGCTGTTTCGTCTGCGTATGGACGTGAACCAATGGCGCTGGGGTCTGCGCTTCCTCTACGAATGCCTGCCCAGTCGCGCCGAACACAACACATTGCAGGCGATGCGACTCTCTGAATACAGCCGTCGCACGCTGCAAATGTTGCGCAAAGAAACATCGATTCAGTATGACCATGCCGAAGCTGGGATCATGATGATTCACTCGAACAAGCAGAGCTTTGATGATGCCGCGGAAGCCGCACAATTGTTGATTCGCAACGGCGAGCGTCGCGACGTTTTGTCGGTCGCAGAGGCGGTGAAAATTGAACCCGCGTTGGCCCACACAGCGCCGACGTTGGCAGGCGCGATTTATGCACCGAACGATGAATCGGGCGATGCCTACAAATTCACCGTTGCGCTGGCTGAGCGCGCAGCTGCGATGGGGGTGGAGTTTCTTTACGGGACGACGATCAAGAAACTTCAACGCGAAGCGGGTGAAGTTTCTGGCGTGGTAGTCAGCGACGAAAAGGGCCAGCGCACCGAAAAAGCAGACGCGTATGTCGTCGCTTTGGGCTCCTATTCCACCGCGTTGCTCAGCGGCGTTGGCGTAGACGCGCTGATCTATCCCGCCAAGGGCTATAGCGCCACGCTGCCCATCGTGAACCAGCCCGGCGCGCCCAAGGGCAGTATCACCGACGATGAAATGAAGATCGTATTCACCACGATTGGTGATCGTCTGCGCATCGCAGGCACCGCGGAATTGAACGGCTTCGACACCACATTAAACCCGGTCCGCTGCGCCGCTTTGACCAAGCGCGCCAAGCATCACTTCCCCGATTTGTGTGATTGGGAGGCGGTAACGTACTGGACGGGATTGCGTCCCGCAACGCCATCCAATCTGCCCATCATTGGTCAATCGAAACTCAAAAATCTTTTCCTGAACACTGGCCACGGCACGCTCGGCTGGACCGAAGGCCCCGGTTCGGCGCGCGCCTTGGTCGACATCATGGCTGGCGTGAAACCCGAGGTGGATTACGAGTTTTTGGGCGCGTGAGGTTACGCACCTCCAGGAACGGTTCGCGCCCCTCGTAAAATCAGCCCTCACCCCGTCATCGAATGCCCCTGTGAATAAATCCCTTTCTGCCGTGTTTGCAACGGGCGCAACACTGGTCGCCACGAGCCTACTGTTTGCGCAATCCGCTGTCATGCCCGCCACGCCCGCGCCAACCACTGCGGCTGCCGCTGCGCCTGTCGCCGTGCCCGCAATCAACGCAGCAGCCTTTCTCGTCGTCGAAGCCACCAGCGGTCAGGTGCTCGCCGAGTCGAACACCAAGCAGCGTCGCGATCCAGCCTCTCTGACCAAGCTGATGACGGCGTATCTGGTGTTCGACGCGCTGCATCAAAAGCAGTTGAGCCTCGGCCAGCGACTGCGCGTCCCCGAGCGCGCGTGGAAAGCCGAAGGCTCGCGCATGTTTATCGAGCCCGGCGCGCCGGTGACGACCGAGGATTTGCTGCGCGGATTGATCATTCAATCGGGCAACGATGCGGCGATTGCGCTGGCGATTTCGGTGGCGGGCAACGAGAGTGAATTTGTGTCGCGCATGAATCGTGAAGCGAAAAAACTCGGCATGGAAGACACGCAGTTTTTGAACCCGACCGGGCTCACGCAACAAGGGCATTATTCGACGGCTCACGACCTTGCGATTTTGTCGCTCGCACTTATGCGCAACTTTCCGCAGTACACCAAGTTTTACGCAGAAAAAAGCTACACCCACAACCGCATTGTTCAGGAAAATCGTAACCGTTTGTTGTTCTCCGACCCCACCGTCGACGGCCTGAAAACGGGCCACACCGAAGCGGCAGGCTGGTGCCTGATTACCACGGTGAATCGCCCGCCGCGCAAGCTGCTGACGGTGGTGCTCGGCGCACCGTCAGAAGCCTCCCGAATCGCCGAATCGAGAAAACTTATCGACTGGGCGTTCACCGCGTACGAGGCGCGCAAAATGTTCGAAGGCGGCAAAGCCATTCAACAACTCACCGTGTGGAAGTCCACGGTTGACGCCATCCCCGTGGGGTTCCGCGATGACGTGACGGCTGTCAGCGACGCCGGAAAAGGCTGGAATATCACGACCGAATTGACCATCCCTGAGCCCCGCCTCGGGCCGTTGGTTGCGGGTGATACCGTAGGCAAATTGTTGGTGAAACGGGCAGGCAACGTGATTTATGAACGTGACGTGATCGCCATGGAGTCCGCGCCCGGCGCCCCCATGTGGAAGCGTATGTTGCATTCGGTCGCATTGTGGTGGAAAGGAATTTTCAAATGATTTTTTTGAATGGCGAATGGATGCCGGTTGAGGAGGCCAAGGTCAGCGTGCTGGATCGCGGCTTTATCTACGGAGACGGCGTGTACGAGTACGTGCCAGTGATCAACGGCAAACCGTATCGACTCGAAGGTCACCTCGTTCGCCTGAACAATTCGTGCAAAGAAATCGGCCTCAAAAATCCGTATTCACATGCGGAATGGACGGAATTGGTCAAGCAAATCGTCGAGAAAAACGGCACCCATGATCAGGGCGTCTACTGGCAGATCACACGCGGCGTGGCCAAGCGGGATCACAGCTTTCCGGTGGGCGTGGAGCCGACCGTGTTCATGATGTCGAACCCATTGCCCAAGCTCACGCAGGAGCAGATCGACAACGGCGTGCCGTGCTACACCTTCCCCGACACACGCTGGCATCGCTGCCACATCAAGAGCATTTCTCTGCTCGGCAATGTGCTCGCTAAACAGCACGCCAGCGAGCAAGGCGGCGCTGAGGTGGTGATGCTGCGTGATGGATTTTTGACTGAAGCAGCGGCGTCGAACGTGTTTTGTGTGTTCGGCGACACCATTGTTTCAGCGCCCAAAGATCATCACATTTTGGGTGGCATTACGCTTGATGCGGTGTCTGAGTTGGCGAAAAAAGCGGGGATGAAAATCGAAGTTCGTCCGGTGCCCGCGACCGAGATGTGGGCTGCCGATGAGATGTGGCTGTCAAGCTCCAGCAAGGGCGTGCTCGCCATCACTACGTTGGACGACAAGCCGATTGGCAACGCCGCACACAGAGGCAAACCGGGACCGGTGTTCAAGAAGATGTTTGCACTGGTGCAGGCGGACTTGTTCGGCACGCATTGAGGGAGTGGTTATGGCGGATGCCCTTCCAGAAAAGCCACAGACCGCCGCGAAAGTAGCAGCGTACAAAGACACATTGTTTGAATTTCCAACGGAGTATCCGCTCAAAGTCGCCGGGAAAAACATCCCCGGATTTGAGAAAACGGTCATAGAAATTGTCAGCCGTCACGTGCTTGATTTTGACCACGCCACGGTCACGTCGCGTGAGTCGAAAGGTGGCAAATACTTGGCCGTTTCGGTGAGCTTCGTTGCGCAATCCAAGCCGCAACTCGACGCGCTCTATCAAGACCTGACGGACCACGTTGACATCGTCTGGGCGCTGTAACTTAGCAACGTGATCATCCGCTCGCTTGGTCGCGTCGACTATCAACAGACATGGGAAAAGATGCGCGCATTCACCGACGCGCGCACGACCGAGACTGACGATGAGCTGTGGGTCTGCGAGCACGCGCCCGTGTTCACGCAGGGCGTCGCAGGCAAGCCTGAGCACTTGTTGTTCAATCCGACAAACATCCCCGTAATCAAAACAGACCGCGGCGGCCAGATCACCTATCACGGGCCGGGGCAGGCGATGGTGTACGTGCTGTTGAACCTCAAGCGCGCCGGGTACGGCGTGCGCGAGATGGTGATGCGGATTGAGAATGCAGTGATCGCGTTGCTGGCGGCGCATGGCGTTGAGGCGTACGGTAAGCGCGATGCGCCGGGGGTCTACGTTCGGTTCGACCCCCTCTCCCGCAGCGCGGGAGAGGGTTGGGGTGAGGGTGGCAATCAGCAGACCCATCTCCGCATAAATCCGCCCGCCCAACTCCCGGAAGACCTAAAGCGTTACGCCCGAGAAATGCGCACAAGTGCCACCGACGCTGAAGCTTTGATGTGGAGCCTCGTTCGAGGCAGGCGTTTGCTAGGTCTTAAGTTCCGAAGGCAGCATGCGGTTGGCCGGTACATCCTCGATTTTTACTGCGACGAATTGCAGCTGGCGGTTGAGCTAGATGGAGGTCAGCATCAGGAACAGGTCAATTACGACGCGGAACGTACCGAAAAACTCGAGAGACAAGGCATCCGTGTTTTGCGATTCTGGAATAACGACGTCATGACGCAGACGGAAGTTGTGATGAAGGATTTGTTCAACACGATTCAGTCTATGCAACGGCCCTCACCCCAACCCCGGCGCACACTTGCGCCACTTGGCGCAGGCGCGATGCGGGAGAGGGGGCCGAACGACGAAGCCAAGATTGCCGCGCTCGGCCTGAAAGTCCGCAACGGCCATACCTATCACGGCCTGGCCTTCAACGTGAACATGGACTTGACGCCGTTTTCCGCCATTAACCCCTGCGGCTATGAAGGTCTGCGTGTCACTCATCTACATGAGCTGGGCGTCAATCTTCCTCTAGACGCGGCAGGAATCGGCCTCGCAGAGGAACTGCGGCGACAGCTAACCGCGCCCGCCAAGTGAGAAAATAGCCGTATGGAATCACTCACCACTACCACCCCAGAAGCTACGTCCCTCAGCAACGCCGCTGGCGTCAAGCACAAAGGAGAGGGGAAAACCGCCCGCATCCCGATCAAAATTGTGTCCGCGCCGATGCTGCGCAAGCCCGACTGGATTCGCGTCAAGGCACCGACTGGCGAGGCTGCAGCGCGTTTTACCGAGATCAAAAAAATCCTGCGTGAGCACAATCTGCATTCGGTGTGCGAAGAGGCGAGCTGCCCGAATATTGGCGAATGTTTTGGCAAGGGCACAGCCACCTTCATGATCATGGGCGACATCTGCACGCGGCGTTGCCCGTTTTGCGATGTGGGGCATGGTCGTCCAAATCCGCTGGATGTTGACGAGCCGAAAAATCTCGCCAAGACCATCGCCGCGCTGCGCCTGAAATACGTGGTGATCACAAGCGTGGATCGCGACGATTTGCGCGACGGCGGCGCCGGGCATTTTGTCGAATGCATCAGGCAGGTTCGCGAGCAATCGCCACAGACGCAGATTGAAGTGCTGGTGCCCGATTTTCGGGGTCGCGTCGACAAGGCGCTGGCCATTCTGGAAGCCGCGCCGCCGGACATCATGAATCACAACATGGAAACCGTGCCGCGCCTCTACAAGCAGGCGCGCCCCGGCTCTGACTACGCGCATTCACTCGGGCTGCTGCGCGATTTCAAGGCCAAATTTCCCGCCGTGCCGACCAAGAGCGGCCTCATGGTCGGCCTCGGCGAAACCGACGAAGAAATCCTGCAAGTCATGCGCGACATGCGCGCGCACCACATCGACATGCTCACCATTGGCCAGTATCTGCAACCCTCCTCTGGCCACTTGCCGGTGCTGCGCTACGTGCACCCCGACACCTTCGCGATGTTCGAACGCGAGGCCTACGCGATGGGATTCAAGCATGCAGCGGTAGGGGCAATGGTGCGCAGCTCGTACCATGCGGATAAGCAGGCGGATGGGGTGGTGGGGTGAACGGAGAAATCCAAGCTCACTTTGCCAGAGTCACGCGTTAGTCGTGGATAGCAAACGGATAGTTTTTGCTGGCGCGATAGCAGCCGTTCCGTCGGCGTTCTCCCTATTTGTCTATGTCGGGCCACTGTGGCTGGTCGTAGGTTACCTACTGGGTTTTGGCCTTTGGGCCTTACTCGTTGCCCCTTTGGCGATAGTGTTCAGACGCGTCGATTTCTTCTTTGCAGCCACTATTTGCATGTTTGTGGCTTTCGTTCTTGCGTGCTGGTACGTCAAAGCGAACTGGGTGCCGAACGTCTACACGTCTGAAGTTGGCGCAAAAATATTGGTGGCTAAGGGCGTTGCGACCGAGGCATATTACGTTGATTTGTTAACGCACGTCCTGCTGGTGTTCAGCGGTTTGGTTGTCGGTACGCCGCTCTTTGCTTTTTTTGCTTGGGCAACCCCAAAGCCCGCGTAGGTCGGAACGCTTGCGGTTCCGACGCATGAGGTGGATGTGCGCAAGCGGTGGCGGAAGCTCTTCGATTTCGCAATACAGCTTTTGGGTAAAACGCCCATTCAACGCGGGCTAACTGGCAACTATCGACTCATATCGACTTAAGCCTATTCATTACGCTAAGCCCAAGTGAAACAAGGCTTTCCGTAAAAAGCGGATACCCGAAAATACTCGCGAATCACCCCGCTACGCGTCGTCAACTACTCAATTCCCAGCGCTCGCACCAGCGCATCCCAGCCCAAATCAAAAGTGCGATCAAAATGCTCCGGCGCGGAGTATCGACGCGCGTTTGCCACTTGCGGGTAGTCACGCTCCAGCATCTCCTGCGGCATCGGCGACAGCGACGAATGGCCCTGTGCGTAGCCGCTGCTCTCGTCGAGCGTTGCGCCCTGTACGTAGTAGCCGAGCATGCGAAAGCCGCGCACTGACATCTCGGGCGACAGGCCGGCATCGGTGAAGCAGGCCAGCATTTCGCTCATGAAGCGCACGCCGGTCGCTGAATTCCACTGGTGCAGCGACAGCCACAGATAAAAGCGCGGATGTTGCAGCGAAATGCGCCGCCAGCCATCAGCAAATTGCCGCAGCCGCGCCGCCGGACGCTGCGTTTTGTCCGGAATCGGCATGCCGCCGAGCACGCGGTCTACGAGCGCGTCGAGGATGTGCGCCTTGCTCGGAAAGTGGTGATAGATGCTCATCGCTTCGCAGCCGAGCCGCTCTCCGAGCTTTCGCGTGCTGAACGCCTCGATGCCCTGCGCGTCGATCAGCGCCAGCGCTTCAATTTCGATGCGTTCGCGGGTGAGCGCGTTGCGTGGCGCGCGTGGCGCGGGCATCGCGGGCAGACGCCTGCTGGTGACTTTGGCTGGCTTCGATGGCGAATCGCGACTCATGCGTAAGGTTACCTTTTTTGTGTACCTTACGTCGTAAGACTCATGCTAGACTTACGCCGTAAGTTACGTTTCTCGAAATGATCTCTGCATGCGCAAGCCTCTCTATGCCAGCTTTCTTCGTCGCTACCAATGTTCGCGTGGTGCCGCATGAAAGCGTTCGCCAAACGCGTGCCGGGAGCGCCTGTCGCGAGCACACGTAAATCTGCGGCGGACGCTACCGAGCTGCGCGCAGCGCTGACTGCGTGGCACGAAGGCGGCAGTTATCGGTTGTGGCGCAGCCATCGCGTGTTCTGCCGTGTCGCTGGCAGCGGCCCGGTGCTGTTGCTGGTGCATGGCTATCCGGTTGGCTCATACGACTGGCACACGGCGTGGGAAATGCTGACCGCGCATTACATGGCGCGCGCGTGCTCCAGCAGATCCAGCCCGGTGGGGGTGAGCGCCATGGCC
>ENA-OBLH01000606-OBLH01000606.1-metagenomes-genome-assembly--contig:-NODE-606-length-11419-cov-4.11035_pt1 | contig 11419 bp, 9 predicted proteins | sample MGYA00153382_OBLH01 | MGnify analysis MGYA00153382 | reverse complement strand
CGCCCGGTTGCAGGTTGCAGCCGTTCACCGTGTGATGCGCGACGAGTTGCGAAATGGTCCAGTAGGCGTGGCGATAGTTGGTGAGGCAAATGCGATGCGGCGGCAGCGACTGCTCACGCATCTTTTCGGTCATGATCAACACTTCGAGTTGGATGTCGAATGCGCCTTCGCTGCGTATCGCGGCTGAATCGAGGTACGGTAAAGGTTGCGGGTCGTTTGCATCGCGCGTCCAGGCGTTGCGATACGGCGCAAGCGCTTCGAGCGTGACGATCCATGGTGAAATCGTTGACGCAAAATTCTTCGACAGGAACGGCCCCAGCGGCTGATATTCCCAGCCCTGAATGTCGCGTGCCGACCAGTCGTTGAGCAGGCATAAACCAAACACATGCGATTCCGCCTGTTCAATGCCGATGCGTGTGCCAAGCACGTTACCGCTGCCGATAAAGATGCCCATCTCCAGTTCGTAGTCCATGCGTTTGCAGGGCGCGAGTGTCGGTGCTTCCGCGCCCGGCGGCATCAATTGCCCGGCGGGGCGCGGAAAGGATTGACCTGAAATGGCGATGGACGAGGCGCGTCCGTGATAGCCAATCGGTACCCATTTGTAATTGGGCAGCAACGGGTTGTCTGGTCGGAACTGGCGACCAATATTGGTCGCGTGATAGATCGACGTGTAGAAATCCGTGTAGTCGCCGATGTGCGCGGGTAGCGCGTACTCAGCATCGCTTTGCGAGACGAGGCCAGCGTGCAACTGTGCCTCAAAAGCTGAGCCGACGCGCAGCATACGCGACAAGGCCAGACGCAGCGCGGAGGATGCGGCGGTGCCCATCGCCATCAGTCTATTGAGAGTTGTGTCAGCCGCAGCTTCGCAGGCCGCGGCTGCGGCTGCGTTGTCGGTCAACAGGCGAGCGCGATTTAGCCACGCGAGATCGATGATCTGATCACCAATCGCGACACCGCAGCGATTCGGTTCGTCGGAACCTGCGCGACGAAACACTGCAAAAGGCAGATTCTGAATCGGAAAGTCGGTAGTGCCATCGTTTGCGGACGCAACGAAGCTGGTGAGCGCGGCGTCGTGGGTTTCGTTGAGTTGCATTGTCATTACTTTTCTTCCTACTGTCGTCATTCTCGGCGCAGCCGGGAATCCAGTTTGTAAATTACGCGAAGCGCTGATCGAAGGCTGTCGAGCATGCCACATTTCTGGATGCCCGCTTCGCGAGCATGACGGCAAAAAATGGGTAAACCGCTACTTCTGTGTTGGATCAAAGTGCTTCCGAATCCCCTGCCAGCATTCCGAATATTGCGCCTGCAGTTCGGGCGATTCCAATGCCTGTTGCGTCGGTCGAATCACGGTCCGTGTCTCAAACATAAACGCCATCGTATCGGTGACGTAGTGCGGCTTTGACGTATCTGCATTGGATGCCTTCTCAAACGTCTCAGCATCTGGGCCGTGACCGGTCATGCAATTGTGAAGGCTAGCGCCGCCAGGTGAAAAACCTTCTGCCTTCGCGTCGTACGCACCGTGAATGAGCCCCATAAATTCGCTGGCGATATTGCGATGAAACCACGGTGGGCGAAAGGTGTCCTGCATCGCGAGAATTCGCGGCGGGAAGATCACGAAATCGATATTGCTCACGCCCGGCGTGTCCGACGCCGAATGCAACACCAAAAAGATCGACGGATCCGGATGATCAAAGCTGATCGAACCCATCGCGTTGAAGCGTCGAAGGTCGTATTTGTACGGCGCATAGTTGCCATGCCACGCGACCACATCCATCGGCGAATGATCCATGTGCGCCGACCACAAACTTCCGCCGAATTTTGCAATCAATTCAGTGGGTTCATCTTTGTCCTCATACGCTGCGACAGGCGTCAAAAAATCGCGTGAATTGGCGAGGCCATTCGCACCGATGGGGCCACGATCGGGCAGGCGAAAGTTAGCACCAAAGTTTTCGCAGATGTAGCCGCGCGCGTCGGAATCGATGAGTTCTACGCGAACGCGAACTCCGCGCGGAATCACTACAATCTCTTGCGGTTCGGCCTCGATCACGCCAAGTTCTGTGACGAAACGCAACCGGCCCCGCTGGAGCACGATCAACATCTCGCCATCAGCGTTGTAGAACGCGCGATTCGCCATTGATCGATTTGCCGCATACAGATGGATACCGCAACCCGACTGCGCATGCGGGTCGCCGTTGCCCGCGTAGGTCACGATGCCGTCAACAAAGTCGGTCGATGCGCTCGGAACAGGCAACGGATTCCAGCGCAACTGGTTGGGCGGTGTCTGCGCTTTCGCGAAGTCACTCCGCAAGTTTCCGGCGCTGAGTTGCTTGAACGGAGGGTGCATCGCAGACGGGCGAATGCGATACAGCCACGAACGTCGGTTGTCCGCGCGCGGCGCGGTGAACGACGTGCCCGTGAGTTGTTCGGCGTAGAGCCCATACGGACATTTTTGCGGAGAATTGCGACCGACTGGCAGTGCGCTCCGCAGCGCTTCGGTCGCGAATTCGTTGCCGAAACCGAAAAGGTAGACGAGTTCGTTTGTCATGGTTTTGCCCTTTGCATGGCATTTTTCAATACGTCCAGATCACCGATGTGATTGGCGAGCAGCAGCACCAGTTTTGCATTCATCAGATGACTTTGCTCAAGCGTGAGATCGCGGTGCGCATCAATCAGCGCTTCATAGAACTCGTCCGCGTTTTGGAGGTTGGGTTCGATGTTGAGTTGAGACATATTCATTGAGTCTTCCCGCAGGCACGCGCAACCGCCGCCAGCACCGCCTGTTCGTCGTAAGTGCGCCAGCGTGCGCACACGTGTTGATCGGGACGGAAGAGGTACGTGGTGCCGGGTTGCGCGTCGTAGCGGGTGAGCCACTCGGTGGATGCGACAAAGGCCGTAGTTTCTGCAGGTGCGGCCTTGGCCGCGATTGATGCTTGAATCGGCGGAGTGATGATCGCGGTCAAAACCGCTCCTACAGATACAGCTTCGGCTTGCGAGGCAATCGCTACACGAACCACAGTAAACCTACTCCACAACAACCCCAAAAACCACTCCTGCCGCCCGTCAATAAAAACCGGCGCGTCCACCGCCGCTGCACCCGGCACCATCGCCCCGGAAAACGCATCGACATCGGGCGTGTTCAGCGGCGAGTCAAGCAACGTCGCAGGTACCGACAACCGTCCCGAATTCACCAGTTTTCGTGCGAACGGATGCTCTTTCGCCAGATCCAGCACCGCGTCGCGAAACACGCGACTAATCTCGTTTTTGGGTGTGATGAAATCTGTGGCGCGTGTAGAGTTGAGAATGTTTTCATCGGCTGCGTACTCGCGCTCTGCAGCGTAACTATCGAGCAGTGCATCTGACGCGTCACTTCTCAACACGAGCCCCAGCTTCCACCCCAAGTTGTCCGCATCCTGCACGCCTGAATTCGCGCCGCGCGCGCCGAATGGCGACACCAAATGCGCGGAGTCGCCTGCGAACAACACACGCCCGTAACGGAAGCGTTCCATACGCATGCAGGCGAAGGTGTAGACGCTGATCCACTCGAACTCGAATTCTGCCTCTGGCCCCAGCAACGCTTGCACGCGGGGACGCACGCGCTCGGGTTGCTTTTCTGCGTCAGGATCGGCATCCCAGCCGAGCTGAAAATCAATGCGCCACACGTTGTCCGGTTGCCTGTGTAGCAGCACTGACTGGTTCGGATGAAACGGCGGATCAAACCAGAACCAGCGCTCGCTGGGGAACGGGGCCGTCATCTTCACGTCCGCAATCAGGAATCGATCACGGAATGTTTGCCCCTTGCTTTCCAAACCCAGCAGCTTGCGCACGGCAGAGCGTGAGCCGTCGCAGGCGACCACGTAATCAGCGTTGATTGCGTACCTGCCGTCGGGTGTGTCAACGGCGAGCGTTACGCGGTCGGTCTCGTTCTCTACGTCGACCAACCGACTGTGCCAGCGCACATCAATCAGCGACGTTTGTGCAACCGCGTCAGACAAAAATCCTTCTGCGTAATACTGCTGCAAATTGATGAACGCGGGACGACGGTGGCCTTCTTCACCGAGCAAATCGAAACCGTAAACTGGCGCATCGCGGAAGAACACTTTGCCGACATTCCACGACACGCCTTTCGCCACCATCGCATCACCCAAACCAAGGCGATCCCAGATTTCCAGCGTGCGTTTTGCAAAGCAGATAGCACGTGATCCTGCGGACAATTTATCGTCGTCATCGAGTACGACGACGGGAATATTTTGCTGCGCAAGATCGAGTGCGAGCGTCATGCCCACCGGGCCAGCGCCGACGATGACGACGGGGTGGCGTGTAGGCGTCGCAGCGTCGTGGTCGGCGCTGCGGTTGTAGGTGAATCGTTTGGCTTGGTAGTCCACGGGAAAATTATGTTCGTGTCAGTCTATGGCTTTACGTTACTGCCCCCTCTCCCGGGAGGGGGAACCAGCAAAGAAACTCCCAATCAGCCCTCCAACGCTGCCCACATTTCCTGATCGCGCTTGTCCGTCCAGATGCGCGGATCGGCGTGGCCTGTGGCGAGGTCGTAAGCACGGGTCACGTCAAACGGCATGCAGTGATCAAAAATCACCCAATGTCCGTACTTGGGTTTCAGCGCTGCAAACGTCTCGCGATACACGCTGTTCAAATCTTTGCCCGCCGCCGCTCCGGCCTTCACGGACGCGTAAAGATCCGACACGAAATCGCGCGTGCCACGCAAGCCCGCCGCTACTTGCTCTGGCGTCTTTAAAGCGGCACCACGACCGGGCACGAGGCTTGATGGCTGCATCGCTGCGAGTGCATCCAGCGTCGCAGGCCAGTCCTCGAAGTACGCGTCACCGGCATACGGCGTCGCATCAAACTCAACCAGATCGCCGGAGAACAAAACCTTCTGCGATGGAATCCACGCGATGGTGTCGCCCTTGGTGTGACCGCGCCCGACCTGCATCAATTTCACTTCAAGCTTGCCGAGCCACAACGTCATCTCGCCCTTGAATGTCATGGTCGGCCAGGTCATGCCCGGTGGCACCGATTCGACGTTTTGAAACAGTCTCGGAAAGCGGCCGATCTCGCTGGCTTTGTCCTGCTCGCCACGCTCAACGATTAGGTCATAGGTGTCGTGACTGGCGATGATATGTTCGGGCTGGTAGCCCGATGCGCCGAGCACGCGCACCGCGTGGTAATGCGACAGCACCACATACTTGATCGGCTTGTCGGTCACCGTGCGAATGTGGCGGATCACGTCTTGCGCCATGATTGGCGTGGCCTGCGTGTCGATCACCATCACGCAGTCGTCGCCGATGATGATGCCGGTGTTCGGGTCCCCCTCGGCCGTGTACGCATATGCGTTGTCGGAGAGCTTGTCGAAGGTTACTTTTTTAACTTCGAGATCGGCTTGAGAGGCGAATTTTTTGCCGGGTGCGGACTGGGACATGGAGCACTCCAAATGCGTAGGGTGCGCTGTGCGCACCAAACCTTGCCAGTCCTAAGCACACGATCACTATTACGGGTGGTGCGCGGAGCGCACCTTGTGTGTCGGGCTCTACGTGTACGGGCGGGCAATTGAGCTTGCATGTTAAACCGCAGTTCGCTAAAAGTAAATTAGTTCGTTAATAGCAAATAAAAAAATCATGGCAAAACTTCAGCGCGGCATTCAGTCCATCGACGTCGGCGGTCGCTTGTTGCATGCACTTTCTCGCAGCAGTGGGGCCATGATGTTGAAGGAATTGGCTGAAGCTGCTGACATGCCCGCCGCGAAGGCGCACGCTTATCTGGTGAGTTTTTGCAAATTGGGAATGATTGAGCAGGATGCCGTCACCGGGCGCTATGACCTCGGGCCGCTGGCGTTGCAATTGGGACTGGTCAGTCTGAACCGTCTCGACGCAGTCAAAATCGCCACCGCAGAAATGGGTCCGCTCAGTCAGCGCACCGGCCAATCCACAGCGATTGCGGTGTGGGGCAACTACGGCCCCACCATCGTGCGCTTTGAGCAATCAGTGCGGCCCATCCACGTCAATATGCGCACCGGCACGGTGATGGCGCTCACGCAGACGGCGACGGGCTCCGTGTTCGCCGCGTACGTTTCCCCAGCAGCGATTGACGCAGCGTTGGCAGCTACTTTTACCGACGGCAAGCAGCGCATCGCCGCGGCAAAGTCGCTCATCGCTTTGGCCCCCGAATTCGCGCGGGTTCGTCAGCGCAGACTAGCTCGCGCGCAAGGCAACCCGGTGCCTGGTGTCAACGCGTTTTCTGCGCCCGTGTTCGATCACAATGGCGAGATCGCGCTGGCGCTGACTGCGCTAGGATCAGCCGCCGAGTTTGACGTCACTTGGGCCAGTCCGATTGCGCGCGAAGTGCTGGCGACCGCAAAGGCGATTTCCGAGCGATTGGGGCACAGAAACTAGCGAGATTTCGATGCCAGATCGCCGTAAATGCGCTCATCCAGATTGGGTAGAGCGTTAAATTAAGGCAGAAGTCGAAAGCGGTCTTATCAGCGGCTAAACATGGTTTGAATCAAGGTTTGCTACGGCCAAAATAGCGTACCCTGGCTACGCAAGAAAAGCGCTCTGCATAGATAGTGCCGATTTGCTTTAGTCCCAAATTGGGACTAACATCCGTTGCCTAGTGAAATTAATAGCGAGCAAAAATCTGCGAGAGTTTTGGGCGCGATACCCTGATGCCGAGCAGCCGCTTAAGTCATGGGCGGACGAATTCAAGCACGCGGCGTGGACGCGGCCCGCAGATATCAAGGGCCAATTTCGCAGTGCGAGCATCCTCAAGAACCGCCGCGTCGTTTTCAACATCAAAGGCAACGACTATCGGCCCGTCGTATCGGTTGCCTACAAGTTCGGCGCGATCTACATCAAATTCAAAGGCACCCACGCGCAATACGACGCGGTCGATGCGGAAACGATAGAACTGGAGCAATGACCATGAAGGCACAAATTTATCCTCCATTGCGCCCGATCCGCACCGACGACGATCACCGCGCCGCCCTGCGCGAACTCAGCGCGTTTTTCGACAACGAACCCGAACCCGGCACGCCCGAAGGCGATCGCTTTGAGGTGCTGCTTACGCTCGTTGAATCGTACGAAAGCAAACACTTTCCGATTGACCTGCCCGACCCCGTAGAGGCCATTAAATTTCGCATGGAGCAATCGGGCCTGACGGCGAAGGATTTGCAACCCATGATTGGCCGCCTGAACCGCGTCTACGAAGTGCTCAACCGCAAACGTCCGCTCACATTGCCAATGATCTGGAAGTTGCATCAAGGCCTTGGCATTCCTGCGGAGAATTTGATTCGGCCGCCTGCTCAGTTAGCCGATGTGTAGCACCATTAAGACGCGACTGGAAAACGAATACGACTGCGGACTCGCAACGCCGAGAGTCGCTGAAACCCCATAGAAAGTGACAAATGATGGAACTTACTGCACTGGCGATAGCCTCTCTAAAAACAAAATTTGCCAAGGACTTTGGTGCGGATATGGCCGCGAAATTCGCGGTCTCTCAACAGGAGCTACTCGGCACATTCAATACCTATCTTGAGAGAGCGTACGAGCAGCATCGAAAACTGAAGTCTGTAGTGCTGCGTGAGTCTACCTACTACCTTGATGATCTGTACGTTCCGCTGAGACTGAAGGCAACATCATCACAGCTCGACTCCACAGAGGTCTTGCTCAACGAATTTCCAGCCAAACTATTCGCAAAACATCGTTGTGTCACCGTGGTAGACACCGCAGGAATGGGGAAGTCCACGCTTTCTCGCTATCTGTTCACTCAATGTGCGCGCGGTGGAAACCGGGTTCCGTTTTTGGTTGATCTTCGTTCGCTTAGCGACAAGCGCCGATTGGAAACCGCGCTTGCGGAATCTCTGTGTGACGTTGGCACAAGTCCAGATCCGTGGAAGTTGAAACTGATCACGCAGCTTGCCGATTCGCCCGACACCGTACTTTTTCTTGACGGCTACGACGAAGTATCGGATGCGAACAAAGCAGACGTGTCGCGCGACATACAAGCATTTGTCGCGAAGTCAAAGTGCCTCGTGCTCATGACATCAAGACAGGTCGATGGACTTGCAGGATTTAGTGCGTTTGAGCATTTCGCCATTCAACCGCTAACCCCCGCCGAATCGCACAAGTTGATTCGCAGATATGCCAAAGCGTCGAGCCTAGAAGAGGTCGGCGAGCAACTTATTTTGGAGCTCAAAAAACCTGCGAATCAACAGGTTGCGCCATTTCTCACCAACCCGTTGCTGACCTCGCTTTTGTTCGCTGCGTACGAATATAAGCACGAAATCCCACTCAAGAAGACAAGCTTTTACGGGCAGGTGTTTGATGCTTTGTTTGATCGACACGACCTATCAAAACCGGGCGGACAACTGAGTCGCCAAAAGCAATCAGGACTTGACCGTGCGGATTTTGCTGCGGTGATTCGAAAGTTCTCTGCAATCACGTTCCGGCACCAGAAATTCGATTACACGTACGACGAACTCGTGAACACGTATCTGCCGCAGATGAAAAGTGCACTGCCGGGTATTCCGTTTAACGCACCAGGATTGGTTCGTGATCTTGTGGAGGCGGTGCCGCTTCTCACTTTGGAAGGAAACAAGTATCGGTGGGCGCATCGCTCGCTGCAAGAGTATTTCGTTGCCAGTCATATCTGCCAAGACGCGATAGGAGATCGCGGCAACGTGTTAGCAGAAATGGCGCAGAGCGGACGAGTGAACAGCTACGTTCACGTGCTCGATCTGTGCTCAGAGCTAGCGCCCAACGAGTGGCGTCAATCCGTGCTGAGAGTGATTCTTCAAATGTGGGTTGATCACCGTCATAACGTCGCCAATCATTTCGGACTGCTGGGCATACCGCAAGCCCAAATTGATGTGCGCGCCTCGATTACCAGCATGACGAACTTTGGTGTTGGCTCTGACGCTTCGATACCAGCCGGGCCATCAGTTGAAACTCGGGGTCGTTCGATGACTCAGTTCTACAACGACTGTAGTCGGTCGGTAGCAAATGCAGGTGCGCAAATTCACGCGGGGATTGCAATCGGTGGAATTTTATCCATGCCGTGCGCGTTTCCGTTTGTAGCGATTAGCCAAATGTACGCCTTCCAGTCATCAAAGATTGAATCGATGCAGTTGTTCCAAATCGTTGAGCCAGACACGAGTATTGACTACCAGCGCCTTCAAAACGCGCTTGGTTCTGATCCCGAAGCCACTAACGATTTTTCGATCTCACTGGCCATAAACTCTTTGGAACATTTCGATCAATTCAACCAACTGATGAAGCGCAATAGCCATAGACTTGTGTATTGGCCTCGCGTGGTTGAACTTCTCGACGAACTCAATCGCGAACGCGCCGAAATTGAGCAAGCCAACAGCACCCAAGCTGCTTGGTAAATGCGAGATGGGCAATAAAAAAACTGAACCGCGAACGCCGCTTAAAGACAAACCGCTGCGACAAGCGGGCCAATCATTGCGCGAAGAGCGCGAGCGAATCCTTGAAGACAAGTTTGTGCCGTGGTTATTTGGCGCTGTGGTGACGATTGCGTTTGCCGGGTACGAATGGTTTCGCTTCAAGATGCAAATGCCGTATTCCCCTTGGGCATTGACCATTTTGGCTGCTATTGCGACCGGGATTGCGGTGTGGCGATTTATCGTGTTGCGCCCGAAAATGCGAAATCTGAAATTGGGTCTTGAGGGCGAAATCGTCGTCGGGCAATACCTTGATCGGCTCCATGCCGATGGCTATCAAGTTTTTCATGACGTGCAGGGACAAAATTTCAATCTTGACCATGTGCTGATCGGCCCGGCGGGTGTGATCACGGTAGAAACTAAAACTTGGAACAAGCCGAATGCGGACGCGAAGGTGACGTTCGACGGCGAGCGTCTGCTGATTGCAGGCAAAGCTCTTGAGCGCGACCCGATTGTGCAGGCACGCGCTCAGGCTTCGTGGCTGCGCATGCAATTGCGCGAGAGTACGGGCAAGGATTTTGATGTGCGCCCGGTGATCGTCTTTCCTGGCTGGTTCGTTGAGGCGAACTACACGGCGCAGAGAAAACTTTGGGTGCTGGAGCCCAAGGCGCTGCCCACGTTCTTGAGCAACGAACCAGCCAGTCTGAGCGCGGAGGATAGAAAGCTTGCAAGCTTTCATCTGTCGCGCATTATTCGTGGCGCTGAGCAGGATCGGTAGAGCGTGACTTTCGGGGCTGCGTTAGCTGTGCCCGCTTTCACTGAAAATCGTAAATTGGTCGAGCAAATAATCGACAGCTTTTCGCTGAAAAGCCCGTTCATGATGGGCTTACGCACTGAAAGTAACTTTATCGACAATGGGCACTTTATGGCAGTAAGCCCAATATCATCGCTTCTTCCAGCAAAAAGCAGTACAACACAGCACGCTCCGAAACCGTAGCATCGATGCAGCGAAGCGGAATCGAGGAAACGCTTGCATTCCAAGCGTCACCGTTCCGCGATTATGCGTAGCTTCATCGCGGCTACGCCGCTGTCGGCGGAATCAATTCACAGATCATCTTCGCGAGTAACGTCATCGTCGCCTTCTGCGTGAGCGTCGTCGGGCGCAGCGCGCTGGTTGCGATTGAGACGCGGGTTCGCAGCGGCGGGTCGCAGATGGCGCGCACCGAAAACGCCGACGGTTTGACGGAACTGTCCACCGCGTTGCGCGAGAGCAGGGCGCTGCCTGCGCCGTCGGCCACTAGATCGAGAATCGCGGAGACGCCGTCGATTTCCAGCGCGATGGTGGGGCGGCAACTGATGCCCGCCATGGCAGCCTCGACATGCATGCGAATCGCATTCGGACGACTCGGAATTACGAGCGGTATGGCGGCGAGCGTCTTGAGCGCGATCGGTTCCGGCGGCGGGTCTTCGGCAAGCCCTGGCGGTCGTTTGCTGACCAGCAACAACTCCTCCTCGGTCAACGGAAGCAGATCGATCTCCCCCGCCCGCTGCGCGTTGTAGAGCACGACCACGTCCAGCCGCCCGTTGATCAGCCCGTCCTGCAATGTCGTCGACAGCGCCTCGACAATCGAGATCGACGCGTCGGGCATTTGTGCGCGAAATTGCCGGGTGAGTGGAACTGTCAACACGCGCGCCAGACTGGTCGGCAAACCAATGGCCACCCGCCCGGCCAGCGCACCGCGCAAGCGCCCCAATTCCTCGCGCGCGCGCTGCACCTGATGCAGGATGCCCCGGCTGTGCTCCAGCAGCAGCTTGCCTGCCTCGGTGGGCGTTGCGCCGCGCCCGTTGCGCACCAGGAGCGTTTGCCGCAGCTCAACCTCAAGCTGCCGCACTTGGCGGCTGAGCGCGGGCTGCGCGATGTCCAGCGCTGCCGAGGCGCGCGTGAAGCTGCCCAGGTCGGCGACGCGAACGAAGTATTCCAGTTGTTTTAGATCCACAAGCCCTCGA
>ENA-OBLH01000604-OBLH01000604.1-metagenomes-genome-assembly--contig:-NODE-604-length-11435-cov-4.42909_pt1 | contig 11435 bp, 9 predicted proteins | sample MGYA00153382_OBLH01 | MGnify analysis MGYA00153382 | reverse complement strand
ATCCCAACTTCAACGCGACCCAAATCGCTTGACTTTCGACACAGTTGCTCTCCCGCAAGGGGAGAGGGGACTAAATCCTCGATTACTTCAAATCTTAAAACCTCGGCAAATCCGCAAACGGCATCGGCAAGCCTCGCCCAATCCGCATCTTGCCAAACTCGGCGCAGCGATGCAACGTCGGCACTGCCTTACCGGGGTTCAACAGTCCGTGCTCATCAAATGCATGCTTGATCTCATGCATGCGCGTCAGTTCTTTCGGTGAAAACTGCACGCACATCTGGTTAATTTTTTCGACGCCGACGCCATGCTCACCGGTGATGGTGCCGCCGACTTCTACGCATAGTTCAAGAATCTCGGCACCAAATTCTTCCGCGCGTTCCAGCTCGCCGGGAATGTTGGCGTCGAACATGATGAGTGGATGCAAGTTGCCATCGCCCGCGTGGAACACATTGGCGCAGCGCAGGTTGTATTTGATTGAAAGTTCGGCAATCACGTTCAACACGCGAGGCAATTGGGCACGCGGAATGGTGCCGTCCATGCAGTAATAATCTGGCGAAATTCGGCCTGTCGCGGGGAACGCATTTTTGCGACCGCTCCAGTAACGCAGCCGCTCCGCCTCGGTCTGCGACACCTTGATGTCGGTCGCACCGGCGTTGCGCAGCACCTCGGAAACGCGGGCCATTTCATCGGCCACTTCTTCCGGCGTGCCGTCGCTTTCGCAGAGCAAAATTGCGGCGGCGTTGAGGTCGTAGCCCGCATGCACAAAGTCTTCCACGGCTTCGGTCGCAATTTTGTCCATCATCTCCAGACCCGCTGGAATGATGCCTGCGGCGATGATGTGACCGACGGCGGCACCAGCGGCTTCGACGCTGGCGAATGACGCCATCGCAACCTGCGCGAGCTGCGGTTTCGGCGTGAGTTTGACTGTGACTTCAGTGACGATGCCGAGCAAGCCTTCGGAGCCGATCATTAACGCCAGCAGGTCATAACCCGGCGCATCTAGCGCGTCCGAGCCCAGTTCAACAATTTCGCCCGTCATCAACACCACGCGCAGTTTGCGAATGTTATGCACGGTGAGGCCGTACTTCAAACAATGCACGCCACCCGAATTTTCAGCGACGTTGCCGCCAATCGAGCACGCTATTTGCGATGACGGATCGGGCGCGTAGTACAAACCGTACTGCGATACTGCCTCGCTGATCGCGAGATTCCTCACGCCGGGTTGCACGCGTGCCGTGCAGGCCAGCGCGTCGATGTCGAGCATGCGCATCATCTTCGCAGTGGACAGCAACAGCGCGTCAGGACTCGGCATCGCGCCACCCGACAAACCCGTGCCCGCGCCGCGAGCGACGACGGGCACACGATGCGCGTGACAGAGCTTCATCACGGCGGCGAGCTGCGCCTCGTCTTCAGGCAGCGCAACGCACTTGGGTAACGCGCGATACATCGACAGGCCATCGCATTCGTAGGGACGCATGTCCTCCTCTGCAATTTTCAGATTTTCTGCGGGCAGCAGCGCGGCGAGTGCTTCAAAAAAAGTGGCGGATTGCATGTTCAGGCTGCTTTCGTTTTCGGCACGAACGGTGTCGGATTATCAACGTCGGCACTACGTTGTTCAATACGGTCAATCACCCGATCAATCGCGCGTTGCACATGTGAATGCGCTAGACGTTTCGCCAACAACGCATCGCCATCGGCAATCGCCACTGTTATCGCGCGATGGTCAGCGTGCCCAAGCTCGGTGATGCCGACGCCGTAGCCCGCGTGGTCCCACGTCACCTTGCGTGATGCGGAAAACTGCGCGCCTAAAAACTCAACAAACTTGCTGATCTGTCCGTTGTGTGTGGCCACAGCGATTGCATTGTGGAAGGCGTCATCCGCGTCAGAGCCGTCACTGCGGCTCTCCAGCGCCACGTCCATCGCGGCCACGGCAGTGCGAATGTTCGCAATGTCCTTTTCGTTGCGCCGCGCGGCAGCAAGCTCAGCCGCACCGGACTCTACGATCTGGCGCAGTTCCAGCATTTCGCGCTCGGCAGTGTCGCTCTGATCGGCGTCAAAAGCGGTCGGCGTACCAGTGGCATTCACAGTGCGCGAATCGGGGAATCGAAACGCCGCGATCTTGTTGCGATCCGCCACGTAGGCACCAGAACCTTGCCGGGACTCAACACGCCCGTCGGCCTTGAGCCGCGCCAACGCTTCACGAATCACCGGGCGCGACACACCGAGCGACGCAGCGAGTGCCATTTCAGGAGGCAATTTATCCCCGGCGCGCCATACATTCATTTCAAGCTGCAACAGCAACTGGCGATGCGCTTCGTCCGCGAGCGACAACGGACGCGCAAGCGTGTTCAGCGAAGTATCGAGCGCAATGGCAGCATGCGCGAGTCCCGCAGAAAAAACAAAGTTGTCAGACAGCATGACAACATTGTACCGGGTTGCGTTTTCGCTACACGCGGCGTTTACCCGAAACTGAACCGCTAACTGCCGCAGCCCGCACCACCGTCACCACCACTGACGCCAACGACACCGCTGCTGCCGCTGCCAGGATTACCGCCAAACGCGATCCCGGTGTCGCGCTGGCGCAATCTTGCCTCTACGCGAAAAACAATCCAGCCGACGATACCGAAAATCAGCAACACCCCGCACAGGATGATCAACAACGTGACCGACTCTGTTCGCATAAATATCTCCTCGGTCTTTGATCACTTTACGGCGGATGCCCTGTTCGGAAATTTGCATTCCGACATCGCGACCGAATTGTGACAGCACATAATGGCGTTTGAAAAGGGGAAACCATGAATGCAATTGATCTCAAAGGACGTGTGGCTGTCATCACCGGTGGCGCGCGCGGCATCGGCTACGCGGTCGCGGAACGATTTATCGCCAGCGGCGCGACGGTGGTGATCTGGGACATTGATCCGACCGTGACGCAGGCAGCGGCCAGCAAGCTGGGCAACAAGACGCTGGGCATCGTGGTTGATTTGACGCAGGAGGGTGCAGTCAATGCCGCCACGCAAACCACGCTGGAAGCCTTCAGCCGCATCGACATTCTGATCAACAGCGCGGGCATCACCGGGCCGAATTTGAAGACCTGGGAGTACACGCCTGCCGACTTCCGCAAAGTGATCGACGTGGATCTCGTCGCGCCGTATCTGGTATGCCGCGCCGTGGTGCCGCACATGATCAAGGCGGCGTATGGTCGCATCGTCAATATTGCGAGTGTGGCGGGCAAAGAGGGCAATCCGAACGCGCCAGCCTATAGTGCTGCAAAGGCAGGTTTGATTGGACTGACGAAGTCATTGGGCAAGGAACTGGCGACCACGGGCGTCGCCTGCAATTGCATCACGCCCGCCGCTGCGCAAACTGAAATGTTCGCGCAAATGTCGGCTGAACACATCGCTTACATGAAGTCAAAAATCCCGATGAATCGCTTCGTACTGGTCGAAGAAATCGCCGCGATGATCGCGTGGTTATCGAGCGAGGATTGCTCCTTCACCACCGGCGGCGTGTTTGATATTTCTGGCGGACGGGCGACGTATTAGGCGGCTCTCATAGCGATCAGCTTTTGCATGAAAGCCCTATTCTTTTTGGGGCTAAGGCACAAATGATCGTATAGTCGAGAAACAACAATATCGAGCGTTACCCCAATGAAATCGGGGTTTCAGCCAAAAAGCTGTACCGGCAAACGCGCGCTAATCGACTTTCGCGCCCGACGCTTTAACGACCTTCGCCCACTTCTCGATCTCGATCTTGATATGTGCGGCGAACTGCTCGGACGTGTTGCCCACGCCTTCCGCCCCTTGCGCGGCCAGTCGCTCCTTGAACTCTGCCGATTGAACCGCTTTGGCGATAGTCTGCGACAGTTTATCGACGATGTCTTTCGGCGTGCCCGCTGGTGCCAATACGCCAAACCACGAGGTGGCTTCAAAGCCGGGCAATCCCGCCTCAGCAATCGTTGGCACATTCGGCAAAGCGGGTGAACGCGTGCCGCTGGTCACGGCAATGGCCTTCAATTTGCCGCCCTTGATCTGCTGCATCACCGACGGCGCATTGTCAAACATCACATTCACCTGTCCGCTCATCACGTCGGGCAGCGCCGCGCTCGACCCCTTGTACGGCACGTGCGTCATCTGCACGCCTGCGAGCTGCTTGAACAGCTCCCCGGAGAGATGAATCGAGGTACCGTTGCCACTCGATGCGAACGTGGTTTTGTCGGGTGATTTTTTTGCCAGATCAATCAGATCTTTGACGCTGTTGACCGGAAAACCGGGCGCCGCGACGAGCACATTGGGCACGCCCGCGACCAACGAAATCGGCACAAAATCTTTCACCGCGTCGTACGGCATCTTCGGATACAACGCGACGTTGATCGCATGGGTGCCGACGGTGCCCATCAATAGCGTGTAGCCATCAGGTGGCGATTTCGCCACGAAGTCGGAGCCAATATTGCCGCCCGCGCCCGCCTTGTTTTCAACAACGACCGGCTGCCCGAACACTTTCTGCAAATCGGCCGCCACCGAGCGCGCCAGGATGTCAGTGGTTCCACCCGCCGGGAACGGCACCACCATTTTGATTGGCTTGTTAGGGTATTGCGCGTGGGCGGCGAGCGCAGCGCTTGCGAACGCGACTGCCAGCCACTTAATTGAATTGCGTTTCATTAACTTTCTCCTTAAATCCTGCGCGCATTTTGCACGCCTTTAACCTGCGACACCTGAGCCAGCGCAACGCGCAGTTGATCCATGCTTTTGACTTCTGCCGTGAACTTCATTTTCGCCATGAAATCGCGGGTCAGCGTGTTAACTGCGGTGACGTTAATTTTTTCGCGCGCGAGCACGTCTGAAATATCGCGCAGCAAGCCCTGACGATCACTGGCCACCACTTCCACCTGAACGCTGAACAAGTCGTTCTGCGCGGCGCCGCCCCAATCGGCCTCGATGATGCGGCGCGGCTCGGTCGCGGTCATGCGGATCACGTTCGAGCAATCAGCGCGATGAATGGTGATGCCCTTGAGTCGGGTTACAAAGCCGACGATAGGATCGGGCGGCACCGGCTTGCAACACTTGGCCAAGCCCGTCATCAACTTGTCCACACCCACCACCAAAATTCCGCCACCGCCAGACTTGGCGCGACTACGTGTAGTGTGAACTTCGCTGCCGCGTGCCGCCGGTTCTGCGACCGTGTCGAGCAAGCCAGCAGCCTTGCGAATCGCCATGTCCAGATCACGCGTCGTCAGCTCAGCACGCCCCGCCGCCGCGAAAAATTCATCCTGTGATTTGAAGCCCGCTTCATGGGCCAGCTTGTCCAGACTGAGTGCTGTTTGCCCGTGTCGCTGCAAATCTTTTTCAACGATCACGCGACCATGCGACAGCGTCTCGGCCAGCTCAAGGCCATTGAAATATTGCCGAACTTTGGCGCGCGCGCGGTGGCTGCGCAGATAGCCGGTGTCCGGATTCAACCAGTCGCGCGACGGCCCGCCTTCTTTGACCGTTGACACTTCGACGCGCTGCCCGTTTTTGAGCGGCGTGTTGAGCGGCACCATCGCACCGTCGACCTTGGCACCGCGACAACGATGCCCCAAACCCGAATGCACGGCGTACGCAAAATCAATCGGCGTCGAGTCCTTCGGCAGATCAATAATCTTGCCTTGCGGCGTCAGTACAAATATGGTGTCATCAAACAACGAAGCTTTGAACCCGGCCAGCAATTCGCCCGGCGAACCCAGCTCGTTGCCCCAAGTCAGCAATTGACGCAGACTTGCAATCTTGCCCGCGTAGGCTTGCTCGGAATCCTTTGCGCCGTTGCCAGCTTCCTTGTAACTCCAGTGCGCGGCCACACCCAGCTCGCTCGTCTGATGCATCTCCTGCGTGCGAATTTGCACCTCCAGCGCGCGTTCGTGCGGGCCCATCACGCTGGTGTGCAGCGAACGATAATTATTGGCTTTAGGCTTGGCGATATAGTCGTCAAATTCGCCGGGAATCGGCTGGAACATGCTGTGCACGATGCCGAGTGTGGTGTAGCAATCCTTCATCTCGGCCACGATCACGCGAATGGCGCGGATATCGTACAACTCTTCAATCGCGCAGCGCTTCCTTTGCAGCTTGTCGTAGATCGAATAAATGTGCTTCGAGCGCCCGGTGATCTCGCTCGTGATGCCCGCTTTTTGCAGCGCGTCGCGCAACACGGCTTTTGTCGTGTCGATGTACGCTTCGCGCTCGATCCGCGTCTCGTCGAGATAGCGCGATATGGCGTGATACTGCGTCGGCTGCAATAGCCGCAGCGACAAATCCTCAATCTCCCACTTAATCTGCCACACGCCGAGACGATTAGCCAGCGGTGCAAAAATATCCATGACCTGCCGCGCCTCGGCCTGCGCGCTCTCAGTACGCCGCGCCTCGGTAGACAGCGCCGCGCTGCGCAGCGAGACCAGCCGCTCGGCGAGCTTGATCAACACCACGCGAACATCGTCGACCATCGCCAGCAACATCTTGCGCAGCGCTTCGGTCTGTTGCGCCTGCTGGGCCGCAGTCACCGTACCGCTATCGGCGGTTTTCGAGAGTCCCTGCATGCTCGCCATGCGATGCACGCCGACGAACAGTTGGGCGATGTTCGGGCCGAACGTTTCGAGCACCAGCGCGTCAGTTTCGGCGTCGGCAGGCAGGACGGTGAGATGGGCGGCGGCGACGCAATCGTCATCGAGCTTCAATCGCAGCATCAGCTCGGCAGCAGCAACGCCGCGCAACGACAGCGCAGGTCCCACGATGGAGGCCGTCCATGCCGCGATATCAGCGGGTCGCGTGACGACCGACGTGACGGGCGCTGGGGCGTTAGAGGAGGTTTGACGCGGCATTCGGGAATTATGGCGGAGAACTGTGTCGCGCCAACGCGGCTTCGCTAAGGCTCAATCCAGACGAAGGCGGCCATGCGCCCAGTGATGGGTTCGCGTCGATGCGAAAAAAATAATTCGGGTTGGCTGAACGTGCAGTATTCACCGCCCGAAACATCGGTCACGCCGATGGCACGCAACCGCTGACGTGCAATCGAATACATGTCGCAAAGAAATTTACCGGGCGTTTCTCTGGGCAAGAAATGTTGCGCTGCAAACGGATCATGCGCGACGAACGCAGCACGCACCTCCTCGCCCACCTCAAATGCGGTCGGACCGATACATGGCCCCATCCAAGCGACGAGTCGCTCCGGTGCGACACGCAGTTCAGCCACAGTGTGCTCCAGCACGCCACCCGACAACCCACGCCAGCCAGCATGCGCAGCGCCCACCACCGAGCCGTCGCGCGCTGCGAATAGCACCGGCATGCAGTCAGCCACTTTCACCGCGCAAACCAATCCCGGCGTATGGCTAATCACCGCATCGCCCTTGATTTCAGTTGCGCCGAGCGGCGCGTTTGCGGGTAGCGATTCGGCGTGATGAACCTCAATGCCATGCACTTGATATACCCAACGAAAGTCCACTTCCGGCACGCCCAACGCAGTCGCGGTCAAGCGCTCGTTTTGCGTTACCGACGCGCGATCATCGGCTGTTGCATAACCGAGATTGAGGGAGTCGTAAGGCGCAACACTCACACCGCCGAGGCGCGTGGTCATGGCGGCGTGAACGCCGTGCGGTGCGCCCCAAACCGGTCGTATCAGTGACATGACCGATCAGTCACGCACATAAATAACCTCAATGCCATCCTCTTCAAAATCATCGTCGAAGTCATCGACTTCCGGCACGTTATCGCGCTGCGCGCGCAGTGCTTTCAGCAGATATTTCATGTCGTTGGCCAGTGGTGCCACGAAGCGCATCGTCTTGCCGGTGACTGGGTGAACCAGCGTCAACCGCCAGGCATGCAGCGCCTGCCGGTCGAACATCACGTCACCCCGTTTGCCGTACGTTTTGTCGCCGACGACAGGTCGCAAACCGCTCGCCATATGCACGCGGATTTGATGGGTACGCCCCGTCTCAAGCTTGCATTCCACCAGCGTGTAGTGCCGTCCGAGCAACGCGGGCCCGCCGAAGGCTTCGCGCGGCTTGTAATGGGTCACTGCGGGCTTGCCACCGATGACCACCATGGCCATCTTGGTGCGGTCTTTGCCGTGCCGACCAATCGAGCCTTCGACGGTGCCGGATTTTTTGATTTCGCCGTGAACCAGTGCCAGATATTCGCGGCCCGCCTTGCGCGACTGCAATTGCCGCACGAGATGCGTTTGCGCCTGGGGCGTTTTGGCGATCATCATCACACCGCTGGTGTCTTTGTCGAGCCGATGCACGATGCCCGCACGCGCTACGTTGGCAAGCGAGGGCGCATGATGCAACAGCGCGTTGAGCAACGTGCCGTCGCGATTGCCCGCGCCGGGGTGAACGACGAGCCCCGGCGGCTTGTTGATCACCAGCAGGTGCTCGTCCTCAAACACGATATCCAGCGGGATGTCCTCGGCCTCAGCCTCAATCTCGCGCTTGGGATCGGGCAGAGTCGCAACAACGGCTTCGCCGCCTTCCAGCTTTGATTTACCCGCGCGCACTTCGCCGTCCACCAGCACGTGGCCCTCGTCCAGCCACGCTTTCAGCCGCGCCCGCGAATGTTGCGGAAACAATTGCGCCAATGCGCCGTCCAAACGCATACCCGCCATGGAGTACGGAATGCTGATGGGCGCTACGGTCGGATCACTCATTTGCATGCGCCTTCGCGGGTTTGCAACAGGTAGCTGGGGGCGGCACCTATAATCGTGCCCATATTAAACGTCCGGTCCATGTGACTTTCAGGGATTGCCATGCGCTTAACCGCGAAGCTTCAAAGTATTGTTTTAATGTGCGCAGCGAGCATTGTGCTCTCGGGCTGCGGGTGGTTTGGCGATACGTTCGCGAAGACTGAGGAGCCGCAAAAGATGACCGTGGAGTCATTGTATAAGCGTGCCAAGGACGCGCTGACCGCTGGCAACTATGCCGAGGCCATCAAGCTGTACGAAACGCTGGAATCGCGCTTTCCGTACGGCGTACAGTCGCAGCAGGCCATTATTGACACGGCCTACGCGCAGTATCGTCTGGGCGAACGGGCGCAGGCGATTGCCGCCGCAGATCGCTTCATCAAGCTCTACCCCAACCATGAAAACGTCGATTACGCGTATTTCGTCAAGGGTTTGGCGAATTTCATCGAAGACTTGGGCCTGCTGTCGTTTATCGCCACCCAAGACCTGTCCGAACGCGATCAAAAATCCGCTCGCGAGGCGTACAACACGTTCAAAACGCTGGTAGAAAAATTCCCGCAGAGCCGCTACACCGCTGACTCCCGCTTGCGTCTGCGCTACTTAGTCAACGCGCTCTCCAAAAACGAATCGCACATCGCCCGCTATTACTACAACCGTGGTGCCTATCAAGCCGCCATCAACCGGGCCCAGTCCTGTCTGACCAACTTCCCAAACACGCCAGCCAACGAAGAAGCACTGAACGTCATCGTGCAAAGCTACCGCGCCATGGGCAACACGCAACTCGCTGCCGACACCGAGCGGATCTACGTGGCCACCTACAAAACGGCAGCAATCGACCCACGCTCGCCGTGGTGGAAGTTCTGGTAGGCGAGCTTTGGATCGGGCGGGAGCGGGGAAAGCCGCGAAAACTGGTCTCCCGCAGGAGTTCGCGGCTTTCGCCGCTACTACGGTTTTACGGATTTTCTAGTTATAGCTTTTTAGTGAAATACTGGAAGCACTTGGGCGCAGTACGTTAAAACTGCGATTCTCGACTATTGGCGTTTTTTGGCGCTATGCCCAGACTGAACGAGACTTTCAGCGAAAAGCTGAAAGCGCCAATTGCTCATCAGCCGCCACTTTTCTGCCAATTGCGCTGCCCCTCAAAAAACGCCGCCACGTCGCCACGATCCCGCGTGAACGGCATCGGCGGCAGGCTCGCGCGCAGGATGCGTCCGTAGCCCTTGGTCACCAGCCGGTCATCGCAAATCGCGAGCACGCCGCGATCTGTTTCTGAGCGAATCAGGCGGCCTGCGCCCTGCTTGAGCGACATGGCGGCTTGTGGCACTTGCCAGTCCATGAATGGGCTGCCGCCCTGCTCCTCCAGATGCTTCATGCGCGCGGCGAGCACCGGGTCGTCGGGCGAGGCGAACGGCAGCTTGTCGATGACCACCAGTGACAGCGCGTCACCGGCCACATCCACGCCTTCCCAAAAGCTCTGTGAACCAATCAGCACGGCGTTTCCGAGCGAGCGGAAGCGACGAAGCAACTCACCTTTCGGCGCGTCGTTTTGCGTGAGCACCGGGAAATCGAGGTCGCGCTCCTTGAGCAGTTGCGGGAACACTTCGGCGCACTGCCGCAGCGCACGCAAACTGGTGAACAGCAGGAAAGCGCGACCGGCGGAAATCGTGACCAATTCCAGAGCTTCGGCGATCACCGCTTTGGTATGTTCCGGCGAGTTCGGTGGCGGCAAATTTCGCGGCACATAAATGCGACCGGCGTTGGCGTAATCGAACGGGCTGGGCCAGCTTTGTGACTTCGCGGTTTCCAGACCTAACTGCCGCGTAAACAGCGAAAAATCGCCGCCTGCGGACAGCGTGGCACTGGTGAAAATCCAGCTTCGCGCGCTGGCTTCGGTTTGCTTCTTGAAAATCTCGGCGACCGACAGCGGTGTGGCGTGCAACTGCCAGCCGTTCGCGGACACGTCGGCCCAACGAATTAAATCCGCCCGCGAATCGTCGCGCCAGTCAGACAAGCGTCCGGCAATGGCGTTTGCACGCGCGAGCAGGCCCGCCATGTCTTCGGAGCGGTCTTCGTTCTTTTCAATCTCGTCGGCCAGGGCGCTCGTTTCTTGCACCAACTTATCGAGCGCATCGACGAACTCACGCCGCGCCAGAGCGTCGGTTCGCAAAAATTTTCCACCACCGTGATCGAAGCCCAAGCGCACCGCACGCGCCGCCATGCCAGCGCCCAAAGCGGCATCCAGTAAGGCTTTTGCGTCTGCGGCCTTGCTGCGCTGCACGAGCTCTGTGTCGCGGGCAAGCTCGGTAATTTGCAACATGCTGCTTGATTCGCCAAAAAAGGTCGTAGCTACGTCCGGCGCGCGATGCGCCTCATCAATGATCACCGTGTTGCAGGCCGGCAGCAGTTCGCCGAGGCCATCGTCCTTGAGCGCGATGTCGGCAAACAGCAGGTGATGATTGACGACGACTACATCGGCAGTCAGCGCCTCGCGTCGCGCCTTCATGACGAAACATTCTTTGGAATGGGCGCAGTCGCTGCCCAGACAATTTTCTCGCGTCGAGGTGACCAGCGGCCACACCGGCGAGCCTTCCGGCACCGTCTCGCAGTCGGCCTTGTCACCGGTCAAACTACGCTCGGCAAAGGCGGAGATTCGCTGCACGTGCTGAATGTGTTCACGCGCCGTGAAGCGGCCTTCCAGACGCGTTCGCGCGAGGTGGTAGTGACACACGTAATTG
>ENA-OBLH01000603-OBLH01000603.1-metagenomes-genome-assembly--contig:-NODE-603-length-11450-cov-5.91996_pt1 | contig 11450 bp, 10 predicted proteins | sample MGYA00153382_OBLH01 | MGnify analysis MGYA00153382 | reverse complement strand
CAGCAGTCGGTTGCCCGCGCGGGCATAGCCGGTGCCGACGACGAGATCGGCAGGCGGATCGCGCACGTCAAACAGCGACAAACCCTTTGCCGCCGCCAGCTCCGCCAGCCGGGGCTGGTCGCGCAGCCGGTGATGCAGGCCTGCCGCGACGTTCATCCCCGCCTCGAGCGCTGCCGCCGCATCGTCGATCAGCCCGTCGCCGAATGTCCCGCCCGAATTGGCGATGCCCAGCACCAAGGTTTTCGCGCCCGTCGCTGCCCCTTCGGCAATCGTCAAGCGCGGCAGATTGAGTGTCAGCGGGCAATCGTCGTGGCGGAACTCGCCAACACACGCCTCGCGCCGGAATGTCGCCAATCCCCGCGATGTCTTGATGCCGATGAAGTCGGTGCTGTGGCCGAGGTAGAGCAGATAGGGTGCTGGGATCATCGCGGCGACGCTATCGCCGGGGCCGCGTCCACCCGCATAGCGAGTGACACGCGCGCTATAGCTGTTCGTTATAGGGCCGTAAGGGTTGCGGCGAACACCTTGAGGAAACTCGCGGCAAGCGCCCCCGGCGGACGGTTGGCGAGGAACATGGCAGTCACGTCGAATTCGACTGCCGGGTCGAGGGGACGCCATGCCAGTCCCGGGACCATCGCCGCCTGCGCGGTAAAGCTGTCGACGACGGTCAGCCCGACACCGTGCCGCACCAGCGAGGTCGCGATGTAAAAAGTTCGCGCCTGCACCACATCGTCGAGTGTTACGCCCGCACGGTCGAGTTCGCGCGCGAACACCCGGCCGAGCGGTCCGCTGGCGATCGGACTGATGAAGCGATGTCCGGCAAGTGCTGCCAGCGGCAGACGCGGCGGCGCGTTCGGCATGTCCTGTTCGCGGTAGAGCGCGACGAGCTCGCCGCGCCCGAGCACATTGTGCGCGACGGGCGCATTGGGCGGCGCTTCATAGGCGATGGCGACATCGGTTTCGCGCTCGAACAATTTGCGGAGCAGGTCGTCGTGATGAACAGTCTGCAGGTCGAACCGGACATTGCCATGCGTTGTGAGGAATTTGGCCACGGCGGCTGGCAGGGCATCGAGCGCGAGTGACGGCAGCGCCGAGATTCTCAGCGTTCCCTGCGTCCCGCGCCGCATGTTGCGGCTCGCCTCGCGCAACGCCTGCACCTTGTCCTGAATTTCCGAGGCATCGCCGAACAATATGTGCGCGTCCTCGGTCGGGATGAGCCGTCCGGCAGTGCGCTGGAACAACGGGAAACCGATCAATGATTCGGCGTGGCGCAATGTCTTCGACACCGATGGTTGCGACACATTCAGTGCGCGCGCCGCCGCACTGACCGATCCGTTCGAATAGACCGCATGGAACACTTCGATATGGCGCAGGTTCATAGGGCCAGCGTAGCGGGTTGAGCGCTGCGGGCAACATCGCCGGTGCGGTAGGGCGTTCGGCTACGGGTTCTTGCGCGGAGACACGATACAGCGCAACGGCACGGGAAATCTTTGCAGGAGTGTGCGCGCGATGCGACAGATCGATCACTTTCTCAGCGGCGGGGTCGTCGCTTCCCCGCGCCATAGCGATGTTTTCGACCCCAACAGTGGCGCGGTGCAAGCGCGGGTGGCGCTGGGCGATGCGGCGGTGCTGGAAGTTGCGGTGCAGGCGGCGCTGAAAGCCCAACCCGACTGGGCCGTCACCAACCCCCAGCGGCGCGCACGCGTGATGTTCAATTTCAAGGCACTGGTCGAGGCGCGGATGGACGAGCTCGCACATTTGCTGTCGTCCGAACACGGCAAGGTGATTGCCGATAGCAAGGGCGACATCCAGCGCGGCCTCGAAGTCATCGAGTTCTGCTGCGGCATCCCGCATGTGCTGAAGGGCGAGTATACCCAAGGTGCCGGTCCCGGCATCGACGTCTATTCGATGCGCCAGCCGATCGGCATCGGCGCGGGCATCACCCCGTTCAATTTCCCCGGCATGATCCCGCTGTGGATGTGCGGTCCGGCGATTGCGACCGGCAATGCGTTCCTGATCAAGCCGAGCGAGCGTGACCCTTCGCTGCCCAATGTGCTTGCCGAGATGTTCCTCGAAGCGGGCCTGCCGTCGGGCATTTGCCAAGTTGTCCACGGCGACAAGGAAATGGTCGATGCGATCCTCGACCATCCCGCAATCGGCGCGGTCAGCTTTGTCGGCTCGTCCGACATCGCGCACTACGTCTACCGACGCGGCGTCGCGGCGGGCAAGCGCGTCCAGGCAATGGGCGGGGCCAAGAACCACGGCATCGTCATGCCTGATGCCGATCTCGACCAAGTGGTGAACGACCTGTCGGGCGCGGCGTTCGGCAGTGCGGGCGAGCGCTGCATGGCGCTCCCCGTAGTCGTGCCAGTCGGTGAAAAGACGGCGATTGCGCTCCGCGAAAAGCTGATCCCGGCGATGGCGGCGCTCCGCGTCGGCATTTCGACCGACAAGGACGCGCATTATGGCCCCGTGGTCACGGCGGCGCACAAGGCCAAAATCGAGGGCTGGATCCAGACCGGCGTCGACGAAGGGGCCGAACTCGTCGTCGACGGGCGCGGGTTCAGCCTGCATGGGCATGAGCAGGGCTTCTTCATCGGCCCGACGCTGTTCGATCATGTCACCACCGACATGGCGGCGTATAAAGAGGAAATCTTCGGCCCCGTGCTCCAGATGGTCCGTGCACCCGATTTCGAGACGGCAGTGCGCCTCCCCAGCGAGCACCAATACGGAAACGGCGTCGCCATCTTTACCCGCAACGGCCATGCCGCGCGCGAATTCGCTGCGCGCGTCAACGTCGGGATGGTCGGCATCAACGTGCCGATCCCGGTCCCGGTCGCCTATCACAGCTTCGGAGGGTGGAAGCGCAGCGCGTTCGGCGACACCAACCAGCACGGCATGGAAGGCGTGAAATTCTGGACGAAGGTCAAGACGGTGACCCAGCGCTGGCCCGATGGCGGAGTCGGCGACGGGGCCAATGCGTTCGTCATTCCGACGATGGGGTAAGCCGCATGTTGCGGATGCTTTGCCTGACTGTGCTTGCGTGCCTGTTTTCGACGCAAGCGATGGCGCAGAAACGCATCGCCCTGACCTTCGACGATGTGCCGCGCGGCCGCGGTGCGTTTTTCACGCCCGACGAGCGAACCGAAAAACTTATTGCGGCGTTGAAGGTTGCAAAGGTCGAACAGGTCGCGTTCTTCGTCAATCCAGGACGCCTTGCTGACCCCGATGGTCACGGCGGCGAGGCGCGGATATCGAAATATGTGGCCGCAGGGCACGTCATCGCCAACCACAGTTTTAGCCATTTTTCCCTCAACAAGTCGTCGGCTGATGACTATCTGGCCGATATCGACAAGGCCGAACACTGGATGAAAGATCGCCAAGGCTATCGTCCGTGGTTCCGTTTTCCCTATCTGGACGAAGGAGCCGCAGACAAGGCGAAGCGCGATGCGGTGCGGACGGGACTCAAACAACGCGGCCTTCGCACTGGCTATGTCACCGCCGACGGGTCGGACTATCATCTGGAGGCGTTGACCGTCGAAGCCGCAAAGGCGGGTACGGTAATGGATATGGAGGCGCTTCGCCGCCTGTATGTGGGGTCGCAGATGAGCGCGATTGAGTATCACGACACGCTGGCGCGCCGTACGATCGGACGGTCTCCGGCGCATGTCATGCTGCTCCATGAAACCGATATCGCGGCGCTGTTTATCAGCGATCTTGTCGCCGAACTTCGTCGTCACGGATGGAAGGTTGTCACTGCTGACCGGGCCTTTGCTGACCCGATTTCAAAGGCAATGCCCGATGTGCCTTATGCTTGGGGCACGTTGACGGGCGCGATGGCGTGGGAAAAGGGTGTGCCGCCCCCGCTCTCACCGGTCTGGATGAACCGGGGTATGATGAGCTATCTGTTCGAACAACGCGTTATCAAGAAAGCATCCGGCAATTGACCACCCAATTCGACCTCACCGACGACCAGCGCGCGATCCAGGACATGGCGCGCAAATTCACTGCCGACGCCATCACGCCGCACGCGGCGGAATGGGACGAGAAACACCACTATCCGGTAGATGTCTGGAAAGCGGCGGGGGCGCTGGGCTTCGGCGCGATCTATGTTGCGGAGGACCGTGGCGGTATAGGGCTGGGGCGGCTGGAAGCGGCGCTGATTATGGAAGCGATGGCGTACGGGTGTCCCGCTACGTCCTCGTTCATTTCGATCCACAACATGGCGAGCTGGATGATCGACTGTTTCGGCAGGACTGAGATCAAGGACCGTTACCTGCCGCAGCTCGTCGGCATGGACAAGATCGCGTCCTATTGCCTGACCGAGCCGGGGTCTGGGTCCGACGCGGCGGCGCTCAAGACCACTGCCAAGCTCGACGGCGACCATTATGTCGTCAACGGCACGAAACAATTCATCAGCGGCGCGGGCGTTAACGAGATCTACGTCACAATGGTCCGCACCGGCGAAGCTGGGCCAAAGGGCGTGTCCTGCCTCGTCATCGAAAAGGACATGCTGGGCGTCAGCTTCGGCGCGCCCGAACGCAAGCTCGGCTGGAACGCCTCGCCGACCGCGCAAGTGATTTTCGACAACGTCCGCGTTCCCGTCGCAAATCGCGTCGGCGCGGAGGGCGATGGGTTCCGCTTTGCCATGATGGGGCTCGACGGGGGACGCATCAACATCGGCGCGGCGTCGCTCGGCGGGGCGCAGCGGTGCCTCGACGAAGCGATTGCCTATACCAAGGACCGCCAGCAGTTCGGCAAACCCATTGCCGATTTTCAGAACACCCAGTTCATGCTCGCCGACATGGCGACCGACTTGGAGGCCGCCCGCGCGCTGCTCTACATGGCGGCGGCCAAGGTCACTGCGAACGCGCCCGACAAGTCGCGCTTTTCGGCAATGGCGAAGCGGTTGGCGACCGACACGGGGTCGAAGGTGGCCAACGACGCGCTGCAATTGTTCGGCGGCTATGGCTATCTGCAGGACTATCCCATCGAACGCTTCTGGCGCGACCTGCGCGTCCATTCGATTCTGGAGGGGACCAACCAGATCATGCGGATGATCATCGGCCGCGATCTGTTGCGGCAATGAGCGACATTATTGTCGCCAAGGAAGGCTGTATCGGACGCATCCGGCTTAACCGGCCGAAAGCGCTCCACGCGCTGACCACCGATATGTGCCTCGCCATCCTTCGGGCACTCGCTGATTTCGAAAACGACGACGACGTCGCGGCGGTGGTATTCGACCATGCCGAAGGGCGCGGCTTCTGCGCGGGCGGCGACATCCGGATGCTCGCCGAAAGCGGACAGGGCGACGGCAGCGCGGCACGGGCTTTCTTCATGGCCGAATACCGGATGAACCACTGGCTGTTCACCTACCCCAAGCCGACGGTCGCGGTGATGGACGGCATCGTCATGGGCGGTGGTGTGGGGATTGCGCTGCCGTGCAAATACCGCGTAGCGACCGAGAACACACGTTTTGCCATGCCCGAAACGGGGATAGGCCTGTTTCCCGATGTCGGAGGCGGCTGGTATCTGTCGCGCCTGCCGGGGCAGGTCGGCAAGTTCCTCGCTTTGACCGGTGCGCGGCTCGACGGGGCGGAGTGCCTCGCGCTGGGGCTGGCAACGCATTATCTGGCGAGTGCCGACATCGTCGCGGCTATCGCTTCGCTTTGCTCGACGACCGACATCGGCGCAACACTGAAGGCGCACGGCAGCGGCGCGCCGCTCGCGCGGATCGTCGAGAATCGCACGCATATCGACCGGTTGTTCGTCGGTGACAGCGTGGCCGAGATCATGGCTGCGCTAGAGGCAGATGGCAGCGACTGGGCATGCAAGGAACTGGCGACGCTCCGCACCAAATCGCCGCTGTCGATGACGGTTGCGCTGCGCCAGTTGCGCGAAGGTGCTGCGATGCCGGACTTCGCCGCCGAGATGCGCCAGGAATACGCCATCGGCGCGCGCGTCGTTCATACGCCCGACTTCATCGAAGGCGTCCGCGCGCTGATCGTCGACAAGGACAACGCGCCACGCTGGGTAGCGGACGTCGATCCCGCGCAAATCGACGCGATCTTCGCCCCGATGCCGGTGGAAGAGGAATGGACTCCCCTTTAATCGTCGCCCCGGGCTTGACCCGGGGTTAGGCTTCCCCTTGTTGGCTTCACGACGAAGAAGCCAAGCCCCGGATCGCGTCCGGGGTGACGGAGAATTTAATGACCCACGAAACGATCCTCATCGAAACCCGCGATGCTGTGACGCTGGTGACCCTCAACCGGCCACAGGCGTTGAACGCACTCAACAGCCAGATTCTCGCCGACCTGACTGCCGCCTTCGCCGCGTATGACGCCGACCCCGGCCAGCGCTGCCTCGTCCTCACCGGCAGCGAAAAGGCGTTCGCAGCCGGCGCGGACATCAAGGAAATGTCCGACCAGTCGTTCGCCTCGATGTACGCGTCGAACTTCTTCGCGGGCTGGGAGAGGATCACCGCGACCCGCAAGCCGTGGATCGCCGCCGTTAACGGCTTCGCACTTGGCGGCGGATGCGAGGTTGCAATGATGGCCGACTTCATCATCGCGGGCGATAACGCGAAGTTCGGCCAGCCCGAGATCAAGCTCGCCGTCACCCCCGGTATGGGCGGATCGCAGCGCCTGACCCGCGCCATCGGCAAAGCGAAAGCCATGGAAATGTGCCTGACCGGCCGGATGATGGGCGCCGACGAAGCCGAGCGCAGCGGCCTGGTCGCGCGCATCGTCCCGGCTGCCGATCTGGTCGCCGAGGCTATGAAAACCGCCGCCGCCATCGCCGCGATGCCCCCGCTCGCCGCCATTGCCACCAAAGAAATGGTCAACATCGCGTTCGAGACGACACTGTCGCAAGGGATACTCTTCGAACGCCGCTTGTTCCATGGCTTGTTCGGCACCGAGGACCAGAGCGAAGGCATGAGCGCGTTCGTCGAGAAACGGCCCGGCAACTGGAGCGGCAAATGACCACCATAGCTTTCATCGGCCTCGGCCATATGGGCGGCGGGATGGCCGCGAACCTTGCCAAAGCGGGGCATGACGTCCGAGCCTTCGATTTGTCGACGGATGCGCTGGCGACGGCGCAGGCCAATGGCTGTCTGGCATCGGCGACCGCTGTGGAGGCTGTGACCGATGCCGATGTCGTCGTCACGATGCTGCCTGCGGGCAAACATGTCGCGCAAGTTTATGACGAGACGATTCTCACGACGGCGAAGCCCAACACGCTGCTGATCGACTGTTCGACCATCGACGTTGCCACCGCGCGTGAGGTTGCGGCGCAGGCCGAGACCAAGGGGCTAACCGCTGTCGATGCCCCCGTATCGGGCGGGATTGCGGCGGCGAACGGCGGCACGCTGACCTTCATGGTCGGCGGCAGTGCCGAGGCATTTGCGCGCGCGCAGCCGGTTCTGGCCGACATGGGCAAAGCGGTCATCCATGCGGGCGCGAACGGCGCAGGGCAGGCGGCGAAAATCTGCAACAACATGATCCTTGGCGCGACGATGGCGGTGACGACCGAGGCGTTCAATCTTGCCGCCGCGCTCGGCCTCGACGCGCAGGCGTTCTACGACATTGCCAGCGTTTCGTCGGGGCAGAGTTGGTCGCTGACCAGCTATTGCCCCGTCCCCGGCGTCGGTCCCGAAACACCCGCCGACCGGGGCTATGAAGGCGGATTCGCGGGCGCGCTGATGCTGAAGGACATGCGTCTCGCGCTCGATGCAGCGCAGGCAGGCGGGACAGCGGTGCCGGTGGCCAGCATCGCCGCCGAACGCTATCAGGCGCTCGCCGATGGCGGGCAGGGGAGCAAAGACTTCTCCGCCGTGATCGGCCTCGACAAGAGGAACAGCTGAGTGGCCGAATTCGATTTTGCGCTGGGCGAGATGGCGGACATGATCCGCGACACGACCGCGCGCTTTGCCGCCGACCGCATCGCGCCGCTGGCCGCCGAAATCGACGCCAACGACCGTTTCCCGCGCGAGCTATGGCCCGAAATGGGCGCGCTTGGGCTGCACGGAATCACCGTCAAGGAGGAGGACGGCGGGCTGGGTCTGGGGTATCTCGAACATGTCGTCGCACAAGAGGAAGTGGCGCGGGCCTCGGCAAGCGTCGGCCTCAGCTATGGCGCGCATTCGAACCTGTGCGTCAACCAGATCGCGCGCTGGGCGAACCCGGAGCAAAAGGCGAAATACCTGCCCAAACTCATCAGCGGCGAGCATGTAGGCAGCCTGGCCATGTCGGAGGCAGGCGCGGGCAGCGATGTCGTGTCGATGAAGCTGAAGGCCGAAAAGGTGCAGGGCGGCTATGTGCTCAATGGCACGAAATTCTGGATCACCAACGCGGCCTATGCCGACACGCTGGTGGTCTATGCCAAGACCGGTGAAGGCTCGGGCGGCATCACCACGTTCCTGATCGAGCGCGACATGCCGGGGTTCAGCATCGGGCAAAAGATCGACAAAATGGGGATGCGTGGCTCGCCGACGGCGGAACTCGTATTCACCGACTGCGAAGTGCCCGATGAAAACGTCATGGGCGCGGTCCACGGCGGGGTCGGCATATTGATGAGCGGCCTCGATTACGAACGCACCGTGCTTGCCGGTATCCAGCTCGGCATCATGCAGGCCTGCCTCGACGTCGTCCTGCCCTTCGTGCGCGAGCGCAAGCAGTTTGGAAAAGCCATCGGGTCGTTCCAGCTGATGCAGGGCAAGGTTGCCGACATGTACGTCGCGCTCAATTCGGCGCGCGCCTATGTCTACCAGGTCGCGCGGAATTGCGACGCGGGGCGTACGACGCGTTTCGACGCGGCGGGCGCGATCCTGTTGGCGAGCGAAAGCGCGGTGAAGGTCGCCAACGAAGCCATTCAGGCATTGGGCGGCGCGGGCTATACCAAGGACTGGCCAGTCGAGCGGTTCTACCGCGACGCCAAGCTGCTCGACATCGGTGCGGGGACCAATGAGATACGACGCATGCTGATCGGGCGTGAACTCATCGGGGGCGGGGCGTGAGGGTCCACTTCAATCCTCCCCTGCGCGCAGACGCAGCACTTTCGCGATGGCAGCGCATTGTTGGTGAGTTCAGCCGCCCCTCCACCACGCTTCGCGCGGTCCCCCTCCCCTGAGCAAACTCAGGGGAGGATTTGATGTCCGCCCCCGTCCTCCCGACCGCCGCCAACGCCGACAGCGACGCATTCTGCGCGAACGCCGCGCACAATCGCGCTCTTCGCGACGAACTCTGGGCAAAGGTCGCCACCGCCGCGCTGGGCGGGAACGAGAAATCGCGCGAGCGGCATACATCGCGCGGCAAGCTACTTCCCAGAGAACGCGTCGAACGCCTGCTCGACCCCGGCTCGCCGTTCCTCGAAATCGGGCAGCTTGCCGCAAACGACCTCTACGACGGCGAAATTCCCGGTGCGGGCGTCATCGCGGGCATCGGTCGTGTGTCGGGCCGCCAGTGCATGATCGTGTGCAACGATGCGACGGTGAAGGGCGGCACTTATTACCCGATGACCGTCAAGAAGCACCTCCGCGCGCAGGAAATCGCGCTGGAGAACCGGTTGCCGTGCATCTACCTCGTCGACAGCGGCGGCGCGAACCTGCCGCATCAGGCCGAGGTGTTTCCGGATCGCGACCATTTCGGGCGCATCTTTTTCAACCAAGCGAACATGAGCGCGCAGCAGATTCCGCAGATCGCGTGCGTGATGGGCAGCTGCACCGCGGGCGGCGCGTATGTTCCCGCCATGTCCGACGAAACGGTGATCGTGCGCGGACAGGGGACGATCTTCCTCGCGGGGCCGCCGCTGGTGAAGGCCGCGACCGGCGAAGTCATCAGCGCCGAGGAATTGGGCGGTGCGGACACGCATGGGCGCAAATCGGGCGTGGTCGATCATGTTGCGGAGAATGACGAGCATGCGCTGACGATCGTTCGCGACATCGTCAGCCACCTCGGAGAAAAAGTGACAGTCACTTTTGACGGAAAAGTGACAGTCACTTCGCCGAAATACCCCGCCGAAGACCTCTACGGCATCATCCCTGACGACGTCCGCGCGCCGTACGACGTCCACGAAGTCATCGCGCGTATCGTCGACGGCAGCGAATTTCACGAGTTCAAATCGCTCTACGGCACCACGCTCGTCTGCGGCTTCGCGCACATCTGGGGGATGCCAGTCGCGATCCTCGCCAACAACGGCGTGCTGTTCAGCGAAAGCGCGCAAAAGGGCGCACATTTCATCGAGCTCGCCTGCCAGCGGCGGATACCGCTGCTGTTCCTACAGAACATCTCGGGCTTCATGGTCGGCGGCAAATATGAGGCGGAGGGGATCGCCAAGCACGGCGCGAAACTCGTCACCGCGGTCGCCACCGCGAGCGTGCCCAAGATCACCGTGCTGATCGGCGGCAGCTTCGGCGCGGGCAATTACGGCATGTGCGGGCGGGCTTATTCGCCGCGTTTCCTGTTCACCTGGCCCAACGCGCGGATCAGCGTGATGGGCGGCGAACAGGCGGCATCGGTGCTGGCAACCGTCCACCGCGATGCCGAGAAATGGACTCCCGAGGAGGCCGAAGCCTTTAAGGCTCCGATCCGCCAGAAATACGAAGACGAAGGCAACCCCTATCACGCCACCGCGCGGCTGTGGGACGACGGGATTATCGACCCGGCGCAGACAAGGGATGTGTTGGGGTTGGCGTTGGGGGCATGCCTGAACGCACCGGTCGAGGAGGCGCCCCGGTTCGGGGTGTTCAGGATGTGAGCGCGGTCGCATCTCCTGCATTTCGACGCTTGGCAATGTTGCTTGTCCTCGCAATCGCAGCTCACAACTTTGAGGAGTGGCTGACTTTTCCTCACTATGGCGAATTGACCGGCGCGATGAGCCAGCGACTGGGTCTGAACGTCGAGCCGAAGCCGTGGCCTATCGTTCAGGGCGGACTGGTGTTTGTGACCGTCGTACCAGCATTGCTTCTCGTCCTTGGCACGCGCACCCAGAAGGCGTGGGGCGTGTGGGTGGTTTGCTGGGTCGCAGCCATTTTCCTTGCCAATGTGTTCCTTCCGCATGTTCCGGCCATGCTCCTTTTTAAAGGTTATGCCCCCGGGGGGGTGACGGCAGTCCTAATCAACCTTCCGCTTACTTGGCTTGTATTGAGCATGGCCAGAAAGGAGCAGTTGCTGACAAGAGGTCAACTTGGCCTGATTGTCGTTGCGGGCATCCTGTCGCTCCCTGTTGCAATTCAATTTGCCTATGCTGTTGCTGGGATGTTTGTATCATGATCCAATCCCTCCTCATCGCCAATCGCGGCGAAATCGCTTGCCGGATCATCCGCACCGCGCGGGCATCTTCATTCCTCCCCGGAACGGGGAGGGGGACCGCGACGCATTCTTCATGCGGCGGGGTGGAGGGGTCGCTCTCAACGGGTGAGCGTTCGCGTGTGGCGACCTTTCAGAACTTCG
>ENA-OBLH01000602-OBLH01000602.1-metagenomes-genome-assembly--contig:-NODE-602-length-11464-cov-3.09116_pt1 | contig 11464 bp, 10 predicted proteins | sample MGYA00153382_OBLH01 | MGnify analysis MGYA00153382 | reverse complement strand
AATCACCGCAATTGCAGAACTACGCTGTTGCCATGGCGAATCTTGCCATGGATCGTGACGATATTGAACTCGCCGATCAACGATTAAAAATTGCAACTGCTTCGACAAAAACAACCTCGGCCGGATTAGTACTCGGATGGCTGCGCTTACAAGAACTACAAAACAGTTTTGTGCTCGATGATTCGGTATTTGACCGCGTACAAATCACGTTGAAACAACAAACACCGATGCAGATGGACTTAATACGGGCCAGTTCTGCGTTGCGTGCCAATTATTATTGTCGCAATCAACGCTCATTTGATGGCGAGACTTTAAAAATGAAAATGTTGACCGAAGCGACGCAGAAAAATCCCGAACGACGATTGGAAATTCGGCAGATAAAAAATTTAAGCAAAGCCTGCAATTAAAAGATTGCAGAGCCGCCCGCTGGCTGCGCCCACACTGTTTGCTATTCCTGCGCGCGGGCCGAAAAATGCTCCTGCATTTGACCAGACATGCGTCTGTTAAGAGCCGACACTTCCGCCATCCATGGCGGTTGCAAGCAGCGCCTAAGGTGAATAGTATTTATTCGTCATGCCCGAATCTGTCATCCAGCGGCAATACCGCCTGCTGTAAATCAATTCGGCCCTCGCCAGCCATAATCTTTTTAAATTCACTGCGCGACACCGAAACATAGCGTTCATTGCCACCAATTTGTACTTGCGGCCCTTCTTTGACCGCGCGGCCGTTTTCATCGACACGCACCACCATAGTCGCTTTTTTACCGGTGTGACAAATGGTTTTTATTTCAATCAAAGAATCAGCCCAGGCCAATAAATACTGGCTGCCTTCAAATAACTCACCACGAAAATCGGTGCGCAGGCCATAAGCCAATACCGGAATATTATATTGATCGACAATTTCGGTCAGTTGCCAAACTTGGTTCTTGCTCAAAAATTGTGCTTCATCAACCAGAACACAATCAATTTTCTGATGCATGGCAATTGCACGGTTTAATAAAATTTCAAGGTCATCGTCACGTTCAAAAGCAACCGCTTTCGCTTTCAGACCAATTCGCGATGCGACCATACTTTCGCCTGACCGATGGTCAAGCTTGGGCGTAAATATCAAGGTACGCATACCGCGTTCATGATAGTTGTAGGCACTTTGCAACAAAGTCGTGGTCTTGCCGGCGTTCATCGCAGAATAATAAAAAAATAATTTGGCCATCGCAGGAGCTCGTTATGACGATGACCTGATTATCCCAGACTCAAACCGCCTTTGCTTTACTTCTTTAGGGCTTCTGGTCGTACTTCTAGCGGGCCAATATCCACTTTTCCGCTTGGTGGATTCTTCCAGGCCTCGTCTTGCCATTTCGCATACAGCTCAGGCTTCCAAAACTTGTCTTGATAATACTGCGAGCCATCGATAGTTTGCGGTCCTGAAGAGGTCTGGATGGTAATGCTCAGAGTACCCACCATGCCCGTGCGACTACCGGTAATATTATTTTTAGCGCGGCGCAAGGCAGTTGCCAGTCGCTTTTTGGCGACATCATCACCATAGCTTGCATAAATCTCTTGCCCCAGGCTGATAGCTTGTGCGCGTTCGCTCTCGCTCAAAGCGCTCCAATATTTTTCTCGATGCGCAAGCATGGTTGGATAATACCGTTCAGCGGCCAAGTCCATCCAGGCGTAAGCCATGGCCCGATTAACTTCCACACCTTGTCCCTGCCAAAGCATCTCGGCCACCATGCCTTGCGATGGTTTATCGGAAAATTTCGCACCGCGTTTAAAATGGGTGAATGCTTCCGTAAATCGGTTTTTCTTGTAGGCATCAAGACCACGGGTGCGATGCATTAAATCAGGGTGTGCATTGATAAAGCTGTCCGAAGAAAGAATCGCCTTATCCAATTGCTTTGTCTTTGAATGAGCATCAGTTGGCACTACACAAAAGGCAAGTAACGATGCCATAAGCACATTAAGTATTAATTTCATATTTTTATTCTCTGTGTCTATTGGTCATGCTGCGCAACCACGAACAAGCGTAGCGCCTAATGTTTTAACTTAATTGCAACTCTAAATTGGAGTATGTCGCAAGTTTTTAAAAACCATTTTCACTGCGACGAAAGAAGGTTAGATCAAATAGCATTTTAAGGCATCCATCGGAAGTCACGGTTCCAATATCGCATTCCAGCCGAGCTTCTGCATGGCCTTTTCAAACTCGGCGTCCCATGGTGCGGTAATCTTCATTGCCTGTGCATTAGCAGGATGCTGGAACGACAGCTGCCATGCATGCAATAGCATGCGGTGCACGCCCATCATTCTGAAGTTGCGATTATGGCGGCCATCGCCATGGCTGGTGTCACCAATTAAATGGTGCGAAAGATGTTTCAAATGCCGTCGTATTTGCCGAAAGCGGCCGGTGTAGGGCGTGCATTGCATCAGGGCATAGCGCGAGCTTTCATGGTGAGTGGAAGCGACCGCTATTTCGGCGCAGGCCAGACGTTTAAATTCGGTGATGGCAGACTTTTTTTCGGGCTTGCCGGGCCCGCCGTCCAGATCGTAATCGACGGTAAATAATTGCTCCGGCCAACCACGACAAATGGCGAGGTAATTTTTTTCAACTTCTCGCGTCATGAACTGCTTGCCTAGTGTTGAAGCACTTTGGTTGTCGAAAGCAACCAACAAGCAGCCACTGGTGGCACGATCCAGCCGGTGGATAAGAAAAATTTTGCAGCCAAACTGTTCGCGCAGCCGGTCATGCAAAAAATCATTCTCGTCACGCGCCAAAGCGCTTGCGTGCGCCATCAGCCCTGAGGGTTTATTTACCACTGCAATAAATTCATCACGGTACAGCACGTCGATCAAGGGCTTTTTTTCGACTTCGGTCATGCTTTTTTAAACCACGCCGCTAGCAAGGCAAAAGCACTGATGACGAGTGCGGCCCATGTTTTCGCATTCAAATTAAAATAGATCGGTGAATGGGTGTCGAATAAATAGAACAGCACCGCACAAATCAGAAACCCTACCGCCAAAATCAGGCAAGCTACCCGAAAGTGTCCTTGCTTCGCTTGCCGCGCCAACTCTGCCAATTCGTCCGAGTGCATTCTAAGACTATGCTCACCATTGACCTGTTGGTGAAACCAGTTACGAATCAAACCGGGCATGTCCGGCGTTTGTGAAATTATCTCCGGCATGCGTTTCTGCAGCTCTGCCATCAGAGTAGCGGGACTGTAACGATCACGTAAGATGGTTTCAAGAACCGGCTTTGCCACCGCGAATAAATCCAGTTTCGGATCCAGTTGCCTTGCAACCCCTTCAATATTCAACAGGGTTTTTTGCAATAAAATTAATTGCGGCTGCACGGTTAACTCGTAACGCTGTGCGGTACGGAAAATCTTGACGAGCACTTCGGCCAATGAAATTTCCGACAGCGGCCGGGTGAAATAGGGTTCGCAAACGGCACGAATGGCGGCCTCCAATTCATCGATACGAATATTGGAAGGCATCCAGCCAGCCTGCACGTGCAACTCGGCAATCCGGCGGTAATCGTTCTTGAACATTGCCATAAAATTTTCGGCAAGATAGTACTGGTCACGTTGCGGTAATTGCCCGACAATTCCAAAATCCAGCGCGATATATCTTGGGTTATCTTTGCGCGTTGCATCAACCCAGATATTGCCCGAGTGAGCATCGGCGTGAAAAAAATTGTCGCGAAATACCTGCGTATAAAAAAGTCGAACGCCTTTGGCGGCTAGTTTCGTAAGATCAATACCGGCTTCGGTTAAGGCCGCCACGTCATCCGAACCAATACCCGACACGCGCTCAAGCGTTAGCACTTGCTCGTTGCTGTAATCCCAGAAAACTTCAGGCACATATAAGTCGTGCGAGTCTTTCCATAAGCGCCGCATGTAGCTTGCGTTGGCGCCTTCGCGCTGCAGGTCCAGTTCGGCCTGCAGGGTATTTTCAATTTCATCGACCACTTCTTTGGGACGAATTTTTTCGGCATTAGGGTGATGACGATCGGCAAACTTTGCCAGATGTCGCAGCAAGCCAATATCGGCTTTAATTTGTTCTGCTATGCCAGGCCGCAACACTTTAATTACCACCGCTTGGCCGGTATGCAAAGTGGCGGGATGAACTTGTGCTATCGATGCCGAGGCCAAAGGTGTTTCATCAAAACTTGAAAATAATTCGGCAACCGGTTTGCCCAGTTGCGTCTCAATTATTGTTTGTGCAACAGCGCCAGGAAACGGCGCCACCTGGTCACGCAGTTTTGCCAGTTCGTCGGCGATATCTGCCGGCAACAAATCACGGCGCGTTGAAAGCACCTGGCCAAATTTTACGAAGATCGGCCCTAATTCTTGCAGCGCCAACCGTAGTCGCTGCCCGCGCGGAAAATGGGCTTCTTCCGAGCGCGAGGGCGTGAAAGGTTTTAATAGCCACAACCATTTTCCGAACGCGGTATCTTCCAGTAGCGAATCCAGACGGTGACGCAATAAAACGCGGCCGATACGCATGGCGCGGAGAGTCGAACTCATGCATTGGGCTCCTGTGCTGGCGACATGCTTTTTTCCAATTTTTCGAAACGCGCAAATACCCGTTCGGCACGATCACGCAAATCATCAACATCCTCATTAAAGGCCGCTTGTTCTGCACGGCTGACTACATCGCGTGACTCTTCGGTTAAATAATCAACGCCGTCCTGACTAAATTTTTTTGCGAACCCGGCTCCCTGTTTGAAGGCTTCACGCAGAGTTTTCGCAATTTGCGGGCCAATAATCACGCCGAACGCATCGGCGAAAGGCTTATCCCAATCGGGATCGAAATTTTTTGCCAATGCCTGTAATTGCCGGGCCAATTCGGCATCGCCATTGATACGTACTTTTCCTACTGGCGCTGCATTGCTGGATCGAAAAAATGGCAGTTGCGACAATGCGCCGGAAATCGTACTGCGGATTCCCAGGTCCGCTTCGCTATCTTGCACCGGGCCAACTCTGAGTTGGTTCGCTTCAACGGAAATTTCCAAAGCAATTGCCGGAGCTTCCAATGCCAGTTGAATACGGCGTTGATCAAGTTTCGATATCGCCGCCTGCGTGTCAGGGTCTAAGGCCAGCAACCGATTCAGGGCTTGCTCGAGTGCACGGCCTGCGAGCGGCTTCAGGGATTCAAAAAACGATACGGAAGTATTCATGACCCTATTGTATCGGGCCTGCGATTGTTTTGAAGTGATTTAGTAGTTTATCGGGCTTAGAAAGCCAGCCTGCAAACGCGTTTGGTGGGAGCGCCCGTCAGGCCCGAATGCTTTATCGCAGCACATTCGCGCCTGACGGACGCTCGCACGGCGGGCAGGTATTTAACCGTTGCGAGATTGTGTCGATTCCCACCAAGCTCGCAATCGTTGCAAACCTTCTTCGGTACTGACTTGCGGCACATAGTTAAAATCACGCCGCGCCGCCGAAATGTCGTACCAGTGCGGAGTTGATAATTGTTCAGCCAGAAACCGCGTCATCGGCGGCTCGCCTTTCAAGGGCAAGACATGCCACAACACTTCGAGTACTGCGCCCACGCCGTAGGCAAGGCCATACGGAATACTGCCCGTAACCTGCGGTGCATTGGCGGCTTTCAATAAGGCATTGACGGTCTCGCGCACGGGCTTGGGTTCACCATTGGAAATAAAGTAGGCCTTGCCGGCACAGGCACTGCCAATATCCAAGTGATCGAAGGCCTGCAGGTGGGCGTACACGACATTATCAATATAAGTGGTATCCATTTTATTGAAGCCACCATCAATAAATTTAAGCCGTCCGGCATTTGCACGTTCGACCAAACGCGGTAGCAATTGGGTATCACCCGGCCCCCAAATCAAACGCGGCCGCAACGACACTGTCGCCAATGTCGGTGAATTGGCTGCGATAACATTTTTCTCGGCAATGGTTTTGGTAGCAGGATACGGTGCCTTGAAATTTTTACCGTAAGCGGTGTTGGTTTCATTGCCATTTTCGACCGGTGTACGACCGGCGTGAGTCACACTCGGGGTCGAGGTATAAACCAATTTTCTGATGCCATGCTCGCGACACGCAGCCAATACATTATTGGTGCCGAGCACGTTGGCATCGTAATAACTTTTATAACTACCCCAGGCACCGGCCTTGGCGGCGTTATGAAAAACGGCATCCTGATTTTTACAGGCATCCATCACTGCTTGCCGATTGGCAAGATCACCGAGGATTTGCTGCACGCCCATTTTTTCCAACGACGGATAAAACGTGCGCTGAAAACTGGTGACCTCAAAGCCGCGTTTTTTCAAGGCCGCACACAAGGCCTGTCCTAAAAAACCACCACCGCCGGTAACAAGAATTTTCATAATGGATTTCGTGTCGTGTCATTAATGATGATATAGGGCGCGCGTGTCTCGCACCATCTCCAATATGCGAAGACGTTTCGGTGCGCCAGAGGCACACCCTATGTCAATTTCTTTGATGCCCAAACCGCTAATTTCTCGCGGCCGATTTTTGCATTGTGGCGAATATCGACCGGAAATCCGGAATGAAACAAGAAGTGGTGAATGCGTCCGGTGTGAACAAAACCGTTGCCGATTTTTTGCAGTTCACGCTGAATGTTTTCCTGTTCTTGAGGCGAGGCTTTTTCATGCAGTTCAATGCACAGGACCGGCATTTGTTGGCCTGGGTTACCGATACCTACCAAGGCAGTGCGTTTTACTTTGGGATGGGTGTTGAAAACCGGTTCAACTTGTTCGGTAAATAGTGGTCCATGTGCAGTTTCCACCCGATGCGATTTACGTCCACAAAACCATAAGCGGCCTTGCTGATCGATCCAGCCCAAATCGCCCATGCGATGAATAATGCGTTCGCCACCGTCACTTGAATGTTCACGAATTTTCGCCAAGGCGGTGGCTTGCGGCCTTGCAAAATATTCGTCGGTGGCGGTCGGGCCGGCGACGGTGATTTCGCCAACTTGCCCATTCGCCAATAAAAGATCATCGTGCCAGTCCGGAATGGCATCATCGCTGATCGCAATAATACGAACGCTATTGGCCGCCAGCGCACGGCCGACACACGTGCCCGCACCCTGCTCGGTTTGTTCGCGGGTACTTTGCAGTTCGCGACTTTCAATCACGGCAACCGGCAAGCATTCGGTCGCGCCGTAGGGCGTCCACAAATTGCCGTTCTCCGGCAAGAGCTCACGCATTTTTGAAACGACATCGGCAGGCACTGGAGCACCGGCAGAAGTAATTCGCAAGATACCCGGAAGCTTTTGATTGTATTTTGCCAGCACGGCCACCAAAGCAGGCGAACCAAAGAGTTGATCAATGCCGAATTTATTAATCGCGTGATGTAATTTTTTCGGGTCGGCCGATGCCGGCTTGGTTGGATCCATATCCGGAATAATCGAAGTCAGACCCAGTGCGGGGTCGAACAGGGCGAACGGCGGAAACGTCGGTAAATTAATGCCGCCTGGTTTTATATCGAAGGCTTCTCGCAATAATTCAATCTGCGCGACAAAATGCCGATGCCGATAGACCACACCTTTGGGAATACCGGTAGAACCCGACGTAAATAAAATCGCAGCCATGTCATCAGGAGCAGTTGCCGCCATTTGGTTGGCGGCATTGGCGCCATCAATTTCAATTTGCGCCAAAGTCTTGCCGCCCCAAAACCAACGCTTGCCAACCGTGACATTCAGACAACTGGTTTTATTAGCCCAACCCAGAATAATGCGCGCGGCATGCGCGATGGAAATACCGATAAAGGCTTCGGGCCGCGCTTCCTGCAAACATTTTTTCAAAGCCGATTTTGCAATGCCCGGATCGACCAATACCGGCACCGCTCCAATTTTTAATAGGGCAAACATCGACAGGAAAAATTCTGGTGAGGGTCGTACCATCAACACCGCGCGCACGCCCTGGGTAATACCGTATTTTTTCAAACCGGCAGCTAATGCGTTTGAGCGATTTTCCAATTCTGCGTAGGTCAGCGTTAGATCGTATTTCGCGAAACCTTCAGCATCACGCGAGCCCGGGCAACGCATCGCAATTCGCTCAGGCCGTTCGCTGGCAATCTTGGATAAAACCGCAGTAATGTTGCAGGTGCTGGTCATGGGTTGATTATGCTACGTAGGAGGGCCCTTGGGCCCGATTGAGATTTCGTCGCCCGCAAGCGGCCTCCTACGTAATCAAACTATCGTATTCGCATCCAGAAACTTCCGAATCGCCGGCACTAAAACAGCATATTTATCTTCGAGCACATAGTGTCCGGCATCATCAAAAATATGCTGCTCGGCTTTTGGGAAATTATCCTGGAATACTTTCAGAAAATGCTTGTCAAAGACAAAATCTTTGAGGCCCCAGCCGATAAAAATGGGTAATTCGGCGTATTGCTTCAGACATTTTTCCGAGGCATCGACCAATGACCAGGCGGCGTCTTGTGGACCCAGAGGAATGTCCTGCACAAAACGCGAGGTTGAAATGCGATTGGCCCAGGAATCAAACGGTGCTACGTACGCATTGCCGACAGCTTTCGGCATTTTATTGACGACGCCGTCGCGCACTGCGCCACCGGCGAATGCATTGAAGCCGCGAATCAGCAACGTTCCCAGCATCGAATTGCGGCCCAGTTTTAATTGCCATGGAATGGTTTTTGTTTTAGGCAGCGGGAATGCCGCCGTATTCAAAATAACTAGGCGCTTGATGCGCTTTGAATGCTTTAAAGCCCAGGCAAAACCAATCATGCCGCCCCAGTCGTGCACGGCGAGCGTGATGTTATTACCAAGATTTAATGAGTCGAGCAAACGGTCGAGATCATCCACGCGTGACTGCAAGGTGTAGCGGTAATTTTCGTCACTGGGTTTATCAGACAAACCCATGCCGGTGTGATCAGGCACGATGCAACGGTATTGATCGCGCAAACCCAACACCAGATGACGCCAATAATACGACCAAGACGGATTACCATGCAGCATGACGATTACATCACCGCTGCCTTCATCCAGATAGCTCTGCGTCAGGCCGCTGGGTTGTTTAAAGCTTTTCGGTTGAAACGGATAATCCGGAAACGGGCCTTTGGCCAGTACACGCAATTGCTCGCTGCTGAGATTTGTATTTGTCATTTGTTTGTTATTCTTTTGCCATAAAAAAAGCCAGGCCCCTTTTTCGAAAGGAACCTGGCTTTCGATTAATTAGTTACACAACAGGTTTTTTTGCTGGCTCATTCCAGACCACTTCAGCCATGGAACAATTCAAACCCGAGCCAATTCCCAGAAGCGCGACGCGAGTGCCTTTTTTCAGCTTGCCTAAATCGCGCAGTTTGCTCAACACGATTGGCACCGAGGCCGGGCCGATATTGCCGTGCTCGGCAAAGATAGTCAGCACTTTGTCCTTGTCGATACCAAAGGCTTTGGTGAGGGCGTCGGTATGCGCGCGTGAAATTTGGTGAATAACAAATTGATCGAGTTCTTCCACCGCCCACCCAAGCGCAATTTTTGCTGCATCGAACGTTTTTTGCGCCAGTTTGATGCCTTCGATTAATAACATGCGGGTATCAGTAACCATACGATCTAAATTGCCACGGCATAGACTGTTCCATTCGGTCGCTGCACGCGTTACGCCGCCTTTATACAAGGGCGCGTCGGGCGCTAACTCTTTGCGGGTCAGCACCATGGCGGCAGCGCCAGAACCCAGGGTCAATGACGCAAACTCGCTGCGGAATTCCGCTTCGGTAATGCCATCGCGATTCAGTCGATCAATGGTTTTTTCGTAAACCTTGTCTGCGTTTTCACCATCGACGATCAGTGCATAGTCAATTTCGCCTCGCTCAATCATGCGGCCCGCAATATCCATGCCATTCAAAAAGGCAAGACAGGCATTGGCGACATCAAAATTTTGACATTGATCACTCAAACCCAACGTACCCGACACCACGCTGGCAACCGAAGGTTCCAGAAAATCGCGGCTAACCGAAGTATTGACCAACAGACCAATTTTTTCGCGGGGAATACCGGCATCCAGGATCGCTTTTTCTGCTGCCAAGACGGCTGCATCGGAAATAGCCATGTCGCCGTCCCACAAGCGGCGCGAATAAATACCGGCAACATCTTGCAGAACATCGGTCGTTATGCCGAGGCGATCTGTGGTTTTTTTCAGGCGAGAATTGATTTCAGCCGAGCTCAGTGACAGCGGCGGATCAATATGGGCAAGCCCTGCAATAGCAACATGTTGGAACAACATAGCGGTAAACCTGTTGGGGAAACTCTCTAACGTTACCTTGTTCGGGGCTTGGGCTCAATCTAAATTGCTGTTTTAGAAGCAAAAGCCGGCCTAAGTCACTGTTTCTTATGCTCGCTGTTCAGACTATGCATAAACGGCAAGCCGCAAGCTTCCAAATACTGCTTGACCACTCATCACCGCTAATTGAGCTGCTCGGTTCTGTGGATAGAAATTTGGCTGGAACCTAGCAAAACTTGGGATGCAAGCTGAAGCGCCAATTTCTCTTTTTCTTTAGTTCCCTTGAGTAGCCAACTGCAATTTGTTTCCATCATGCAGAACTTAATGGGAACAATGGTGGTTCCGGCTACGCCGCGACCACCGATTTTTTCCGGGTTAAAGCGCCATTTTTTCGCCGCTGAGAAACTAGCTAGTTCGAATGGCTTCATCAACTTTTCTTCACGGGGGCTTAGCAAGTCGGTTCGTTTAACGTTCGTCACAAATCCGTCTTCATCGTAGGAAACCAGTATCCGCAAAACCGCTTCCTGTCCCCGGATTAGTTCGTTCTTGGGGTATCTCGGCGACGTAAGTACAGTTGCACCCAACAATCCGGTATTTGCATCCAAAATCTGTAATTCGTAGTTACCGTCTTCACGTGGCATGGCTTTTACGTTCAGCCAAAGTGCTGATTCCGTGCGCTGTGGAACCCCTTGAATGCTGCCTGGCGTGAACTTCCAGCTACGTATTGATTTTTCCAAAAAATCTGTAATCAACGGACTCAGCTTCTTGTCACCAAGCAACAGCTTTTCAATCGAACCATCCGATGCAAGCGTGATTTCATAGTTGACGTAAAATATTAAGGCTTTTTTGAGCGGTGACTCTGCCATGCCCGGTACTGCCCCGAGCGCCAAAAGCGCAAAGGCTGCAATGTGCTTCAATTTTCTGATCAGTCGCATATCAAATACTCCAGAACGGCATTTGTTAATCTTTCAATGGTTGTGTAACGGCTTTATCGGAACCTTCCGCATCGCGAGCTGACTGCGAACCGTTACAACGGTAAGCACGCCATTTTTGCGCGCCTTCACTGACCTCCGCAATCGCCTGTACGGTGTCGGCTTTTAAACCGGGCGCTTCATTGCGGGCCAATACTTCTAGTTCGTCTTTGACACGCAGAACGTCGCGTTCATAAGGGCCGAGCCGGTCTTTGACCGATACCGTTATATCGCCGCGCTTTTCGCAAGCACTTAAGTCCTTACCAATGGCA
>ENA-OBLH01000601-OBLH01000601.1-metagenomes-genome-assembly--contig:-NODE-601-length-11493-cov-2.95454_pt1 | contig 11493 bp, 11 predicted proteins | sample MGYA00153382_OBLH01 | MGnify analysis MGYA00153382 | reverse complement strand
GGTTGCCTCGCGCCAGTGGATCACGCCACGAACAGTAGTGCCGCCGACTGTCATATGGGGCGTGGAGGTCCGGTAGCGTCGACCTCATGAGCACACAGTCCAATGCGGCAGACAAGACCGAGCGTCTGCTCAACCTGGTGATCTGCCTGCTCTACACCCGCAGGCCGCTGTCCAAGGCGAAGATCCGGGACGCGGTGCCCCAGTACGGCTCGAAGGCCTCCGACGAGGCGTTCGACCGGATGTTCGAGCGGGACAAGGACGAGCTGCGCGACCTGGGCATCCCGCTGGTGACCGAGCCGTTCGATGAGTTCTTCGACGACGAGCCCGGCTACCGGATCGACCGACGCGAGTACGCCCTCCCGCAGATCACCTTCGCCCCCGACGAGCTGGCGGTCCTCGGTCTCGCCAGTCGCGCCTGGACCCAGGCGAGTCTCGCCGGCCCCGCGGCCCAGGCTCTGCGCAAGCTCAAGGCGGCCGGCGTGGAGCGCGACGACTCCTCGCTGATCGGCATCGTGCCCAGGGTGCGGACCGTCGAGCCTTCCTTCGAAGCCGTGAAGAACGCGGTGCTGCGACACACTCCGGTGTCCTTCACCTACCGGACCGCGGGCACCGCAGCGGTGGCGACCCGCCACGTCCAGCCGTGGGCGATCGCCTACTGGCACGGCCACTGGTACCTCACCGCGTTCGACATCGACCGGGACGCGCCACGGGTATTCCGCCTGGGCAGGATCGAGGGTGAGGTCACCGTCGAAGGCAGGCCCTCGTCATACGAGGTGCCGGGCGGCCATGAGCCCAGGGAGATGATCAGCACGGTGACCGTCGAGAGCGCCCCCCGGGCAGCAGCCCTGCGGGTGCGGGTGGGGGCCGGCCACAGCCTGCGCCGGCAGGCCACCACGGTTACCGCGATGGCTCCCGAGGTGCCCGGTGATCTGTGGTCACTGGTCGCCATCGACTTCACCGATACCGAGGCGTTTGCCGAGGAGATCTGCAGCTTCGGCCCGGATGTCCTGGTGCAGAGCCCGGCCGAGCTCAGGGAGTCCGTCATCCGCAGACTGACCGGAGCTCTGGGCCCGGTGCCGAGCGGCGAGGAGGCACGCCGATGAGGGCTAGGGCGAAGAGCGGGCAGGTCAAGTCCGGCAGCCAACCCAGCCAACCACCAGAGCCGGCCACAGTCCGGCTCTCCCGGCTGCTGACGATGGTGCCCTGGCTGCTGCAGCGGCAGGGGGTCGAGATCGACGAGGTGGCACGCGAGTTCGGTGTGACGCCGGCGCAGGTCGAGGCTGACCTGATGCTGTTGTTCCTGTGCGGGACCCCGGGCGGCTATCCGGGCGACCTGATCGAGGCCGAGTGGGAGAGCGGGCGCGTCTATCTGGGCAACGCCGACACGATCAACCGTCCGCTGCGGCTCGGGGTCGACGAGGCTCTTGCCCTGATCGTGGGCCTGCGTGCGCTGGCCGCGGTCCCGGGGATCGGCGAGCGTGACGCCGTGGTGCGGGCGCTGGCCAAGCTCGAGGCGGCAACCGGCTCGGTCTCGGCGGGAGTCTCGCGCATCCAGGTGCTGATCGACGAGGGAACCGGCAACCAGACGATGGCGCTGGCCCTGGCCCAGCAGGCCCTCTCCGATCGTCGGCGGGTGCATCTGCGCTATCTGGTGCCGAGCCGCGACGAGACCACCGAACGCGACGTCGACCCCATGCGGGTGATCAGCTTCGACGCCCACTGGTACCTCGAGGGCTGGTGCCACCGGGCCGAGGACGTCCGCCTGTTCCGGCTGGACCGGATCGAGGCGCTCGCGATCCTGGATGAGGACGGCACTCCACCGGCGACGGCCCGGCCGCGCAACCTGGACGCCGGAGTGTTCACCCCGCATGCCGAGGACCAGCTGATCCGGCTCGCCCTGCGGCCGGGGGCTGCCTGGGTCAGCGACTACTACCCGACAGAGAGCGTCGAGCCGGCCCAGGACGGGGGAGCGGTGATCACCCTCCGGACCGCCGACACGGCCTGGCTGCGACGCCTGATGTGGCGGCTGGGCGCGCAGGCCACGGTGCTCGGGCCCGCCGAGCTCGCCCTGGAGGTCCAGCAAGGAGCACGCGAGGCGCTCGAGGCGTACGCCGCCCCGGCAGGGTCAGCCGAGCCGACGTCCGAGAGCGACTAGAGTCCACTGTCATGTGGTGGTGGGTGATGATCTGGGTCGTGCTGCTCGTCGCGTCGGGCTTCTACGTCGGCGTCAAGGTCTGGGGTCTCTGGGGCCAGACCAGGGAGCTCGGCTCCGAGCTGGCAGTCGCCCAGGAACGCCTGGACGAGGTGCAGGGACAGCTGGAGCTTCTGGGGGAGCGGATCGGTTCCCCGGATGAGCTCGCCGTCTTCGCCGATCCGGCCACGGCGCGCAGGGAACGCGACCGCGCCAGGGCTGAGGGTGGGCGCGCGCGCCAACAACGACGTGCTGCATCCCGCCCCGCAAGGGCTAAGCACGTAGACTGAAGGCGCTGGAGACCAAGACGACATCCTGCACGGCTACTAGCCACCAGCACCTGTTGCATGAGCACGGCACTCACAGTCACCGCGATCCATGAGCACCGCGTTTCACGATCAAGAAAGGTTCCTCGCATGGGCGCGCTAAGGCCTGTTCACATCCTCATCCTCGTCCTGGTGGTGTTGATTCTCTTCGGGTTCAAGAAGCTTCCGGATGCCGCGCGCAGCCTCGGCCGCTCGATGCGCATCTTCAAGTCCGAGGTCGAGGAGATGAAGAAGGACGGCCAGTCCACGCCCAGCGCCGCAAGTAGCGACACGGTCAAGGGCGAGACCTTCCACCCGACGGCAGACTCCGCCGCCGATCCGATCGCCGACCCGACCAGAAAACAAGCCACGGATCCGGGCGAGCGGGAGAAACACAACCAGTCACCGACCTGAGCCGCCCCAACAGCAGCGACAAGCCTGCCGTCAACTGAGGACCTCCTGACACATGGCAGTACTGCGGCGTAAGCGCAAGGCCGACGGGCGGATGTCGCTGGGTGACCACCTGCGCGAGCTTCGGCGTCGTCTGGTCATCTCCGCGTCGGCCATCGCCGTGGGAAGCGTGCTCGGATGGATCGTGTACGACCGGCTGTTCACCGCGATCATGGCCCCGCTGCGAAGGATGGCCGAAGAGCGAGATGGCCTGGTCAACATCAACTTCGGGGGGATCACCCAGCCGTTCACCGTTCAGCTGCAGGTGGCGCTCTTCGTTGGCGTGATCGTCGCCAGCCCGGTCTGGCTCTTCCAGGTGTGGGGGTTCATCGTCCCGGGCCTCACCAAGCGCGAGAAGCGCACCTCCATGGCGTTCATCGGGGCGGCAGTGCCCTTGTTCCTCTCGGGGTGCCTCCTGGCCGCCTATGCCGTGCCCAACGCTGTCGAGGTGCTACTCGGCTTCACCCCGCGGGGAGCTGCCAACCTGCCCGACGCGGCGTTGTACCTCACCTTCGTGACCCGCTTCATCCTGGCCTTTGGACTGGCGTTCCTGCTGCCGGTGTTCCTCGTCGGACTCAACGTCGCCCATGTCCTGCCGGCCCGCATCATGCTCAGGGGCTGGCGGGTTGCGGTGCTGCTCATCTTCGTCTTCGCGATGATGACGCCGACGCCGGACGCCTGGACCATGCTCGTCCTCGCGTTCCCCATGGTTGCCTTCTTCTTCGCTGCCGTGGGCGTCGCGACCCTTCTGGACCGGCGCCGGGCGCGCCGCGAGCCCGACTGGTCCAAGGTCGCCGACGATGAGGCCAGCCCTCTTGAGAATGAAGCCGGGCCCTTGGACGACGGAGCCAGCCCCATCGACGACGAGGCCAGTCCGTTGTGAGTGTGCGAGCGTGAGCACCTTTCTGTGACCAGGCGCATCGGGATGGTCATCAACCCCACGGCGGACAAAGGGCGGGGCGCTGCGCTCGGCGCCGAGGTCTCGGCTCGGCTTCGGGCACAGGGCCACGAGGTGGTCGACCTCTCCGGCGAGACGGCGGCGGCGGCCGGCGACCGTGCTCTGGGTGGTCTCGCCGCAGGGCTGGATGTGCTGGCCGTCACCGGGGGTGACGGCACCGTCAACCTCGGGGTCAACCTGTGCGCCGGCACCGACACGGTCCTGGCCATTGTCGCGGCCGGCACCGGGAACGACATCGCGCGTGCGCTGAGCCTGCCCCTGCGCGATGCGCCGGCCGCGGCCGAGGTGATCTCCCACGGCGTGGTTCGCGCCATCGACGCGGGCCGTCACACCGACGCCAACGGGGTCTCGCACTGGTTCGCAGGGGTCCTGGGCGCCGGGTTCGACTCCGTGGTGAACGAGCGGGCCAACACCTGGGGGTGGCCACGCGGGCGGATGCGTTACAACCTGGCCATCGCCCGGGAGCTGCCCGTCTTCACGCCGATCCCCTATGTCATCGAGATCGACGGCATGCGCCACGCCAGCCAGGCGATGCTGGTCGCGGTGGGCAACGGCCCGTCATACGGCGGCGGCATGATGGTGTGCCCGGACGCCAGCTTCGACGACGGCATGTTCGACGTCCTCATCGTGCACCAGATCTCGACCTTCGAGTTCCTCAAGGTCTTCCCGAAGGTGTTCAGCGGCAGGCACGTCGGGCATCCGGCAGTGCAGATCCTGCGTGGCAGCCAGGTCCGGCTCGAGGCCGCCGGCATCGTCAGCTACGCCGACGGCGAACGCTTTGCCCCTCTTCCGATGAGCGTTCAGGTCGTGCCCGGCGCACTGAACGTCCTGGTCCCCGGTCCTGCCGTAGCCTGATCAGCATGGCCACCTCAACCGGCGCCGCGCAGACCTCGGTCGACGCGTTTGCCCAGGGTTTCGACTTCCCCTTCGACGACTTCCAGGTGGAGGCGTGCGTGGCTGTCGCCGACGGGGCGGGGGTGCTGGTGGCGGCGCCCACCGGCGCAGGCAAGACCATCGTGGGGGAGTTCGCGGTGTTCCTGGCCCTGGCCACCGGGCGCAAGGCGTTCTACACCACCCCGATCAAGGCGTTGTCCAACCAGAAGTATGCCGACCTCGTCGCCCGTCATGGTGCCGACAACGTCGGTCTGCTGACCGGCGACTCCTCCATCAACGGTGAGGCCCCGGTGGTCGTGATGACCACCGAGGTGCTGCGCAACATGATGTATGCCGGGTCCGGCACCCTGCGCGGGCTCGGCTTCGTGGTGATGGACGAGGTGCACTACCTCGCCGACCGCTTCCGGGGCGCGGTCTGGGAGGAGGTGATCATCCACCTGCCGCAGGACGTACAGGTGATCTCGCTGTCAGCGACCGTGAGCAATGCCGAGGAGTTCGGCGCCTGGCTCGGCGAGGTCCGTGGCGACACGGTGGTGATCGTCGAGGAGCACCGGCCGGTGCCGTTGTGGCAGCACATGATGGTCGGGCAGGGCCTGTACGACCTCTTCACCGATGAGGTCCCGGCCGAGACCGGGATCCCCGACCCCACCAAGGTCAATCCCGAGCTGCTGGAACGCATCCGGGCCGGCGACAGGGCTGGTGCCCATGAGGGCCCGGGCCGGGGCCGCGATGGCGGCTCTGACCGGCGCGGGCGCAGGGGAGCCGGATCCGGCGCAGGCGGGGGACGTGACCGGGGGGGTCGCCCGGCCCGGCAGGGTGGCCGGTTCGGCGGCGGGCCGAGCCGTTCCGAGGTGATCGAACGCCTGAACCGTGACGGGCTTTTGCCGGCGATCACCTTCATCTTCAGCCGGATCGGCTGCACCTCCGCCGTGAGCCAGCTGCTGGCAGGCGGCATGCGGCTGATCCCGCCGGTGGAGGGGGACCGGATCCGGCGCACCGTCGAGGAGCGGATCCAGGGACTGGCCGACGAGGACCTTGACGTGCTGGGGTACTGGGAGTTCGTCGAGGGGCTCACCCGCGGCTTCGCGGCACACCACGCCGGGATGCTGCCGACCTTCCGGGAGATCGTGGAGGAGCTCTTCACCGCTGGCCGGATCCGCGCGGTGTTCGCCACCGAGACCCTGGCGCTGGGCATCAACATGCCGGCTCGCTCCGTGGTCCTGGAGCGGCTGGTCAAGTTCAACGGAGAGATGCACGCGGACATCACCCCGGCCGAGTACACCCAGCTGACCGGACGCGCCGGGCGGCGGGGCATCGACATCGAGGGTCACGCCGTCGTGCTCTACCACCGGGGCCTGGACCCGCTGGCGGTGGGCGGCCTGGCGTCGACGCGCACGTACCCGCTGAAGTCCAGCTTCCGCCCGACGTACAACATGGCGGTCAACCTGGTCGGGCAGGTGGGGCGCCAGCCGGCCCGCGAGATCCTGGAGACGTCGTTCGCGCAGTTCCAGGCAGACCGCGCGGTGGTCGGCATGGCCCTGACCGTCAAGCGCAACGAAGAGGCGCTGGCCGGCTATGCCGAGTCGATGACCTGCGACTTGGGCGACTTCACCGCGTATGCCGCTCTGCGCAACGAGATTCGCGACGTCGAGAAGGAGGCCGCCAAGGCGCGGTCGGCCAGCCGGCGGGCCGCTGCTGCGGTCAGCCTGGAGCGGCTCCGCACCGGCGACGTCATCAGGCTTCCCGGAGGCCGGCGCTCGGGCTATGCGATCGTCATTGCCGGCAACTCCGGCGGCAAGAAGGAGAGCGCCTCGCCCACCGTGCTGACCTCGGACGCCCAGGTCCGACGGCTCACGATGATGGACCTCAACACCCCGGTGGAGCCGGTCACCAGCCTCAGTGTCCCCAAGCACTTCAACGCCCGAAATGCCAAGTCTCGCAGGGACCTTGCGGCCACCATGCGGGCCAAGGTGCCGCACGACCCGCCACCGGAGCGGCATACTGGATCGGCAGGGTCGGGGGAGGAACAGCGGGTCGGTGAGCTGCGCCGGCTGATGCGCGCACACCCCTGCCACGGGTGCCCCGATCGCGAGGGCCACGCACGCTGGGCCGAACGCTGGTGGCGGCTGCGTCGCGAGACAGACCGGGTCGCCCGCACCGTCGAGGGCCGGAGCAACTCCGTGGCCCGCACCTTCGACCGGGTCTGCGAGCTGCTGGTGGACCTGGGCTATCTCACCGAGGGCGGCGCCGGGGTGACCCCCGATGGCGACCACCTCAAACGGCTCTACACCGAGAAGGACCTGTTGACCGCCGAGTGCCTGCGCCTCGGCTTCTGGAAGCGTCTCGACCCGCCTAGCCTGGCCGCGATCGTCTCCACCCTCGTGCACGAGCCGCGACGCGACGAGGGTGACGTGTCGCCACGGATGCCCAACGACGACGTCCGTGAGGCCTTCGATGCCATGGTCCGGCGGTGGAGCCAGCTGGAGGACAGCGAACGCTCGCACATGTTGCCGATGACCAGCGCGCCAGAGGCCGGGATGGCCTGGATGATGCATCGCTGGGCCAGCGGGCAGCGTCTCGAGGTGGTCATGCGCGAGAGCGAGGTGGGGGCCGGTGACTTCGTCCGGCGCTGCAAGCAGGTCGTCGACCTGCTCGGTCAGATCGGTGACGCGGCTCCGGACCGGACTCTCTCTGTCACGGCGAGGCGCGCCATCGACGCCGTGATGCGAGGCGTGGTCGCCGCGGACCGGATCGACTGACTCGCAGGGCTCGTTCTGGCATGGTCTCTGGTGGTCAGGTGGGTCTGAGTACGGCAGCACGACGAGGTGAAGGTGGGTAGTTCACTCGTGGGCTTCTGACATGCTTGATCGCTGTAGTCCGGTGGCGGGCACGGTGCGAGGCATCGGCACTTTTTATCTGGAGCCTGCGGAGGCGTCCCGGGTGGTAAAGCAGGCTCATTTGTGTCAGCTGCCGAAGAACCAGGTGATGGCGGCGGCTGTCGCTGGTGGGACGGTCACTGTCCGTAAGGCGATGGCGGCGCTGGGTCAGCTGGGCCAGGTGGAGCATCTGCTGGCCCCGGGTGAGCGTGAGGAGGCGTTGGCGTCGCTGACGCTGATGGCCCAGACGGGGCATGACCGTAACGTGATCGCGGTGGGGCGCAGGCTGATGTCGTTGGTGGGGGCGGATCCGGCACTGGATCGATGGCGGCCAGACCGCTCTGCTGAACCTGACCCTGTTGTGTGCCTATTACCACACCAACGTCCATCGACGCGATCTGACCGCGACCGTCACCGCCTTCGACGTCGTCTGGCACACCTGAGCGGGACCGTTGCCATTTTCGCCTCTTTGCCTCGTGATCCTCAGCTGTCTAGTGCCCGTCTGGCTGGTCTGGCGAGAAGGGCCATTCCTCGAACCAGCAGCACCGACCGTCTGGGGCGAAACGGAGCACCCACAGGTCACGCCAGGGCCTGCTCCCGGAGGCGCCGTACTCGACGGATACCCGGACGACCGCCATATCCGCGTCCACTGCCACGAGGTCGCTGGACATCGTGAACTGCTCGTCTGTACCGTTGCGCTCGCCGTCCCAGAAGCGGGTGATCGCCTCCAGGCCTTCGACGGGTTGGGCCCAGGGGGAAGGGAGGTAGGAGGCGTCTGGCACGAAGAGCTCACCGAGCAGCTCAGTCCCGGGGGTGCGCCAGAGGCGCTCGTAGAAGGCAACCCACTTCACGACGTCAGCGCGGTCCATGGCTCCATTGTGCGCCGGGCTGACCCCGAGGCCCAGGCGCACCGGCCCCATCTGTCGCGGACCAGAACGACCGGGTGAATGGAACCAGACATGATGGGATCATGAGTCTTTCTGAGCAGCCGGCCCGCAACGTCCTTGGTGGTCCGCTCGAGGAGTGTGGGACGGACCCGGTGACCGGGTTCTACCGGGACGGCTGCTGCAACACCGGGCCGCAGGACCTGGGCAGCCACACGGTATGCGCCGTCGTCACCGCCGGCTTCCTGGCTCATCAGCAGAGCGTGGGCAACGACCTGTCGACACCGCGCCCTGAGTACGGCTTCGCGGGTCTTCAGCCGGGAGACCGCTGGTGTGTCGTCGCCAGCCGCTGGATGCAGGCTTACCGGGACGGCGCGGCAGCGCCGGTGGTCCTGGCCGCCACCCACGAGCGGGCCCTTGACGTCATACCTCTGGAAGCGATGCAGGAGAACGCGATCGACGTCCCCGCCGACCCCGGAGGCCTCATGTGAGGCAGACTGGTCAGGGCATCCGAGCATGACGTCGACCCCGTCAGATTCCGGCCAGCACGGTCGCGTCACGCTCGGATCAGAAGGCAGACGCATCGTCGGCCGCGGCCTTACCTCGTCCTGCCGGGAGGAGGATCACCGGGACTGGTGAGCTCTGCAAGATCTTCGTGCCGGTGGAGCCCAGGAAGACTCGCGACAGCGGTCCGTGATGGCTGGATCCCAGGACCAGCACATCGCCGTCGACCCAGCCCACGTGCTCCAGCGCGTCACCCCAGTCCCGGCCGTCGACGATGGCGACGTCGGTCGGCGTGGACACGCCGTCATGGGTGGCCAGCCACTTCATCGCCTTGGCCTGCATGACGTCCGCCTGCTCACGCCAGGCCTGCATGACCATGTCCTCGGCGCGATACCCCGCCTGGCTCGGGTACATGGTGCGGCCCCGAACGGCGAAGGTGACCACTCGCAGGGCGACGTCCATGTGGCGTGTCATCCTCGCCACGGCGACGAGCACAGCCTCGGACAACCGTGATCCGTCGAGTCCGACCGTGACCCGGTGGATCACGGAGCCGGCCTCCGTCCGGAAGCCCAGTGGTGCCATGGCAAGGGGGAGCTCGGCGCTGTGCAGGAACCGGTCCGTGACACTGCCCAGGGCAACGTGGCCCCATGACCCGTGTGAGGACGACCCGAGCACGAGCATTCGCGCTCCTCGGGCTGCGGCCTCCTTGGCAAGCGTGGTCGGCACCGACCGGCCGGTACGGACGATGTACTCGGCTTTGGTGTCCTGTCTGAGGAACATCTCCGCGTCCCGCAGCGCATCGTGTGCCATCCCGCCAAGATGCTGCTCGTACTCGCCGTCCACTCGCGCGACGCTCGGCATCTCCCAACGGTCCGGCACGACGCAGCAGACGACGAGCCTCTCGCCGGACGACCTTGCGAGCATGGCGGCCAGGGCCAGGTCGCCTCGGTCGCGAGCTCCGGGCCGGTAGCCGACCAGGATTGTCATGGACGGTCAGCCGGCTGCAGCGGGGCGTCCTGGTCGGGAAGCCGCCCGAGCCGGGAGTGCTTGATCCCGTAGAGAAGATAGAACGCCAGCCAGGCGGCTACCCATACCCCGAAGATCACGAAGGTGATCACTGGCAGGCCGATGACGACGAGCATGGAGAAGACGATCGAGGCGATCGGCACCCAGGGGTAGAACGGGACGCGGAACCCCCGCGGCAGGTCAGGAGCGGTGTGTCGCAGGATGATCACGGCCGCGGAGACCACGGAGAAGGCCGTCAGGGTGCCGATGCTGGTCAGGTCGGCCAGCTTCGACAGCGGGATGAGACCGGCGAGCAGGGCCACCACGACGGCTACCACGATCGTGCCGTTGACGGGGGTGAGCGTCCTGGGGTTGATCTTATGGAACAGCGGCGGGACCATGCCGTCACGAGACATCGCGAACAGGATGCGGGTCTGCCCGTAGAGGGTGACCAGGGTGACGCTGAAGATTGAGATGATGGCTCCGGCCGCGATAACGGTGCCGGGCCAGGTCGAGCCGGTGACGTCCTGCAGGATCTGGGCGAGGCCGGCCTCCTGACCGTCGAACTTCTTCCACGGCTGCGCGGCCACGGCGACCACCGCTACCAGCACATAGATGGTCGAGACGATGATCAGCCCCAGGATGATGGCCCTGGGCATCGTGCGCTGCGGGTCCTTGACCTCTTCGCCCGCTGTCGAGACCGCGTCCAGGCCGATGAACGAGAAGAAGATCCCGCCGGTGGCGACCCAGATGCCGTTGACACCGAAGGGGGCGAAGTCGGCCAGGTTGTCGGTGTTCCATCCGGTGATGCCGACCACGACAAAGAGCATCAGCACGGTGAGCTTGACGCAGACCATGATGGCGTTGGCCTTGGCAGACTCGCTGGCACCGCGGATCAGCAGGATCATGCACAGCAGGACCAGCACCATCGCCGGGACGTTGATGATGCCGCCTTCCTCTGGTGAGAAGGCGAGGGCGTCGGGGATCTGGAAGCCCAGCAGGTTCTGCAGCAGCTGGTTGACGTACTGCGACCACCCCACGGCGACGGCTGCGCAGGAGACGCCGTACTCCAGCAGGAGACAGGCGGCCACGATCATGGCAGTTCCCTCTCCCAGGGTCGCGTAGGCGTACGAGTAGGACGAACCAGAAACGGGAATGCTGCTCGCAAGCTCGGCGTAGCACAACGCGGTGAGGCCGGCCACCACCGCGGCAGCGATGAACGAGAAGATGATGGAGGGTCCGACGTTGGGCACCTCGGTGGTCAGCACGAAGAAGATCCCGGTGCCGACGGTGCAGCCGACACCCAGCATCGTCAGCTGGAACAGCCCGATCGTTCTGGAGAGACGCTCCCCGCCCCCGACTTGCTTGCCGACCTCGTCAAGCGGGGTCTTACGCATCACCTTCTGCAGGAAGGTCTGGGGCACTG
>ENA-OBLH01000599-OBLH01000599.1-metagenomes-genome-assembly--contig:-NODE-599-length-11521-cov-5.28118_pt1 | contig 11521 bp, 10 predicted proteins | sample MGYA00153382_OBLH01 | MGnify analysis MGYA00153382 | reverse complement strand
CGGAACGGGCCGTTCCAGTCGAATTCTTCCTCGGCATCGCCGAACATCGCGAATCGCGTGCCGAAGCCGTCGGGCAGGTGCAAACGCGCGTCGTCGCGCGGGGGCAGGTCCAGCCTCGCTTCGCTCTCGACGTGTTCGACCTGCACAAAAAACTCCCGACGACAAAAGCCCTTATGCCATGCGGGCTTTACAAAAGCGTCAACGCCGCCCCTTGTCGCGCCGATGCGGATCGAATGCGAGGCCATTGTCGTTGGGGTGCGCGCACATGGTGAGCATGGCGCGATTGTACGGCTGATGACCGGCGAGCACGGGCTGCTGGCGGGCTATGTGCGCGGGGGGCGGTCGCGTCAGTTGCGTCCGGTGCTGTCGCCGGGGAATATCGTAAAGGCCGAACTGCGCGCCCGCCTCGAGACGCAACTGGCGGCGCTGACGGTCGAAATGGTCAAGGCGCGGACCGCGCTGCTTGGCGAGCCGCTGGCAGCGGCAGCCATCGAATGGACGACCGCGCTCGCGGCGGCGGCGCTCCCCGAGGGACAGCCCTATCGGCGCATCCATGCCGCGCTCGACGGGGTGCTGGCGGCTATCGAATCGGCACCTTCGGCGCGGATATGGGTCGCGGCGTTGGTTGGTTATGAAGGGGTCGTGCTGGCCGAATTAGGCTATGGGTCGGACGATGCGCCTGACCCCGATTTGCTGGTGGCGCTTCGCCTCAACGGACAGCGTCTCGCCGACAATATCCTGACCGAACGCCGCGCCCGCCCGCTCGACGCCCGCGCGCGCCTCGTCGAGCGGCTTGCGCGCGCCTTGGCGTGAAGGCAAAGCGGCGACCATGAAGCGCAAAGACGGTCAAAACCCCGACATTACTCGCCACTGGCGCCCCGCGACACAGGCCGTGCGCGGCGGCACCGCGCGGTCTGAATGGGGCGAGACCAGCGAGGCGCTGATCCTGTCCTCGGGCTATACCTATGACGATGCGGAAACCGTGGCGGCGCGTTTTGCGGGCGAAGCGGAGGGACCGACCTATTCGCGGCTTCAAAACCCGACCGTCGAAATGCTCGAACTGCGGATTGCGCTAATGGAAGGGGCCGAGGCGTGTCGCGCGCAAGCAACGGGCATGGCCGCGATGACAGCGGCACTGCTCTGCCAGCTCGACACCGGCGACCATGTCGTCGCGGCGCGGGCGGCATTTGGCTCTTGTCGCTGGCTGACCGACAGCCTGCTGCCGCGCTGGGGCATCACCACCACGACGATCGACAGCCGCGACAATGCGGCGTGGGAAGCAGCGATCCAGCCGAATACCAAGGTGTTTTTCTTCGAGACGCCCGCCAATCCGACGATGGACATCGTCGATATGGGCTTCGTCTGCGGGCTGGCAAAGGCGCACGGCATCACGACGGTCGTGGATAATGCTTTTGCGACCTCGGTGCTGCAGCGTCCGCTCGATTTCGGCGCCGATGTCGTGGCCTATTCGGCAACCAAGATGATGGACGGGCAGGGCCGCGTCCTTGCCGGTGCGGTCGCGGGGTCGAACGAATTTATCAACGAGAAGCTGCTGCCGTTCCAGCGCAATACCGGGCCGAACCTGTCACCGTTCAATGCCTGGGTCGTGCTCAAGGGTCTCGAAACGCTCGACCTGCGCGCCATCCGCCAGTCGGAAAATGCGATGAAGGTCGGCAAATTCCTTGAAGGGCGCGTGCCGGTGATGCTCCATCCCGGCCTGCCAAGCCATCCGCAGCATAATCTTGCGGCAGCGCAAATGAAGGCTTGCGGGCCGATTTTTTCGTTCGTGCTCGACGGCGGGCGCGCTCAGGCGATGGGTCTGCTCAATGCGCTGCAACTCATCGACATTTCGAACAACATCGGCGATTCGCGCAGCCTTGCGACGCATCCCGCATCGACGACGCACCACAGCGTCGGTCCCGAAGCGCGCGACGCGATGGGCGTGGGTGAGGGGATGATTCGCATCAACATCGGCCTCGAAGACCCGCTCGACGTGATTGACGACTTAGATCGCGCACTGACAAAGGTAGGCCTGTGAAAGGGCTATTCCCCTATTTCGAAACGACCCACGGCGTCACCGTGCGTGTGTCGGTCAGTTTCCTGCCCGAACAGTCCGAGCCGGAGAAGTCGCGCTGGTTCTGGGCGTACCATATTCGCGTCGAGAATGATGGGCCGATGGCGGTGCAGCTGATGACGCGCAGTTGGACCATAGCCGACGGGCGCGGCGCGCGGCATCAGGTCGAGGGCGAAGGCGTCGTCGGCGAGCAGCCCGTCATCGTGCCCGGGAAATCGTACGACTATGTCTCGGGCTGTCCGCTGACCACGCCGACTGGATGGATGCAGGGCAGCTACCAGATGGTTGGCGAAGACGGCTCTTCGTTCCCGGTGACCATCCCGAAATTTGCGCTCACGGCACCTGTGACAGCGCGGGGATGAAACGGACGCATCTGCCGTTGAACGGGCTGCGCGTGCTCGACGCGGCGGCGCGGCATTTGTCGTTTACGCGGGCGGCTGACGAACTGGCCGTCACGCCCGCCGCTGTCGGCCAGCAAATCCGCGCGCTGGAGGACACCCTTGGTGCTGTGCTGTTTCGCCGGACGCCCAAGGGCTTGGAACTGACTCCAGAGGGAGAAGCAGGTCTGGTCGAGTTGCGGCGCGGCTTCCTGAGCTTCGAGGAATCGGTTCGGGCGATGCAAGCAGGGCAGACGTCGAAATCGCTGACCATCGCTGCCCCGCGCGACCTGACCGCGAAATGGTTGCTGCCCCGGCTGGAGGTTTATCGTGCGACCGACCCCGAACTGCGGTTTGCGCTCGTCGCTAGCGACTCTGGTCTCGACTTCACCGAAGCCAATCTCGATCTTGCCATTTGTTTCGACGGCAGCCCGGGCGAGCATGAAGGCATCGAGATCGGCCCGCGTGGTTTTGCGACGGTCGGCATCGGCGGGATCATCGGCTGGCCGGGCAGCCCCGAACCCGCGACCGGCGGCGTCACCGTTGCCGATGCGGGCCTCGCGCTCGATGCTGCGACGGCGGGGCTGGGCAGGGCGCTTGTCCCTGCCTTGCTGGCCAATGCAGCGCCGACGCTTGACGACCCGCGCGGCTATTGGCTCGTCGCGCCGTTGCCGCAGTGGCGACAGAAAAAGGTCAAGGCGCTTGTCGCCGCGCTGACCGTTTAGCCGGTCGCTCCTGCCGCTTTGGGCGTTTCGACCATCTGATCCGGGGTCAGGTCCATGCGTTCAATACGTGGCACCGGCGACCGCTGGCGCATACGCGTGCCTGTGTCGTCATCACGCCAGAACGATGTCATCGAATAGCGCTCGACCGCATAGACGCCCGGATCGCCCGGTTCGCGCTTCAGCGGTGCATAGAGGCGCGACTTGATCGATTCGATCACCGGTTTGACGAACATTTCTTCGGTACCGCTTTTGCGGATGACTTCGATTTCGGAGGGGCGACCGTCGGGCGTAATCCAGAAACCCACGTCGAACCACTGGCCGTCAAACGTCTTGGTCGCCAGCTGGGTCGTGGCGGTGCGGCCCTCGCTGTCCGAACCGCGCGGGGCTTCGGGCTGCTTGATCGGGTCACCCGCAAGCAGGGTCGGCTGCTGGGTTCCGCCCATCGCGGCATATTCGGCGATCAGCGCCTTGGTCGCGTCATCGCGGCCAGCCTTGCGGTCGGTCCGCGCGAGTAGCACCCGTGCAGCCAGCCGTGACACGCGCTGCGTCGGGTCGGTGCCTTGCGCGAACTTGACCAGCCGCTCGCGACCTAGTTTTTGCTCCGACGGCAGGTCGCTTGCCAGCTTGAGCAATGCTTGCCGGATTTCGGTCGCCGACACGATCCAGGGCATGTTGAGCGCCGCCGCGCGCTCGCCGACGCTCTTGTACAAGCGTTCGGCTTCGTCGGGGTAGCCCAGCTTGGCACGCATATCGGCAACTTCGATATCGCCAACCAGAGTGCGGGCATCGGTCGGGCCGACGCCCTTCTTCAGGACGTCACGCGACGCGATGGTCGAGGTCTGGAAGTCGGCGGCTTCGCCAAGATGGGCGGCGACCCGCGCATTGCCACGATACAGGTCGGATACCGGCACCGGATACTGCTGCCCGTACTTACGGTTGCGCGACACCGATTGCAGCAATGTCCCGCGCGCGCCCTTATACGCACCGCCGACGAACTGGTTCTCGGCATGGGCGAGCGTTGCCTTGACGTCCTCGTCCGGCGGGCAATTGCGCGCGATACAGGCGGCGAGATCGGCCTCGGTCTGTTTCAGCGATTTGGCGGTGACGACAATGGTATCGGTTTCGGCGGCAATGGCCGAGACGGGCACGGCAGCCAGCAGCGCCGCAAGGGCAATTGTCGAACGCAAGGCAAGCATCACTAAGAACTCCGGACGGGGTGTGTTATCGAAATAGCACGGAGACTATTTCCCGACAAGCGCAACTGCACGTTGCATGAGCGCCGCGAACGCCGCGTCATCGACCGATTTGGCAGGATCGTTCCACGCCCCCGCAACCGCGTACCAGTCGCCATTTTTTGCGTGTAGCAACCAGGTCATCGCAATGACGCCGTTCTCCGATCCGCCCTTATATCCGGCGCGGTCGAACCGTGCCAGCGCACCCGGCGACAGCATCGGGCTGACCGCCAGAATGTCGAGCGGAGTCGGGTTCGCCGCGCGACGCAACTGGTCGAGAACGCGCGCCAGTTCGGCCATGGTCGCGGGCCATTCCACTGTATCGATATGCTGCGGTCCGCTGACCAGCACCGTCGCGTCGATGGCGGCGGCGGTCGGTTCCAGCTCGTTGAGCACTTGTCGCCGGTCGGACAGTCCGCCTGCGACCCAGCGTTTCCGCAATGCCGTATTGGCGGGCATCTTGAGCGCAAAGGCGTCGAGAGTGGATAGCACCGGCAGCGACCCCGGCGTCTTGCCGACGCCCTCGCGTATCGCATCGACTTTCGGTCGGCCGAGTTTAGAGATCAGCGTGTCGGTTGCGGTGTTGTCGCTGATCGAGATCATCTGGGTGGCGAGTCCTGCCAAGGTCATTGGCAACCCCTTGGGCCAACCCTGTGTCACCCCCGACGGCAGCGACGGTGGCCCCAGCGGTACGACATCGCCCCATTTGCGTTCGCCCGCATCGACGGCGCGGGCGAGTTCGGCGAGCACGAACAGCTTGAATACCGATCCGGTGGCAAGCGCCGCATCAGCATTGTGCGCGGCAAAGGGCGCAGGGTCGGCCTCGCCGAGCTTGGCGACGAGCAAGGCGGTGCTGCCCGGCAGCCTTTTAAGTTCACCGATTACCGCTTCGAAACTGTCGCCGCGCCTTGCGACGCCGGTAACGAGCAAGCCGATGAATCGATGTGGCTCGGGCGCTTCGAGTGCGATCCGGACGTTCACCGTCGCATTGGCATAGTCGATCGCGACCACGCCTTGCAGCGCGCTTTCTGGAGTGATCGAGGCAACGCCGATGACGGTGCCATTGGCGTCGCGCAGTTGTTTGGCAACGGCTTCGACCTGCGCGGCGGGTACTTGGGCGAGAAACGCGGGCGTGAACCCTGCTTCATCGACCTTGGCGTCGCGGAGCAGCGCGACGAGCTGGTTTGCGCCATCGCGCAACGCCGGAGATGTTGGATTTTGGGCATGTGCCACACTCGCGAAAACGAGCAGGAGCGACGCGAAGATGCGCCGCCCCGCGCGACTCGGCAAAAAGCGCGAAAATGCGTGCGTTAGCTTCGCTAGCTTCACCGGGTTAGCGCTTGTTTTCACTGTCTGCTCCAATCGTGCGGGCACAACTGTCCCAACATCATCATGACGGCATCGTCGTCGATTGTCAAGAACAAATATAGAACATGATGGATCGACAACCCGGTTCGAGGTTGCCATAACGCACCGCCTTCCCCACTCTTTGCCTCCAGCGCAATGACGGAGTGACGACGACATGGCCAGTAGCCCTTGGACACATCACAAGGCGGCGGGCAGCGCCGACGATATCGATTTCGAGATCAAGGGGCAGGAGTTGCAGTTTGTCGAAATCGAACTCGATCCGGGCGAAAGCGCGGTCGCCGAGGCAGGGGCAATGGTGTGGAAAGACTCGAGCGTCGGCATGGCGACCGTCTTCGGCGACGGCAGCGGCGATCAGGGCGGCGGCTTCATGGGCAAGCTGCTTGGCGCGGGCAAACGGCTCGTGACGGGCGAGAGCTTGTTTACGACCGTGTTTACGCATCAGGGGCAGGGCAAGGCGCGCGTCGCGTTCGCCGCGCCCACGCCGGGGTCGATCCTGCCGCTGCGGCTGTCGGACTATGGCGGCACCTTGATCTGCCAGAAGGACGCGTTTCTCGCGGCGGCCAAGGGCGTGTCGATCGGCATCCAGTTCCAGCGCAAGGTGATGACCGGCCTGTTCGGCGGCGAGGGATTCATCATGCAAAAGCTGGAGGGCGACGGCTGGGTGTTCGTGCAGATGGGCGGCACCGTGGTCGAACGCGAGTTGCGCGCAAGCGAGGAACTCCATGTCGATACCGGCTGCCTTGCCGCTTATACGCCGAGCGTCACCTTCGACCTGGTGCAGGCGGGCGGCATCAAATCGATGGTCTTTGGTGGCGAAGGCGCCTTCTTCGCGCGGCTAACCGGGCCGGGGCATGTGTGGATCCAGTCGCTGCCGTTCTCACGGCTGGCAGGGCGGATCGCGGCGCAGATCGGGCCAATGGGCGGGTCGAATGCCGGTGAGGGGAGTGTGCTTGGCGGGCTGGGGGATTTGATTGGGGGGAATCGTTAGTAATGAAGTCGAAGTTGGCGTTCTTAATAGCCGCCCCCCATCAGTGATTTGCCAGCTTCAACGAGCTCTTTGATGTGTTCCGGCATGGGCAAACCCTCATTTCTGTCTGCCATCGTTTGAAACGCTCCGCGCGCAACCGCGATAGTTACAACCACGCTGCCCGTTACGGTTGCGACAATTAGCGCCGTCAAGGCATGAGACGGGTCATCGCCGAAAAGCGTTTTTGCCCAAAGGACCGCCAGCACGAGGCTGACGGCCAAGAAGATTACCAAAATCGCACAAGCTATGACAACTCCCAGACGAATTTTGCGATGCCACTCGAGCTCAGTTTTAAACTCGCGGACGTATTCGGCAGAAGCGGCCTTAAACTCATCCCAACGACCAAAGTCCGCAGACAAAAGTTCAAATTTGTCCGCAAGAGTCTTTAGGTCCAACGGCTGCGACGCATTCTCCAATGCCTCGGCAGCTACGACGGCTCCGATAATGCTATCGATAGACGCTTCAGGCGGTTGCTGATCGTTCACGCGCTAGTTTCCGATAGTGTTCCGCAACTAGAGCGTTTGGAATGTCGTCCGAGCTGCCGCGCCCCCCATCATATGTCTTTGACCAAGGCGTATCCACTTCATGCGTAATCCGTGACAGCCGAAATGCGTGCATATCACCGTAATTTTTCACAACCGAACTGATAAGGTTACGCTGCTCAGCCGTAAGTGTCGCTTCAGCAAGTGGACCGAACGGAGTAGATGCCAATTCTACGATAGGATTTGAGCCAAATCGACGAAATCCCCGGTAAATCGAAGGAAAAACGGGACCATGCTGCCACGCTTCTGCTTCCTCGTTTACCAAGGGTGCATTCAGCAGCGCAAGAGACCAGCCGTGAGCGATATACACCAGCTTCAGTAGCTGCATGATAGTCACGGATTTGCCCTGCAACCAAGCCTCATTCAGCACAGCGTTGGCAATAGCGAGAGGCGTATAAACTGTCATTTCGTGGCCTTCCGATACCGTTTGGCTATCGCTTAAACACAGTTTTCGCAAGCGACGCGGAGGCAAATTAAGAACAAAGATAGCACTTTTGCAGACTATATCAACTGGCAGCACGCTGGCCGTCGAACAGGTTCGGAGATGGTGGCCTCGAAACAGCGTGCCGCGCTACGTTTCGTTTCCGCAGAAAATGGTTTCTTTTCAAGCATCGATCGCCTCCTCATCCACCCGCGCGGCGTTCTCCTGGATGAAGTTAAACCGATGCTCGGGGTTTTTGCCCATCAAACGTTCGACCAGGTCGCGGACGCCTGCGCGTTCCTCATATTCCTGCGGCAGGGTGACGCGGAGCAGGGTACGGCTCTTCGGGTCCATTGTCGTTTCGCGGAGCTGTGACGGGTTCATCTCGCCCAGCCCCTTGAAGCGCGAGACGTCGACGTTCTTGCCCTTGAATTCGGTCGCCTCGATCTCCGCGCGGTGCGCGTCGTCGCGGGCGTAGAGCGATTTCGCGCCGACGGTTAGGCGATAGAGCGGCGGCTGCGCGAGGAACACATGCCCCTTCCGCACGATGTCGGGCATTTCCTGAAAGAACAATGTCATCAACAGCGTCGCGATATGCGCGCCGTCGACGTCGGCGTCGGTCATGATGATGACGCGTTCGTAGCGCAAATTGCCCGCGTCGCATTTGTCGCGGACGCCGCAACCGAGCGCGAGCGTGAGGTCGGCGATTTCGTTGTTCGCGCGGATTTTGTCGGCGGTGGCACTGGCGACGTTCAGGATTTTGCCACGGATCGGCAGGATCGCTTGGGTCTTGCGGTCGCGCGCCTGCTTCGCGCTGCCGCCTGCGCTGTCGCCCTCGACGATGTAGAGTTCGGTGCCCTCGGGGCTGTCTGCCGAGCAATCGGTCAACTTGCCGGGCAGGCGCAGCTTGCGCGCCGATGTTGCTGTTTTTCTTTTGATTTCGCGCTCGGCACGGCGCGCTAGCCGCTCGTCCATCCGGTCGATGACATAGGTCAGCAGCGCGCGGCCGCGGTCCATGTTGTCGGTCAGGAAATGGTCGAAATGGTCCTTAATGCCGTTTTCGACGAGCCGCGCGGCTTCGGGCGAGGTTAGCCGGTCCTTTGTCTGCGACTGGAATTGCGGGTCGCGGATGAACACCGACAGCATGATTTCCGACGGCGCGATCACGTCCTCGGGCTGGATATCGGCAGCCTTCTTGACGCCGACCAGCGCGCCGAACGCGCGGATACCCTTCACCACCGCCGCGCGGATGCCCGCTTCGTGCGTGCCGCCGTCGGGCGTCGGGATGGTGTTGCAATACCAGCTGAAGCTGCCCTCGCTCCACAGCGGCCATGCGACCGCCCATTCGACGCGGCCTTGCGCCTCTCCGGGGAAGTCCTGACGCCCCGCGAAGAACGTCGCGGTCGCGCATTCGCGCTCGCCGACCTGCTCGCGCAGATGATCGGCAAGGCCGCCGGGGAACTGGAATACGGCTTCCGCAGGCGTATCGTCGGAGATCAGCTCCGCCGCGCATTTCCAGCGGATTTCGACACCAGCGAACAGATAGGCCTTCGACCGCGCCAGCTTGTGCAACCGTGCCGGTTTGAAACCCATTTCGGGGCCGAAAATATCTGTATCGGGGACGAACGACACCGTGGTGCCGCGCCGGTTGGCCGTCGGCCCCAGCTTTTCGAGCGGGCCTTGCGTCAGTCCGCGCGAAAAGCGTTGGCGGAACAACTCCTTGTTGCGCGCGACTTCAACTACGGTGTCGCTCGACAGCGCGTTGACGACGCTGACGCCGACGCCGTGCAGCCCGCCCGAGGTCGCATAGGCCTTGCCGTCGAACTTCCCGCCCGAATGCAGCGTCGACATGATGACTTCGAGCGCGGACTTATCGGGAAATTTCGGATGCGGATCGACCGGGATGCCGCGTCCGTTGTCGGTGACGGTCAGGCGGTTGCCCGCTTCGAGCGAAATCTCGATCCGCGTCGCGTGACCCGCCACCGCCTCGTCCATCGCATTGTCGAGCACTTCGGCAGCGAGGTGGTGATAGGCGCGTTCGTCGGTGCCGCCGATGTACATGCCGGGGCGACGGCGGACGGGCTCGAGTCCTTCAAGCACCTCGATCGACGAGGCATCATAGTTTCCGGAGGGCTGCGCGGGGGAGGCTTCGAACAGGTCGGTCATCGCCGGTAGCTATAGGGACGCGCGAGTCCGCCGCGCAAGGGCAAGTGGCGCGCCCTCGGGTGTGACAATAGCGCCACAGATGTTTCTTATTGCACTGCAACATGCATCCATATCGAGCGTGGTGCGTATCTGCCCCCGACATCAACGGAGGATTTTCCCATGAACAAGTTTTTTGCTGTTTCTCTCGCTGCGCTCGCCTGCGCCGCATCGCCCGCACTCGCGCAGGACGACACCGGCACCGACGAGAAGGGCTTCAACGGCTTTTACATCGGCGGTTCGTTCGGCGGCGCGCACACGGCGGGGAAGGTGGATTCGATCAGTTTCGACCGCAATCTCGACGGCGTTTTCGGCGATACGATTACGACGGCGACGGGAGCCAATGCGTTCTCGCCCGGTTTCTGTTCGGGAACCGCAACGACCAGTGCGCCCAGCGGCTGCACCTTCGCGCGTGATGGCATCGAATATTACGGTCGCATTGGTGCCGATGCCCAGCGCGGCAATATCGTCGTCGGGTTCGTCGTCGAGGGCGGACGTCCCGATTTCAACGAATCGGTCAGCGCCTTTTCGACGACACCGGCCAGCTACACGCTGACCCGTGATATCCGCCTCAACGTCAATGCGCGCGGTCGCATCGGTTACACGCCGAACAGCCGCACATTGTTCTACGTCGCGGGCGGCCCGACCTATGCCAAGGTCCGCACGCGCAACGCCACGTCGAACACGGCAAACAGCTTCACGACCAACGGCACCAGGGACGAATGGGGCTTCAACGCAGGTGGCGGCATCGAGCAAAAGATCGGGAAGAACTTCTCGATCGGCCTCGAATATCTCTACACCGACGTCCGTGCCGACAGCGGTCGGGTCCGCGTCGGACCCGGTACGGCGGGTCCGACCAATCCGTTCCTGCTGGCGGGTGCCGGCGGCACCGATTTCCGCTTTTCGAACCAGCAGATGCGCTGGCACAGCGCGCGCGTGACGGCGGCGTTCCGCTTCTAACCGGCGCGCGTTGCTTGGGGGCATCTTGCGGGGTGCCCCCTTGTATCGCCCGCGATACGACCCCACCAACGGGTAAACCTGAAAGGGGTACCTGATGGAATTTCCCGACCCGGAAGACAGCTATCGTTTTGCCGATGATAGCCCGCTGGCCGAGCGTGCAGAGCAAATGTTTCCTGCGCTTGATGGCGGGCAGATCGAGCGGATCGGCAAACTTGGTGATCATCTGAAATTCGCCGATGGCGATTTGCTGTTCGAACAGGGCAAGCCGGGGCCGGGTTTTTTCGTGCTCCTTGCCGGTTGGGTCCGTATTACCAGCCGCGATGCCGCCGGTGACGATATCGTCATTGTCGAGCAGGGGCCGGGGCAGTTTCTGGCCGAAACCGGGCAGTTAGCCGGTCGCCCTGCGCTTGTTGACGGACGCGCGGTGGGGCCGGTCGAGGCATTGTTGCTGACCCCCGAAGCCTTGCGCCAGCTGCTGATCGTCGATGCTGCCATTGGAGAGCTCGTGATGCGCGCGCTCATCCTGCGCCGCGTGGCATTGATCGAAAGCGGCGCGGGCGGGCCGATATTGATCGGCACGGCGGGCCTCAGAC
>ENA-OBLH01000598-OBLH01000598.1-metagenomes-genome-assembly--contig:-NODE-598-length-11537-cov-3.44156_pt1 | contig 11537 bp, 13 predicted proteins | sample MGYA00153382_OBLH01 | MGnify analysis MGYA00153382 | reverse complement strand
ATAGGTTCCTACCACTGTAATAGTCCCACCTTCTTGGGCAGCAAGGTGTTGCACAGAACCAAAATCTACTAAATACACATCGCCTACTTGATGACCAGACCTATTAGCTAATAGAATATTACTAGGTTTGATATCTCGATGGATAATAGCTGGATTTTGCGATTGTAGATAGATCAAAATATCTAATAAAGCACAGGCAATTTGGGTAACTTCTACTTCAGAGAAAGTTCTGCCACTCTTCAGACACTGTTCTAAATTATCTGCTTCTATATAGGTCTGAACTAGGGCAAAGCCTTTGAAATCTAGCTCATCTATTTCTAGGTAATCTAGATAGCGAGGAATTGCTGGATGATTTAATTTCTTAAGGGTTTCTGCTTCTCTCGTAAATAGTTTTAGGTGTTGCCAAGAAAAGTTATTGCCTAAGCTTAGGAGTTTGACAACTACAAAATTATGAGTAATATCAGTGGCTAGTTTATCGAGAGCCAAGAAAGTCTTTCTACCAATACCAATTTTTTGTTGCAGTAAATAGCGATCGCCTAATAATTTTCCTTCCATTATCTTTCCCCAGTTTGTTTCTGATACCAGAGAGCAATCCGATAACTAATTAATCCCATTAATAGACCTAGAATTACACCAAGTAATCCTACACGAAGGATATGTAAAATGATAGGTAATAAGACTTCCCTGAATGAAGGATTTGGGGGAATTGAAAATATGTCTGACATGAACAGGGGGATAGTGAATATTCCGAGACAGGCTATACACCACCAAAATCCCAATCTTCCTGCCCAGCAAGGATAGTATTTTCCTTTATTGGGGAGAAACAGGGTAAATATTGCGATGATTAACCCATTAATAGACCCTAAGATAAAGCCGAATGTAGCACCGCCTACGCCACCAACTAAGACACCCAAAGCGGCATTAAAATTTTGCGGAGAGATATCAATGCCATTAAATGTATTGTAAAAATAATTACGATTAGAAGGAAAAGACATCACATATATACTGTTAATTATGATGCCACACACACTCCCAACCGACAAACCCATAGCAGTACTCCGCCATAGAAAATTCCAGAATAGACACTGGATAGTCATGGTTTTTTGAGGCGACAGGGGAGGGAGTTTCTGAGAAAGATTAATGGGTTGATTTAATACTTGCTTGGCATTGAGTGCTTGGAAAAATCGATTATCTAAGCTAGGATGAGTGGCTTTTTGCAGCCATTGAGTGAAGCTAGAACTGAGGTCTGTGAACTGGGCAAATTGAATTTGTAAATCTCTTTGGGGTAGATCGGCGGGATGACTATCGGTGATTAATCTCAATGCAGTACAACCCAAACTATAGATATCTGAGGCGGGAACAGCATTACCACCAAATTGCTCAGGAGGCATATAGCCATAGGTTCCCACCACAGTCATAGTCTGCCCTGCACGAGATGCCAAAGTTTGCACCGAGCCAAAATCTACTAGATAAACTTGACCAATAGAGTTACCAGATCGATCGCCCAAGAGGATATTACTAGGTTTAATATCTCGATGAATTACCGGGGGATGGCGATCGTGCAAATAGACCAAAATATCCAACAAAGCATTCAATAATTCCCGCACTTCTGCCTCATCAAATTGTCGTCCTGCCTGTAAATATTCTTCGAGGGATTGAGCAGGAATGTAGCTCTGAACGAGGGCAATACTTTTATCTTTATTAGTTTCAATTTCAAAACTATCAAGGTATCGAGGAATGGAAGGATGGTCAAGCGATCGCAAGGTCGCCATCTCTCGTTCAAATAAACGCAAATCTTCCCATTGAAACTCATCACTAAAGGTCAGGAGCTTAACGACTACTTGGGTTCCTATTTGTTGATCAAGAGCAAGAATTGTCGTTCTCCCAGCTTTGTTGCCCAGAGTTTTTTGATATTGGTAGCGATCGGGCAATAGCTCCACAGTGTCTAAGCTGCCAAACCTAGATAAAGAATCACCCTGATCTCCATAGTTTTCACTCATAAATAAATTCCTTACCCTTTCTTACAAAATAAAAGAATCTCCTGAGCCGTAAATTCTGGCTGCTCTAGATGGGGAACATGACCGCATTTTTCTACCCAAATTAATTGACTATTAGGGAGGTTTCGGTAAAACTTAACTGCATCTTTTGTGCCGAGAATCCGATCGCTATCCCCCCACAAAATTAAAGTCTCTAAATTTAGATTACCCAATTGTTCACTAAAATCTCCATAGCCACCACTTTGCGTAAAACTAATCAAACTCTGCTGCCATTGGGGGCATTGTAGGTGAAGCGCAGCACAAATTTTGGCATCCTCTGAAGCAAGTTGAGGATCGTAATAAGCATTAATACTAATTTTCTGGCGGATTTGAGGATTAGCTAAAAAGCTAGTGGCCAAGTAGCCCAAGGGCGGGAAAAGAAATTTTCCTAAAGAGGAACCGGCAGTCAATCCGGCACTATCTAGAAGGATTAATTTGTGGACAACATCGGGATAGGTGAGGGTGAAGTCGATCGCTGCGGCTCCCCCCATAGAAACTCCGACTAAGATTATGGGTTGCTTAATTAGCTGTTGCCAAAAACTAAAAAGATGATTTTTAATCCGGTGGGGGTTAATAGGTAGCTTACGTTCTGTGAAACCAAATCCTAATAAATCCACTGCATAGGTAGGAACTTGGGCTGCCAAGAGGGGCAGGAGGCGACGAAACTCAAAGACAGAGCTATCAAAACCGTGGAGAAGTACGATCGGATAATTAATTGGATAACTAACAGGAGAATTATTGATTATTTGATTATTTGGTGATTGATTATTTGGTGATTGATAGACATAACTAGTGGTAATTGTTTCTATTTCATTGGTTATTTTTAGCCATTGGATCCGTTGCGCCAGAATTTGAGAAGTATGCTCAGTGAGTTGGTTAGTTTCTAGAGGTAGTTTAAGGTCAATCACATCAATCAGTTGTTAATTTAATCATTGCTAGAAAGAGCTAAATCTTCGGAGATAGTTTCAGAATTATTTGCGATACTCGAACTATTAGTAGTTATGTTAGTAATCACAGTTTCTCTGGCTAGGGGATTGTGAAAGAAAGAGCCTGTTTGGGGCGGTAACGTAGGATCCAGCATAATTTCTACCAAACTTTTAATTACTCCCGTGAGGGGAATAGCTAAAATTATTCCTAGTAAACCCCCAATTTTGGTTCCTAATAAGAGAGCTGCAAAAATAATTACGGGAGATAACCCAGTGAGATTACCCATGATTCGGGGAGATATCAAATTATCTTTGACCTGCTGAAGAGCGATCGCTACTCCCAAGACTTGAAGTGCCAACCACCAATCCATAAAGGCTACGATCGTCACTACTACTGCAATCCCTAAGGATGCCCCAATAAAGGGGATCACCTCCAGCAAACCAATAACTACGGCAAATAGTAGGAAAAAAGGCACGTGCAATACAAAAAATGCCAAACTCAAACTCACTGCCATGAATAAGCCTAGTAACAACTGCCCCACCACAAAGCCCCGGAGATTGCGCTGAAGAGATTCCGTTAAGCCATCTCGAATTTTGGGGGCAAAAATACTTACAATACTCAACCAGACCCGATCGCCATCGATCAGCATATAAAAAGAAATTACTAAAATTAAAATTAAATCTAAAAGCCAATTAAACGTACCAAGAACTAAGCCAAAACCTTTGGTAGCTATTCCTTCTGACCTCTCTTGGATTTTTGCCAATAACTGAGAACCAAGAATATTTACATCAAAGGGTAAGTTCCGGGCAGCACTCCAAGCCTGAAAATCCGTTAGTTGCACCTGAGCGCTTTCTAATAATTGTGGCAGATTGCTAATTAGCTGTCTAGCTTGATCAAAAACCGGCGGAACTAGGGTCAAGATAATCAGAATTAATCCCAAGGCTGCTAAGAGATATACCAGAATAGCGGCAACGCCCCTCGGAAAGAACCTCTGCATTTTACTAACTAAAAAATTGAGCAGAAAAGCAATCAACCCAGAAGTTAGGAAAATACTGACAAATTCCCCTAAATAATCTAATAAACTTATGGTCAACCAGCCAGCAGTTAGAATCAGAATCCAAGTCAAAAAAAACTGCTGTAGAGGAGAGATAAATCGGCTCATATATTTAGTAGGAGAAGGGGTTTTGGGGTTGGGGAATCTTTTTGATGCCTTGGGCAGCAATTACCAACTGCCTCTTATTATCTAAAGTTTCCGTGATCATTTCACCACTGATTTCTTGCCAGCTATCGGCGGGGTAGGTAGTGCGATCGCCCGACAACTTAACTGGTAAACCCACAGGGTAAGCATCCGCCGCACAGCAGGTAATCACAAAGCGGGAAATAATAAAATAGTTCGGGGGCAGGTTCGGGGCATGGACAACAAAGCCTTCAACTTTTACTTTTTGCCCAGTGTAGGCATCGGGTTCGGGATAGACATTCAGAGTCCGTATCCATTCGATGAGATTCCGATCCTCAGAATTAGCAGTGTGCTGAAAGGATTGGGGGCGCGATCGAGTGGCAGTCATAGATTCCACCACCCCTCGTTGAATAGCTGTTTGGCTACTAAAAACTTGGGGTGTGATGAGCAGACCTAGAATAGCCGTTGCCAGTAATAATCCGCTACTCCAGCCGGGAGGAAATAAAGTGACATGGGGGACTGGGGACGGCACAGTTTTTAGTCCTTGAGCTTGCTTTTGCCATAGGTTGCCCAATTGCCAAGCCCGCCCGCCCGTAATCAGCAAGAGGACGATCGCCCCTGCCACCGTCAGCCCAAAATAGTTGGGATGGATTAGGAGGTACAATTTATCAGTTAACCAATACCTCAGCAGCAAGATACTCCAGGCAAGTAGTGCCAAAATATCCAGTAGGGGCAGCCAGAAGTTGTTCCGGGTAAAGGGGGAGTTTTTTTGAGAAATCATAGATCAAAATATTTTTAGCGGACTAAGATCGAAGATAAATATTCAAAATTTAAATTTAATCTTCCAATTATTTGGTATGTTTGTATACTTGCACATTTACAATTAAACGTTAAGGCAGCTATCAAAATTGCCAACTTACGCTTCTAAATAGAAATCAAATAGAAAATTTTCCCCACTGTTGATGAATACCGAGACTTATCTTAATCATCCTACCTTCGGTTTGCTATTCCGCATCTGTATGGTGGAGGAAAACCAAGAGTTATTTACTACTCTTTACGCCCAACGATTGTTTTTTGTCGTGACATCCTCCCCTAGTGGTTTTAGTTTTGAACCTGTGGGACGTGCTGATGCCAAACTGATGGTGGAAAACCGGATGCGGCAACAGCGACGGCAAGGACAGACCAATGACCATAACAAACTGCAAAAAGTGCATCAACAAACATTTCTTTAAAAGTTCGGTAGTACCAAGCTAAAGTTTTATGAGCCAAGGAAGTTCGATCGCTCAACGCCTAGAAGAAATTGGTCTCACTCTGCCGGACTCAGTTCGTCTGATTGCGGTGACTAAACAGGTGGGTTCAGAAGAACTACGGGAGGCTTACCAGGCAGGAGTCCGGGATTTTGCTGAAAATCTAGTCCAAGAGGCAGAAGCAAAGCAGGCAAAACTACAGAATATTCCTGATATTACTTGGCATCTAATTGGGCATTTGCAATCAAACAAAGCGAAAAAAGCTCTGGAACTATTCACTTGGATTCATTCCTGCGATAGCCTAGCCTTAGCCCAAAGACTCGATCGCTTAGCCGGGGAAATGAATAAATCTCCCCAAATCTGCCTCCAGATCAAGCTCCTTCCGGATCCTAATAAGTATGGCTGGGAAGAACCAGACCTATGGCAAGATTTACCTACTTTGGCGGAGTGTTCCAATTTGCAAATTCAAGGTTTGATGACTATTTTGCCCCTTGGCCTAACCCAAGAAGAAATTGCCCACACTTTTGCAAGGCTCAAGGAGTTAGCTGCTAAAATTAACCACCAAGGCATCTTGTCGATTCAGCACCTCTCTATGGGCATGTCTCAAGACTATCCCTTAGCTGTGGCAGCGGGAGCCACCATGATTCGTCTGGGTACAACCATTTTTGGCAATTCCCTCCCCAGGGGTCAAGTCCAAGGTTTCCCAACAAATCTTGCGTAAAATTGCGTAAAATTGCGTAAAATTGAAAGATAATTTACCCTACAATATCTGGTAAACTGCAAAAGCATGGGCTAATATATTGTCAGCCCAAGGAAAACCCATAGCATAAGGGAGTCGTTACTGTGAATAATATATTTACCAAGCTCAAAGATTTTGTTGGTTTTGGTGAACCACAAGATTATGAAGAATACGAAGAAGAAGCAGAAAATGCTCCTTCTTATCAAAATCTTTATCAACAGGAACATCATCAGCCTGTAGTTCAAGAAGAAGCAACCCCTCCCCGTCGCCGGAGTCGGGAAAGATTAGGTGTAAACACAGAAGTAGGGATGGGGGGAAACAGCATGAATAATGTAATTGGAATGCCGGGTTTGGCCAATGGAACTTCTGAAGTGGTGGTAATTGAGCCTCGTTCCTTTGAAGAAATGCCAGAAGTCATTAGAGCATTGCGCGATCGCAAGGCTGTGGTTCTCAATCTCACCCTAATGGATCCAGATCAAGCTCAGAGATCTGTAGACTTCGTTGCCGGGGGAACCTATGCGATCGATGGCTATCAAGAGCGCATTGGCGAGAGTATCTTCCTGTTTACTCCTAGCTGTGTCCAAGTCAGCACCCAATCTGGGACTATCCACGAAGTTCCCCAAACTCCCCACACTACCCAGATGCCTCAGATTCGCGTAAATCGGACTCCGGTTGCGCCTCCTAATCCTTGGGGTGAATCTACCCGAATGGCTCAGTAGTTAGCTGAGATCCTAAAAAGTCTGTAACATTAAATATCCAGAAACCAAGGGCTTAGGTGCTTTCTTGGTTAAATAATTAGATAAGGGGCTTGAGCCCCTTATTTTGTGGTATTTGTCTAGTTCCTAGGGGTATATTTAATTGGATTCGGGAATATTGACGATCGCTTCTGTAGCTTTTGCCAACAGTAGAATTTTAGAAGGATTAGGGCTAGAAACACAGCCTAGGGGTGATACCTATCACCCAAAAATGCCTCCTAACTAGATTAATGTAAAGTACAAGCTATGGAAGAGGTGCAATTATATGGTGCAGCAATTATCTATGGATGCATTTACAGTTTTGAAGCTTTATGCAACTGGAGAAAGAGATTTTAGTAAAGTAAATCTGAGTAGTAGTATCCTCAGCCAAGCCAGCCTCAGTAACGTTAATATGAACCTTGCAAACCTCAGTAGAGCTAACCTGAGCTTGACAAATTTGAGTCGATCGACTCTTCATGGAGCCAACCTCAGTGGCACTAACCTGATTGGTGCAGAGCTAAATGGCACAGATATGACAGGAGCAAAACTTACTTGGGCTAGTTTGATGGGGGCAGAAATGGTCGGCATAGACCTTACCCTAGCAGACATGATTGAAGCTAATTTGGGGCTGGCAAATATGAGCTTTGCTAACCTTCAGGGGGCTTATCTAATTGGGGCCAACTTAAATGGAGCAAATCTAACCGGGGCAAATCTAACCGGAGCAGACCTAACTGGAGCTAACCTGAGTTGGGCAGATTTAACCGAGGCTAATCTGACTGATGCTAATTTGACAGGGGCAAATATGAATGGGGTAACCATGCCTGATGGCATTAGAGTTTTGGTTTAATTTCCTGTTAATCTTGCTTTTTCTGCTAGGATTTATCCTTGGTAAACTTCCCAGAAAAGCATCCCGGCTACACTTAGTAACATAATGGCTGCGGAGCGATCGAGAGTCTGGGGACTAAGGCGACTAGATAGCCAACGTCCTAAGAGAACCCCAAGCAGACTAGTGGCAAACAATGCCGTGGATGCACCAAGGAAAATCACCCAAGGTGCATGGGATTGCGCCGTCATCAGAAGGGTGGCAATCTGGGTTTTATCTCCCATTTCTGCTAAAAATATGGTCAAGAAAGTAGACATAAAAACCTGCCATCTAGCTACAGCATGGTTATCAGGTTGATTTACAAATTGACTTTCAGCTTGATTATCTAAGCCTAAATCTAAGACTGGGGAGAAATCTAGGGATGAAGAGGTGACTTGATCGGCAGAATCTAAGGGGGGTGTTTCTTGGGGCGGGGAAGCGCTAGCCATGATTGATGATTTTTTGATAGTTCTAAAAATATAGCTATGTTTTGGTAATCCTACCACTTCCCCTACAAAAAAGTACGGAAACCTTTAACCTTATCCTGTATAATCATCTAGTCATGTCTTGAGATTCTTGTTGGGGTAATATCTGCATAACAAAAATCTGCATAGTATAAGATAGGGCGTTGATTAAAGAATAGCTAACATTTTTTGCATGAGTATTTCTATTTCTTCTGTCGGTAAAACCCTTGGCTGTTTATTCGTCGTGGCAAGCTGTGGTTGGGTAATTCCTGCTGATGCCCAGTTAGGTAACCAGCTAACTGGCAATAACAACCGGGATAATCTTAGTGGAGACATTTTGGTTGCCCAAGCTCTTAACTCTAGCTTGCAACAACAAGCAGAAATTGCCTATACCCAAGGTGATGCTACTAGAGCAATTTTTCTCTATTCTCAGCTCCTCCAACAGCAACCTAATAATTATCAATATCAAATCCGGGTGGCGATCGCTCTCCTCAATGCAGGCCCCGAATATATCAACCAGAGCTACGCAGGGTTCCAAAGAGCCAAGGAAATTAATCCTAATATCGATGAGCCTTGGATATTTCTGGGAAAAATAGACGAAGCTTTTGAAAGACCCACGGAAGCTCTAGCCAATTACCAAAGAGCTTTTCAACTTAATGCCGGCAATCAAGAAGCTTTTGCTGGCACTCAGCGCCTCCAAGGTCAAACTGCTTTACCTTCTTTTCCAGAGAATTTACTAGCGATCGAAAAAAGACCCCTCTCAGAATATATCGCCGGGGTGGAACCAAATTCTCGCCTGCTCCAAGGATTGCGCGCTCAGCAATCGATCGTCCAAAGTCAGTCTGCCCGGAGCCTACTACCTAGTGTGGGTTTGGGCTATAGCCGCTCTGGCTATGATAGCACTTCCCTCAGTCCCCAAGCTCCTGTATTCTGTGCTGATGCCGGGACTTGTGATTTTACCCTCCAAAGGGGTTTTAGTTATGGCAGTTCCGATAACTATAGTTTGAGCTTGGGCTGGAGTTTGGGAGATATATTTTTTAATGAGAATAATCTCCGCTCTAGGGCTTATGAAGATGATATTGCTAATAACCTGCGGAACTTGCAACTAGAAACCCAGCGCCTATTTGCTTTGCGGGGGAGTTTGATTGAAGAATTTCGGCAGTTGGCATGGCAGGCAGCCCTGAACCCCAGCGATCGTACCATCCGGTATAACCGCCGCGATCGTTACCTGCAAATCCTCTACATTACCCAGCAAATTCACAGCATCACGGGACTGTACTAAAGTTGATTTTGGTGATTTTTAAAGCATAGATAACATTAATTTTGCATGAGTATTTCTATTTTCTTTGGTAGCAAAATTCCCGATAAAAACCCCAAGAGAACCCTTGGCAGAGTCCTAGGTTGTTTCTTGGTTGCTACAACTTGTGGCTGGTTATCTCCGGCGAAAGCCCAAGCGACTAACGAAATTCCTTTAGTTGCCCAAATAGTCACCCCGACTCCTGCCCCTAATCCTAGGGTTAATGATTTGCAGCAACGGGCAAACACTGCCTATATGCAAGGAGATGCTGGTTTAGCCGTTAATCTCTACTCTCAGCTACTCCAGCAACAACCCGACAACTACCTATTTCAGGTCCGCTTGGCGGTGGCAATGCTCAATGCTGGCCCTGAGTACCTAAGTCGGAGCTATGAAGCGTTCCAGAAGGCAAGGGATTTGAACCCCAGTATCGATGAACCCCTGATTTTTTTGGGTCGTTTAGAGGAATCTAGGGAACAACTAGCCAAGGCTCTAGCTAACTACCAAAGAGCCTATGAACTTAACCCCACAAATCAAGATGCCTTTATCGGTATCCAGCGCCTCCAAGCTCAGGTGGCTTTGCCAGCGATACCTGGTGGATTGGAAGTCATTGAGCAGAGGAACCTAGCTGATTACCTAGGGGCTGTGGAGCCAAATTCTCGCCTGTTGCAGGGGCTACGGGAGCAACAATCAATTATTCGGAGTTTTGCTTGGCGGAGTGCTTTACCTTATCTAAGTCTTGGCTATTCTTGGTCTAGTTCTAGGAGCGATTCTCCAGAGTCTGGTAGTGCGGATCCTTGTCTTGGTGGTCGTCGTCAATCTACTCAGCAAGTCTGCGGAGGGAATGGAACTTCTAATGGTTTTAGCATTGGGGTGAATTGGAATTTGACGGATTTATTTGTTAATAGCAATCAGCTACGCCTGCGGGGATACGAGGATGATATTCAGAAAAATCTCCAAGACCTAAAAACAGAAACTCAACGTTTATTTACAGTCCGGGGGAGTTTGTTGGAAGACTTTCGCCAGTTGTCATGGCAAGCTGCTCTTGACCCAAGCGATCGCACTATTCGCTATAGTCGCCGCGATCGCTATCTCCAAATTCTCTACATAAGTCAGCAAATCTATAGTATCACTGGGCTATATTAATATTCTTGACTTCTTTAAAAACTAAGGAGCAGAGGGCAATTTTAGCTCTATGCCTATCTTACTACCCAACTCTACGACATTGTTGGCAAAGTCTACACCACCAGCGATCGCACCCCCTGCAAATGTGGCAGTAGCTAACAAGGCGGCTAGGCATTTTTTAAGTCTGGGGAGGTTACGATCGCTTTCCGGCTTTTTAATTTCTGTTTCTATATCCTCAAGATCAATGGTGATATCATCTTGGATTTCTTGAGGGAATTGGGCAGCAGTTTGACGTAAGTCGTTGATAATTTGAAGTATTTCTGTTGTGTTGTTGATCTGAGTGCCGATTTTGTCACCCATGACTTTATCGCCTGCGAAGTTGTCACCCGAACCGTATTGATGAATGTTTGTAGACATAAGTGTATTTCCTATGTTGGGGGATTTGGTTGTACTGGATCATTAATTGGAGGATGGCGATCGATGGCTATATCAGCAGAGCGAATACTAATTAGGCGATCTCGATTACAATCCAGAGCATTCACCGTTGCCCGTCCTATTGATGAAATTCCTACTAATTGGAGTTTATCGTTTGACCAGACAAAATGATCTTGCCATTGATCGCACCGGGGATTAAAAAGAGCAGCTTCTACTCCTATATCTGGATCTAAAGCACTGGTATTAGTATACTTCTTCCGATTGCAGTGGAAACAAGCAAGAGCAAGGTTATCAAGCTCATCTGTCCCACCTTCGGAGATTGGCAAAATATGATCGATCGTGAACTGAACAAACTGCCATTTTTCGATTGCATGACAATATTCACACAACCCATTTGCACGTTCTCTAACTTGGGACTTGATTATTTCGCTTAGGTTACGCACCATGTTCGATCGCAAGAGGAGTCTTTAGATTGGCTTCAAGGATGAAGTTATTAC
>ENA-OBLH01000597-OBLH01000597.1-metagenomes-genome-assembly--contig:-NODE-597-length-11544-cov-4.77291_pt1 | contig 11544 bp, 12 predicted proteins | sample MGYA00153382_OBLH01 | MGnify analysis MGYA00153382 | reverse complement strand
GCGCCCTGAATCACCGCTTGGGTGTACAGCGCGAGCGTGTCTGCGTCCCATGTTGCGTTGGGCGCGTACGTTGTTTTTGCAGCGGCGATGTCGACGGCGACCGTTTGCGCATGAGACGAAATTCCAGCGTTGCAGGCGTCGCGAATGCGTGGATGTGTGTCGAACGTTTCCTGCACCATGGTGCCGAGCAGGTCATCACGTTCCAGTGATCAACGGTCGCCAGAGCGAGGTCTTCCTTGCTCTTGAAATGGTGAAAGAAACTGCCCTTGGTCACGCCCGCAATAGCGCAAATGTCGTCGACGGTCGTGGCCACGTAACCCTTGGTGCGGATGACTCGCAGCGCGGCGTCGAGCAATTTACTTCGTGAATTGGCGGGAGCGGTTTCCATACGGTTGTGAGTGTCTGCCTGTGATTTCTACGGCCATACCGAGTAGTTGGTATGGAATGTACATACCAATTGGTATGGCGTCAACTGGTGAATTAATTCCGATCATCTTTTCTGTAAAAGCCCTATTTTGTCTGGGCTAGGCCATCATTTTCGTTAAAGTCGACTGTGCGAATTGATTGCTCCAAGCACACATTCAATGGTCTTTTCAATGAAAAGCTGAAAACCGTAACAGCGGTCGACGGATCGTCGATTGTGCCGCCCATGCGTCGCGGAAATTCAACAGATAAGCGTCCATGAATTGTGAACAACCCTATGACGAAAGTACGCACCGCGATTCACACCGCAGCTCGCGAAATGGCCGCTGCGACCCATCAGGGCGCAGTGGCCTATCGCCTGAAACTGATGGGTAATGACGTTAAAAGTGCCCGCCATCGCGCTGCGTTGTAGTTAGCGGTGGATCGTTCCGGCTACGGCAAAAAACGTTACCTGCGGGCCTGCATTGGGGCGTGGCAGTGCATGAGAGCTTCGAGTCGGTCGTTGCCTGCGTGGTCGAGGCCGGCATGAAGGATGGCAAGGCGCTGGTCAGCCACATCACCGCTGGCGTGCATTGCAACTTCTGCGTCAACCCGCGCACAGTGGAGGCGCAGGTGCAGGGCGCCGCAATGCTGGCGCTGGCAACCACGCTGCCGGGGCACGCCATCACGTTGAAAGACGGGGTTGTCGAACAAAGCAATTTCCACGAATTCCCGCCGCTTCGCATGCCGGATGCGCCGACGGTCAGTGTGCATATCGTACCGAGTGACGATCCGCCCAAAGGCATGGGTGAACCGGGCGTGCCGCCGCTGGCGCCTGCGCTGGCCAATGCGCTGAGACGAGCGACGGGCAAGCCACTAAGAGAGTTGCCGTTTACGTTGGCGTAAGTTAGAAGAGCGGAGAAAGCGGGGCCAGCCATTGCCACCAGCCGGAGCGTTGCAATCGCTGTAGCGTGACGATCAGTACTTACTGCGATGACGCAGCCGAGGATTTGCAGCGTTCGCGGCTGTTGCGTCGAGATAAAAAGTAAAGGCACCACAACGTTCGTTGTGGTGCCTTTCTGGCCGCGCATTTCCAATGCATGCGGCGTATGGGCGCGCCGTGCCTGGTGGTTACTGCGGTGCGTCAGTCGCGGATGCAGCGCAGAACACCGCTCCTTCCGCCGAGTAACCCGCTGCGATCATCTGGTTGTAGCGTGCCGCCGACACGGTGTAGCGGTGATTGCCATCGTTTTGTGCGGTTCGATTGTTAAATGAGCGATACACCTTCACGGGGGCCGATGCCGGGCAGTTTCCGGATGCATCTGGCGAGGCGATGGCGAAGTCGACGCCCTCGTTGGTGACAGACGCATTGCCCGCGAACGCTGACGCGACCAGAGTACAGTCAGATGGCCCGCCGTAAAAATGCGTATTCGCGAGTGGCGGCGCAAAGTAGAAACGGCAGATCGGCTGCGTCCCTGGCGGCGGTGCCAGACCGGGGCCGGCAATAAAGCTCATACCGGTCAAGCTGTACACCGCCGGAAATTGCGCGAGCACGCTCTTCTCGTTTTCACGGCCTGTGATGAAGTACTTTCTCAATGAAGGCACGAAGTATTCAACCACGGTCGTCGGGGCCACGGTGAGGAATGTGTCGGCTACGCGACTAAAAGCACCTCCGAGCGGCTCGGGCAGCGCATTGACACCTTTGACTGTCAAGCCGTTGGTCGAGAACTGCGAGCCGTTCGCACCTTGTGTGACCGTGATCACCACGTCGTATTGGCCCGCGGCAAGCTGCCCGCTTAGCGATGCGCTGTACGTGCCATCGCCCGCCCTGGCGTCGCCGCCCGTGCCAGTGTCAAGCAGCGTTTTAGTCAGTTTGAGTGCGCCATCGGCGTCGTAAATGCGTGCAGTGGCCACGGCGTTAATCACGGCCCGGTTGGAAGACACCAGCACGGTGAGCACTTGATCACGGCCCGGTTGGAGGACACCAGCACGGTGAGCACAGGGCTGGGTGTACCGTCGCGCTGCACCTCAACCTCGGCCCGCAGCGCGCTGTCGGCAATCACATCCTGCTCGATTGACGAAGCGATTGCAGACGTCGCTGTGACGGTGCTAGTCCACACACCGTTTTTGCCGGTAATCGTGCTGCCCACTTCAAAGCTTGCGTTGGCGCTGTCTGCATCCATTACATACTTGATCTGGCCACTGGCGCCCAGCGTTTGATTGACCAGCGGGTTGGTCGGCGTGTACTTCGTACCGTCAGGGGCGGTCAGTTCAAAACGAAGCTTGCCGCTGTCCGAATCATTGCCCCAATAGGCGTTGAAGGTCAACTTGCCATCCGTCTTGGCAAGCACAGGCGTTTTAAGTTCAAACTTCGCGCCCGCAGCCAGCGTGTCCACCTGATCCACTGAAAGCGTTGCCTCCAGCGATCCGACCGAGGTGGCTTGCGCCTTCACTGCACCAGCCGTCAGGGCCGCAGCTTTGTTGGCGTCGGTGTAGTTGCCACCAGAGGCGTGTGAAAGCTGCGCCAACGTGACGCTGCCAGCGGTCACTTTAGCGCGCATCGCTTTCTGCGCTAAATCTGCTGGCTGCACGGCGCGCTTGGCGCTTGATCCCGGTTGAATGCCGTTGTCGGTGATGAGGTTGGCGTTAATCGCCACGCGCAGCTGCCTCACCCGATCACGGGTGGCCACACTGATGTTGTCTTCGGCGTTAGCGAATACGTTGACCGTGATCCCGTCACCGAGCGTGATGCCGTTTGATGTGTACAGGCCGCTAATCTCGTTCAATATGGCACCCAAGGTTGTTTCCAGATTACCGGGCGTCGTATCAACCGTAATTGCTTCAACGGCTGCCAGAGCCGCCGTACGTTCGGTCTCCGTAGGCAGAAACGCGCGGTAAACCTGTTGCGCCACGCCATTGTTCCCACCATAAGTCCATACGGTCGCGACAGCTTTGGGACCTAGCGTGATTTTTCGAATCGACTCCGACACCGCGTTTTTTATAGCTGGCAGTTGGTCAGGTCTCACTACGCGAGAAATCACGTAGGTGGTGCTATCTAGAGGATCGTTAACAAATACAACCTTGAACGCACCGTCCCAACCAGTAATTGGGCGGGTCAGATCGCTCGGCGTTGCCGGCGTAAGGCCGGACAATGCGGCGAATGCTGTGCGCGATCCGAACCGCTGTTGGTCCAATGTGTCGCTACTCAGGGGGCGTGACAGGACTTCCCACGCCGAGGCCCCGTTGTAGAAGCGCTTATGTGCGGTGGTGACGTTGTCGCCTGCGTTGTCTGCGGCGGTCGACAACGACGAGAACTGATCCTGATTGTGCATGAGCGTATCGCGTGGCGTGTCGCTATCCGCTGGATCGCTGTTGTCGTTCGGGTTCGCCGCCTTGCCCACTTCACGATATTCGTCAAACAAGCCGTAGACATAATGGCCGTTTTCGTGGGCCATCACCCGGCCGAGACCTTCAGGCGTAGCTTCAAGATAATTGGTGCTGACGCCGCTGCCGACCCGGTAGCGGCTCACGGTTGCATTCGACCGCCCCGCAATCAGGCCCACCATCTTGATGTCCACCTTGTTACCAAAGCGATTGCTTGGATAGACGTACACCGTTCCCACGCGGTGTCGTCCTTCCGTCATGGTGAAGGTGGATTTGGCCAATTGCGTCAACGCGGCGGTGATGTAGTTGCGATCAAGCGTTTGCCCAGCTGCCGGCCCGACACTCGACTTGAAGGGCGGATTAGCGTCATAGTCCCAATCGGCGTTGGCGACAAAATCAAAAGTCTCCAGAGTGGCCGATTCGGCTTTGACGAACTGAAGTTGATGCAGCGCCGCAGTGGCTGCGAGCGGCTGCCACGCGATGCTCGCCGCGAGCAGCGTACTGAGTACGGGTTTAAATGATGATGGTTTGGCCATGATTTTTCCGATTGAATGGAGCGAAACTGCGGAGAATGGTCGCCGTGCGCCGATGAATCACACGCTCAGATAACTCTCAAACTGAAATGTACTCAAAAACACGGGCGTACACAATGCAACCAGACTATTGCCTTGGGTTGAGAACCCGAAGGCTTGAAGCGGACGACAATTTGCGGCCACAAGCGCCGCAGCGCAGGACACTGCGAGCTACGAGATGCCCATGCAGGATCACTAGTGTCCGGTCAATAGTCGAACAAATTAAATTGGTTAGCGGGGTCGGGGGCGTTGGTATTCTGTAGGGAGCGGGCTGCAAGGCGCATCTGAGCGTTGTTTTCTCGAAGGTGGACACCGACAAATATCCGTGGACAATTGAACAGCGAGGCGTCCAGTCGCAGCTCTTTCTTAATGATCGCGATAAGCACATAGCTTGCCACCGCACACCAGATTTGCGTCTTCACCGCGTTCTCGCTTTCGCCCACAAAGCGCTTGATGCGCAGGTGCTGCTTGGTCCATCTGAACAACAGCTCCACCTGCCAACGTGCCTTGTAGAGCGCGGCAACGGTGGTCGCGGGCAGGCTCATATTGTTGGTCAGAAAGGTGAGGGCCTTGCCAGTTTCGGCGTCTTTGAAGCGAATGCGGCGTATGAGCTCCGGAGAGTCGTCACGGATGCGCGCGGTTCATCAAAGTACGCTGATCACAGATAACGCCGTTCTCGCGGTTGTTTGGTGCGGAATACAACCGGCGCGCATTCATATCGCGTTTGGCGCGGGTAATGAAGAACGCACCCGCTCGATGCAGTGCGTAGAGTCGCGAGTAATCCAGGTACCCGCGATCCATCACGTAGAAGGCACCCGCCTCGATGCAGAGCAGGTCAAGCGCGCTCACATCTCCCGTCTTGCCGTCGCTGATGTGAATGAAACTCGGGATCGCCCCACGTAGATCGAGCAGCGTGTGCAGCTTCACCGCCGCCTTGGTGGATCGAAAGGGTGCCCAGCTGAACACGCTCAAACACAGATCGATGGTGGTGGCGTCCAGCGCATACACCGTGGCATCGAGATCGAGATCGAGATCGAGATCGAGATCGAGATCATTGGGCAGGGGCGCATTGATGTAGGGCGCACGGGCGCGCGCAATGAGCTTCATCGCCAGTGCGTGATGGATGTGTCAATCGCGCCGATTGATCGCGTCGGAGAGTGTGGAGCGAGCCGCGGGAGCGTTCAAGCCCATGTGAAAGAGCTTGCCGCTCATGGCGCGTAAGCAGACGTGGACACCCCCGACTGAGTCAACCCGTGCGAGCCGAGCGAAGGCCATGGTGCGAAACACGTCAGCGCAGTACAGCTCGCGCACGCCTGCGTCACCGTGGTGGCGTTCAATGATGCGCGAGAAGCTCTTCCAGGGCACAAACTCCATTTGTGTGAACAGGGTCTTGCCAGTATTCGCGCCGCGCTCAGTATTTGAAAACCGAGAGCATCGCTAAACCGCGAATCGAAATTCAAATCGTGGATACCCCTTGATCGTTCGAATGCCTCATTCACGTTGGCTTCCAGCTCGATACCCTTCCAAACCGCCGAACACTAGTGATAATAAATGGGCATTTCAATGAAAAGCCAATACTCGTAATTCGCACTTCAGACCGTCTCAATTCTGCCCAACCGACCCGCAAAAATTCGCCCAATAAGCACATAATTGCCGCACGATTTTTCAGGAGTGCGCGATGCCTAAATTGAACGTCAACGGCAAGATGCTGGACTATGTCGCCGACGACGGCACACCACTGTTGTGGGTGCTGCGCGAACAGCTAAATTTAACTGGCACCAAATACGGCTGCGGCATCGCGCAGTGCGGTGCGTGTACGGTGCATATCGACGGCGTGCCGGTGCGATCCTGCGTGATGCCTGCTGCGGCGATGAAGCCGACGCAGAAAATCACCACCATTGAGGGATTGAGCGCGAACGGCTCACACCCGATTCAAAAAGCGTGGCTTGCGCTGGACGTGCCGCAGTGCGGCTTTTGCCAGTCGGGCATGATCATGGCGGCCACGGCGCTGATCAAGGACAAACCGAATCCGACCGACAAGGACATTGACGAGGCGATGACCAACATCTGCCGCTGCGGAACGTACAACCGCGTGCGCACCGCCATCCACACCGCAGCCCGCGAAATGACCGCTGCCAAAACTGGTGCCAAGCCGAAAAAAGTCGCCGACCTCGGCAAATCCATTCTCAATATCGAACACATTGATGGAGGTCAGGCATGAGTGCCGTTATCAAAACAACCTCGCTAGCCAAGCCTTCGCGACGCACTTTTCTCAAAGGCAGCGCCGCCACAACGGCCAGCCTCGTCATCGGTTTTCACGTCCCATTCATGAACAAGCAGGCGATGGCGCAAGGCATCAATGCGCCTGTCTCGCCCGAAGTGAACGCCTGGGTCGTGGTGCAACCCGACGACAAAATCATCATCCGCATCGCGCGCTCCGAGATGGGTCAGGGCAGCTTGACCGGACTCGCGCAAATGGTGGCTGAAGAGCTTGAATGCGACTGGGCGAAGGTCAGCACCGAGTATCCGACGCCGGGGCAAAGCCTCGCCCGTAAACGCGTGTGGGGCGACTTCTCCACCGGCGGCAGTCGCGGCATTCGCGGCTCGGCCGACAACGTGCGCAAGGGCGGCGCGGCGGCGCGCATGATGCTGATGCAAGCGGCGGCCAACGAGTGGCAAGTACCGGTCGCGGAATGCACCGTATCGAAAGGCGTGATTTCGCATGCGGCGTCCAAGCGCAGCACGACTTACGGCAAAGTGACAGCCGCAGCGTCGAAGCTCACCGAGCCAACCGACATCAAGCTGAAAGACCCAAAAGACTGGACCATCATCGGCAAGCGCCTCGCGCGCCTCGATACGGTGGACAAAACTACGGGACGCCAGATCTACGGCATGGATCTAAAACTGCCCGGCATGTTGAACGCGGCGGTGAAGGCGAGCCCCGTGTTCGGCGGCAAGATCAAGAGCATTGATGATGTGGCGGTGCTCAAACGACCGGGCGTGGTGAAAGTGCTGCGCGTTGGCGACGATACGGTGGTGGTGGTGGCTGATACTTGGTGGCGCGCCAAGACTGCGCTCGACGCACTGAAAATTGAATGGGACGAAGGCGTCAACGCCAAAGTGTCCAGCGCGAGTTTCGCGGAAACGCTGAAGGCGGGACTCGATGCGAAAGATGCGGTGGTCGGCAACAGCGTGGGCGATGCGCCCGCAGCGATTGCCGGTGCAGCACGGAAGATTGAGGCGGTGTATTCGTACCCGCATCAAAACCACGTCTGCATGGAGACGATGAATGCGACGGTGAAGTGGACGCCCGAGCGCTGCGAGGTGTGGGTGCCGACACAGAACGGTGAGGCCGCACTCGCCGCTACGGCGGAAGCGGCAGGCTTGCCCGCTGCGCAATGCGAGGTGTACAAAATTCACCTCGGCGGCGGATTCGGACGCCGTGGTGGCACCGACTTTGTCCGGATGGCCGTCGCCATCGCCAAGCAGATGCCAGGCACGCCGATCAAGATGATCTGGTCTCGCGAAGAAGACATGGCGCAGGGCCGCTTTCACCCGATCACGCAATGCAAGATGACTGCTGGGCTCGACGACAAAGGCGAGATCACTGGGTTGACCATGCGCATCTCAGGGCAATCGATCTTGGCTTTCGTTGCGCCGCAAAACATCCGCGACGGCAAAGACCCGGTGGTGTTTCAGGGCTTGAATCCGCCGGGACCGGAGGCGTCGATTGGTTACACCTTCCCCACCTTGCTGGTTGACCATGCGATGCGCAATCCGCATGTGCCTCCGGGTTTCTGGCGTGGCGTGAATCTAAACCAGAACGCGATTTATCTCGAAGGCTTTATTGACGAAATTGCCCATGCGACGAAGCAGGATCCGCTGGCGTTACGGCGCAAGCTGATGACCAAACATCCGAAGCATCTGGCGGTGTTGAACGCGGTGGCCGAGAAAGTCGGTTACGACAAACCGGCACCTGCCGGGGTGTTTCGCGGCCTTGCGCAAACGATGGGCTTTGGCTCTTATGTTGCGGCATGCGCAGAGGTGTCGGTCAGCAAAGAAGGCGTGCTTAAAATTCACCGCATTGTTGCAGCCACCGACTGTGGCAATGCGGTGAATCCACAGCAGATCGAGGCTCAGGTCGAGGGCTCGTTCGTGTACGGACTCGGCGCGGCGCTGTATCAGGAATGCACCGTAAAAAACGGTCGCATCGAGCAGACCAATTTCGCCGACTATCCGTCGCTGAAGCTGGCTGACATGCCGAAGGTGGAAACCGTCATTCTCTCGTCCGGCGGATTTTGGGGAGGTGTGGGCGAACCGACGATCGCGGTGGCGGCGCCTGCCGTGCTCAACGCGATATTTGCGGCAACGGGCAAACGCATTCGCGATTTGCCGTTGAAGAACCACAGCTTGAAGGCGTAGTGTCCATGCGCCTGCTGTTTATGGCGCTTGCGATTTCGCTGGGCGGTGTAGTTGTCGCGGGACAGGCTATCGGCGCGCCGATGCCTTCTTACCGCGTCGTCGACGGCGGCATTCCGATTGCGTTGACGGACCTTCCGGGAGACGCGATGCGCGGTCGGGAAATCGCCAGCAACCGTCAGGTGGGCATGTGCCAACTGTGTCATCAGGTGCCCGCAAGCAATGACCGGTTTCAGGGTGACATTGCCACAAGCTTAGCGGGCGCGGGCTCACGCTGGACCGCGTCGCAACTACGCCTGCGCATGGTTGATTCGCGTCGCGTGAACGCTGATTCCGTGATGCCGGCCTATTTCAAGGTCGACGCGTTGCACCGCGTCGGCGCAACATGGCGCGATCAACCGATTCTCAATGCGCAGCAAGTTGAAGATGTGGTGGCGTGGCTGGTGTCGCTCAAATGAAGCGTCGACTGTTTCTGGCAGGTAGCACTGGTGTCGTGCTTAGCCTCGTCGCTCGTCCGGTCGCCGCCTTCGCGCAAAGCTCCGTTCTCACGGGGCTGGTGAAGGAGTACGCGGCGGGCGGCATGGTCACGGAGGGTCGTATCAAATTTGATATTGCCCGAATCGTGGATAACGGCAATAGCGTGCCGATTGAAGTGACAGTGGACAGCCCGATGACGCGGCAACAGCACGTCGTCGGCATCAAAGTGTTCAACGAAAAAAATCCGCAAAATGATGTGGCGCAGTTCACGCTGTCGCCACAGTCGGGCCGCGCTCGCGTCGCCACACGCGTTCGTCTTGCCACCACACAGCAGCTCGTGGCGGTGGCAAAAATGAACGACGGCAGTTGCTGGACGCACACGGTCGAGGTGCTGGTCACCGTCTAGCAATACCGCGATGGCACGTACCCTCATCACCGTTGCAAAGGTAGCCAAAGCCGGGGACATCATCGAGATCAAAGCGCTGGTGCAGCACCCGATGGAGACGGGCTACCGACGCTCAAGCGACGGCGACATGTTGCCGCGCGATTTGATCCGCACCTTTACCTGTCGTTTTGTTGCTGGCGCTAACCCCGGCAACGCGGCGGATACGGGCGAACTCGTTTTTGCTGCGACGTTCCATGCGGCTATTGCCGCCAATCCGTATCTCTCGTTTAACTTCCGCGCCGCGTCGAGCGGGACGCTGATTTTTATGTGGGAAGGCGACAAGGGTTTCGCGCAACGCGAGACGGCGAACTTGCTGGTAACTTAGTTTGCGAACACACATCGCGTTGTTCGCTTCGCTTGCTCTGATAGCCCTTTCGCAAGCTACCGACAGCCGCAAATCCGGTTTCGAGTTTATGCAGCCTGCAACGCAGGCGCTGCAAAAGGACGACGCCCAAAACCCGGCGATGTTGTGGGTGAAAGACGGGCAATCGCTGTGGAGCAAACGCGAGGGCGACGCCGCAAAATCCTGTGCCAACTGTCACGGTGAAATCAGTCGCATGCGCGGCGTAGCAACACGTTACCCAAGCTACTCGTCTGCGCAGAAAAAAGTTGTCAACTTGAGTCAGCGAATCAACCTTTGCCGAGTCGAGCAACAGCGCGCAACACCGTAAAGGAATCGCGCGACATGCCGATCAAGCCGCCCGCGCAATCGCAACTCACCGAAGCACAAAAGCGCGGCGAAGCGCTGTTCAATCAACGTATCGGTCAGGTCGATTTAAGTTGCCGAGACTGCCACGACAAGCTCGCAGGCAAAAAGCTAGGCGGCAATACCATCCCACAAGGCCACGCCACCGGCTACCCCATTTATCGCCTCGAATGGCAAAGCGTGGGCAGTCTGCAACGACGGTTGCGCGGCTGCATGACGGCGGTGCGCGGCGAGCCGTTTGCGTTTGGCGCGAGCGAGTTGGTTGATCTTGAAGCGTATCTTGCAACGCGAGCGGTAGGCATGAAGCTGGAGTCGCCCGGCGTGCGCCCCTAGGCTTTCGTTGATTAAGGCCGCACCAACTCCGGCCCGACCTTCGCGCCCAGCGCGTTCAGGCCCTCACGTAGCTGCGCATACGCGGGCGCGACCGCGTCCGGCGCACCTTTGACGCCTAGATCAATGTGCCGCCCGTACTGCGGATGATCCACGCTTGGCAGGCTGAACACTTTCACGCCCGCATGATCGCGCTCGATGGCTTCCATCAGCGGCGTCAGCGTCGCTTCCATCGCGCCCATCACGATCACCGATTTTTCGATCCACGCATCGCGGCGAAACAGGTGCGCGTACTTCGTGTCCAGCACCCACTCCATCATCGGCCAAGCCATCACCGGAAAGCCGGGCACAAAGTGCACGTGGCCGACGCTGAAACCCGCGATCTTGTTGTACGGATTTGGGATGATCGTCGCGCCGACCGGGAACACACCCATGTTCAAGCGATGCACGTTGTCCTCGCGATCGGGGTCGTACGGCACACCCTGCTCGCGTGCCACATCCTGCATGCGCTCAAGGATGAAAGCCTTCGCCTCCGGGTGCAACGCCAGCGGCACACCGAGCGCAGCAGCCGCGCATTGCCGCGTGTGATCGTCCGGCGTCGCACCGATCCCGCCGGTCGAAAACACAACATCATCGGTAGCAAAGGCGCGCGCCAAAGCCGCTGTGATCCGCGTCGGATCATCGCCCACATACTCAGCCCAAGCTAGTGGCAACCCGCGTGCAGCGAGCAATTCGATTACCTTGGCTAGGTGCTTGTCGGTGCGCTTACCCGAGAGGATTTCGTCGCCGACGATGATTACGCCGAAGGC
>ENA-OBLH01000595-OBLH01000595.1-metagenomes-genome-assembly--contig:-NODE-595-length-11553-cov-4.2023_pt1 | contig 11553 bp, 8 predicted proteins | sample MGYA00153382_OBLH01 | MGnify analysis MGYA00153382 | reverse complement strand
CGCATTCATAAAATTAACAAATCTATGAGGGTTTGTCAAGCGGTTTTTGGAAAAATTTCTTAAATAGTTTTTTGCTAGGGACTAGGTAGCTTATTTGACAAGGATTTGAGGCATAATGGTCAAAGTACTTTGACTAGGTAATTTAGTTATGTCCATGAGTTTCCAGCAGGTAATCTTGTCTTTACACAAGTTTTGGGGCGATCGAGGCTGTTTAATTGCCCAACCCTACGATGTGGAGAAGGGGGCGGGGACGAAGAATCCTCATACTTTTTTGCGGGCTTTGGGACCAGAGCCTTGGTCGGTGGCTTATGTGGAGCCGTGCCGTCGTCCGGGGGATGGGCGGTATGGAGAGAATCCGAATCGATTTCAGCACTATTATCAGTACCAAGTTTTAATTAAGCCCTCCCCAGATAATATTCAAGATATTTATTTAGATTCTCTGAGGGTTTTGGGGATTCAGCCGGAGGAGCATGATATCCGGTTTGTGGAGGATAACTGGGAAGATGCGGCGGTGGGGGCTTGGGGTACAGGCTGGGAGGTATGGCTGGATGGCATGGAGGTGACGCAGTTTACCTACTTTCAGCAGTGCGGGGGAATTGATTGTCATCCGGTGTCGATCGAGATTACCTATGGTTTAGAGCGCTTAGTGATGTATTTGCAAAATGTAGATGCTTTGGTAAAAATCCGATGGAATGAAACTGTCACCTATGGAGATGTACATTTTCAGGGAGAGATTGAGCAGTGTATTTATAATTTTGAGGCTTCTAATCCAGAGTTGTTGTTTAACTTGTTTGAGCTTTATGAACAGGAATCTAAGCAGTTAATCGCCAGAAAACTGGTATTGCCTAGCTTGGATTATGTATTGAAGTGTTCCCATGCGTTTAATCTTCTGGATGCTAGGGGTGTGATCTCGGTGACAGAAAGAACTAGATATATTGGTAGAATTAGGCAATTAGCTAAACAAGTAGCTCTTTTGTACGTGCAACAGCGAGAGGAATTAGGTTTCCCTTTGCTTAAGGCAACTGAGGCAGATAAAGGACTAGTCTTGTCTGAAAGTTAATAGTTAGGAATTAGTAGTCATCAATTTAGGATTTTTTATGGGAGATAATTTGAGTGAGTTGTTAGAGCCGATCGCTCAACAGTTTCGGAGTTTGGGTGTGCCGGAAGTAATTGTGCATTGGGGGCATCCGTTGATGATGGCGATCGTCTCTCTAGTGATGGGAAGTTTTATAGGATTGGCGGGATGGCGGGGCAGGTTAGTGACAGATGAGAAGGCAGCCCTAAAAAGTAAGCTTGATCATCGCCAACTGGCTCCTTGGCTATTTTTCTTCTTGGCAGCGGGCTATACGGGCGGCTTACTATCCCTAGTTATGCAACACAAGCCAATTTTGGAGAGTCCTCATTTTTGGACAGGATCGGGAGTGCTAATTTTGTTGGGGATAAATGGATTAATTTCTGGCTCTGGCTTTTTAGGAAATAAACCAGCTCTGCGGACTGCCCATGCTTATTTGGGGAGTATTGCCCTTTCTATTTTGTTTTTGCACGGACTATTGGGGTTAAAGCTGGGTTTAGCAATCTAAATGATGGCTACTAGTGGGGTGCTTTTCTGTTTAGCTTATATTTGGGGATTGCTATCTACAGCAATCTGGATTTTACCTGACCGCAATGTTCCTAGTGTGCCTATTTTTCAATTGGCTATTCCTGTATTAGGAACTTTGGTTGTAGGGATAGGGATAGCGATCGCAATTCCCAAATTTTTTAGAACTGCCCCCAGTTCTCGTAGTTTGCTTATGGCGGGATTAATCGCTGCTCTGGCGATCGTATATCTCTGGTATCGCCAACCCAGCCCAGCTTTTAATGATGTTAGTAAATTTCTTAAGCAACTAGAAGGTAAGCCAAAGAGTGAACTGGTGACAGTCCAAGGTGTAGTTAGAGAGATGCCGATGCTGACTCGGAGCTACAAAGTCAGGTTTTGGCTAGAAACTCAACAAATACAACTAGAACCAGATAAAACTGAGGTGGCTACAGGAAATCTTTATGTGACTGTACCCCTGCTGCAAGCTACAGGAATTTATCCCGGAGATGAGGTAAAAGTCAGTGGAAATTTGTACGAACCTCAAGGGGCAGCGAATCCTAGTGGGTTTAGCTTTCGGGCTTTTTTGGTAAAAGAAGGAAGTTTTGCGGGTTTTACTGGCAAATTCCTGAGTTTGACTAGTCGGCAATTTAGTGATTCCCCAAGGTGGGGCTGGTGGCAGGTCAGGCAGAAGATTGCTCGATCGCAAATTCTCTGGTTAGGTAGTCCTGCTGGGCAGCTTCTTAGCTCAATGGTATTGGGCAGTCGGGCGGTGGATTTACCCTATGATATTAAGGATCAATTTATCGCTGTAGGATTAGCCCACGTGCTTGCTGCTTCCGGGTTTCAGGTATCTCTGCTCCTAGGGGCATTGCTGTATATCACCAGAAAATACTCTCCCAAGATTCAGTTTCTAGTCGGCTGCCTAGGATTATTTATTTTTATTGGTTTAGCTGGTTGGCAGCCTGCTGTAGCCAGAGCGGGGGTAATGGGGTTTGGGGTCTTGTTAGCAGTTCTATTAGACAGAAAAATTAAACCCTTAGGCTCTCTACTTGTAGCAGCAACTTTACTTTTGATTGCTAACCCTTTATGGGTTTGGGATTTAGGATTTCAACTAAGTTTTTTGGCAACTTTTGGTTTAGTTACAACTGTAGAACCTATAACCAAAAGATTAGATTGGCTGCCTAGTACGATCGCCTCATTAATCGCTATTCCCCTAGCTGCTTCTGTGTGGACATTACCCTTATTATTTTATGTTTTCAGCATTTTCAGTACCTACAGTATTTTTGTAAATATCCTCAGTACGCCTTTGGTCAGCATAATCAGTTTGGGTGGAGTAGTTAGTGCTTTAGCAGCAGTAATTTATCCTTTGGCTGGGAGTGCGATCGCTTATCTTTTGAATCTGCCACTCTGGGGATTAATTAATCTAGTAGATTTCTTTAGTAATATACCGGGAAATCTAATTGCAGTGGGAAAAATTTCTCTAGGTCAAATGTTGTTGGTTTATGGAATTATGATTGCCCTTTGGTTAATGCCAAAACTTCAGAAGTATTGGTGGTTAGTTAGTCTAGGGGCGATCGCTATTATTCTGATTCCCAATTGGTACTACCAAAAACAACTAGTACAATTAACTCTTCTAGCAACTTCTAGAGAGCAAGTAATAGTTATTCAAAATCAAGGAAAAGTTGGTTTGATTCACTCAATCAAGGCTAATACTATAAATTTTACTTTAAATCCTTTTCTTCAGCAACAAGGAATAAATAATATAGATTCGCTAGTCAATCTAAACACTAGTCCTGAAAAATTAAAACAAAAAATTGCTAAACTCTATACATTAGACTCAGGTAATAATAAACTTCTAAATACTAATCAAGAGCCTCTAACATCAGGTCAAGAAATAGAATTTGCTGGTTTACGATTAAAAATATTAGATCAGACAATACCAGTGTTGCAGTTAAGTTTTGAAAATGAAAACTGGTTGTTCCTAGGTAAAACTGATGATAAAGAACAAAAGCAGTTATCCCAGCTATTACGGCAAATTAATCTTAAGAATATTGATGCCTTATTTTGGTTAGGAGAAAACTTATCGCCAAATTTATTGCAGAATATAGAAACTAAGGTAGCGATCGCTTCTGCTAATCAAATTGCCCCTGATACCTTACAAAAATTTCAACAATCAAATACTAAAATTTATTGGACAGGACAAGATGGAGCAATTCAATGGACACCCCAGAGAAGTTTTGCTGCCACTCTAGACCAAAATGATGGTGGGATTTAATTTTTACTGGGAATTTCCCCTAATATTTCACTCAGGAATTTTCTGAAGATATTGACTATCTAATAAAAAAGCTCCTTTTTGGGCAAAAAGCACGCCCCAATAGCCACCGGGACGGCGATCGATGATTAATCCCTCTTCTCCCACCATCAAAATATCTGGAGGACGCAGCATCGGCATCGGATCGGCAGTTTTAATATAAGCAGGAAGTTTAATGATACTTACTTTGTCACCAACCATTAATTCTTGATTCATAATTAATTTATTAAGATGATACTTTCACTTCATTCAGCCAAAAACTACAGGAATGAATCAATTTATTATTTTTTGTTCTGGGCATAGTTTCTAAAACCAAGTAAGTCTTTTCTATCGAGTTAGGTAAGGAAAATTCCCAAGTAGAATTTCCTATGAATTTTTTGATATTTGTAGAGTTAATTAACTCACCCTGTTGATTGAATAGTTTAAATCTAAAAGATAAATCTTGACAGAAAGGGTAATAGAAATTGACATTACCTGTGATTTTTATAGTTCTAGCAGGTGGAGCTAGATAAAGGAACGATCGAGTCCAAGGTTGAGAGTTTTGGGTAGGAAAAGCAACTAAGGTATGGCTACTATCCCTATCAGGTATAACGGCAGTACTATTTAGCCAATCACTCAAACTAAGCCAAGGTAATTGAGAACCGGGCATTTCCTGAATCTCTACTTGAATCGCAGCTAAAGTTTTTATAGTGTCTTGGAGAGAAGTTGGTCGAGTTCTTTGGTAAATTTTAACTGTAGTATCTCCTTGAAGTTGAAATTGCATCGGTAATTCTTTGAAATCTTGAGTAATTAACCAGTTCTGCATAAAGATATAAAATACCACTCTAGCCACATCATATTCATCAGGAGGTAACCATTCACCATTAGCAGGAAATTCAGCAAAATCTCCTAAATATTCTCCCAAATTATTAGGTAAAACTACAAATTCTGCTTGTAATAATTGCTCTAGGGGATAGTGATCTTGAGAATCTGCTTGAGCGGTACTGAGAATATTTAGAAGTTGATTTTTATTCCTATAAAGAAAGATTTCTCCAGAATTAATGAGGCTAGGACTGAGATGTAATCTTTGATAACCTACTACATAAATTGGCTCTTGGCGAGGTGCGATCGTCCTTAGATATTTAATTAATCTACTTACCTCATCATAATCATGCCGCATAATAGGGGGAATATTCAAGGCAAACAAAGAACGAAAATGTTGATGTAATTTACCAGTATTGGTAAATCCTATTATTAGATTAGTAGTCAGAAATAAAATAGTCATACTAATCAAAACAGTTCGCCATCTCCTCCCAAAATAATGATGAATATTTGCTATTAATAAAGTTATTCCTATTACTACTAAAGGAATAATGTGGAGAAAATAAAAAACATTACCATAGCGGAGTCTAAATAACCATATTCCTAGAGATATTAAACCAGAAAAAACTATAATATTAATTTTCTTATCATATTTGTCATAGAATTTCTTATTAACATAGGCAAAAGTAAAACCAATACTTACTAATAACCAAGGAATAATTCCTAGAAGTTCTAGATAGTGTTGAAAGATTGTAGCGAAGGGCAGACTCCAAGAGGTATAAAGACTCTTATAGTTAGTGGTGATCGCTTGATTTGTAAACTCTGGTACTATTGTCTTTAAGGTAAACAAGCAAGTATCTATCACGAAAAATAGCTGAAGACTATTAACTGCTAAACTCCAGACTCCTAACCACCAATTTTTTCTAATTAATAAGGTAAAATCAATTAAAGCTACAATACTTATTGCCCCTAATAAGGCAATTCCGCCATAGGCAAAGTGACGACGGATCATAATTGCTATAGCGATCGTCACTCCAATTAAGGGAATTCGCAAATATTTAAAAATTCTTACAGCCAGTTGACTAATAAGTTCTTTAACCCAGTTAATATTTCTCTGATTTATGGTACTTTTTTCTTTAACAAAATCTAATAAAGTTTTCCAGCTTAGTTTAGACCAACCTGGAGTAAAGCCTTGAGATAAATGGGTATTGAGAAAAGAATCTTTTGATAAATCTTTGGCAGATACTTCTATTAATTGTAAATAAAGTAATGTAGCGATCCCCATAAATGTAGCTGCTCCCGTATCAGGAATTCCTAAAAAAGTGGAGATCCAAGTTACGGGAGTTAGCAAAGTAATTAGGGCGGCTAACCAGAAGTATTTATTTTTTTGTCGGGGCACTAATTGGGCTGCCAGACTACCCATAACCAAGCTAAAAGGGAATAGATAAACTAAGGCTAAAGCTATTTGATAGGATGCTCTGGATTTACCAAAAGTTAATAGAAAAGGCACAATAGGAATAGTGTAGAGTCGGTTCCGATCGCTCCCCAAAGAATCCATGATCATTTGCCAAGCTGACTCTGGAGAATTTTCCCAAGCTTCTACTACTTCCAGAGTTCGATTATACCAATCAGTCCACCAATGAAAATTATGTTCTTGTCCTGTATAAATCAGGGTAATTGCTACCGTAGCTAGAGCAAGTAGAGTTCCTAAACAGAAGTTGGATAAGAGACTTCTAGTGAATTGTGGTTTACCCATTAGCAATTAGTCGTGAAAATTTAGCCGTGAAAATTTAATCGTGAAAACTTTGATAAAATCTTCAAAATAATAGCACTACTCTGGTTTTAATGCCCAAACTGGAGCATTCTTCTGATCCACCAAATTTAATTTTGTCTCTAGGTCAGCAGTCAGTTTTTGGGCTGCACTCTTAGAAGAACCTTGGGCGTAATCAGCTACAGCGATCGCCTCACCAATACATACCTGCAATGCACAGCGCCAACTAGGATAAGTCTGACTATAGCGAATACTAATAGGAATAACTTTGGTTTGCAACTCCGGATGATTATTCTCCACTTGTAGGGCAATTCTAGCTAGACCGGGCTTGATTGGGTTTACTCGCTGATGGCGGAAGATATTACCTTCAGGAAAAATTACTAACATTTCTTCCTGAGTCAGCATTTCTACACAATGCCGGAAGACGGAACTGCCGGGGTTTTTCGTATCTACTGGAAAGCCCCCCATGCGACTAATGAACCAGCCTTGGAGTCCTTGCATTTCATCGATCGAAACCATATACCGGGGGTCTCTACCTGTACCAATTCTACCTACCGCGTAGGGCGTTACCATTGCATCCCAGCGAGAACGGTGAGTAGGCGCTAAAACCACTGACCCAGTTTTGGGAATATTTTCTCTGCCAATTATAGTCAGTTCTCGAAAGAATAGGGGCATGACGAAGTGATACCCAAAAAAGTAAAGGAAGGGAGCTAACCAAGGAGTAACACCGGACTTTACTAGGTTAATTTTCTCTGAGGGAGAAGGAGCGATCGAATTATCAGAAGCCATAGGTTAATTTCTACTATCACTTGCTGTCAAGGGACAGGTTTTAGGGATAAATATTCTAGAAGTACATTTTTACTCTAAATGTTTTTGCTAGTTTTACCCTTGAAGATCATGACAGTTCACCTATTGTCACTCCATTTCAACTTCCTAGACACCCGTCCTAGGTAGCATTTCCTTCCTACACCCCCCAAAAATGTACGGTTATCTTCATGGTTTTTTCCTAGCTATAGCTGGAGAACTTGGGCAGAATGATAGAAAGAACATACTGATTTCAAGATAACTATCAACTAGCAACTTTATCTCTAACACTAGCGTCTGTGATTGTCTTAGCTCAAAAATCAAAAAGAGCTAAACACAATTTTATAAAGCTTAAGCTACAGGTTAACTTTGGCTCTCAGCCTAGGCTCTAACTTAGTCACCAAGTAGCCCAAATCTACAGACCAATTTCTCCCTACAAATAGTTTAAGGAGCCAATTACCAGCAATGACTACCACAACAGTTACCAAGAACCCCGCCGAGATTACTACCAAGACCGTTGCTAAAAAGACTAATAAGGCTACATTTTCTGTGGACATAGTGCGTACCTATCTCCAAGAAATCGGTCGAGTGCCTCTACTTTCAGGAACGCAGGAAATACACTACGGTAAACTTATTCAAGAAATGATGCCTTTAATAGAAGCAAGGGATCTGCTAGCTAAGGAAGTAGAGCATCAACCTAGTCAGGCCGAGTGGGCTGCCCATGTGAACTTGAGCGAAGTAGAACTACGTAAAATTTTGCAACAGGGTAACTATGCTAAGCAAAAAATGATTGCTGCTAATCTTCGGCTGGTAGTAGCGATCGCCAAAAAATACCAGAAGCGGCAGATGGAATTTCTTGATCTGATCCAAGAAGGAACCCTAGGTTTAGAAAGGGGTGTAGAAAAGTTTGATCCCAGCCGGGGCTATAAGTTTTCTACCTATGCTTACTGGTGGATTCGCCAAGCTATTACTAGAGCGATCGCCCAACAATCTCGAGCGATTCGATTACCTATTCACATCACCGAAAAACTTAATAAGATCAAAAAAGCTCAGAGAGAACTGTCCCAAAAGCTAGGACGCAGTGCAACTCAGTCAGAAATTGCCCAAGCCCTAGACCTAGAACCTTCCCAAATTCGGGAATACTTAGTTATGGCAAGGCAACCAGTGTCCCTAGATATAAAAGTTGGCGACAATCAAGATACTGAGCTATTAGATTTATTAGAAGATGAAGGTGCTAATCCCCTTATTTTTGTTACATCTGAATCCCTCCGGGATGACCTAGCCAACTTAATGGCAGAGTTAACTCCCCAGCAACAACAGGTAATTGCTTTACGCTTCGGCCTAGAAGATGGGAAAGAATTATCTCTAGCAAAAGTTGGTGAAAAGTTAAATATTAGCCGCGAGCGTGTTCGGCAATTAGAGCATCAAGCCTTGAATCATTTACGTCGCCATCACCATCGAATAGAAGAGTATATTGCTAGTTAGGTATTGCTTAGTAGGCTCAACTTTTAAGAGGCTAATATATTTTGGATCAGCCAAGGAAGGAGTCTAGCATAATTACTAGCTTATGTGACGACTCCCGGCACTGTAGTTTGTTTTCCGATTTTTCCGGTACGGTAAGGTCACTAGGCAGATAGTGCGGGCTTCTCAGGGAACCCTGCTACTGCATCGGGCATATCCTGAGCTTTCTTATCAACTCCAAATAAAAGTATTTTTCTTTCCGAAATCTGGTACTAAATCCTTGAAGTTTCTAGATAGTTAGGACTGCTATTTACCTTGGTAGTGCTAGATGTAAGTTTATCTGAGCTTTAATTTAAACTTACATTAAGTTACTCAAAATTCAAGGACTAAGCAAGGTGAATTTGTTATCCTAGTTAATAAGAACGAATTTAGAATTTAGTTCAAGACTTAATTTAAACTTCAGTTCCTAATCTGGTGAGTGAGATGAGTGATATTGATTTGGGGGTGGAACAGATGAGTAGTAATACGGTTTTGAATACGAACATCAATTTTGGAGATAGGATACCTCAGGTGATTGGCTCTCCCCGTTGGCTATTGACGAAAGGACAAATAGCGATCGCAGCTTTGATCCTCTCTGTAGGTGTTACTTCCGCTGTCACCATCCAGTTACCAGCTTTGGGTACTCCAGAACTCCCCAGTAATAGTGTAGTTACGATCGCCCCCGTCACTCCTAGAATATCCCTGTCTAGTGGAGTATATCTTTATGGGCAGGCTGCCGTAGCCGGTCAAACGGGGCAGGAGTATATGGTATTTGAGGTAAGTCAAGGACGAGTTGTGGGAGCTTTTTACGTGCCAAACTCTGAGTTTAGTTGTTTCCAAGGAGTCCTAGAAAATAACCAAATGAATGTCACTGTAGCCAGTACCTACGATAATAGTTCTTTAGCTTATCAATTAGCCCAAGAGCAGCCAAGAGTCCTAGCAGCAGTTGGAGAGGGGGCTTTAATAGAAGGTCTTAACTCCCTTACCTACCCCCATAGACTGGGGCTAGAAAATTTTCACCAAATCAACAATATGACTGCTAATGATCAGCGGTTACTAGCAACTTGTCAGGCTAAATACCAATAATAGCTTAGGGTAATTTTGAACTATCCAAAATGCTCTTTTGTAAAATACTTTTGAAAATATGGAAATAATAGAGGAAATTTCTACTGTTTTTAAGTAATTGACCTATACTTGCATTAATTCCTCTTAATGTCTGGTAATTACCATTACGCACTATTACGCCAGAAAAAAGGGTGAATTGCCGGCAAATTCATGTTAGCTTTCTCATACTACAAAGCTAACAGCGATAAAGAAAAACAAATAGGCTGAACTTTATACGTCATAATTTTTACTAAAAAATCGTGACCTTTTAGGAGGCAGCAAAAAGTAAGTTGCATTATTAATCTAATTCCCTATTGAGCTTTTATTTAACTTCTCACTTGTGGCGAAGATCAGGAGTAGAATAGGGAATCAGGTGTAAGTTAGGTTAAGGAGTACTATTTTGATTAGTCAAGAACTGTTATTACAGATAGCCAAGGATCATAGCGTTACCAGTGGAGAGATGGAAGTATTAGGGGCGATTATTATCTCTGGAGAAACCATTTCTGATGTGGCGACAAGATTGGATTTGCAACCAGAGGCGGTGCGTAAGCGCCTAGGGGAAGTTTATCGTAAGTTTGGGATTACCGGAAAAGGTCCGGGAAAGCTGGCCAAGTTGCAGCAATTGTTAATGAAAAATCCTGCCCCAAAAGCTCAAGATTTTTCTCTCCAATATTCTCAAGTTGGCTTAGGCTCTAGAACAAGGGGCAAAAGAAAAGGTCAGGTCGAGCTAGGGACAGAATCAGATTACTTAGGCTCTCGGAGTATATCTGATCTGAGTAAAGGTAAATTAATTCATGAAGTAGTTAATCGAGATTTACTCATCAGTGATCTGGAAAAATACGCAGGCTGTGTTTCTGATTGGGATTCTGCCCCAGATGTGGAGCCTTTTTATGGCAGAGAGCAGGAGTTGGAGCAATTACGCCAGTGGATTGGGGTCAATCGCAGTCGTTTGGTTGTCCTCTACGGCATGGGAGGTATCGGTAAAACATCCCTTGCAGTCAAGATAGCTCAGGACGTAGAAAAGGAATTTGATATCTTAATCTGGCGATCGCTAAAACAGGCTCCTAGTCTAGCAGAGCTAATTGCTGACATAGAATATTTTATCAATCCCGGTTATATTGCTTCTCCTAAAACAACTCTAGAGGAGAATATTAATAGACTAATTACTCATCTACAAGAACGCCGTTGTTTGATTATATTGGATGATCTAGAAACAATTTTGCAAGCTGAAGAAATGGCGGGTCATTATCTGCCAGAGTATAGCCAGTATGGAGAATTAGTTAAAAGAATTGCCTCAGAAAAAAATATCCAAAGTTGCTTAGTTTTGGTTAGTCGTGAAAAAATTGCTGACTTAGTGGCGATGGAAAATACCAAGGTTCATTCCCTGCCCATACAAGGGTCTCCAGAAGTAGCTACTAAAATTATAACCAATCAAGGTTTAGAAGAAAATTTCGGCTGGAATAATATTCTTGATAACTATGGTAGTCATCCTTTAGCTTTGAAAATAATTGTGAGCATGGTAAAGGATTTATACAATGGTCAGATAGAGCAATTTTTATGCCCAACTTTTACCTTTAATAGCAATTTCCAAGATTTAATGGATAAACAGTTTGCTCGATTGTCATCCGAAGAAAGAGACCTGATGTATGCTTTAGCTTTTCTCCACAGACCTGTCAGCATAGGTGA
>ENA-OBLH01000594-OBLH01000594.1-metagenomes-genome-assembly--contig:-NODE-594-length-11564-cov-6.01025_pt1 | contig 11564 bp, 9 predicted proteins | sample MGYA00153382_OBLH01 | MGnify analysis MGYA00153382 | reverse complement strand
GCGATGCGTTTGCTTATCGTCGCATCGCGGCTTTCGATGCTGCTACGTGCTGCTCAACGTGTTGCGAGTGAACGACAAGCGATCGTGATCAAGTGCATTGGCGATCTCGTTCACGACCGCGGTGGGGCGATCCCGGTAGGATTCGACTACTAGGTGAGCGGTTTCCAAGTACAGCGGATGCCGAAGCTCGTAAAGTTGCTTTAGTCGCGCTAGCGGATCGGTAACCATGAGTAGCGGTCGATCGCGATTGCGGCGAATTCGCTCGTATGAAGTTTCTGCCGTGGAGTGAAGGTAGATCGCCACGCCTCGTTCACGTAGAACGATACGCGTCTGCGGATTCAGGATCGCACCGCCTCCAGTGCCGAGAACGATGGGTTCGCGCCGGCTAAGCTCATCAATGATTGAGGCTTCGCGGTGACGAAAAGCAGGCTCACCTTCGATCTCAAAAATCGTCGCTACGCTGACGCCCGTGCGCGTCTCCAGTTCGTGATCAGAGTCAATGAACGGCATTTGCAGCCGTTTAGCCAAGAGTTGCCCTATGGTCGTCTTGCCAGACCCCATGAGACCAATTAGGAATACGTTGCGCATTTGCATGACCATGCACGCCGGAAGGCATGCGCTAACGTATTGGCGTCAGCCCATGCTGGGAGACAGCGCTAGCGAAACCGATAGCGCCGACTTAAGGCTGCTACTTCACCGTTCCCGCTGCATCGGAAAGGATGCGCGGTGTCAGGAAAATCAACAGCTCCTGTTTCACCGTGCCGCGATTGGTTCGTTTGAATAAATTGCCAATCACGGGCGCGTCACCCAACAGCGGCACCTTATCGGTCGAATCGGTAACCGTTTCCTCGTAGATGCCACCGAGAACCGCGGTGTCGCCGTTGTTAACAATCACCTTGGTTGAGACGCGACGCGTGTTAACAATCGGACTACCATCCTGAAAGCCAGCAATAGAATCTTTGGTGACGTAAACGTCAAGCACTACCCTTCCGTCTGGTGTTACCTGTGGCGTCACGTCTAGGCTTAGCACTGCCCGGATGGTTTCGACCGACGATTGACCGCCCACGCCGCCAGAGACGCGCAATTTGAACTCTTGGCCCTGTGAAATCGAAGCTTTAGTATTGTCGGCGGTGACAACGCGTGGACTCGAAATTACTTTGCCGCGATTGGCGGCTTCGGCCGCTGACAATTCGAGGTTGACAAGATTGCCATTCCCTAAATTGAGGAAAGTCATCGCAAGCGTTCCTGCCGGATTACTCACTGGTAGATTAACGTTATAAGGCACAGAGTTGATGTATTCGCCCGTTATCGCGCCTGTCGTCGCGTCTGGCTTGGTGCGCCAGTAGTAACTTGACGGCGAGAAGCCAGTCACGATACCTGTACCGGGCACATTGGCCTGGTTAGGGTCACCGAGCGGTGTGCCAGTGATGCCGATATTGCGACCGTTACTGTTGATGCCAGCGCCAATACCGAATCGGGCACCTAGCTGGCGGCTAAAGTTATCGTCGGCAATCACGACTCGCGCTTCGATCATCACCTGCTTTACAGAAATATCGATCCGATTGATCAGCGCGCGCACTTGATCGAGCTTCGTTGGAGTGTCTTGTACTATCAAGACGTTAGTGCGAGCATCAACGCTCACGCTGCCACGCTTGGAAAGCACGCCCGTAGTAGTTGCGCCCGCTCCTGTTCCTGAAGCAGTTGGAACGAGAATCTTTCGAAGCTCTTCCGCCTTTTGGTAATTCAACTGGAACATCTCGGTACGTAGGGGCTCAATGTCGGCGACTTGCGCCTTCGCTTCTAGTTCCTGCTTTTCCTTCAGCGCTAACTCTTCTTTAGGCGCGATCCACACCACGTTGCCGTTCTTGCGCATATCCAGCGAACGTGCCTGCATCACTAAGTCGAGCGCTTGATCCCAAGGCACATCCTTGAGGCGCAGAGTCACATTGCCAGTGACGGTGTCTGACACGATGATGTTGAGACCAGTGAAGTCGCCAATTACCTGCAACACCGACCGCACTGCAATGTCCTGGAAGTTCAGCGAAAGCTTCTCACCCTTGTATCCGGGACGCGAGCCTTGGGTCAACTTATTGGGATCTTCTACGATAGGCTTAACTTCAATGATCAATCGATTGTCGGTTTGGTATGCAGAGTGTTCCCACAATCCCTTGGGCTCGATCACCATTCTCGTGTTACCGCCCTGAGCGAAGGTGTCAATCTGCTGCACTGGCGTGCCGAAATCCGAGACGTCAAGCTTGCGCTCTAGGTTGCGCGGCACCTGCGTGCGCAAAAAGTCGACGATCAGCACCTTACCCTGAGTTTTGATATCCACGCCGGAGTTCGCATCCGACAAATCAACGATGATTCGTCCTTCGCCGCCTAGGCCGCGCCGGAAATCAACATCGCGCAAACCAAACGTCGCGCCGTCTGTCTTGACCGCCGCAGAGAAGCGTCCAGCTTCTGGTGCCGAATCGGCCACTGCAGTTCCCGGCGCGTCAAACAAGGCAACTATTAGCTTCTTATTGTCAGATTTCACATCGTAGGCCTGTGATTTACTCAGGTTGAGCACGACGCGCGTGCGGCCTTGTGCTTGAACAACGTTGTAGCTGCGCAACACGGAATCTGTGACGTCATTAGTTGCTTTGCCTATCGTAGTGGTGTTGGCAAAATCCAGCACTAGACGAGGCGGCGTGGCAATCGCGAACACGGAGGGACCACCTACCAATGGCTCCTTTAACGTGAAGGTCAGCGTCGTGCGCCCCGCCGCGCCCTTGGCGACAGCAACGTCTTCAATCACGTTTTGGGCAACCGCGAGTGGTACTAGGGCTAGTGAAGCGAGTAGCGCGGCCACCAGCGACGTTCGGCTCTTGTCGCCTAGTTCACGCAAATATTGACTGACGTTCATTTCTTTTGCTCCCGCTCCTGCAGCATGATCTTGCTCTGACGTTCGGCCCAATCGCCCGCACCGTCCTGAAATAATTCTTTCAATGTGATTTCACCCTCGACAACGCCGGTGATCACGCCAAAATTCTGGCCGACATAATTCCCTTGTCGAACCTGAAACACTTTATTGTCGCTGGCGCGAACCAGACCAATCGTTGCCTGACCACGCTGCAACGTGCCCACCATTTTGAGCGTCTCCAACGGGTAGGTTTCGAGCGCTTCTTTGCGCCGAGTCATATCGGGCCCGCGTGAGCCTTTGCCCGTTTCGATCTTGCGCGGCTTGAACGGCTCCGCCTGATCGAACGCGTTGTAGGTGAATGCTTCGTACGGACGGATCGGAGGAATCGGGGCGATCTTGCCGCGCGATGCCGTCCCTTGCTCGTTCATCCAAGCACGCAAGTCTTCATCGCCCGCACCACCACAGCCCGCAAGCAACATCGCGCCAGTCGCAAGCGCCACAACATAGAAAAGGCGCGCCGTCATTTTGGTGCCTTTAGCGCGTCTTTCGCCTTGCGTTGCTTGGACACTTCTTCATCATCAAGGTAGCGGAACGTCTTAGCAACGGCTTCCATCGTCAAAACGGTATCTTTGGGATCTTTGTTGGTAATCGCAATGTCGTTCAACGTGACGATTCGCGAGAGCTGTGATACGTCGCTGGTGAATGCCCCAATGTCGTGGTAGCTACCTGTCACGCGCAAATCCACGGGTAGTTCCGCATAAAAGTCCTGCAAACGCTCTACGCTGGGTTTGAACAACTCGAACTGCAATCCGCGACCAAGGCCCGCCTGATTGATGTCCGAAAGCAAAGCGTCCATCTCGCTCTTGCTCGGCAATTGCCGTAGCAACGCGCCAAATTGCTGTTCGACCTCTTTGAGCTGTTGCACGTAGAGGTCAAGGTTAATTGCTTGCGCTTTTTTCGTGCTGTATTCCTGACGCAGCACAACCTCTTGTTTTTCTTTGGCCTCGAACTCATCGTACTGCGGCAACCAACCAAAATAGGTAGCAAGCCCCATTAGCACGAGAAACAATAACGTCAATGCACCGATTTTCGCGGGCAGTGGCCAAATCCCTATGTCGCGGGGATTCAGGCGCTTTAGTTCGTCCCAAGTCATCTTTCCGCCCTATTTCGTGATCGCTTGCATGACTTTGTCACGCGACGTTGGAGCCACCGCCGGGGCAGCCGCTCCTGGTAAAGCAGGCTTTCCGGTTGCGACCGGGTCGGGGCCCTTCAGACTGATATTCAAGCTGAACTCATTGACGCGCTGATTGCGGTCGGTCGCCGCTTTGATCTCGACCAACTCAGCATTTTGCAGATACGGCGAAGACTCCAAATTACGCATCAGCGTCGAAACCCGCGCATTTGACTGAGCCAGCCCCACCATGTTGACTTTTTGGCCGGTTTGTTTGACCGATTTCAGATAAACGCCGTCTGGTAATTGCCGTACCAGTTGATCTATCAGCTTCACAGAAGCACTGCGGTTAACCTGCAAAGTCTCGACTACTTGCTTTCGAGCGAGCAGCGCTGCGGTTTGATCTTTGAGTTTTTTGATCTCGTCAATTTGCTCTGTCAGTTTTTTGTTTTCTGCGACCAGCACGTCGTTGCGACGTTGCTGGGTGGAGATGCGCTCGTCAAGGTAGAGTTTGCCGACATACCAAAGCGCGGCAGCGCCCACCAGCACGCCGACCAGAATAAAGTTGAATTCGCGCTTGCGCTGGGCTCGTTTCGCCTCGCGGTGCGGCAGTAGATTGATGCGAATCATTAGTCAAATCTCCGCATAGCAAGGCCGCAGGCCACCAACAGCGCGGGCGCGTCAGCCGCGAGCTGGCGCGACTTGACACCGGGGCTAAGCCCCATTTCTGAAAACGGGTTGGCCACCGAAGCGACCACGTTCGTACGTCGCGATACCGCGTCAGTAAGTCCCGGCAATGCCGCGCAACCACCTGCAAGCAGCATGTAATCGAGTTGACCTTGCGAGCTTGAAGTCAAGAAGAATTGCAAAGCGCGCGCTGATTCGATAGCGAGGGTGTCGACGTAAGGCCGCAACACGTCGTTGTCGTAGTTAGCCGGTAAATTGCCCGAGCGCTTGGCTGCTTCGGCTTCTTCACCCGTCATGTTGTAAGCGCGCTGAATTTCTTGTGTCAACTGATTGCCGCCGAACGGGCTCTCACGCATGAAAATCTGCTGGTCGTTGCGAAACACGTAGAACCGCGTTGACGTAGCTCCCACATCCAGCACGCCAATATTCTGGTCAATGCCTTTGCCGGGTAGCGCCTCGGCCATCAACTCGTAGGCGCCCATGACCGCCATCGCCTCAACGTCCATCACGGTAGGCTTCAGGCCCGCTGATTCGAGCGCCGCGACGCGATCCTCGACCTTTTCGCGGCGTGCCGCAGCGATCATGACTTCTACTTGAGTGTCATCGTTGGCAACAGTACCAATCGTTGCGTAGTCCAGATTGACCTCGTCGAGCGCGAATGGGATGTACTGATTCGCTTCACCCTCTACGGCGATTTCCATATCCTCTTCGCGCTCGGTGGCGGGCAGAGTGAGGCGCTTGGTGATGACCATGCTGGTTGGCAGCGCTGCGGCCGCCGATTTGGTTCGCGAGCCGAGTTTTCTGAGTGCGCGCTCAAGTGCAGCGCCCACCGCTTCAAGGTTTGCGATATTGCCGTCGGTGACGGCGTCGCGAGGCAGCGGCTCGATCGCGTAGCGGGTGAGCTCGGGTCGGGCTTTTGTCCCCCCCAGCTCGACCAGCTTGACCGCCGTGCTGCTGATGTCAACACCGATAAGTGGGGTGCTTTTTGCCCCAAATACTCCCCGGAGCTGACCCAAAAAATTCTTTTGCATTGAGAGCTTAGGCCACTTTTGTCGCCTGAAACTTTAAGTTGAGGAAGGAGTGTTGCATAAGCCTCGCGCCGTGGCAAGCTGTGGCCTGAATTTCGCCCGACTATAATCGGAAAAAATACAACATTGGCATAACACGAGGGCAAGCAGCGACAATACGATGCTGCTCGGGTCACAGCCAGATCCGGGGAAAGAAGGGCTTCGATGTTCAAGCGTTGGGTAGTGTATTTGTCCTCACTCGTGGGTGGGGTTTTGCTGGTCGGCGGCGTCATTGGAGTATTGGTGTGGGCGCTGATAAGCGCGCGGCTGCCGTCGCTGGATGTGCTGACTGACTATCAACCGAAGCTGCCGCTGCGCATCGTCGCGGAAGACGGCTCGCTGCTATCGGAGTTTGGCGAAGAGCGGCGCAGCTTGGTCAAGCTCGCTGACGTGCCTTTGCAGGTTCGACAAGCGATCCTCGCAGCAGAGGACTCCAATTTTTATGATCACTCTGGCGTCGACTGGCTCGCAGCCCTGCGCACGGCGTACACCAACGCCACCGGCGGACAAAGAGCGGGCGCGAGCACCATCACCATGCAGGTGGCGCGCAATTTCTTCCTGACGCGCGAGCGAGCTGGCGTTGCTGGATACTTGCGCAAAGCCAATGAGGTAGCGCTCACTTTCAAAATTGAGCATGAACTGACTAAGGATCAAATCCTTGAGCTGTATATCAATCAGATATTTCTCGGCCAGCGCTCGTTTGGTTTTGCCGCTGCTTCTCGTGCCTATTACGGCAAGCCGCTGGCCGAAGTCACGGTTCCCGAGGCCGCGATGTTGGCTGGTTTGCCGAAAGCCCCGTCGACCTTCAACCCGTTCGTCAACCCGAAACGCGCCGAGTTGCGTCAGCAATATGTGTTGCGCCGAATGCACGAATTGGGTTATCTCAAGGATGCCGAGTACAAATCGGCGCAGGCCGCACCTTCGACGTTGCGCCAGTCCAGTGGCCCGACCGTGCATTCCGAGTACCTGAACGAAATGGCGCGGCAGTTCGCGTTTGATCTGGTTGGCGAATCCGCCTACACGCGCGGCCTGACCGTCACTACGACGATCAGGGCGCGCGATCAGGAAGCGGCCTATCAAGCGCTGCGACGCGGTGTGCTCGACTACGAGCGTCGGCAGGCGTTTCGCGGACCGGAAGGCTACATAGACCTGCCTGCGGTCGGCAAAGACAACAAAGAGGCTAAAGACGCGCTGGCCGAGGCGGTGGACAGCGCGTTTGCGCAATACCCCGACAGCGACGACTTGCTGACCGCCGTAGTGCTGGAGGCCAATTCCAAGCGCGTCGTGATCACCCGCGGCGAAGGCGAAACCTTCACGCTGGAGGGCGAATCAATTCGCTTCGCTAAAAACGCGCTGGCCGATACCGCGCCGTCGGGTGATCGTTTGCGGCGCGGCGCGGTGTTGCGCATCACTCAGGACGACAAAGGCGTGTTCCGCATTGCACAAATGCCACAAGTGGAGGCAGCGCTAGTAGCCATTGACCCGAGAGACGGCGCGGTGCGCAGCCTCGTCGGGGGTTTTGATTTTTCCAAGAATCAGTACAACCATGTCACGCAGGCCAGCCGTCAACCGGGCTCGTCCTTCAAGCCATTCATCTACTCAGCCGCGCTTGAAAAAGGCATCACGCCAACCACCGTGATCAACGACGCGCCGCTGTTTTTCTCCGCCGGACAAACCGGTGGCGACGCGTGGGAGCCGAAAAACTACGACGGCAAATTCGATGGCCCCATGCGCGTGCGCACGGCGTTGGCCAAGTCGAAAAACATGGTGTCGATCCGCATCCTGCGCTCCATCGGGCCGGGGTACGCGCAGGACTACATCAGCAAATTCGGCTTCGACCCCAAGCAACATCCAGCGTATCTAACGCTCGCGCTCGGCGCGGGGCAAACCAATCCGATGCAGATGGCGGGTGCGTATTCGGTGTTCGCCAATGGCGGTTTTCGCATCAAGCCGCACTTCATCAAGAAGATCGTCGACGCGCGTGGCCAAACCATTTTTGAAGAAACGCCCGTGGTTGCTGGCAAGGATGCGGAGCAGGCCATTGACCCACGCAACGCCTTCATCATGAGCACGCTGCTGCGCGACGTGGTGCGTGCGGGCACGGCGACCAAAGCGATGACGCTGGGCCGCGGCGATCTGGCGGGTAAAACCGGCACCACTAACGACAGTCATGACGCATGGTTTGCAGGCTTCAACCAATCACTCGTGGGCATCGCGTGGGTCGGTTACGACCAGCCGAGGTCGCTCGGCGAGCGCGAAACTGGCGGCGGCGTGGCGCTGCCGATTTGGATCAATTACATGAAAACCGCGCTCAAAGGCGTACCGGAAATACCCCTGAAACCGCCATCAGGGGTCGTTAGCGCGACCGTGGGCGGCGATTCAGAAGGTGCGGGCTTGACCGACTCGAACGCGGTGTCCGACTGGTTCTACTCCGAGTTCCCACCACGCCGCTTCGTCGATCCGCTGACCGGCAACGAAGGCACGCGCAGCAAGCAGGACGAGGAAGTTCGGCAACAGCTGTTCTAGCTGTGACTCACGACCGCGAAACGATTGCTGCTGTGGCAGCGCGCATCATCGTCGAATCCGAGCTGACCGACTGGTCGCTCGCTCGACGCAAAGCGGTGGCTGAGCTGGGCTTAAGCGCCCACGGCGCGCCGTTACCCAGTGACGAGGCGATCATTGCCGAGATCAAAACCTATCACGCGCTCTACAGCGGCGACGAGTGGGCGCTGCAACTGCGCGCGCAACGCGAAGTCGCGCTGGAAGCCATGATCGAACTGGTGCGCTTTAACCCCGTGCTCACCGGCCCGGTCGCCGAGGGCTGGGCGCATGCGGGCAGCGAAATCCGCATCGAGCTCACGCCCGAGAGCAGTAAAGACGTCGAATACGCACTGCTCAATCTCGACGTGGAATTCACCCCGACGCAGGCCAAAGACGGCACCGAGCTATACGAAATCCTCGACAGCGACTGGCCGATGCGACTCGTAGTGCGCGCACCGGGTCGCCCGCCAGATCCGCGCCATAAAACACGTTTGAACGGCAAAATGTTGCAACAGCTTCTGAGCGAAATGGCTGCTGAGTAGGGGCAATTCTGTTGAATAGTCGATTATCGACTTTATGCACTGAACACTGATTATTCGGCTTAGCCCCAACGTTAATGCGCCTTCGTTATAAAAAGCACCTAAAGCTGTTGGTTTGTTCACGCGAAAAATACGACGCTTCGATCTTTTTCGCATGCACACGTCATAAACACTTTCCCAATTGACAGCTTTGTCCGCTACCCTTTCGGAAAAATCTGTATTGGGTCGTTGTGAACATGCCAGCACAAGGAAGCAGCAACATGAACAAGTTTTGGCGAACAGGCTTTTGGCCGGTATTGGTCAGCGTTTTTGGCATCGGAATCTCCGGCAGCGCGTTCGCGCAAATCGTGGTGGGGCAAACGGCGGGTTTCACTGGCGCGGTCGCGGCGACGGTGAAGGAGGCGACCGATGACGCGAAGCTCTACATCAATTCGGTAAATGCGCGTGGTGGTGTGAACGGACAGCAGATCGCACTGATCTCGCTCGATGACAAATTCGACCCGAAAATCGCCGCAATAAATGCGCGCACGTTGATCGTAGAGAAACGCGCGGTCGCCCTGTTCATGACGCGCGGCACGCCGCATACCGAGCTGATCATGCCGATCCTCGAAGAATTCAAAGTGCCGCTGGTGGGGCCATCGACCGGCGCGATGTTGCTGCATTCGCCAGTTAAAAAATATGTGTTTAATGTCCGCTCCACCTATCAGCGCGAGGCCGAGAAAGGCATCGGCTTGCTGGCTGCCATTGGCATTACCACCATTGGTGTGTTGCACGTAGACGACACGTTCGGCACCGATGGGCTGATGGGCATCATGGCGGGCTTTGAGAACGCTAAATTGAAGCCTGCGTTCGTGGGCAAATACGAGCGCAGCAAGCCCGATTTCACGCAATTCGCAGCGGAGGTCAAACGCGCCAGTCCGCAGGCCGTGTTTGTGGTCGGTTCGGGCACCGCCGTGACCGATGCGCTGAAAGCCATTCGCGCAGCGGGTTCGAAGGCGCAGATGGTGACGCTGTCGAACAACGCGTCGGGTGGCTTCGTCAAGGGCCTCGGTGAAAATGCGCGCGGCACGATTGTCACGCAGGTGTTCCCCAACGAGCGCTCCATCAGCTCGCCGTTCGTCAAAGAGGCGCTGGCGCTGGCCAAAGCGAAGGATATCGCTGACGTATCGCCTGCGATGCTGGAGGGGTTTGCCTCGGCAAAAGTGCTGGTGGAGGGGCTGCGCCGCGCGGGGGCCAATGCGAACGGGGAGAAACTGCGCAACACGCTGGAGTCGATTCGCGGTTTTGATATTGGCGGCATGGACATCAGCTACTCGCCCACCGATCACACTGGCCTCGACTTCGTCGACCTGTCGATCATCAACAAAGAAGGCAAGTTCACGCGGTAAGTTTCTGCGGTCGCATGCGCGTGTCGCAAGTCAACGACGCGCTACTCGTCGTGCGCCGCAAATGTAGACAATGGGGGGCATGAGCGCTCCCTCTTCCGCCCTATCCGCCACGCCCGCCGAAGCGACTTTATCAACATTCACGCCATCCGCTCGCGGCCCGTTATGGCGCAGGCGATTGCTGAAAGTCGTGCTGGTTGTGCTGATGCTGGTGGCGTTGTTGCTCGGCACCGTCGCGTGGCTGGTGCCCTACGTGTTGGCGTCCACCGCGCCGAATTGGGTGAAAGAAAAAACGGGTCGCGAACTTAAGGTTGGCGAGGCGTCGTTCAATCCATTTACGCTGCGTTTGAATGCGAAAAGCATCTCGATCAGTGACGCAACAAAACCGCTCGCAAGCCTTGCTGCGATAGAGGTCAAAGGCAGTTGGGCAACGCTCAGCAATTTCGCGTGGACAGCGGACCACATTGCGCTGACGCAACCAGAAATCACCGCGCGTATCGCCAGCGACGGTTCACTCGACTGGGTGCGATTTCTCGATGCCTTCCCGAAATCCACGGAGCCGCCGAGCGACAAGATGCCGCGCATTTTGCTGCACAACCTGAACATCAGCAACGCCGCCATTCGCCTCACCGATGAGCGCGCCGGCGCAGCGGAAAAGCGCCTTGAACTGACGCCGCTCACCTTCAAGCTGGACAAGCTGTCGACGCTGCCGCAGGATCGCGGCGAATACGCGCTGCAGGCGACGTTGAACGACCAGACCCGAGTGCAGTGGACGGGCCGCGTGGGCTTGAATCCGATTGAAAGCTCGGGCGAACTCGCGATCACGCAACTGCCGCTGACCCGCGCGCTGTCGATTGCCAATGTCAAGCTGCCGGTCAGCGTGGCGGGCACTGCTAATCTGAGCGCGAAATACAGCGCGGCGATTGGCACCGATTTCGCCGCAGCAGGCATCGGCGATGGCGTGCTCGAAATCACCGAGCTGCGCGCGACGCAGAACAAGGACGAAGCCGCGATCAAGTCAATCAAAGTGTCGCCGCTCGCCGCGTCGTGGGCAAAGACCAGGGCCAACGGCGTTGATCAACAAGTATTTGCGTTGCTGCCGCTGTCTGCCGCGCTTTCAGGCGTAACGGTCAAGGCCGGTGAACAGAAGGATGCGCTGCTCAACGTCGCGCAAATCGCAACCACGAAGCCCGTCAACGTGGATCTTTCGGCGCGAAGAGTTGACGTATCGCGGATCAATATCGCGGGGTTGCAGATGGCTGTGGAGCGCGC
>ENA-OBLH01000592-OBLH01000592.1-metagenomes-genome-assembly--contig:-NODE-592-length-11594-cov-2.9389_pt1 | contig 11594 bp, 8 predicted proteins | sample MGYA00153382_OBLH01 | MGnify analysis MGYA00153382 | reverse complement strand
CGGTGAGCAGCCAACCCGCGGGCAGATCGTCCAGTGCGGCGGCGACATGGCGGGCGGCGCCGCTGCCGGCCGGGGCGAGCAGCAGCCCCGGTTTCGTGCAGAACTGGCCGGTCCCCAGCATGAAGGACGCGGCGAAGCCGCGGGCGACCTCGCCCATCCGCAGGCGCGCGGCCGCGGGAGTCACCACGGCCGGGTTGACGGTTCCCATCTCCGCGAATACCGGGATCGGCCGGTGCCGCTGGCTTGCCCGCTTGACCAGAGCCATCCCGCCGGACTGGGATCCGGTGAAGGCCACGGCGGCGATCGGTGCCGCGTCCACCAGGGCCAGGCCCGCGCCGCGACCCACCACCACAGCAAAAAGGTGTGCAGGAGCGCCGGATTCGACGAGAGCCGCCCGTGCGATCTCCCCGAGGCGCACGCCGAGCCGGGGCTGGGCAGAGTGGACTTTGACAACAACCGGGCAGCCGGCAGAGATCGCTGACCCGGTGTCATGGCCCAGAACGCCGAAGGCGAACGGGAAGTTGCTGGCTCCGAAGACGGCGACCGGTCCCACGGGCACCCGCATCCGGCGCAGGTCCAGGGGGGTCTGGCCGCCCACGCTGTCGATGGTGGCCTGAAGGAAGCCGCCGTCGACGGCGACCGAGCCATAGAACCTCAGCGAGGCAGCCGTCTTGGCGAGCTCGCCTGCCAGCCGGGCCTCACCTAGGGCGGTCTCGGCATCGGCCAGCGCCACCAGCTCGTCGGCGTGCGCTTCCATCGACGCGGCGATGGACTCCAGCCAGATTGCCCGCACGGCAGGGGCGGCCGAGGCGATGAGTGGCGCTGAGCCGGCGGCGGCGGCAACGACCAGCGCCACCTCTTCGGGGCTGGTGTGCGGCACCTCGGGGTATGCCGTGCCGGTACGCGGATCGTGCCCGGTGTCCCGCCCGGGTGCTGTGACCGGGACGGCGTACGCCTGCGCGCTCACAGCTGGCTCCGCAGCGCTTCGGCGAGGATGTCCAGAGCCTCGACCAGCAGGTCCTCGCCGATGACCAGCGGGGGCAGCAGCCGGATGACGTTCCCGAACGTGCCACACAGCAGCAGCAGTACTCCTTGCGAATGGCATTGCGCGGCAACGGCTCTGGCCAGCTCCGGATCAGGCTCAAGGGTGCCGGGCCGGACCAGCTCGATGGCCATCATCGCCCCCCGGCCGCGCACCTCGGCGATGACATCGAGCTCCCGGGCCAGCGGCTCCAGCTCCTCCCGGACGACGACCTCGATCCGCCGGGCCCTGGCGAGCAGGTCGTGGGTCTGGAACATCTCGAACACGCCCAGGGCGGCGGCGCACGCCAGGGGGTTGCCGGCATACGTGCCTCCCAGACCACCGGCCGGGACAGCGTCCATCAGCTCGGCCCGACCGGTCACGGCCGCCAGGGGGAGGCCGCCGCCCAGCGCCTTGGCCGTGCAGACCAGGTCGGGCACGACGGCTTCGTGCTCGCTGGCGAACATCTCGCCGGTGCGGCCTATCCCGCTCTGGACCTCATCGGCCACCAGGACGATGCCGTGACGAGCGGCCAGCGCGGCGACCGAGGGCAGGAAGCCCGGGGCAGGCACGATGAAGCCGCCCTCGCCCTGCAACGGCTCGATGACAATGGCGGCGATGCGGTCGGCGCCGACCCGGTCGAGCAGCGCCTCCAGCTCCTGCAGCGCCTCACGGGCACAGTGGTCCCGACCGCCGGGCCAGCGCAGGGAGTACGCGTAGGGCGCCCGGTGCACCTCGCCGGGGAACGGGCCGAACCCGGCCTTGTAGGGAATCTCCCTGGCGGTCATGGCCATGGCCAGCAGGGTGCGGCCGTGGAAGGCGTGGTCGAAGACCACCACGTCGCTGCGTCCGGTCGCCGCACGAGCGATCTTGACGGCATTCTCCACGGCTTCGGCGCCGGTGGAGAAGAGGGCCGTCCGTTTGGCGTGGGTGCCGGGGGTGAGACGGTTCAGCTGTTCGGCCACGGCGACGTAGCCGTCGTACTCGGTGACCAGGAAACAGGTGTGGGTGAAGCGGGCAACCTGCTCCTGCACCCGTGAGACGACCGCCGGAGCGCTGGCTCCGACGCTGGTGGTGGCGATGCCAGAGGCCAGGTCGATGAGGTGGTTGCCGTCGACGTCGACGATGACGCCACCGCCGGCCCGTTCCACGAACACCGGCAACATCGTGCCGAGTCCTAGAGGGAGGGCCTCTTTGCGACGCTTCTGCATCACCCGCGACAACGGGCCGGGGACCTCGGTGACGAGGATGCGCCGCTGCTCCGGCAGGTCCCGCAGGTCGCGAGACCCAGGTGTCACGGCGGCGGAACAGGTCGAAGGGCTGGTGGATGCGGTGTCAAGAGCGGTCATGGCGTCCTTTCTGGGCGCTCCCGGCGGGTCCGGAGCTCATCGAGCAGGTTAGGTCGTGTGGCGCCGGAGAACTTCGTATGATGTGCTGCACCTCATGAAGAAGTTCGACGTTCTGCACCAGGTTCTTCACTGCCGGCCGCACCGTGGCGTTCGACGCCCCTAAGGAGGATGTGCTGTGCCCACACTCGTGGCCCTCTGCAGGGCACTCGGCCCGGATCTGGCGCCGGTCAACGACCTGCCCCTGCCCGAGGTCGAGGTCAGCGGGGTCCATGTCAGCGAGCTCACCGACCCCACGCCATACCTGCAGGGCGGTGAGCTGCTGCTGACCACGGGCATGGGCCTGACCGGGCACGCGGCCCAGGCTCGGGCGTACGCCGCGCGCCTGGCCCGGCATGGTGTCGCGGGCCTTGGCCTGGGGCTCGGGCCCATCCACGATGCGGTGCCGCGGACTCTGGTGGATGCCTGCGAGGCCGCCGGGCTGGTGCTGCTTGTCGTGCCGGCGCCCACTCCCTTTCTGATGGTGGCCCGCACGTACTGGAAGCTGCTGGCGCAGGCTGGTCACGAGGAGCTGAGCTCAGCGCTGGGCGCCCATCGCGATCTGGTTCGCGCGGCCGCCGGGCCCGCGCCGGTGCCGACGGTGGTGCGAACCCTGGCGGCGGCCGTGGAAGGGTGGGCAGCGCATCTCACCCCGGCCGGGCAGGTTCTCGAAGTGTGGCCGAAGGCTCGCGGGAGCTCGGCCCGCCAGGCCGCCGAGGAGGTGAGGCGCCTTCGCACCGCCGGCCCGCACTCCTCGGCCACCTTCCCCATTGAGGGCGAGGATGTCGTGCTCCAGCCGCTGAGCAGTCGTGGCCGGCTCACGGGATACGTGGCCACCGGCTGCCCGCGTCCGATGCGCGCCCAGGACCAGCAGCTCGTCCTGACCGCCTGTTCCCTGCTGGCCCTGCAGACTGAGCAGCACCGTCGCGGCACCGCCGGCCCGCGCAGCTCGCGCGCCTGTGTGGCCAGGCTGGTGACCACCGGGTATGTCGATGCCGCACGCTCGCTCTCAGGTGACCTGGGTCTGGGTGTCCTGCCCTCATCGCTGCGGATCCTGGCTGCGGTGGATCTCGGCGATGGCCGCGGTCTTGACCTGCAGGACGTCGTCGAGCAGGCGCTGCCGAGCTCGCGCAGTCAGGTGCTGGCCATCGGCGGGTCCGGCGAGCTGTGGATGCTGCTGAGGGACAACGATGTCACGCCGGTCCTGGACGCCGTCCGCCAGCTCGTCCTGGCGCAAGCGCCCCGGGCCCGCGTCGTGCTGTCGGCGCTGGCGCCCCTGAGCGAGGTGGCCCGGCATACCGGGTTCGTCCAGCAGGCGCTGACCGTGGTGCAACCTGGCGAGCTGCGAGATCTGGCCAGCCGCGACCAGGGGTTTCCCGGCCTCGACGTGGTAGACCTCGGGCCGATTGTCGACTACACGCGCGCTGATCTCGTCCGTTCCGTGGTGGCCTACCTGCGCCACCGGGGTCATTGGCAGGACGCTGCCCGGGATCTCGGCATTCACCGCAACACGCTTCGGCACCGGATCGGCACGGCCTGCCGGGTGATGAACGCGGACCTGAACGATCCCGATGTGGCCAGCCGAATGTGGCTGGCCTTGCGCGCGGCCGGTCTTGCCTGATCGTGGCCGATTCCGCCCTGATTGCTGCCCGGCCGACGGGGCGCCGGGACGAATGGCACTACCGCAGATCGTGGTGGCAGCGCATGTTGGGTCTGAGGAAAGCGCCCGTGGCCGTGGATTGCCCGGATGGTGTGGCGAGGTCAGGCCGCTACCCGACCGAGGAGTCACCATGAGCAGCGAAGTCCTGGCGCGGATGCGAGGTGCAGGCATCCCGCCGGTGTGGCGGTCGGTGCTGGCGGTGATCGCCCATCCGGATGACGAGTCCAACGGCCTCGGCCCGGTTCTTGACGCGTTCATGGTCGCGGGGACGAAGGTCGAGGTGCTCTGCCTGACCCATGGCCAGGCCTGGAGGCTGCCCGGAGCCCCGGGCGACCTCGCAGCGCTTCGCGGCGCCGAGCTGGTTTCGGCAGCTGACGTGCTGGGCCCGGTCCGCATCAAGATGCAGGACTGCCCGGACGGCTGTCTGAGTCAGATCTGCCAGAGCAAGCTCGCCGGCGAGGTGGTCGCCGTCGCCGACTCCTTCCACCCGGACGGGCTTCTGGCCTTCGACACCCCCGAAGCGACCGGCTGCCTCGACCACGTGGCGGCGACCTCGGCGGGAGTCCTGGCGGCGGAGACGCTCGGTCTGCCGGTGCTGGGCTGGACCCTGCGCGAGACCGTCGCAACACAGCTGAACCGTGAGTTCGGCGCGCAGGTGCCCCCGGACCGGGCGGGTGAGGTGGACCTGCGGGTCACGCTCGACCGCGCCCGGCAGCGCGTCGCCAGCCACCTGAGTCAGAGCAAGGCACCTCCGGGGAGCGCAGGCTGGCGCCGTCTCGAGCTGCTCGCCGAGACGGAGAGCCTTCGCTGGCTGCGCCCCCCGCGCGGGCTCGGCTATCGGGCGAGCCGGGTGTAGCGCCTCTGGGCACCACCGCGCTCGACGACCCGCACATCGTGCCCACGCGGTACTGGCACGTGCTGGAGGACGGCAGAGTGGAGTGTGATGGCATACGGTCCCGTTCTGGCCAGTGAGGCGGACGTTTGGCTTCATGTGGTGGCATACGGTCCCGTTCTGGCCGCTGAGGCGGACGTTTGGCTCCATGTGGTGGCACCCGCAGGAGATGCGGAGGCGTTCGGCGACCTCCTTGCACGCTTCGACGGGTCGACCCGGGACGGGATCTGAGGTCCACGGGCTGGCTGCCGGACAGGGGAGTCCTTGACCTTCGTATCGCGATGTGACTAAGTTACTGAATGTCAAGTCACTGTGTGAATCATTCACATATCTCCCCCCGCCTTCCGGAGGCGTCATGCCGAAGAAGAACGTGTCCCGTCGACTCCTTGCCACCGGCGTTACCTGGGCTGCGGCCCTGGCGCTCGCGGCCACCGGCGCCGTCCCAGCCCAGGCCGCGCCAGAGCGGCCTTCTCCGGGACCGGACGCCAGGGTCGCTGCGGCCCTGAGGTCGATGTCGCTGCAGGAGAAGGTCGGTCAGCTCTTCTTCCAGAATGTCTACGGCTCGGACGCCACGACCCCGGACGCCCGTAACATCCCCCTGTATGGCGTGGCCTCACCGGCCGGGGTCGTGCAGAAGTACCACCTCGGCGGGGTCATCTACTTCGCCTGGACCGACAGCGTGAAGAATCCCCCGCAGATCACCGGGCTCTCCAACGGGTTGCAGAAGGCCGCCATCGGGTCGGGCGCTCACGTGCCGTTGATGATCGCCACCGACCAGGAGCAGGGTGTGGTCACCCGCATCGGGCCCCCGGCCACCCAGTTCCCGGGGTCGATGGCTTTGGGCGCGGGACGCAGCACCACAGACGCCCGAGCCGCCGCGGCCATCACCGGCCAGGAGCTGAAGGCGATGGGTATCAACACCGACTTCGCCCCTGACGCCGATGTCAACGTCAATGCCCTCAACCCCGTGATCGGCACGAGGTCCTTCTCCTCGGACCCGGCTCTGGTCTCCTCGATGGTCGCCGCCCAGGTGAACGGGTACCAGAAGGACGCCGGGATCATCGCCACCCCCAAGCACTTCCCGGGTCACGGTGACACGGCCACCGACAGCCACACCGGCATACCGATCATCACGCACAGCAAGGCGCAGTGGGAGCAGATCGACGCCCCGCCGTTCAAGGCCGCGATCAGGGCCGGAGCGGACATGATCATGAGCGGGCACCTGGTCGTACCGGCGCTGGACCCCTCCGGCGACCCGGCCACGCTGAGCAAGCCGATCCTGACAGGCATCCTTCGCGGCGAGCTCGGTTACAAAGGCGTCATCATCACCGACTCCCTTGCCATGCAGGGTGTCCGGGACAAGTACGGCGACGCGGAGGTCGCGGTCAGGGCCGTTCTGGCCGGCGTCGACAGCCTCCTGATGACCCCCACCATGGACGCCTCCTACAATGCGGTCGTCGCGGCAGTGACCAGTGGTCGGATCAGCGAGAAACGGCTTAACGAGAGCGTGTCGCGGATCCTGATCCTGAAGCTCAGGAAGGGCATCCTCTCCCACCCGTACACCAACGCCACCCGTCTCGACTCGGTGGTGGGCACCCCGGCGCACCTCGCAACGGCCACTGCCATCACCGACCGCACGACGACCCTGGTCAAGAATGACAAAGCCACCCTCCCGATGGCTGTGGGCAGCAAGAAGATCCTGGTCACCGGCTATGGCGCGGCAACCACCACCACGCTGGCTGATGCCTTGACCCGGCGGGGCGCGACGGTGACCCGGACCACCTCGGGAGCTGCTCCCACCGGCGCGGCGATCGCGGACGCGGTGGCCAAGACCGCGGGCCAGGATGCCGTCATCGTGACGACCATGAAGGCCTGGGACACCGCGGCGACCGACAAGCTGGGCGGCCAGCAGAAGCTGGTTGCGGCCCTGCTCGCCACCGGAAAGCCTGTCGTCGTGGTCGCTGTTCGCGACCCTTACGACATCGCCTACCTGCCAGGCGTCTCGACCTATCTAGCGACGTACTCCTACAGCCCGGTCGCGATCGAGTCCGCAGTGCGGGTAATCGTCGGCGAAGTGGCGCCCACCGGCAAGCTGCCAGTCGACATCCCCGTCGCCGGGGACCCGGCCACAGCCCTCTTCCCCTTCGGCTTCGGGCTGACCTGGTGAGCGCGCTCAACCGCAGGCAGCTGCTCGGAGCTGCCGGCCTCAGCCTGGCCGCGCTGCCACTCGTTGCAGGGACCGCCGCCGCTGCGTCCATCGCAACGCCGCCGATGCCACCGCGGAAGGGACGCGCGGTCATCACGGGTGCCGAGAGCCTGCGGCGCAGCGGATGGGCAGCGCTGAGCGGCCAGCGGGTCGGCGTGGTCACCAACCCGACCGGCATCCTGGACGATCTGACCCACGTCGTGGATCGGATGGTCGGTTCCGGCGCCGTCAACGTGGTGGCCGTGTTCGGTCCAGAGCATGGCTTCCGGGGAACAGCCCAGGCCGGCGACTCGGAGGGCAACCACGTCGACCCGCGCACCGGCGTGATGGTCTACGACGCCTACGGTGCAACGGCCGACAAGCTGGCAGGCTTCTACCGGGCGGCCAAGGTGGAGACGGTCGTCTTCGACATTCAGGACGTCGGCGCCCGCTTCTACACCTACATCTGGACCATGTACGAGGCGATGAAGGCCGCCGTCGCCACCGGCGTCCGCTTCGTGGTCCTGGACCGGCCCAACCCGGTGGGAGGGTCGGCGCGGGGCCCCATGCTGTTGACCCCATACATCTCGGGCGTGGGCAAGAAGGAGATCGTGCAGCAGCACGGCATGACAGTGGGGGAGCTGGCCCGTTTCTTCGACGGCGAGTTCCTGCAGGCCGAGGTTGGCGCACGACTGACCGAGCTCACCGTCCGGAAGATGACCGGCTGGCGTCGTGAGCAGAGGTTCGTGGACACAGGACAGACCTGGGTCATGCCCAGCCCCAACATGCCCACGCCGGATACAGCGCTCCTCTATCCGGGGACGGGACTGTTCGAGGCGACCAACATGTCCGAGGGGCGGGGGACGACGCGGCCCTTCGAGCTCATCGGTGCGCCCTACGTCGACTACCAGTGGGCGGCGGCCCTGACGGACCGGAAGCTTCCTGGGGTCGAGTTCCGCGAGGCCTACTTCACCCCCACGTTCAGCAAGAACGCCGGCAAGGTGTGCGGCGGTGTTCAGATCCACGTGACCGACCCAGCCAAGGTGGAGGCGATCACGGTCGCGACCCACATGATGGTGGAGGCGAGGCGGCTGTATGCCGGGTTCGACTGGCGTACTGGTGACACCTATGCCGGACGCTGGAGCGACCTGCTCACGGGTTCGCCACGCTTCCGCGAGATGCTGATGACCGGCGCACCAGCGGCCGAGATCGTCGGTGCCTGGCGCGGGGAGCTCTCCGAGTGGAACAGGCGTCGAGATGAGTATCTCCTCTACACCAGCGACCAGCGATGAGCCGGCCAGCCCGCCCGGCACTGAGGCGGGCAGTCATCGCGGTCGCCAGTGCCGCGATGGTCGGCACCTCTTTGCTCACGCCTTCGACAGCCCTGGCCGGCAGCGCCTCGGGTGCGGGTTTCGACCAGCCCTTTTCGGGTTTCGCCGGAACGGGCACTGTGCTGACTGACCGCTCGCCGGCCGCCGCAGGCCTCGACCCCAGACCGATCGATGCCGCCCTGGCCCAGATCGCCGGCTGGGAGGAGCCAACGCCTGCCACCCGCCCGCTGTATGCCGGAGCCGTCACCCTGCTGGGTCACGACGGGCATGTCGTGGCCAGGCAGGCCAGCGGCTACGCGCTCCGCTATGCCGATGGTGCAGGGACCGAGCTGCCCGCCGACCAGTGGGTCCCGATGCGCGAGGACACGATCTTCGACATGGCCTCGGTCAGCAAGCTGTTCACCTCGATCCTGGTGATGCAGCAGATCGAGCGTGGCGCCATCCAGCTCGAGGAGCCTGTGTCGACGTACCTGCCGGCCTTCGCGGCACAGGGCAAGGGCGCCATCACGGTGCGCCAGCTGCTGACGCACACCTCGGGCCTCAAGCCGTGGATGCCGCTGTGGAGCGGGTGGCCGGACAAGGCGTCGCGGATCGCGGCGGTCCTTGACGTCGCCCCGACCTCGCCGCCGGGGACCCGGTATGTCTACAGCGACCTCAACCTGATCACCCTCGGCGTCCTGGTCGAGCGACAGACCGGCCAGGGCCTCGACCAGCTTGTCCGCGCGCGGATAGCGGACCCGCTGGGGATGAAGGACACCGGCTACAACCCTGCCCGCTCGCTGAGGCCGCGGATCGCGGCGACAGAGTTCGAGGCCAGCCCGCCCCGCGGGATGGTCTGGGGCGAGGTCCATGACGAGAACGCCTGGTCGCTCGGCGGTGTCGCCGGTCACGCCGGTGTCTTCTCCACCGCCACCGATATGGCAGTGCTCGCCCAGGGCATGATCAACGGCGGCAGCTACGGCGGCCATCGCATCCTGTCCGCTGACAGCGTCCGGAAGATGACGACCAACTACAACAGCGCCTTTGCCGGCAGCTCCCATGGGCTGGGTTTCGAGCTGGACCAGCGCTGGTACATGGGCGGTCTGTCCAGCCCGAGAACCGCCGGCCACACCGGATACACCGGAACCTCGATCGTGATCGACAACATGTCACGGTCGTTCGCGATCATGCTGTCGAACAGGGTCCACCCGAGCCGTACCTGGGGCTCCACCAACCCGGCCCGCCGCGCAGCGGCGCAGGGTCTCGCGCTGGCACTCGGGGTCTGGCCACGGCAGGGCCGCACCGCCTGGTTCAGCGGCACCAGGGACGCCACGACCGCGACGCTCACCACCCATACGTTGGACGTCGTGGGCACGGCAACCCTGGCGTTCGACCTGTTCGTCGACACCGAGTCCAGCGACCCGATGACCCTGGAGTCGTCCACCGACGGCGGTACCACCTGGCTGCCGGCGCCGTTCACGGTCCGAGACCGGGGCACGGTGACGACGACAGACGGCTCGATCGCCATCGGCGGCACACGACGCTGGATGCAGGCCCGGGCAGACCTGCCGGGTGGCCCGCAACAGCTGCGATGGCGCTACGCCACCGATGCGTCATACGTCGGGCGAGGTGTCTACGTGGACGCTGTGCGAGTCGCCGGGTCCCAGGGCATGGTGCTGGATGGCGAGCGACACCCGGAGGCCTTTGTCGCGCAGGGGTGGACGGAATCGCCGCGGTGAGGTCGTAGCGTGAGGCCCATGAAGCCAAGCAACCCCGTTGTAGCGATGGCAGTGGCCGAGACCGCAGTGACCGAAGCCCGTGTGGCAGAGGCCGGCTCGGCGACCGCGCCCCTGCTCGTCCGGCTCCGGGCTCTGCGGCCCTCGCTGTCGCCTGCTGAGGACCGGGTGGCCGAGCAGGTCCTGGCCGACCCGCGGGGGACCGCGGCCAAGACCATCAGCGAGCTGGCAGCCGCCGCAACGACTTCCGAGACCACGGTGCTCCGCTTCAGCAAGCGGCTGGGCCTGGCCGGCTACCCCAGGCTCCGGCTCGCCCTCGCGGAGGAGTCGGCCCGGCCGCGTGCGCTGTCCGCCGCGCAGACCGACATCAGCGCGAGCGACACCATCGACGACGTGATTCGCAAGGTCGCCCTCGCCGACTCCAGCGCGGTGGAGGAGACGGCCGAACAGCTCGACCGCGACGCGCTGGAACGGGCGGCCAAGGTCATCGCCAGTGCGGTCCGGGTCGACCTCTACGGCTCCGGGGCGAGCGCCGTCGTGGGTGCCGACCTGCAGCAGAAGCTGCACCGCATCGGGTCTTTGGCCTTTGCCTGGGTCGACCCGCACATCGCCCTCACCAGTGCCGCCCTGCTCGGCCCCCGGGACGTGGCCATCGGCATCTCGCACAGTGGCACGACCCGCGAGACCATCGAGTCCGTGGCCAGGGCCAGGGCCCAGGGGGCGCACACTGTGGCCATCACCAACTTCCCCCTCTCCCCGCTTGCCCGGGCGGCTGACCTGGTCCTCACCACGGCGGCCCGGGAGACTGCCTTCCGCTCCGGCGCCACCGCCAGCCGGATCGCCGCCCTGACCGTGGTGGACTGCCTCTTCATCGCCGTCGCACAGCGAAACCTACGTAGCGCCCGCAAGGCCCTGGAGTCCACCCGCGACGCCGTAGCCACCCACCATGTCGGCAATGATTAACATCATTGACGTGCAGGTTGTTACTTACTAACATCACAGTGGTGAACAACCGAACGGCACCTACCCACAACGAAGCCTCCGTCAGCGCGCCCACCGAGGAACGTCACCCTGAAACTCACGCCCTAGACCTGATGAGCACCACAGAGCTCCTCCAGACGCTCAACCGGGAGGACGCCAGCGTGGCGCCGGCGGTGCTCCGGATCATGCCAGAGCTCGCGGTCGTGGTGGACCTCGCGGTCGAGCGCATCCGTGCCGGGGGCGCCGTGCACTACTTCGGGGCTGGCACCTCCGGACGCCTGGCGGTGATTGACGCGGCAGAGCTGATGCCGACCTTCAACGCCCCGGACGGTCTGTTCGTGGCCCACCACGCCGGGGGAGCGGCGGCCCTGCTGCGTGCCGTCGAGAACATCGAGGACAACGCGCAGATGGGCGCCCAGGAGGC
>ENA-OBLH01000591-OBLH01000591.1-metagenomes-genome-assembly--contig:-NODE-591-length-11598-cov-3.2735_pt1 | contig 11598 bp, 10 predicted proteins | sample MGYA00153382_OBLH01 | MGnify analysis MGYA00153382 | reverse complement strand
TACCATCTCGCAGGAAACGAACTTCTAGGGCGAGATTAAAGGGATCAAAAATTATGTAGGTAGGAACTTGGAGAATGGTTTCATAAAAGTACATTTTGCCGTAGGGAGGGCTAGAGCGGATGGAATATTCCGTCCCTTCGGTTTCCGAGAGAAATTCCATAACTACTGCTACGGGATCCCCTTGGAGGTTAGGGGTGTAGCTGCGGCGGCTTCCGGCATTTGGGATAGGAAGTACCTGAGGCACATATACCCAGTCGGGGGCTTTAATGACGGTATTTTGATTTACCATTGCCACTAGGCCAAAATCAGTTGCCAGAATCATCTCTGGTTGAATGCGTCCGGCTGTCCCTAAGGCATCATTGAGGGCAGCGGCAAGATTGGGCTGTTGAAGATTATCCACGGGATCATCGGGTAGTACAAAATCATCGGGTAGAGCGACCCAAGTTACAACTAGTTCGGGTGTTTTAATTACCATAAGGCTTACCAGAGTGGGAAATGAGGTTAGTTACAAACCAAGAAAATATAAAAAATGCTTCCTCTCAGTCCGGTAGAAGTGGTGACATCATCAAAATATCCTATGGATTGGTTATAGGTGACGATCGCCCCATCGGATACGCTATCTATAATATAACCAGAGTCTAAGGCGTGGAGATTAACTGCCCCGCCCCCATCAAGGGTTCTGACTCGCCTAGTGCCACTAAATTGGTTAGCTCCGGCTGGGCTAGGCAGCAGGAAGCGATCGGCAACCCAGCCCGTTGCGCCTCCGGGCAGGGTAATTTCTGACCAATCCCCTCGTCCAGAATGAAGAATAAATAGAACTTCTGTCCCCCCAGGCAGAGCCTTAACCAAGTCACTATTACTATCTGGGCTGCTCCAGATATTGATCAAGTTAGTTTCACTATTGCCCACAATTCGGAAGGCAGATTCACAAAAGAGATCGCAAGTCTGAGCTTTTACTGTTAGGGAGAAAAATAAAGAACCTGTGATCAGGCTAGATAATAATAATTTTGACAGTAAAGACGGGAAGGGAGATTTGCAGGTTGTCATAGATTTAAGCCTTTCTAGTGGTAATTACGTAATTGCCATAGCTCAAAACTCAATGGGACCAAATGCACCTTTGATTTTCTTAACTTTACGCTCAAACTCTTTATCAGACATAAGTAAACAACGAATTCCCACTACAATTCCAGCAACTGCTGGAATATACGTCCAACATAATAAAATAGATACGATCCCCCATCCCCAAATATCCAAGTAGAAAAAATGAATACCCAGACCGCCTATTAAAATTGCCAAAATACCTGTTGTAACTCTAGATTTTGGAGTTTTATTTTTTGAAGGAGTTATAAGTCCTAACAGTTTTTCCCTTATTTTTCTAATATCTATTTTTTCCTTATTAGTATCATATACGCCCCCTGGTACATATTTTACTATGCCAACGCCTAGGGCAATTGAGGCAAAGAGAAAAACCCATGCACCTGTCCCACTAAAATTAACTGTACGATTAATAAGTTCTCCTGACTTCGAGTTTATATAACCAATAATTAATATAACAGATGCAATTGAAGAGAGAAGCCCAAATACACCATTAATCATCTTATTTTTGAGGAGTCTAAAAACAGGATATATCCAGAAAACTAACAATAAGAAAGCTTGTTGGTCGAATCCATTTTTCTGAGCAATTCCAATATCTACCCAAGTCATAAACATTGATATTAGTGCTGTACAAGCTGATGCAAATATAATTCGTCCTCCAGAATTCCAATTTTTCCAATAATCAAGACCGACAAAAATACCGCTTGCCTGATTGTATTCACGAACTTCTATAGCCGATTTTCTTTCCTTGACAATAGACTCAATCTCTGCGAGATCCCGCACATACATCCATTTTTTTAGAATTGGGTTATAAACATAATCGGTGAGAGAAATTAAGCCTTCATGTATCCAATTTTCTAACTCTTCAATACTAGACGTAGTAAGCTCTTTACCATGAGATTTTACTTTAAACTTTGTTTCATCTTCAGGAGTTAGATTATTTTTTATTGGATGAGAACTAGAAGAAGTGTCTTGAGTTTCAAAATGCGAAGAATGATTTAATTCTAAAATAACAGTTTGGCTCCAAGCCGGTACATCATCTCCTACCTGTCGCCCAAATAGTTCAAGTCTGTTAATATCTACAACCTTAAGATTTCTAATCCCATGACTTACAAATTCCACTAATTTTGATTGACTAGGAACTTCATCTGCTTCCAACATAATCCTCAAACTATTATCTTTCCTAACTACTTTTGCCGTAATTCCTTTTTGTTTAAGACTTCTGTTCATTAAAGCAGAGATAGCATTGACGTTTCCATTTTTAGCTAACTCAAGGACATTTTGCTCAGACATATGGATTAACCTAACTTTTCGAGGTTTATAGTTATGAGGTATTAGCCGATGAAAACAGGCATTAAGGACATATAAGTACATCTACCATAGATTGTACATATATCTATGAATACTAAACTATCTGCTAATAACCACACTCTAGGATTTGTATAGAATATCTTAACTATCAGGTATCTTAAATAAAGATTTGTGTATAACCTTAGAAGGCAAAAATAGTTATTTAGTTTTTTTAAACACCTATCTTAAGTCTTGTTCTATAATAAATGAACTATAGAAAGTCTATGTGCTCAGGAATTTCAACCCGAAAATCATCAATCTTGATATTGCGGCTCCATTCAGGATAACCTTTTTGGAGGTCAGTACAAGGGAAGTAAAACGCATCGACTGCTACACCTTCTCTAACTATCAAGACTTGTAAGTCAAACATACAATCTCTATCTGGATATTGTCCTGCAATATCTCCATGTATCTTGAAGGTATCAATGTGCTGAATATCTGTACTTTGAGAGAATAATCGCACTTTTGTGTATAAAGGTTGCCGTTGATCGAGTGCTGTAGTAATACCATGAAATTTTACGAGATTGTCTAGATTGTGGCGTAATAATTTCTCTTGGAATGGGTCAATATGCCAAATACCACTAACATACCTAACGATACTGACAACAGTGAGGGAAAGCTGCTGTAGTTCTGTAGGATTAATCTCAATTTTGGATATGATAGAACCACCGTCCTTTGAGTAGTTAGTAATTTGAAGAAAGCCATTAACATCTATGTGAAAGTCTTCACGATGGGTAATAACTGAACGAAATGGTGTCAGTGTTTTATATAATCCAACAAGTCTTTCTTTCAGCCAAGGTCTAGTTTGGACAAAATCGGGAAAGATTATCTGCCCTTTTTTCACCTCTTTGATTTTTTCTTTAAATCCGAGTTGTGTATTTTTTTGTATCACTCCATTCATCTCAAGAACCCACTCAATAAACATATCAAGAAGTTTGAACGGTACACCAAAAATCAGTGGAGTCCCAGCCGCAAGAAAGTCAGCGGTCCAATCACCAAATAAATTACTAGTACCCTCAACATAATTGACAAACTTTGGTTCCGAGCTATCAACTAAGTAAACCACTGGATATGAACTACTGGAATATGGTTTCGGGTCAAGTGGGTACACTTCCTCTAGTAGCCGACCCTCGTAAACTGTTTTCTCAGTAAGAAGGCGAATTGCATCTGCATCGTAGATAGGGGAATAAGTCATGGCTATGCCTCCTTATACTTAACTAACTTATAGTCCACTCATCATAACTGGCTATCGCTAGAGTGTAACTAGCTAACTTGGACTCCCTTCCAGAAGGCGATGTATCCGGCGATATTTTTGGCAGCATCCTTGGGAGTAGGGTAGTACCAGGCAGCATTGGGGTTTGATTGTCCGTTGACCTCGATCGTGTAATAGCTTGCTACTCCTTTCCAGCCACAGGTAGTATGGTGGGTGCTGTCTTGAAAATATTCGGGTTTGATACTGTCTGCCGGGAAGTATTGATTACCCTCCACCACGATCGTACTATTACTCTCTGCCAGTGTTACTCCATTCCAAATAGCCTTAGCCATGATTTTCTTTTCCTTAGTTAATTATTTTTCTTAATTATCTTCTAAGTTTAGCTAGTTCTGCCCTCATTACGCACTTTCCAGCCTGATTCTCGGCCGACCTTGCCAACTTTGACAAACTCAAAATTTGCCCAGATAAATACTTCACCGTGGGGAGTAGAGCCAGTTAATTCTCGCACATTGCTACTAGAAATAATCCATTGGTGTTCTACGGCATCTTCTAGGGCGTGGTAGTTGTGGAGGATATCTCGCCTAGGGGCGGTAGCTTGGGTGATTGCTTTGATCAGTTCCCCTAGGGGATTTTCTTTATTTGGGGAGGGGCTGGAGTTATGGATGGGATTATTTGTAGAGACGATCGCTGTACTCACTACCTTAGGTTCTGGGAGTTTTGGAGGTTCTAGGGGCAGGGGTGTAACTTCAGGAACTTTCTGAAATTCCTCTAAAGTTTTACCCGATGCCAAATGGGTGTGTAGCTCGTACATCAAAGTCATCTGGGCTTGGGAAAATTTCCCCCGTTCCGGGACTAGGTTGAGAGTTTTAGCCAGATCAGAAACTGCTCTCCGGGAAGACAAACCAAAGATTATGCGGAGGTCATCGATCGAATAAGGCATAAGGTTTAGTCCATTTTAACTTTTCGCCTAATTTATCCTCTAATCTATTATTCAGTTGTGTCTAAATCATAATTCATTACTCCCACATTTTTTCTATGAATATTGCCCGTTGGTTAGCCCGCAGAGAAACAGATTGGAGACGGTTAGATGCCCTGCTCCAGCAAGTAGAAAAACGGGGATTGAAATCCCTAGGCGCAACAGAAATAAAAGAATTGGCCAGCCTCTATCGATCGGTTTCTGGAGATTTGGCACGGGCAAAAACTAACCAATTGGGACAGCAACTTACTCAAGATTTACAAACTCTTACCGCCCGTAGCTATAGCCAAATCTATCAAGGAGCAAAACATCAGGAATGGCGATCGGCTTGGCAGTTCATCCAGTGGGGATTACCAGCCGTAATTCAACGCAACTTCTGGTATATATTTTTAGCGACTAGTTTATTGATTGGGGGAGCAATAACATCTTGGTGGTATGCCGGACGGGATCCGGTTTATCTGGCCTTGGTTGTTCCAGAGAATTTGCTTAAGCTGGTGCGAGATGAGGGCAAGCTGTGGATGGGTTCCATTGTGGGGGTAGAGCCATTAGCCTCCAAGGATATTATGACGAATAATTTATCCGTGTCGTTTGGAGCGATCAGTGGGGGAATCACGGCGGGAATTTATACTACTTTCTTGTTAGTTTCTAATGGGATTAGCATTGGAGCGATCGCAACTTTAGTCGCCCAGCACAACTTAGCAATTCCCTTTTGGGCTTTTGTATTTCCCCACGGAGCCTTAGAATTACCAGCGATTTTCTTTGCCGGGGGAGCAGGTTTATTAATAGCTAGGGCAATACTTTTTCCGGGTCAGTATAACCGAGTCAATGCTTTGAAATATTATGGCTCTCAAGCGGCCCAGCTAACTTTCGCTGTCGTGCCGATGTTAGTTGCTGCCGGGATTATTGAGGCTTTCATTTCTCCTCAGCCCTTTATTCCTGATGTGGTGAAGTATGCGATCGGCATCAGCCTTTTTACTCTGCTGGTAACTTACTGTCGTCGTACTCAGTCCAGCAACATCGATTTTTTCTAGTTTATATAATTACAGGCAAGGGGCTTAAACCCCTTATCCTCAGTTAACTTAGACAATTTGCCAATAGATTTTTACAAGAATTTGCACAAAGATACAACGTTACAGTACGGTGACAAACGTTACAGTATGATGAAAATAGTTACTAGTTGTCCTAGTTTTACTCTCCGGTTGAGCTAGGAATAGCCAGATGACTTTTTTTTATTGACCTTTAATAGAATCCATAACTATGCTTTATACGATCGAATCTGCCCAGTCAATTTTTCCTAGTACCCAGATTGCTAGTGTAGTTCCAGATACGGTCGCTGCCTTTGATAAACTCAATGCTGAAGATCAATTAGCATTAATTTGGTTCGCCTATACAGAAATGGGTAAAACCATCACCGTAGCAGCCCTCGGAGCTGCTAACATGATCTTGGCTCAAGGGATTTTAGAACTGATCAAGCAGATGCCCCCAGATGCTCAAATCCAATTGATGTATGACCTAGCTAATCGGGCTGATACCCCCATTTGTCGCTCCTATGCATCCTTCACCATGAATATCAAACTAGGTTTCTGGTATCAACTAGGAGAATGGATGGATAAAGGTTTAGTGGCTCCCATTCCTCCCGGCTATCTACTTTCTGATACTGCCCAAGAGGTTCTTAAAGCTATCCAAGCTGCGGATGCTGGTCAACAAATTACTATTTTGCGAAACACTGTAATTAGCATGGGCTTTGATCCTAATGCTCCCGGTAGCTACGCAAAGCAACAACCCCCCATTTTGGTGCCGACAGCGGCCGATTCCCGTACCAAAGTCAATATCGAAGGTGTCACCAACTCTACTGTGCTTGATTACATCAACAACATGAACGCCAATGACTTTGAGGCAGCCAGTGGTTTATTTACCCCTGAAGGTGCTTTACAACCTCCTTTCCAAAGACCAATCGTTGGTACGGAAGCGATTCTTGCCTACATGCGGGAAGAATGCCAGAATCTAAAAATGGTTCCAGAACGGGGTGTAGTAGAAGCTCCAGAAGAAGGTTACACCCCTGTTAAGGTTACTGGTACTGTCCAAAGTCCTTGGTTTGGGGCCAGTGTGGGGATGAATATTTCTTGGCGCTTTGTGCTAGATCCCCAAGGAAAGATTTTCTTTGTAGCGATCGACCTTTTGGCATCTCCCAAGGAACTACTCAACTTAGTCCGCAAGTAGATTAAACTTTCCACAACAACAGAAATAATTGCTAGTTTAAGAGAGGGCAGCGATCGCTGTCCTCTTTTGCAATATTTGCAATATTTTAAACATTAGAGGTCAGATATGCCAGCGATCGCCCCTATTCTCGAACAAACTGTTAATAAGATTCGCTTTTCGGTAGATCAGGTAAAACCCGCACCAAAGAAGTTACCAATAACAAATGCCAAACTATTATGTGAAAAATATTTTGAGAAACCCCTATTAGCTTTTAGTCATAGTGATGACTTTTCCCTCGTTCCCACTCAAGCCGTTCATCCCTTCGTTCAAGCAGTTCATATCAGCTTTAGCCAGCATCGTCCGTTAATCATCACCCCAGATATTGTCTGGATTACCCTAGCCCAAGGATTTGCCCAGCACGTCAACAATAATGCCGAAGTTTTGCGTTCTCGCTTTGTTAGTCATCAGGGCAAGAAAAAGCTGGTTATAGAAACTGATTCCCTGTCACCAGAATCTTGGTCTAAAATGGTTTTCCAGTGGGCATTGAAAATAGGCGATCATGTAGGGGCAGAACTTTGTAATTTATTAGAATGTAACTTTACTACTACGACTCTGATCACCCGTACTGTCAGCTATGCAGTAATCATGGATACCTTCCAAAAATATTTTGACTATGAAGCACGATTTATTTGTGGAATTACAGATATTACCTTTGAAGGGACGGTAGAAGATTGGCAAAGTATTTACGATCGCATTCAATATATAGCTCAGTATGATCTGGGTTGGTGGACAGATAGAGTATTACCTATTTGTGCAGAATTTGTAGCCACAGCCGCCGGGAAGCCGTCCTTAGAATTTTGGCAAAGCATTTATATTCCCCAAAAAGTTTATGGCGGTGAGCTAATTACTGGATGGTTAGCTGATTTATTTCCTTATCTAACAAACACTGCTTCCGTTCCTAATCCTATTCTCAACTGCGATCGCATTAACTTTATCGCCCAGCCGGGAATCTCTCCTGACTCTATCCCCCTAGGCCTCTCTCAAGTGCCGATCGTCCTCAATACATCAACAGGAGAAAGCTCTTTAGCATTAATGGCTGGTTTTATTGGGGTGCATCAAACCGAAGCTGGTCAGTTGCGCCCAGAAATTGGTTGGGCAGTTATCAAAGGTGTTAGCTTGACAGCATCCTTAGACAAAATTCAGCAAGAACATATTACTAATCCACCGATAAATTGGCAAGAATTTGATGTTGAATTTAATCATATTCCCAAAGATATTGTGCAAATGTTAAGTCGGTTTGATGGAGCCATTCTTTATGCTGACACAGATCATCCTTGGAAACTGGACAGGTATGATCCGAGCAAAACCTATCAAGTTGAAGCCGGAGGTTTCTGGCCTTATAAAGGTTGTGTAACTCATTTCATCCAACTAGGAAATAAAAAAGATAGACGCTGTTTAGCTTACTTTGGCAATTGGATAGTTTTGGGTAAAATAGACTATGGCAAGTTAGAAAATCCTGTACTTATTGCTGATAGTCTTCCTAATCTGTTTGAAAGAATATTTCAGGCAGAGGGAGCGTATTATTTTGATAGTCCTAAATTTGTTCCAATTTATATTGATTTAGATGGCGATCGCAAAAGTTCTTGATGGAGATATTTTGGAGATAATTCACCGCTATGTTTAGTCGCCGAGTCCTTCAGTCCATATTTGGGATAGCTTTATCCACAATCGTGAGTAGTTGTAATTTTCTGCCAAAAACCCAAGCTGGGGCGCAATCGACACCTAACCAACAAGCAAGTTTAACGGCGGTGGATGTGGCGATCGCTCGCCCCGAAGCTCTCAAAGCTCCTCAAGAATTTGTTGGCACGACCAAACCCGTCAAGGAAGTTTCTCTCCGGGCGCAGGTGGAAGGCAGAATTCTAAATCTCAATGCCAAGATGGGGGATGTGGTGACTCAAGGGCAGATCTTGGCACAGCTAGATGATGCAATTTTACTTACCAATGTGATCCAAGCTGAAGCTCAGGTGGCAGCCCTCGAAGCTGAGGTATCTAGAGCTAGAACTCAGGTCAGCACTGCTCGCGCCCAAGCAGAACAAACCCGCCTTCAATTAGAGCAAGCTCAACGGGATAGCGATCGCTTCTCTGACCTAGCCAGAAATGGGGCAATTTCCCAACAACAGGCCGAACTTTCCCAGACTTCCGTGAGTACCCAACAACAATTAGTCAATGCAGCGATCGCCCGAATTGGCACAGAAGAAGAAAATGTGGCGGCGGCGATCCGGCGGGTAGAAGCACAACAAGCTCTAGTTGCTCAAACGAGGGAACGTCAATCTTTGACTTTGATTGCTTCGCCCCTAGATGGAGTGGTGTTGGAGCGTACCAATGAACCGGGAAATGTAGTGCAATCGGGGGGGGAGGTGATGAAATTGGGAGATTTTAGCTCAGTCAAGGTGGTGACGCTGATCTCAGAATTAGAACTAGCTCAGGTACAGTTGGGGCGATCGACTCAAGTTCGTCTTGATGCTTTTCCGAACCAAAATTTCACGGGTCAAGTCAGCAGCATCTCTCCTACGGCCGACCCTATCTCTCGGCAGATTCCCATCGAAGTTACGGTTCCTAATGCCAGCCGCCGCATTACTGGGGGGCTTTTGGCACGGGTGAATTTTAGTGAAGCTCGCGCTCCACGGATAGCTATTCCCCAGAGTGCTATTCCAGAGTTGAGCGATCGACGGGCTGGTAGTAGTCCTAGTGGTAGTCCCAACCTTAGTCGCCCCTCACCCACCAATAGTAATAGTCCTAGTTCTCCGAATAACCCAAGTAGTTCTAACAATTCTAATCCCAGCCCTAGTCCCACTTCTGGAGCTAGAGCTAATCCGGGAAACAACTCTAGTAGTAATCCTAATGCCGAGGCTAACCGTTCTGCAAGTAATCCCGCCAGTAGCCCAACTCCAAGGGAAGTAACCTTATTTGTTTTAGTCGGGGAAGGGCAAGAGGCAAAAGTTCAGGCCAGAAAAGTGAGGATTGGCAGCCGGGCTGATGGCAAGGTAGAAATTATTTCTGGTTTAAGCGCTGGGGAAAAATATATAGTCCGTAGCACGAAGCCTCTCAAGGATGGGGAAAGTATCAAACTAAGTGGTATCTCTGAAAAATAAGTCTTCAGGTTAATCGCTGGTCAGCAATTTAGCCAAAACTTGTTTTTATGAAAGAGCCTAATGTCGATCGATAAACTAACGATAAAAGAGACAAAAAATGACTAATGGCAATAATGGCGGCGATCGCCTCGACCTACTCACAGACCAGATCGGGCGGTTGACGGAGCAAGTAGCCCAAAGTAATCTAGCGATCGCTAATGGTTTTGCTGAGACTAGAGCAAATATTGAGAAGCTCGGTGAAAAGATAGATAGTGGATTTTCTGAACTCAAGGCAATCTCGCAAGCTCAACAGCAGGATATTAATAGATTGGTTGAAGTCACCGACAAGCAAGCTAAGACGGTTGATAAGTTAACCGACACGGTAGCCAGACAAGCCGAAACCACTGCCCAACAAGCAAAGATGTTGGAGCAATTATTAAGCGATCGGGTACAAAACAATTAACCCACGGTTTGAGGGGCTTAACATTATGTAAGTTTTCACCCAGTAGTTAGATATCTTTGTTATCTTGGGGGCAAAAGATATCTGGGAGGGGCGATCGTGGCAAAGCGCTGGGTTGGTTTGGTGGGGGTGACTCCTTTGTTGCTGGGGATGATGGTTTCTGTGCCGCAGATGGTGGTGGCTCCCTTGGTATTGGCGCAGAGTAGTAGCCAGAGCAGCCAACAAACCGAGGCTCAAAGGTTATACGAGGAAGGGGAACGGCTCCGGCGGCAAGGAACTAGGGAATCTTTGCAACAGGCGATAGAAAAATACCAACAGGCTTTGCCTTTATATAGAGCAACAGGAAATCGCAGAGGGGAAGCTGTCACCCTGAGTAATATTGGTTTGGTGTACACCAGCATTGGTCAACCCCAGAGAGCCTTGGAGTTTCTTCAGCAAGCTCTACCCATCACGAGAGAGGTGAACGATCGCTCTGGGGAAGCAACAACTCTAAATATTATTGGTTTGGTGTACAGCAACATTGGTCAACCCCAGAGAGCCTTGGAGCTTCATCAGCAAGCTCTACTCATCAGGAGAGAGGTGAACGATCGCGCCGGGGAGCCTGACACCCTCCTGAATGATACTGGTTTGGTGTACGACATAATTGTTGAACCTGGTCAACTTCTGGGCGACCAGAATAGTCAAGCTACAGAAGCTCAAAGATTATACAGAGAAGGGGAACGACTCCGCCGACAGGGAACTAGGGAATCTTTACAGCAGGCTTTAGCTAAGTTTCAGCAGGCTTTACCTCTGTTTCAGGCAACTGGAGACCGGAATGGGGAAGCGGATAACCTAGACAGCATTGCCCGGGTATACTTCAGTCTTGGTCAAACACAACAAGCACTCGATTTTTGGCAGCAAGCCTTACCCATTTGGCGACGCGTGGGCGATCGCACTGTGGAAGCCATCACCCTGATTAATATTGGTTTGGTGTACAGAGACATTGATCAACCCCAGAGAGCCTTGGAGTTTTATCAGCAAGCTCTACTCATCAGGAGAGAGGTGAACGATCGTGTTAGGGAAGTTGACACCCTGAATAGGATTGGTGCGGTGTACAGAGATATTGGTCAACTCCAGAGAGCCTTGGAGTTTTATCAGCAAGCTCTACCTATCATGAGAGAGGTGAACGATCGCG
>ENA-OBLH01000588-OBLH01000588.1-metagenomes-genome-assembly--contig:-NODE-588-length-11686-cov-2.61499_pt1 | contig 11686 bp, 9 predicted proteins | sample MGYA00153382_OBLH01 | MGnify analysis MGYA00153382 | reverse complement strand
GAGGTGGGGCATCCGACCGGTTCCTGCTCGGTGGCGTGAGTGGACCACGGGGGGGCACCTGCGGTGCCAGAGAGGCACCGACACCATCAGTCTCTCCCGTCGGGGCGCCCGGATGACCGCCAAATTTGCTGTCAAACCTAGGGACGGCGTGCCAGATTTGCTGCCAAACCTAGGGACGGTGTGACAGATTTGCCGCCAAACCTAGGGACTGCACTTGAGATTTGGCGCCAGACCCAGAGACGGCGGGCAAGTCTGGTACGGACCCGGGGGTCAGTGAAGGCGACGTGACATGGACCTTGACAGGCAGCAGGGCGCGCAGCCCGCGAGGTTGTACTGGGAGGAGCGCCAGGCGCCTCCACGTGCAGTCTCAGCTGTCGACGGCCGGAGGCGGCACGCAGGTTCGCGACGTTTTCCAAGAAGGACCATGCGGCCGTGGTCGACCATGGCGATGTCCTCGCAGAGATCCTGCACGAGGTCGAGCTGGTGGCTGGAGAGGAGCACTGTGCAGCCGTTTTGGGCTCGCAGCCGCAGGGTCTCGGACAGGTCGCCACGGCCACCGGGTCGAGGCCGGCGAACGGCTCGTCGAGCACGATGACCATGGGCTCGTGGACTAGGGCAGTGGCGAGCTGGAGACGCTGCTGCATACCGCCCGAGAGCTTGTCGGTGCGCTGGCTCCAGAGGCGCCCAGACCCAGCTCCTCGAGCAGCGAGCGCTCTGGTCGTCGCATCCTGTCGGGAAAGCCCATGCAGCCTCCCGAAGTAGACGACCTGGTCGCCGGCAGGCATCCCGGGGCAGAGCCCGCGTTCCTGAGGCATGTAGCCCCGCCTGCGCCGGTCTCCCTCGTTCACCGGACGGCCGTCGAAGTGCACCTCGCCGAGGTCAGGAGTCACCACCGCGAGCATGATCCGCAGGAGTGTCGTCTTGCCGGCCCCCTTGGGCCAGCCCGAGCAGCCCGGTGACCACCTCTGGCTCGATGTCAAAGGTCACCCCGTCAAGGGCCACTCGGTCACCGAAGGAGTGTGCAAGGTCGTGGATCTTCAGGCCGCCCATGGTCGAACCGTACTCAGAGAGCCCGATCAGGCTTGGTCAGGGCCTTTCGGTCGGCCCGTCACGGCAGAGAGGGTGGCTCCCGACACCAGGTCCGCGGGGATGCCGCACGTATGACGGGGACCCGCCGCGTATGACGGAGCCCCCTCATCAGGCTTGTTCGGCCTGTTCTTCGGGCGTGGCCCGCCGGACCACGATGCAGGTCCATGCACCGACGTAGATGTGGTCGTCCTGGGCCAGCTCCCGGCGTTGGCCGGGGGGTAGCGCGTCGGTGGGCAGCGCGGCGCTGGCTGCGCCGACATAGGTGCCGTTGGAGCTCTGCAGATCTTCGACCCACCAGCGCTGCCCATCGGTGGTGAGCTGGGCCTGCCGTCTGCTAACCCCGGCGTCCGCGGAGCACTCGATCTCGGGATGGATGTTGCGACTCCGGGAAGAGCGTCCTATCAGCAGGCTCTGGGTGCGCAACGGCACGACCACCGGGAGCCCGGGAGACGGACACGGCTCGTCGCTGCGCTGTTCGGCGTACCAGTCAGGGTCGACCCAGACCTCGGCCACCCACTTGAACTCAACCGGCGGGGCGGTCGATGCCGGCACGGAGCCCGGAGCCGCTGGATTCGCCGGTGGCGCATCCAGGTCGAGCGCGTTCGCCGGGGTCGCCGGCCGGGGCATGGTGCCGGTGGTGAAGTCGTAGCCGCACCCCTCACAGAAGAGCGCGTCCGGGGTGTTCACCAGTGCGCAGTTCGGGCAGGGCTGGGTGGAAGAAGCATCACTGCCAGCTGCTGCGGTGCTCGGAGCCGCTGCCTCAGGTGCGGCTGCGTCCGGCACGGCCGGGGCTTCGGTGTCCGGGGCACCCGGGGACTGGCCGATGGGCGCGCCGCAGATGTCGCAGTAGTCCGCTGCCTGCGACGGGTGGCCGTTCGGACAGGTGCTGGTGCTCATCGGCTGGTGCTCGATCTCTTTGTCGTCATTCGCCTGGTCGCTCCCGCTCGGTCCGGCGCTCTCACTTCTTCACGCGCGTCGTCTTGGTCGACGCGGTGTCCAGTGCCATCTCGTCCAGTTTGTCGACACTTCGGCGCAAACGCACGGTCCCGGCGTTCGGGTCGTCGATGTCGACGACCTTCCTCAGCTTGGCGGTTGCCTCGTCGTTGCCCGTCTCCGCCGCGAGCTGCACGGCCCTGCCCAGCTTGGCGGTGGCAGTGGCGTCATCACCCATGGCCTTGGCCGCCAGCCCCTCCTGGATGGCGTCGGCCAGCTCGGTCTGCCCGGTGTAGTGGGCGACCTCGGGGTTGATCCGCGTCGTCAGTGTGTCGTCGCTAGACCACATTGCCTTGACCAGCCCCTGCGCGACGATGTTGTCGCCGACCGCGAGCTGCACCCGTGCGGCGAGCTGCTCCTGGCCGATTCCCTTTGCTGCCAGCCGAACAGCGACGTGGTAGTCACGTGCCTCATCGCCCCATGAACCGGTCGGGAAGGCTCCGGTCAACGCGTTGACCTCCTGCCGGCGAGAGGTCAGCTCCTCGACGGTCGGGGAGACCTGGCGGACGAACAGCACCTGGGCCCCCTGTGGCGCCCACACCCGCAGTGCCGCCGAGGCGACCCCCCGGCCCATGGACTGGCGCATCAGCGTCTCGAAGGTCGCGGCCATCTGCGCGCCGGTGGGGATGATGTCCACGGTGCCCATCAGCGCCTGGGCGATCCGGCGGACCTCGGCCACCTGCCAGGCGGATCCGACACCCCGGCAGTCGCACTGGAACCTGCCCCGGGCCGCCTCGATCTCGGCGGTCAGCTGCTCGGGCGTCTCGTGCTGGTTCTCCCCGTCGGTGAGCAGGATGGCGTGTTTCTGGGCCAGGGACGGGACCGTGGCGAAGACCCGTGCCGCCATCGTCAGCCAGGTGCCCATGGCCGTGCCGCCGTCTGCGCGGAACGACGATACGGCGCGCTTGGCGGACTGGCGGGTGGTGCTGTCCATCTGGACCATGCCCAGCTCGGCCAGCCCCACGGGGAAGGCCATCCGCGCCTCGTGGGTGCCGGCGATGACGGCGAACCAGGTGCCGTCGATGATCTGGTCGATCGCGGCGGCTGCCGCCTGCTGTGCCGCGCGGATGTTGACCTCGCCCATGGAACCGGACGTGTCGACGATGACGATCTCGGCAGCATCCCCCGAGCCGACCTGTCCGGCCGAGCCAGCGCCGGTGCAGGTCACCGTGACGACGGCGTGCACGTCCGTGCCACCGTCCGGCAGAAACTCGTTCTGGTAGACCTCGGCGCTGAACTCAGCCATCTCGGGGGTTCCTCTCAAGGGTGCGTGCCGGGTGTTGATGGTTAGGGTGTTGATGGTTAGGGTGTTGACGGTTTCGGGTGGCATGGGTTCGCGTGGGATGGATCGGCATACGGGGTATGGCGGTCAGCCCGGCTGGATGCGGGCCAGGGCGACACTGATGTTGTCCTGGCCGCCCTGGGCATTTGCCCAGCCGACCAGGGCGTCGGCGAGGGTCAGGGGCTCGGCGGCTTCGGGTGGGCCACCGGTGGTCTGCCGCACCAGGGCGGCCAGGTCCTCCGCCTCCGAGCAGTAGTTCCACAGCCCGTCCGAACACACCAGCAGCCAGCCCGGCTGGGTCAGGGTCATGGTTGACGTCGTCGGCTTGTGGTCTGGCGCATCCTCTCCGAGCCATCGCAGGATGGCGTGCGACTGGGGGCCCGACTCAGCCTCCGCACGCGGGACGCCGGCCGCGATCCGCACCTGGGCGAAGGAGTCGTCCAGGGTCAGGGCGACGGCCTCGCCGACGTCCGGCAGCCAGTAGGCGCGGCTGTCTCCGACGGACCCGACCACGAGCAGGTCCTGCTCAACGACGGCGGCGACAAAAGTGCACGATGCCGGGTTCGGAGCGGGCGGGAGGTCCGCGTTTGCAACAGCTTTGGCGTTCCGGGTCACCTCGATGACGGCATCACTGGCTGCGTCCGCGGCCGCCTCCAGTCGGGAGGTCACCGCGGCGATCAGCGAGAGTCCGGCGCCCATGCCGCGCGAGCGCGAGGACACCAGGACCGCCCGGGCCGCCCGGGCCGCCGCCAGGCTGGCCAGGTCCGAGTCGACGGAGCTCGACACCCCGTCGCAGACCACCAGTACCGCGCGTGACCCGGGCTCCGGGTCTGCCGCGACGGCCACGGCATCCTCATTGCGGCCATGGCGAATGCCGCGGTCGCAGACCGCGGCAACCCACCCTGCGGGTTGTTCGCTGAAGTGATCCCGGCGTTTGGGCGCCCGCGCGCCGCAGGTGCCGCAGTATCCGTCGGCGGCAACCTCGCCACCGCAGCCCGGGCAGGTGGAGGCGGCCCCGGCCAGATCACTGGTGACGGGCAGCCCCAGGTCCGGCTGCCCGGGTGACGGTTCCTCAGGTGGCACCTCGGCAGCGACCGTTGTCGGGCTGAGCTCCGCCCCGCAGGCCTCACAGAACTGCTCGGAGTCCCCGACCGCTGCGTGACAGATCGGACATGCCGTCATGGTGCTGTCCACCTCATCAACCTCTTCTCGTTGACAACATTGTCCAGATTGCCTGGGCCATTGCCTGGGTGATTGCCTGGGTCATTGCCTGGTCCAGTTCCGGACGGCGTTGGCCTGGTCGACAAGGCGCACCTTCTCCTCGCGGCCCTCCGCATATCCGGCGAGCTCGCGGTATCCGGACTCGAGTCCCTGCCGCAGGGACGGCTCCGCGGCCGGCACCCCGGCGATCGTGATGTCCGGCCGCGAGCCCTTGGCACGGACCTCGTCGAGCGCCATATCCAGCACGCCCACCAAAAGCGTGGCCCGATCCTGGGCATCGATGGTCAGCGACTCCACGCTGCTCATCGCCTCGGACAGCGCCGGCAGCCCTCGCCCGGAAACGGCCAGCTGACCGGCCCGCTCGCGGCGGGCCTGGGTGAATGCCCGGCTGGTGGGCGGGACGAGGTCCAGCGCCGCGATCGCCCCGTCCAGATCTGCCCGGCCCGAGCGGATCCGGGCCAGGCCGAAGGCGCATGCGGCGATATAGTTCGCGTCGGTGCGGGCGCACGTGGTGTAGAGCGACTCGGCCACGTCCAGCTCGCCGCTCTCCTCGCAGGACAGCGCCAGCGCCAGCTTGGGGGCGAGCTCACCCGGAACCTGGCCGTAGACCGCGTTGAAAGCGGACTGGGCAGCGGTGGCGTCACCCCGGGCGAGGGCCGCGAGTCCGGACATCCAGACCGCGCGCCACTCCCAGGGGTCGGCCGTGAGCATGTCCGCCACGACGGTGTCGACCACGTCCAGCCGGCCGCAGTGCTGCGCCGCGTTGGCAGTGGCCAGCAGCACTTCGGGGGTCGCCTCCGGGGCCGCCTTGAGCGCCTCGAGCCTGGCCGCGGGCTCCTCGATGCTGACCGTGTGCAGCCAGCCGGTCATCGGGTCATTCTCGTCGATCCGCAGACCGGGCAGCTCGTGCCAGTCCAGCGTCTGGTCCGAGACGGTGGGCACCTCGAACAGCAGGGACGAGGTCGAGTATGTTGCCGCGCCGCCACCGGGCCGGTCCGCCACGACCTCGCGCAGAACCCCCAACAGCTGGACGCGCAGCTCGTCGGCCGAGGCGAAACGGTCGGCCGGATCCGGTGCGCAGGTCTTGGCCAGCAGGCGGTAGAAAGAGTCGTGCTTCTGGAACAGCGGCGTGTCCCCGACCGGCGGGAGTGAGGCCAGGTAGGTCGACTGGTACCCGCGGAACTCCATCGCCAGGACCAGCAGCGTGCGTCCCATGGTGAAGATGTCGGAGGCCATCGAGGCGCCGACGGTGGGCACCTCGGGGGCCTGGTAGCCCACCGTCCCGTAGATCGCGGAGGCCTGGTCGTCGGCCCGGCGCACCCCGCCGAGGTCGATCAGCTTGACGGCATCTCCCATCTGGATGATGTTGTCCGGCTTGAAGTCGCAGAAGATCAGCCCGAGGTCGTGCAGGTACTGGAAGGCCGGCAGGATCTCGACGATGAAGGCGATGGCCTGGTCGACCGGCAGCGGGTCGTACCGGCCGCCGGCTGCCTGCATCCGGTCCTTGAGCAGCGATTTCAGCGAGGTGCCGCCGACGTACTCCATGACGATGTATCCGGCGCCCTGATGGGTGACGAAGTTGTAGATCTCGACGATGAGGGGATGCTCCACCTGGGCCAGGAACTGCCGTTCGGCGATCGCCGCGGCCAGGGCGTCGGCATCCCCGGAGTTGAGCAGGCCTTTCAGGACCACCCAGCGGTTGGACACGTTGCGGTCCCTGGCGAGGTAGATCCAGCCGAGCCCTCCGTGAGCCAGGCAGCCGGCGACCTCGTACTGCCCGCCCACCAGATCACCGGCCACCAGCTTGGGGATGAAGGAGAACGGGTTGCGGCACCTGGCACAGAAACCCTCGGCCCGCCCGGGCTGACCGTCGCGAGAGCGGCCCACCGGCGCGCCACAGGACGGGCAGTTTCGCTTCTCCTCCGAGACCACCGGGTTCTTCATGATGGCCGCCGCCGCGTCGACCGCGGGGACCGGCGGGATCGTGGTCAGCCCGGCGCCGAGGCGGGCGCCACGGAGCCGCTTCGAAGAGGTCCCGATCCTGGTGGTGGTGGAACCGGCCGGGCGACGCGCGGACCCCAGGGCGGTGGAGGCCAGCCGGTTGGAGGCGCGGGACACCGTCGAGGCGGTTCCGGCGATCCCCGCCGGCTGGGTCCCTGCGGAGACGCTGCCCGGCTGAGACGCCGGCGACCCCTCCGGAGAGCCGCAGACGTCGCAGTAGCCGTCGAGAACCGTGCCGGTGCACCCGGGCTGGGCGCAGGCGATGGTGGTCATGGGGTCCCTCTCTGGCCGCGTGTCTCCTGCTGCGTCGAGCGTGAGGCGAGGTAGGCCTGATGGGCCGCCACGAGCGCCCGGGCCCGGGCCATGTCCGCCGGCCGGGCGTCCAGAACATCCCGGGCGCGGCGGAACAGCTCGCCCAAGTCGTCATCAGCGCCCCCGGGGTGGCTGTCGCCGGCGTGGCCGGTGCTTCCGCCACCGCTGGTCTTGGCCGCCTTGACGGCATACGCCTCCAGGCGGCCGCGCAGCTCCTCGCGTTCGTCCATCGCACGGGCGTATGACGCGTGTGCGAGGTTCAGGGCCCGACTGACCGTTGCCAATCGGGCAAGGTACGCACCCACCCCGGCCGCCGTCTGTGGCACCGGTCCCAGGGCTGCGACGTCCGGCACGGCGAGCCGGGGGGCCGGGTCCACGGCGACGACGCAGCGTGAGGCGAGGTCGCGGATGGCTGCCCCGCGTGCCTCGAGCTCGGCTCGCAGCTCACCGGCCCGGGTCACGTCCTTGGCCGCCTCGGCCCTGGTGGCCGAGCCCACGATGAGGTCGCGCTCCATGCGGGCCGCATCCGCCTCGAAAGGCCCGACCAGACCTCCGACGTCGGCGCCTCGCCTGGCCTTGTCGACCAGCTCACCCAGACGGGTGTCGAGCATGGCCAGCTTGCGGGACACCGAGTCTCTGGTCCCGGGTGGCTCCGCAGCCACCCGATCGCGAAGTCGTTCCAGCTGGGCCCGCAGCTGACGAACCCGGCTGGTCACATCCGCCTCGGCGGGGTCCAGGGACAGCCGTGCCCGCAGCGAGGCCGCGAGCGCGTCGGAGAGCCGCATCGCCTCCGGCAGGGACACCGCCAGCGCACCGCTGGAGCTGGGGACGTCCGGTCGCCGGGCCAGTCGCGGGTCCAGGGTGGCGTCCAGGCGACCCCAGATCAGGGTGGACAGCCGCTCCCGTTCGGCCTGCCCCACCCGGCCGGAGTCCCAGGTCGCCATCAGCAGGTCATGACGATCGGCAACCGCCTTCCACAACGCCATCGACAACAAGACATCGCCGGTCAGCCCTGTGGTGGAGCCGCTGTTCGCAGAGTTGCTGTCCGGGGAGTTCAGGGCCGTCTCGTCGAGCAGGTCGAGCTCTGCCCTGCGCTGGTCGCGCCAGGCACCCAGGGCCCCCAGATAGCGCAGCGCATCCTCGGGGGAGATCGCGGAGCCGATGTGTCCCGGCGGTGCCGGGGTGATGGCTGTAGCGGCGGATACGATCACGGTCACCGCCCGTAGACCGCGGTAGGGGGCGCCGGCGCCGGGCCGAGAGGGGCCTTGAGCCAGACGTCGTAGGCCTTCTTCCACTGCCCGTCCGTCCGCATCTGGGCCAGCACGCCGTTGACGAACCGGACGAAATCCGGATGCTTCTGAGACACTCCGAGGCCGTAGGGCTCCACGGTGAACGCGGGAGCCTTGACCACCAGGGCGTAGGGGTCCTGGGCCGCCAGGCCGGCCAGGATGGTGTCGTCACCGGTGATCGCGTCGACCTTGCCCTGCTGGAAGAGCACCAGGCAGCCGGTATGGGTGTCGGAGCCCACCGGGATGAGCCCCTTGAAGGTGCGCAGCTTGTCCATGCTGGTGGACCCGTTGGGGGCACACACCCTCTTGCCCTTGAGCTGGGCGATGTCCTTGACCGGCGACCCCTTGGCGACGAGGACCTTCTGGCCGGCCCGGTAGTACTCGCTGGAGAAGGCGATCTGCTCCCACCGGGCGCAGTTGATGGTCAATGCTCGCGCGACGATGTCGACACCGTCAGCTGTTGGGGCCTTCGTGGTCGACGGTCCGGTGATCAGGGCGGGGATGCGCTGGGCCGTGGTGATGACCCGGTACTCGATCTTGTTGGGGTCGTTGAAGATGGCCTTCGAGACCGCCTTGAGCATGTCGATGTCAAAGCCCTCGATCTGGCCGTTGAGCGGGTTCCGTGAGCCCAGCAGCAACGTGTCGGCCGAGACCCCGGCGATCAGCCGGCCGCGTGCCTGAATGGTGGACATGTAGCTGCCGGCTGGCATCTTCTCGCCCGGCGTTGGGAGCGACGCCGCAGGGGCGAATGACCGTAGGGGGTTGCCGCAGTTCGCTGATGGCGGAGTTGAGGCGGCCGCCCTGGGGGTGCTGGTGGGGGTGGCCCTGGGCACCGGCGTCGTCGAGTAGACCCCGCTGCCCGAGCAGCCGCTCACCATCAGGGCGAGTCCGGCGACCATGGAGCCGAGCACCATTCTGGAACGGAGGTGCACTGCTCTGCTGGAACGGAGGTGAACCGTTCTGCTGGGACGGGCGTGCACCGCGCCGCCGGTACTGGCGTGCTGCTTCATCGGTACTCCTCCAACCGGAGCGAGACGCCCCACCAGGCCGAGACGGCGGCCGCGATCCCGATCAGCAAAGAGAGCCAGGCCGCGAACGGGAGCCAGGTCCTGGGCGTGTCCAGGCTGTCGATAGCGATGCGGCTGCTTGAGGTCAATGCCGATCCGGAGGCGGCGTCGAAGGCATCGAAGGTGGCGTTCGACGAGGTAGGACCGCTCCCGGTGGCCTGCCTGACTGCGGCCTCCCAACCCCCTCCGTCGTCCGCCTCGCGGATCTTCTGATGGATGCCGACGTAGGCTTTCCACAGCCCGCCCATGCTCGCGGCATCGCTGTTCAGATCGGCCGAGGTGGCGCTCTGCGTGGCGACGGCGCCGGACGAGCCCAGCCAGGCCTTCTCGAACTTCGCTCCGGAGCCACGGGCAATCAGGGTCAGGCTCTCGTTCGACTTGGCGTCGAACGCGGCGATCCGTGCCTTGGCGGTGGCCAGGGTGGCGGCATACGAGCTGTCCCGGACGGAGCCGACCCGTGAACCTACGGACGCGAGCGAGATCGAGCCGATCACCAGGGTCAGCAGGATCGCCAGGGTGGCGCCGGCCAGCGGGAGGTTGATGAATCTGTGCGTGCGCCGTGACAGCCAGATCATCCCGCCGGTCAGGACCACCAGGGCGAGCACGCCAAGGACGAGGAAGGTGGCCAATGCCCCTTTGGCGGAATCGAACTCGGCGATGACCCGGGTGTCGTTGGCTTTCACCAGGGCATCCAGGATGGGCAGGGCGTCGCTGCGAAGTCCTGAGCTGGCCACCCGCAGATACTGCGCGCCCACCGGGAGCGCCTGACGGTTGCTGGCGCGTGCCTGTTCGATCAGGCCGCCGTAGGTGAGCACCGTGTTGTTGAGGGCACCCAGGGCCGCCCCATCAGCCGGCTGGGCCCTGGCCGCCAGGGCGATCAGCTTCGAGGCCTGCGTCATCGACGAGGTGTAGCTGGTGCGCTGGCCGGCGGGCTCCAGGCCGCCGACCAGGAATGCGTTGGTGGCGTCGGCATCGGCCCGGACCAGATTGGTGTGAATAGCCTGGATCCGGACCAGCTGTGCGGCGTTCTCGCCGGCTCGGCGTAGTGCGTCGTCGGCGGACCCGAAGGTCGAGAAGGCACCGACGGCAAAGATCAGGGACACCGCGACGGCCGCCAGGGTGAGGATCCGCAGCTGCCCGGGGGTTCCTGACAGGGCTCGCCGAGCGGAGGCCCTGATGTCGCCGACCCGCCCGGCGACCGTGGGCACACCGGTCGGCTGGCGCGAAGCGGTGAGGCCTGCGTCGGGAGTCTGGGTCGAGCTGGGTGTGTGGTTCGCGCTGGTCGTCAGGCTCACGCAGGGCCTCCCGGCTTGTCCTGGTCTGGGTCGGCGCTTTCGTCCTGGCTTTCGCCCCGGCTTTCGTCCTGGTCGGCGTCCTTGTCCGGGCCCTGGCCTGCTTCGGTGTCCTGGCCTGCTCCCGTGTCCTTGTCCGGGGGCTGGTTCTCGCCGAGGTCCTGGTCGAGATCCTGGTCGAGGTCCTGGGGCTCCAGCCGGCGCAGCTGGTCGTGGGTTGGTGCCTCGACATCGCGGAGCCGCCACGCGTGGGCGCCGATCGCAGCCTCGAGCTGGTTGCGGGAGAATCGACCGTTGCCGAAGGACTCGCCGCGGGGCGTCTGGGCCAGCAGCTCCCGGAACCGTGCCAGCGCCTGCGGGGTGAGCTCGTAGTCGGAGCCCTTCGCCAGCAACGTCAGGATCGTGGCCAGCTCTTCATCGGTGTAGTCGTCGAACTCGATGATGGTCCGAAACCGGCTGGCGAGGCCGGGATTGGCCGCCACGAACGCCTCCATCGGCGCTGGGTACCCGGCGACGATCACCACGAGGTCGTCGCGCCGGTCCTCCATCTCCTTGACCAGGGTGTCCACGGCCTCGGTGCCGTACTGGTCGCCGGTCAGGCTGTAGGCCTCGTCGATGAAGAGCACGCCCCCGGAGGCCGTGCTGACGACCTCCGAGGTCTTGACCGCTGTCTGCCCGAGATAGCCCGCCACCAGCTCGGAGCGGTCGACCTCGATCAGCTGGCCTCGCGTCAGCAGCCCGAGCGCCGCGTAGATCCCGCTGACCAGCCGGGCAACCGTCGTCTTGCCGGTGCCGGGGTTGCCGGTGAACACGAGGTGCCGGGTGATCGTGGCGCTCGTCATCCCCGCTTCGGCGCGCAGCCGCTCGACCCGCAGGAGCGCGACCTGACGGTGGATCTCACGTTTGACCCGCCCCAGGCCGATCAGCGCGTCGAGCTCGGCGAGGAGCTCCTCGACACTCCGGCGCTTCACCGGCTCTGGTGGCACAGCCGCGGGAGCTCTCTCATGGGCCGCCTCAGGGGCAGATTCCGGCGAGTTGTCAGAAGCCGCCGGCGAAAAACGATGCCTGTCTTCTGACAACGTGGGAGATGGTGCAGGAGATTGGGTTACGAGGGACGGCGGTGGTGAGGGGTGGTGGCCG
>ENA-OBLH01000587-OBLH01000587.1-metagenomes-genome-assembly--contig:-NODE-587-length-11698-cov-5.36279_pt1 | contig 11698 bp, 8 predicted proteins | sample MGYA00153382_OBLH01 | MGnify analysis MGYA00153382 | reverse complement strand
TCGTTGCGAAAGCATCTGGACACCAGTCCACACGAACGGCGCGATGCGGCCGACACGTCGGCGCGAAATCAGCCCACCCGCGTCCATGTGAAAATCGCCTTTGCCGCCGTGGCAATTGGCGCGGGCGAGCGGCACGAGGAGGAGCAGCGCGTCCATCGTGCTGTCGTCCCAGCGCTGGGCGAGCAGAGTGAGCGCATCGACGGGGCCGTCAATCCAGTAGTTGTCGCTGTTGACCTGAATAAACGGGTCGGCGTCGATCATCGGAAGCGCTTTGACTAGGCCGCCGCCGGTTTCGAGGAGCTTGGCGCGCTCGTCCGATATCGTGATGTCGAGACCCTGATTGTGGCGCTTCAGATGGGCTTCGAGCGCATCGGCGAGATAGTGGACATTGACGACCGCACGCTCGACACCCGCAGCGGCGAGCCGGACGAGGACGTGATCGATCAGCGCCGCGCCCGCGACCTCAACCAAAGGTTTGGGTCGCGTGGCGGTCAGCGGCCGCATCCGTTTGCCGAGGCCCGCCGCCATGACCATCGCGGTTTTGGGGACGGGCACGCCGGTCATTCAGCGTCTTTCAGATAGCTGCCGCGTTTGTCCGAAGGCACGTTCGCGTCGAACCACGCGTTGACCTCCGCCAGCGCCGGATGCGTAAGATCGCGTTCGAGATAGCCCCAGACGCGCGGCAGGAAGTCGAGGTAGCGCGGCTTGCCGTCGCGCTGCCACAGGCGGGTAAAAATGCCGATAATCTTGGCATTCCGCTGCGCGCCGAGGATGGCGTAACTGTCGAGAAATTGCGGGCCGGGTTTGGCGAGACGCTGATACTCGACGAGCATTTTCGTTTCGATATCGAACGGCACGTCGCGGCGGGCGTCCTGCAGCATCGAGACAAGGTCATACGCAGGATGACCGACCAGTGCGTCCTGGAAATCGAGCAGGCCGAGCGCGTTGTGGCCATTCAGCCCCTGACGAAGCATGATGTTCTCGGCGTGATAGTCGCGCAGCACCGTCACTTGTGGCGCGTCGTCAATCCGGTCGAAGGCAATATCCCAGACGGCGCGATAGGCCTCGGCATCGACTGTCAGCCCGACAGCGGGGCAGTACCATTCAGTCAACAATCCAGACTCGCGGTGCATTTCCCTGCGCGAGTAAGGTGGCAATGTTGCCGGTGGGTGACGGTGAAGTTCGGCGAGCAACGCCACGGTCGCGGCATAGGTAGCCACCTCATCAACATCGCCCGCATCGACCATTTCGCGCATTCGCGCATCGCCGAAGTCTTCGAGCAGGACGAGGCCGTGGTCGAGGTCTTCGGCAAGGATCGCAGGCGCGGCGAACCCCAGCGCGCATAAATGGCGGGCAACGCCAAGATAGGGGCGCGGGTCTTCGTGGGGCGGCGGCGCATCCATCAGGACGGCGCGGCGGTGCGGCTCGATCACGCGGAAATAGCGGCGGAACGACGCGTCGCCCGCGAGCGGTTCGATGCGGGCATTGCCCCAGCCTGCGTGAGCCAGGAAATCGGGTGCCGCAGCGGGCGGAATCATCTCGGCGGCCATCGGCGCTCCCAAGCGGGCGGCACCTGCGCTGTCAAGGCACGGGTGGTGTCGTCGTGCACGATCAGCGTCAGTTCGAGCATGTCGGTCCATGCGCGCGCGCCCATCCGGTCGGGCCATTCGATCACCAGTGCGCCCTCGGCGCGGGCATCGTCGAGGGCGAGTTCCTCTAGCGCGGCAGGGTCGTCGATGCGGTAGAGATCGACGTGCGTCAGCGATATGCGGACAGCAGGCGGGTCATAGGGGATGACGAGGGGGTAGCTGGGACTCGGCACGTCGCCAATATGGCCCAATCCGGACAGTATTCCCTTTGTGAATAGGGTTTTACCAGCACCAAGGGGACCGTTGAGCGCAATCACGTCGCCTACGCGCACAATCGCGCCAAGTTTTGCGCCGAATGCCAGTGTTTCGTCTGGCGAACCGAGCAGGATCATCGCGCCAAGCTCATCGCGGCAGGTCGATCCGTACCAGCGTGCCCTGCCCTGCCTCGGCCATAACCGAAAGCGCGCCGCCGTGCGCCTTGACCGTTTCGCGCGCCGCGACGACCGCCGCGCCGCCTTTGGCCTCGGCACCGGGGCCGTTGTCCGACACGACGATCAGCGCGCCCTCGGTCGTGCCACTAGCGTGGAGCAGTACCCGACCCTTTGCAGGGGTCTCGGCAATTGCATTCGCAATCAGTTTTTCCACAGCATCGCACAGCCGCCGCGCATCGCCTTCGACCCGCCCGACCGAGACGTGGAGGTCGGTGGCGAAATCAATGCCTTTGGCCAGCGCGCTGTCCTCGGTCGCGGCAACGGCGCGATCAAGCATCTGGAGCAGATCGACTGTTTCGCGGTCCACTGCCGCAAGACCAGCTTCGGACTGGGTCAGTTGCAGCGTGTCGTCGACCAGCGAGCCTAGTTTGCCTACGGACTCGAGGATTGCATCGACATATTGCTTCGCGTCGCCCGACAGCTCTCCGGCATAGCCCTTTGCCAGCATCTCCGCGAAACCGCCGATGGAGGTCAGCGGCGTCCGCAACTCGTAGCTCATATTGGCGACGAAAGCGGTCTTGACCTTGTCCGCTGCCTCGAAGGCCTCGGCGCGGTCACGCAGCACGCGTTCGACACGGCGGCTGTCGGTCACGTCGAGCATCGTGAACAGCGCGTTGCCGTCGGGCAGCGGGACCGCCGCGAATTCGAAATGCCGCCCGTCCTTCATGGCGACGCGCCCGCCCTGCGATTTGCGCTCGATGGTCGCGGCGCGGACAAGATCGCGGATCAACGCCGCGCGCGACGGGGTGGTGAGCGTCCCTGCCGCCGCTTCGGCGAGCGCGTCGACGCGCGGGTGTTTGGACAGCATCGCCTCGTCGAAGCCCCAGACATCGCGGAAACGGTTGTTCCATGACGTCAGCCGCCCGTCCGCCCCGAACACGCCGACGGCCTCGAACAGATTGTCGAACGTCGCCGTGCGGACGCGGAGCAAGGTGTCGCGCGCACTCGCCAGTTGCAGCTGCTCGGTGCGGTCCTCGAAAACCACGATCAGCCCGCCATCGGGCACCGGTTGCGCGACGACGCGAAGGTGCGTGCCATCGGGCAGCAGCCAACTCTCCTCTGCACCAGCATCATTCGTGAACCATGCCGCACGCTCGGCCCGCCATGCCGGAAAGTCGCGGGCCTCGGGCGCGCGGCCCGCTTCGCGCATCCGGTCGAGCACGCGGTCGAACTCGGGGCGGTCGTGCAACCACTCGGGCTTCATCGCAAAGATCGCCTGGAACGGCGTATTGCTGAACGTCAGCGAACGATCAGCAGCGAACTGAGCGACGCCCGCCGACAGCCGGTCAAGCGTATCGCGCTGTGCCTCCGCAAAGCGGCGAAGCTCGCCGCGCGACCGGTCGAGCTCGTCATTGTCGAGCGCATAGCCCGCGACGCCCGCTTTCCCCAGCGGCACATCGACGACGCGCATCGAGCGGCGCTTGCCGCCGATGGTCGCGGGAACGTCACGGCTGGTTGAGGTGCCCGCCACCCGCGCGGCATCGGCGGCGGCAATCGGGGTGAGACCGCCGACCGATTCGACCAGTTCCAGCCCGCGCGCAACCGCATCCTCGGCGCTGGCGGCATCGACCGCCTCGACATAGGCGCGGTTGACCAACGTCAGCCGCAAATCGGGGCCGCGATGCCACATCGGCACAGGAGCGGCTTCGATCAGTTGCGACAGTGCTGCGAACGCGCGTTCGAGCCGCGCCACTTCGTCGGCCAGTTCGCCGATTTCGGCCTGGCTTTCGGTGGCATCGAACACCCAGAAAATGACGCTGCCCGACGCGCCGAGCGCCGCCGGGGCGGGACCGCCGCGCATCAACAGCGTCCGCCCAGACCCGCTGGCGCGCACCGCCCGGACAAAGCGCGCGCCCGTACGCTGCGCGGCAGCAACATCGCGCGACAGGTCGCTGGCGTCGTTCTCGGTCAGACCCGCCGATGGCGTGTGGAAATCGATCACAAACCCCGGCGTGCGGGGAAGCCCCAGCCACTGCCCGAGCCGCTCGGGCGCCTCGATCCGCCCGTCGGGCCGGACGACGACGGGCAGTGCCGGCGTGGTATCGAGCAGCGCTGCCAGCCGGTCCGCCTGCGACGCGGCAAATGCCGCGCGTTGGCGAAGTTGCAAGCCAGTGATCACCGCCCATGCCGCGCCGCCCAGCCACACGGCCATGACGACGCCGATCAACACAGCCATATTGGTCGAAAGGGTCAGCATGTCGGGGTCACAAGGTCGCGCGCCATTACGACGCGCGCCTTAGCGCATTGGATGGCGTTGTCGAACGGCTTGCGCCACTCGCCGAGTTAATACCGGTAGTGATCCGGCTTGAACGGCCCGCTGGTGCTCACGCCGATGTACCCGGCCTGCTTCTCGCTGAGCTTGGTCAGCTTCACGCCGAGCTTTTCGAGGTGGAGCATGGCTACCTTTTCGTCGAGGTGCTTGGGCAGGACATAGACCTGATTCTGGTAGTTCTCGCTCTTGGTCCACAGTTCGATCTGCGCCAGCACTTGGTTGGTGAAGCTGGCCGACATGACGAATGACGGATGGCCGGTCGCGCAGCCCAGATTCACCAGACGCCCCTTGGCGAGGATGATGATCTGCTTGCCGTCGGGGAATTCCACCAGGTCGGTGCCGGGCTTCACTTCGGTCCATTTGTAGTTGCTGAGCGCCGCGATCTGGATTTCGCTGTCGAAGTGGCCGATGTTGCAGACGATGGCGTTCGGACGCATTGCCTTCATGTGATCGGCAGTGATGACATCGGCGTTGCCGGTTGCAGTGCAGAAGATGTCGGCGCGGGTCACGGCCTCTTCCATCGTCACGACTTCGAAGCCCTCCATCGCCGCCTGCAGCGCGCAGATCGGATCGACTTCGGTGACCATCACGCGTGCGCCGCCATTGCGGAGCGACTGGGCCGACCCCTTGCCGACATCGCCGAAGCCCGCGACGCAGGCGACTTTACCCGCGAGCATGACGTCGGTGGCGCGGCGGATGGCGTCGACCAGCGATTCCTTGCAGCCGTACAGATTATCGAACTTCGACTTGGTCACGCTGTCGTTGACGTTGATCGCGGGGAATGGCAGCTCGCCCTTCTTGGCGATTTCGTACAGGCGGTGGACGCCGGTGGTGGTTTCCTCGCTGACGCCCTTGAGTGCGGCGACAGTCGCGGTCAGGTAGCCGGGCTTCTTGGCGACATACGCCTTCAGCGCGCGCTGCATCTCGACTTCTTCCTCGTTCTCGGGTTCCGGCATCGTGTGACCGGCTTCGAGCTTGGCACCCCACAGTGCGAACATCGTGGCGTCGCCACCGTCATCGAGGATAATGTTGGCGGTCTGGCCGTCGATCACGCCGTCCCAGCTGAAAATGTCGCCGACATAGTTCCAGTAATCGGCAAGGCTTTCGCCTTTGACCGCGAACACGGGCACGCCGGTGGCAGCGATGGCGGCAGCGGCATGATCCTGCGTCGAAAAGATGTTGCACGTCGCCCAGCGGACATCGGCACCGAGCGCGGTCAGCGTTTCGATCAGCACCGCCGTCTGGATCGTCATATGGAGCGACCCGACGATGCGCGCGCCCTTCAACGGCTGCGCCACACCGAATTCGTCGCGCAGTGCCATCAGGCCGGGCATTTCGGTTTCGGCGATCAGGATTTCGCGGCGACCGAAATCGGCGAGATCGATATCGGCGACGACATAATCGGTGCGGTCGAGAACAGTAGCCACGCGAAATCTCCGGTCTGAATTGAGCTGTTGCCACGGCCCCTAACGATGTGCGGCTTTCTCGTCAAATCGAATATAAAGATATCTTTATATGGTCTATTAAACCCAGTGCCTTGCAATCGTCACACCGGCGCGCGAGAGCAAACGACGACGCAATTCAAAGGAGAAACACAATGACCATTGCAGTGGGCGACAAGATTCCGGCAGCGATGCTGACCAAGGTTACACCCGCCGGTCCCGACGCCGTTTCAACCACAGATTTCTTTGCAGGGCGCAAGATCGCGCTGTTTTCGGTCCCCGGTGCATTCACGCCGACGTGCTCGGCAAAGCATCTGCCTGGCTTTGTCGATCACGCGGACGCACTGAAAGCCAAAGGCGTGGACGAAATCGCTGCGACCGCCGTCAACGATGCCTTCGTCATGGGAGCCTGGGGCAAGGCAGGCGGCGCGGACGCCGTGACGATGCTCGCCGATGGCAATGCAGAGTTTGTGACCGCGCTCGGCCTGACGATGGACGGCAGCAAATTCGGCATGGGCACACGCGGCCAGCGGTTCTCGATGGTCGTCAACGACGGTGTTGTCGAGGCGCTCTACGTCGAGGCAGGCGGCGAATTCCGCGTGTCGAGCGCGGAATATATGCTCGAACATATGTAAGGGGCGTAACAATCTCCCCGATGTGGTATCAACTACGCATTCGGGGAGGTCGTCGATGCTTACCAGACGCATGATGATAGCGGTCGGCGGGGCCGGGGTTGTCGCGGCAGCATTACCCGGCGTTGCTGCGCCCCCTATGCTGGCAGTGCCGAGCGTTGATCGTCTTACGCTGCAGGTCGTTACCGACAGCGGAACATTCGGGCCATTTCTCGACACACGGACGTTGCCCGGTCTGTCGATCACCTATGCCGGCAATGGCGGTGGCAATGGCCCGCGCATGTTGCCGCGCGCCTTGCTGGGCGAATTCGGCCTGTCGATCTTGGGCACGTCCGAACGCGCGGGCGTCCGGTGCAACGTGATGGTCGATTTCGGTTACAGCGCCGAAGTGCTGGCCAATAATCTGGAGCTGCTCGGCGTGGACCCCAACAGCATTGATGCTGCGGTCCTGAGCCACGGTCATCTCGATCACTACGGCGGCTTTGCCGGATTGGGCGCAGCAGGGCGTAAAGCGACAAAGCGGATTCCGCTGTTCGTGGGCGGCGAAGAGGCGTTTTGCGAACGGATTGCGCTGATCGGCAATCCTCCGCCCGTGATGGGCACGCTCGACCGGCGGGCATTGTCGCAGGCCGGTTTCGAAGTCCGGATCAAGCCTGAGCCGCAGATCGTTGCCGGTCACGCCTTTACCAGCGGGGTCATCCCGCTCACCAGCTTCGAGCGCGCTGCAATCCCAACCCAGATGCACCCCGGTGTCGGCTGCGACCGCAAGCTGATCGACCCGGTCAAGCGCGATGCGGCGCTGGTTCCCGATGACGCCGAGCATGAATTGGCGACGTGTTACGCGGTCAAGGGACTGGGCCTAGTCGTCATCGCCTCGTGCAGCCACCGAGGCGTGCTGAACTCGGTCCGCCGCGCGCAAGCCGTATCGGGCATCGACAAGGTCCACGCCGTCATCGGCGGTTTCCACCTCGTCAAACCGCGCACCGAAGACGAGGCCCGACGTACCGTCGCCGAATTTGCCCGGATCGACCCGACCTACATCATCCCGATGCACTGCACCGGGGAGGTCTTCATTGCCGAGGCGCTGCGCTTGATGCCGCAAAAGGTCGTGCGGTCGTATGTCGGATCAAAGTTCGTATTTGCGGCGTGAGTCTTGCGACTGACACGTCCTGCGCGTAACGATTGTCCATGACAGAACAGAAAATGACACTGCAATCCGGGCGCGAAATTGTCGCGCAACTCGACACCCTCTTCACCGCAGCGACCGCGCGGCTTCGCACTGCCATCGAAGCCTATGTCGCGCATGGCACCCGTCCCGATCCCTCAACACGCAGCGACGGCAGTTTTGCCTATCCCGAAATCCGCGTCACCTATGCCGGGGAGGACGACGACAAGCGGCAGGTGCCGATGCGCTCGTTCGGGCGGCTGACCCAGCCGGGGCATTATGCGATCAGCGTGACCCGCCCCGCCCTGTTTGGCGACTATCTGACCGAACAGCTCGACTTGTTGATGACCGATTATGATGTGACCGTCGAAGTCGGGACGTCGTCACAGGAAATTCCGTTTCCCTATGTGCTCGATGCCGAGATGGAACTGGGCGAAATCAGCCCGACCGAACTGGCGCGCTGGTTCCCCGCAACCGAGCTCGCGCATATTGGCGACGAGATTGCCGACGGGATTTTTAACGCCGAGGAAGTGCGCCCGCTCGCGCTGTTCGACGGGCTGCGGACCGATTTTTCGCTGGCACGGCTGCGGCACTACACCGGCACGCCGGTGGAGGACGTGCAGAAGTACATCCTGTTCACCAATTACCACCGCTATGTCGATGAATTCGCGCGCTGGGCGCTAAGCCAGTTAGGCGAAGGGTCGCCCTACACGCACTTGACCGGCGCTGGCGGCATCAAGGTGACGCGCGACACGCATGACGCCGAGAGTGTGATTGCGGGCGATGCGTGGCGGCGGCACCAGATGCCGGCGTGGCATTTGTGTGCGCCCGACCGCAGCGGCATTACGCTGGTCAACATCGGCGTGGGTCCAAGCAATGCCAAAACGATCACCGACCATCTGGCCGTGGTGCGGCCCGAAGCCTGGCTGATGATCGGCCATTGTGGCGGCCTGCGCCCCTCGCAGCGGATCGGCGATTATGTGCTGGCCCACGCCTATCTGCGCGACGACCATGTCCTCGACGATGTCCTGCCGCCTGAAATCCCGGTCCCGGCCATCGCCGAGGTGCAGCAGGCACTGGCGCGCGCGGCGGAAACGGTGTCGGGCGAAACCGGCGATGTGCTGAAGCGGCGGCTGCGGACCGGCACGATTGTCACAACTGACGACCGAAATTGGGAACTGATGTTCTCGAAATCGGCGCTGCGGTTCTCGCAGTCGCGCGCTGTGGGCATCGACATGGAAAGCGCGACCATCGCCGCGCAAGGATACCGATTCCGCGTCCCCTATGGCACGCTGCTTTGCGTTTCGGACAAGCCGCTCCACGGTGAACTGAAACTACCGGGACAGGCCAACCGCTTCTACGAGCGGGCGATTGCGGAGCATATGAAGATCGGAATCGAGGCCTGTAACGAGCTGCGCCGCGAGGGCGCAAAACTGCACAGCCGCAAGCTCCGCGCGTTCAACGAGCCGCCCTTCAGGTAAGCGTCAGGCGGCCTGCTCGTACGACTGTGCGGTATTCCACTCCTTAGCGACCTTGAAAGTCGGTAAGGACTTGGTCCGGCCCTTGCCTTTACCGGTTGGCGCGACGGCAATATTCACTGCCTCTGGAGATAACCCGGCGAGCGACAGCATATATTGTGAGACACGATGGCGGGTGCACAAGCCACCGGAACCATCGCTGACCAGGCGTTCGTCGAATTCGATGCCCTGCTGAATTCCCTCCGACCGACGGACGGTGGCGACGGCAATCTGGCCGTCGCCCAGATCGATCACAAATCGTGTCCCCAGCGGGACATCGACCAACCCCTCCATCAGTGCGCCAGTGAGCGAAATATTGCGGACGATGACCTGATAGCAATGGTCTTCGTGGATTGCTGTCGCCCGACGATAAACCGATTGGCGTTCGTCGCGCTGGCGTGCCGGACCCGAAGGTTCGATCATCCAGTCGCCGGCTTCGAGCATCTTGCACAACACCTCATGCTCGACTGCTTTACTGTAAACATAACCCTGAATATGGCTGACGTTCAGTTTGCGAACCAGATCGAGCTGATCGAGCGACTCGATGCCCTCGGCCGTCGTATCCATCCCGACTGCTTCGGCGAGCGCGACAATTGCCGCAATAATCGCGCCATTGCGCGATCCTGGTTCAGTCGCACCGCGCACGAAACTCTGGTCGATCTTGATCTTGTCGAACGGCGCAGTCTTAAGATAACCGAGCGAGGAATAGCCGGTGCCGAAATCGTCGAGCGCAAGCCGGACACCGACGCGTTTCAACGATGCAAACATGTCGTCGGTTTCAGTCGATTCCGACAGGAAGACGCCTTCGGTAATTTCCAGCTCGAGACGGTTCGCCGGCAAATTGGCAGCCATGAGCGCCGACTTGACGATCGCGGGCAGCTGGTCGTTGGCGAACTGAATCGGCGAGACATTGACCGCGACGCGCAATTTTCCAGGCCATTTGGCAGCATCTTCGCAAGAGCGGCGGAGTGCCCATTCACCAAGCTTTTCAATCAAGTTTGCTTCTTCAGCGATCGGGATGAACAAGGCCGGTGAAATCATCCCGCGGTCTGGATGCTTCCACCGGATCAACGCCTCAACGGCGGTCACGCAATTGGTTTTTGTACAGACGACTGGCTGATAATACATTGCCATCTCGCCCTTTTCGATGGCGTCACGCAGATCCTCTTCGAGAATGCGCTTGTCCTCGGCGGCCCTCAGGAAATCGCTGGTAAAGAAACGGAAGCGTCCACGGCCACCGCCCTTAGCGGCATAGAGTGCAAGATCCGTGTTGCGGACCAATTCCTCGCTGGTCTTGCCATCATAGGGGCTAATCGCCACGCCGATCGATGCTCCGATAACGCAACGCGACCCGTCGACCGAATACGGCTGCGCCAGCGATTCGATGATATGTGTGGCAAGATCGCCGAGCTTCCCGCGATCTTCTTCGTCGGGCAGGATGATCTGGAACTCGTCACCGCCGAGACGGCAGACTTTTTCCTTATCGCCTAAAATTTTGAGCAGACGTTCTGCCACCTGTTTGAGCAGCGCGTCGCCAGCCGGATGGCCAAGCGTGTCGTTGACCTGTTTAAAGCGGTCGAGGTCGATCAGCATGATCGCGCAGGACCGGTTCTGGTTCCCGAATGCCTGAAGCGTGGTTTCGAGCACCTGGCCCATGCGCCGCCGGTTCGTCAGCCCGGTCAAAGCGTCGTACATGGCGAGTTGAGAGGCCTGTTCCGAAGTTCGGCGTTGTTCGGTAACATCGATGCCGCTGCCGCGATATCCGCAGAATTCGCCTGCGATGTCGAATTGCGCGCAACCCGACAATTCCCACCAACATTCGCCATCGCCCTGATTGACGACGACGGCCAGCTTGGAAAACTTGGAGCGTTTGGACAAGACAAACGAGAGCGTACGGCGATTACCTGCGGTATCCTCGGCATAGGCAAAGTGGTCGGTAAATTTGGTACCGATCAATGTCTCAGCTGTGGGTTGGAGCTTCTGTGTGATGGCAGCAGTCAAATAGGTGATTTCGCCGTCGCTGTTCGTCGCCCAAAACCAGCCCTGTCCCGATTCCTCATGGCTTTTAAGGATCAGCACCGCTTCGCTGTTGGTGTCGATAGCGACATGTGTAGGTTCCGGTTTGCGCCGGTCGAGCCGACCGCTCAGCGTCGCAAACAGGCGCCGCGCGGGACCATTGGCCCCGTTCGCGTCATCCGCCGTAGCGCGTTCTGTCCCCGATCCCATCGCCGTTCGTACCCACAGACTAACATCCCAATCGTTACTGACTTAACGTGGAACGATTGCTGATAAGTAAATGGGATTGCAGCTAAACTAATCGACTATGTGAACCGGGTCGAAATGATCGGGGGCAGCGCCAGGAAAAGCTGCCGCGCCGCGCACGTCAGGCAGCCTCGCCTGCCGCTTCCTTCTTCTTGGTGTAGACGCGGACTGGCTCTTTCGTTCCCGCGACAACATCCTTGTCGATCATCACTTCGTCGACGCCGTCCATGCTGGGAAGGTCGAACATCGTGTCGAGGAGGATGCTCTCGAGGATCGATCGCAGACCGCGCGCGCCAGTGCGGCGTTCGACAGCTTTCTTGGCGATCGT
>ENA-OBLH01000586-OBLH01000586.1-metagenomes-genome-assembly--contig:-NODE-586-length-11706-cov-2.84267_pt1 | contig 11706 bp, 13 predicted proteins | sample MGYA00153382_OBLH01 | MGnify analysis MGYA00153382 | reverse complement strand
TCCAAGTGCTAGTCTATGCGGGCGCGGTGATGGTGCTTTTCCTCTTCATCATCATGCTGCTCGACATCAAAGAAGAGCAGCGCCGGAAGCTCAACCTGCCCGCCGTGATTGGTGGCTGTTTTTTGGTGCTGATTTTCACGCTCCAGCTCGCCTCGGTCCTCGGCGACTACCAGCCAGGCAAACGCCTGATGAACGCAGTGCCGCTGGATCTTCCTGCCGCCGCCGCCGCCCGCGCCGCCGCTGGGATCAGCACCCCGACCATCGACAAGGACCTTGCCGCCGGCAAACTGCCTGACGTGAAGCTGATCGGCGAGACCCTCTTCACCAAATACAACTTCCACCTCCAGATCATCGGCGTCCTCCTGCTTGTAAGCACCGTCGGAGTCATTGTCATCAGCCGCCGCGAGGACAAGACCGCCTCCGTGGAACCCGCCACTCCAGTCCAGCCATGATCACGCTCAACGATTACCTCCTCGTCAGCGGACTGCTTTTCGCCATCGGCCTGGCCGGGGTGGTCCTGCGCCGCAACATCATCGTCATCTTCATGTGCCTGGAAATGATGCTCAGCGCCGCCAACCTGAGCCTCGTCGCCTTCAGCCGCTTCAATACCGTGAGCGGGCTTCCTGATTACAATGGCCAGATGATGGTTTTCCTCATCATCACCGTGGCCGCTGCCGAAGTCGCCGTCGGTCTCGCCATCATCATCGCCCTCTTCCGGGCCCGCCGTACCGTCCATGTGGAAGACATCGACGCCATGAAACACTGATGATAGGCGAAAGGGTTCAGGGTTCAGAAAATCCTGCCTGAACCCTGAATCCTGAAACCCTTTTCCTTCTCCTCCATGAGTTCCGCCGCGATCATCCTTTTTCTCCCGCTGCTCACCGCTGCGGCCATCCTGCTGGGCCTGAAGCGCAGCGCCACGGTCAGCGCCCTGCTCTCCACCGCGGCCGTCGCCATCACCTTCGTCCTCAGCCTTGGTTTGCTGTTCAAGGGCGAGGGCAGCAACGGCACCGAGGTCATCGGCTCGTGGATCAAAATCAGCGACACCTTCAGCCTCGACATCACGCTGAAGCTCGACGCCCTCAGCAAGGGCATGATGATCGTGGTCACCACCATCGGTCTGCTGGTTCATATCTTCTCGCTCGCCTACATGAAGGACGATGAAGGCAAGGCCCGCTACTTCGCCGGTTTGTCACTCTTTCTCTTCTCCATGACCGGCATCGTCTATGCCGACAACTTCCCGATGATGTTTATCTTCTGGGAATTGGTGGGCGTCAGCTCCTACATTCTGATCGGCCATTGGTATACGAAAAACAGTGCGGCCGAAGCCGCCAAAAAGGCCTTCCTCACCAACCGCATCGGGGACTTCGGTTTCATGATTGGCATCCTGCTCCTCTGGGCCGCCACCAAGTCCCTCAGTTTTGATGGCGTCAAAGCCGGTATCGAATCCGGCGCCCTAACCGGCAGCCTCCTCACCGCCGCCACGCTCTGCATCTTCTGTGGCACCATTGGAAAAAGCGCCCAATTCCCCCTCCACGTCTGGCTCCCCGATGCCATGGAAGGCCCCACCCCTGTCTCCGCCCTCATCCACGCCGCCACGATGGTCGCCGCCGGGGTTTATCTGATGGTGAAGGTTTCCTTCCTCATCGCCGCCTCCGTCACTGCCGGTGCGGTCGTCGCCTGGATCGGCGGCATCACCGCCCTCATGGCCGCGCTGATGGCCACCCAACAAAACGACATCAAGCGCGTCCTGGCTTACTCCACCCTGTCGCAACTCGGCTACATGGTCATGGCCGTCGGCCTCAGCGCCCCTCAGGCCTCCATGTTCCACCTCTTCACCCACGCTTTTTTCAAGGCCCTGCTCTTCCTCGGCTCCGGCGCGGTGATTTATGCCTGCCACCACGAGCAGGACATCTGGAAAATGGGTGGGCTGAAGTCGAAAATGCCGATCACTTTCCTGACCTTTGTCATCGGCACTGCCGCCCTCATGGCCGTACCTTTCGTCACTTCCGGCTTCTACTCCAAGGAAGCCATTCTCGAAGCCGCCCTGCATCAGAATAAACTCCTCTTCGCCGTCGGGGCCTTTACCGCTTTCCTCACGGCCTTCTACATGACGCGTCTGGTCATCGTCACCTTCTTTGGCAAGCCCCGTGCGCATGGAGCCGATCACGCCCACGAAGTCCCGCTCCTCATGCTCATTCCGTTGGTCGTGCTGGCCGTTCCTTCCCTGATCGCCGGCTTCCACTTCTTCGGAGGCACCGTGCTTGGCGAAAACATGCCGCATCACGAAGGCAGCATGATCGGCCTCACCTTCTTCGTCTCCCTGGCCACCCTCGTCCTGGGAGTCTTCTTCGGCTGGAAAATCTACACCGGTAAAGACAGCGATCCGCTGGCCAACAAGTCCGCCGCCAAACTCTTCGCCAACAAATTCTACTTCGACGAAATCTACGCCAAGGGCATCAAAATCGTCCAGGACGGCTTCGCCCAGATCCTCCAGCTCATCGACGGTCTCCTCATCGACGGTCTCGGCGTCCGCGGAGCCTCCGGCCTCGCCTCCGGCACCGGCTCCCTGCTCCGCCGCCTCCAGGTCGGCAATATCCAAGGTTACGCCTTCCTTTTTGGGCTGGGCGTGCTGTTGCTGGTTTCATTGGCCTTGATGTGAGGATCATCTCCGCTGGGATCCGCTTTGACAAGGCAGGCAATCGTCTGCTCCATTCCAGTGGCTGATTGGTGAAGCAGGGGAGGTTGGGAGACAGCGGATCGCAGGATATCCATGATTCCTTCCCACGACCAATTCGACCGTTGACGTGCCAAGTAATTCTTTCCGCTTGGCTCGCGCTCCTGATTCGCGTTCTCATGCATTCTCTCTGGTGTCGAATTTACCGAACCGACAGCCCTCTACCTTCTCAGACCATGAATGAACGCGATCTCGACCGGTTGCTGCGCCAGGTTCCTCAGGAAAAAGGCGCTCCGCTGGATCGCTCCCAGACAGGGCCGATGGATTTCGCGGATGCAGTGCTGGCCCGATTGCCGGGGATGCGTTTTGTCATCCCAGGCAGCCATCCAGGAACCAGGATACTGGTCCTGGCAGGTGGCTTGGGATTATTAACCGCTCTGGGGATCAGCCTGACCCGTCCCAAGGTGATGGCAACCCCTGCCGGGCCGCCACCCCTGACGCTTTTTCAGCCGGAAGCCGTGGAGTCCTGGCCCACCCCGCCACCGCCATGAGCCCCCGCAGCAACATCTATCTCTGGCTTGTCGCCACGATCCTCGTAGCTGCGCTCACGGCCTGGGCAGTGACCCAACGATTATCGTCCCCTTCTGAAAAATCCGCGGGCGATGCATCCATCCAGGCTTCTTCCGGGTTGTCCCTGCATGAATGGATGCATCAGCACCTCGAAATTTCCACCGCGCAGCACGGCCTCCTCGATCCACTGGAGTCCATCTTTGAATCTGAACGGGTGCAGCTCCGCCAGCAAATCCGGCAATTGGGGGAAAACCTCGCCGTCGCCATCCGCGACGCCGCACCGGACGCAGCCATCCTCGCCCAGCAGGAAAAGCTGAACGACGCCCAGGGACAGCTGCAGCAGGCCACCCTGAAGCACTTCATTGAAATGAAACAGTACTTGAACCCCGCGCAGGCTGAAAAGCTGGCCGCCTGGACCCATGACAGCATTCTCCGCCAACCCAGGAATTGAATCCCTCCTGGTTACTCCAGGCGGGCTGACGTCCAGCCATGCGGCCGCCTTTCCTGACACCCTGGAGTGCCGGTTGATCCGCCGTGTCCAGGCAGGGGACCCCGGTGCCTTCCGTTCCCTGGTCGAAGCCCATCAGGAAATGATCCACCGGCTTTGCGTGCAGTGCCTGCAGTGTGAGGACGACGCCCGGGAGGCATGTCAGGATACTTTTCTCAAGGCATGGCAGGCCCTGCCCGCGTGGCAGCCCCGGGGAAAGCTCAGCACCTGGCTGTATCAAATCGCCATCAACCAATGCCGCGACCGCGCCAAATCAAAATCCTTCCGCCAACGCCGTGCCACCGTTCCCTTCTCCAGCCTGATCTCCATTCCCGCCTGCCCGCAGCCGCCTCCTGACGTGGCCGCCGCCCGCACGGGTGACATGGAAAAACTGCAGAGGGGCCTCGCCTGGCTGCCAGAGGCCTCCCGCATCCCCCTCATTCTCTGCGCCATCGAGGGACTTTCCTGTCAGGAAGCCGCCACCGTGCTGGCCTGCTCCCTGCGCGCCCTCGAAGGCCGGCTTTACCGGGCCCGTCAGCAGCTACTGGAGTGGTGGAACCTTCAGCCCTGACTGCCCCTCCGGACAAGCCACGGGATCATGATGGGCAGGGAGGAATCTGATTCAAGGTTCCGGCGTGGGTTTCGTCGTGCCATGTCGTTTCAAGGATGACATGCCCCATTCCGCCATCCTCCTCCTCGCTGTCTCTTCTGTGATTTCCCAAGCCGTTGAGCCGGTTGACCCAGCCTCAGGACTTCCGGCCAACGACAGCACCCGGTTGCAGGAAATGGTGATTCAGGGGAAGGCGGAGGATTTGGTGGGGATCGCCCCGTCAGCCACCAAAGGACAGGCCAGCCAGGAGGAATTGATGGACCGTCCGTTGTTGAGGCGCGGAGAACTCCTTGAAGCGGTCCCGGGAGTGGTCATCACCCAGCACTCCGGCGGAGGAAAGGCGAATCAATACTTCCTGCGGGGGTTCAATCTCGATCACGGCACCGATTTCGGGGTGTTTCTCGATGACATGCAGGTGAACTTCCGCACCCACGCTCATGGCCAGGGGTATGCCGATCTCAACTTTATCATTCCAGAACTGATCGGTGGAATGGACTACCGCAAAGGTCCCTACTTCGCGGACCTCGGCGACCTTTCCTCCGCCGGCGAGGCAAACTATCATCTCGTCGACCGCCTCGAACAAGGAATCGCCAGCATCACTCTCGGCGAAAATAACTACTATCGCGCTTTCGCCGGCGACAGCTTTGATCTGGGAGACGGCACTCTAACACTGGGTGCGGAATATTCCCATGAGGACGGTCCGTGGGAGACGGGCGACAACTACCGCCGCATCAATGGAGTGGCCAAATATTTCCAGGGCACCGCCAGTGATTTTTTCAGCATCACCGGGATGTATTACGACGGACGGTGGGGCGCTTCCGACCAAGTGGCGCGACGTGCGGTCCGCGATGGCACGATTGGACGCTTCGGGCGGCTGAGCGATGACGAAGGAGGCGACACCGCACGCGGCAGTCTGCAATTCATCCGTCAGTGGACGGAAGGCAACGCCACCACCCGCATCAGCGCCTATACAGGCTATTACGACCTCGATCTTTTCTCCAACTTCACCTACTTTCTCGACGATCCGCAGCGCGGCGACCAATTCGAGCAGCTGGACCAACGCTGGTTTTCCGGACTGAAAGCCTCCCGGACCTGGGACTACAAAACCGGGGGCCGCAACGCTTCCTCCATCCTTGGGGTCGATACCCGGCACGACTGGCTGAACGGCATCGGTCTCTATAAAACCGAAGCCCGCAACCGTTTCCGGACGGTGCGTCAGGATGATGTCTACGAAGCCTCGGCGGCTCTCTTCGCCGAGCACAATGTGCAGATTCTGGACAAAGTCCGGCTCACCGCCGGAGTCCGGGCCGATCTTTTCCGCTTCGATGTCGAAAGCGACCAGGCGGAAAACACCAGTGATGATTGGGACGGCATCGTCAGTCCCAAGTTGGGACTCGTGCTCGGTCCATGGGCGGAAACGGAGTTTTACCTGAATGGCGGCCTGGGTTTCCATAGCAATGATGCCCGCGGAGTCACCATCGCCATTGATCCCAACACCGGCGGAACAGCCGCCCCGGTGGATCCGCTGGTCCGCACCAAGGGAGCAGAAATCGGCCTCCGCACCCAGGCCGTGCCGGACCTGACCACCACCCTTGGGCTGTGGTTTCTTGAAAGCGATAGCGAATTGGTTTATGTGGGCGACGCCGGCACCTCCGAGGCCGGCCCCGGCAGCCGCCGCTATGGATTGGAACTCGCCGCCTACTACCGTCCCGCACCATGGCTCACGGTGGATTCCGAACTGGCCCTCAGTCACGCCCGTTTCAAAGACACAGGCGATGAAGACCACATTCCGGGAAGCATCGACACCATGTGGTCCGGCGGCATCACGGTGGGCGCGGCGGAAGGCTTCTTTGGGAGCCTGCGAGGGCGTTTCTTTGCTCCGCGTCCGTTGGAGGAGCGCGGAAAAATCGAATCCAAATCCTCCTTCACCCTCAATGCCCGCGCCGGTTACCGTAAAAGAAATTGGGAAGTTTCCGTCGATGTCCTGAACCTGCTCGACCGCGATAATAACGATATCGAATACTACTATGAAAGCCAGCTCCGCGGGGAACCGGCTGCCGTGGCCGACGTCCACCTCCATCCCGCGGAGCCGCGCACCGTGCGGGCCAGTGTGACTTATCGTTGGTGATAGTCGCTCGCGGCTTCGACAAATAAAACCGCCTTTCCCGACACCCAATCGGACCGAAACGGGCCCGGGGAGCAGAATGTTTTTCCTGTGCAATCCGCCCTGATCGCAGACGGTATTCCCTATGAAGCTCCCTACCCGTGCCTCGATCCCGGTTCTGGTCCTGTCCGCATGCTGCTCCTCACTTCTGCCCGCAGCGCAGGACACGGGATCACCGGCAGCGGCAGAGAAAAGTGCGCTCGCGGCCAGACCAAAAAACAATGAAGCAGATGCCGCAGGGCAGGATCTTGAAATGCTCTTGAAAGGCCCCAAGGGCTCCCCGAAAACAAAAGAGGAGGCGATTCCCATTTATAAAAGTTAAGTGGGAGAACTAGATGAAAAATCGGCGGCTTTTCTGAAGGAGTTCCCGACGGATCCCCGGCGCTGGCAGTTGAAACTTTTCGCCCTTATAATCAGGGGCATGCGGTCCATGGTGGGTATGAAACCGGTCAGCGATGCCGGAGTAACTCAAGGTCTGAGCGAGATTCTGGAAGCACCCGATGCCGATGCTGCCACCAAGGGATTTGCCAGTTTCCTGCAGGTCATGGCGGCAGTCGGGAATCCTGGTGAGTTTCAAAAAATGGCAGAAACCCATAAAAAAGCCCATCCCGGCCTGAAGGAAAACCGCCAAATCGACAGCCAGTTAAAAACCGCGGAAACCGACAAACGCATCAAGGAAAAACCTCTCAAACTAACATTTACTTCCACCGAAGGGAAAGTGATTGATCTGGCAAAAATGCGCGGCAAGGTCGTGCTGGTGGACTTCTGGGCCACTTGGTGCGACCCCTGCGTGGCGGAAATCCCCAATGTGGCCAAAACCTACGAAAAGCTCTACGGCAAAGGGTTTGAAATAGTGGGCATCTCCTTTGATCAGGATGAAAAGAAATTAGCGGCCATGACCAAGGAAAAATCCATGCCGTGGCCGCATTACTTTGATGGCCAGGGCTGGAAAAACAAATTCGGAACCGAGTTCGGAATCACCTCCATACCCCGTATGTGGCTGGTCAACAAACAAGGGATGGTCGTCGACACGGATGGCCGGGACGACTTGGAGGCCAAGATCGAAAAACTACTCGCGGAATAGCTTTCTGATTCAGTCAGGAATCCACCCGGCTTTGCCTGGACCTTGATGGCTCCCGGTATGGGAACCGCCCGTCCGATTAGACCATATTTCCAAAAGTGCGGTGGTTACGGTGAGCACGAGAGGCCCCAGGATCAGGCCGCCCGGACCAAACCAAAGCAGCCCACCGACCATTGAAATGAAAACCAGCACGGTGTGGAGCTTGAGCCGGCTCCCTACCCAGATGGGACGCAGCAGATTATCGACAGTGCCCACAATCAGCAGCCCCCACAAGGCAAGGATCAAAGCCTTGCCCCAACTGCCCTCGGCAGCCAGATAAAGCACCACTGGAATCCAAACCACAAAAGCCCCCATCACCGGCACCACGGCCAGCAGGGCCATTACCACGCCCCACAGCAGTGGGGCCTCGATCCCCAGCCACCAGAACATCAATCCGCCCAAAAATCCCTGGATGGCTGCCACGGAAAGTGTGCCATAAATGGTGGCGCAGATCGTATCGTTCACCCGATGAAACAAATAATCCATCTCGCTGTGGGAGAGTGGCGACAACCAGCGGAGCGATTGCAGGGCGCTCCTACGGTCACGCAGGAAGAAAAAAAGCAGATATAAGGTCAGGCAGAAACCAATCACCTGATAAGCGGAACGCTTCACAATCAATCCTGCCAACGTGCTGAGCCATGCAGTCAGCGTTTGGACCGTTTCGCGCAGTTCGACTTGCTGCCCGATGGTTTCGATCATCGCGATGAGACGCGGTTGCCCCGCGAGAGTCTGCCGCCATTCCCCGGACTCGACCCTTGCCTTGATGATTTCCGATCCCTTGGCGGCCTGAACCGTAAGCCGCTGGCCCACAAAGACCGCCGGAATGATCACCATCAGGCCAATCACGATCACTGCCACCACTGCCGCCAAGGTCGGCTTGCCCAGCCATGACTCCAGACCACGCTGCAGCGGGGCAAAGAGCACTGCCAGCGCCAGCGCCCATGCCAGTGACGGCAGGAAGGGTTCCGCCAGCCGATAGCACAAATAGAGGCCGCAGGCCGTAGACGCCATCAGCACCAGTGTATGGACGTGACTTCGGGAAGTCCAATCATCCGCGGGTCGATCCGGCTTTTCAAGTATAGGCCCCTTTAGTTTCATTGTGGGTTGGCCCAGGACTGAAAATGCCCGGCAGAATCCTTGGTCAGACATCCACTAGACGCACCTGATCCGGATTCAACATACCATGCGGCACGTAGACACTGAGCAGAACCATCCCATCATCCCTCAAGGTCCCAGCGTCAAGGGATCCCTCCCGATTCCGACCCGCCGCCGGCGGCACGGCAATTCGACGGCACAACTGTTGCGGAGCCGGACTTCACGGCGGCCGGAGGCTGGCTGGGTCGATTGGAGAACGGGTTGACAGCTGAGGGCGAGGCAGGTGGAGGGGTTCATTTGCCGATCATTATTCCGTGCTCCGGCCTGCGGCTATGAGGAGCTGCCATAGTCGCACTATTCGTAGACGCAAGCCGGCCAGGCATTTCCCTCATGCGCAATTGGCCCCCAAAAGCAGAAACAGTGTTCCTGACAAAAATCAACAGACATCCATGTCGACCCAGTCGCCGCTTGCATCCCCATTATATGTCAACCCGGACAGCCTATGCCGGATAAGGCCTGTCCTTACCCCCCCTCTGTCTCTCCGTAGACAGGATTGAATCACCAGGAACTAGCCAGCTGCCGCCACCCAAGCCAGTAATATTCACGCCCCATCACTTTTACCGCTTCTCCACAATATCATGACCCTTCAGCACCTGCTTGTTCCAGTGGATTTTTCCGAAGGTACACCCGCGACCCTGACCTTCGCATTGGAACTCGCCGGGAAATTCTCAGCCCGGCTCACGCTTTTTCATGTGGTCGAACTTGCCCTGATGCCTGCCGGCGATTTTTATCTTGCCGGTGATATGGCAGCGATGACGGGAGCTTTTACCCAAAACCTGATCGAAGCCGCCCGGCAGCAAATGAAAGCCCTGGCGGCTACAATCCCCGCCGGGGTGCCTGTTGATACCTCTATCAAGGTTGGCATACCCTGGCACTGCATCGTCCAGCAGGCCACGGATTTCCCGATCGATCTCGTGGTCATGTCCACTCATGGACGGTCGGGCCTTAAACACCTTTGGATGGGCAGCGTAGCCGAGCGGGTGGTGCAGCATGCCCCCTGTCCTGTCCTCGTGGTGCGTCCGCTCTCCGGGGTCAATCCACCCTCCACCGGGAACCAAAACCAGTCAAAAACATCCTGAGTGATATTATCCGATGGAATCCACTGCATGAGAACCCGACTTCAGCAAAAGCCTTAACCGGATGTTTCGCAGTCTCCGTCCCGGCGCTTCCGTTTGTCTGGTCAAGCCGTCGGTCCTTCGTCCTGGCTCATCGTCATCCCCCGACAGGTTCCAGCCCCCTCCCACCATCCAATCACCCTACCTGTATGATCGCCAAGTTCAGCATTGATTACATTACTTTCCCTCAACACAACAAACGGGTCGATACCCACCGCACCGATGATCCCGTGGAGGCAGGTGAATTTTTAATGAACCTGCTCGTTCTGGGAGCCCGCATTCTTGCTATCAAGCATGAAGGTGTTGAACTGGGATCCCATGCTTTCGATAAAATGATCAAACAAGCGGCGGAAAGAGTCGCCTCACGATTGATCGGCACCGCCCTGCACCTGGATTCGGTCGAGATCCATCATCGCTTTGGCTTTCCGGCTTGAACACCGCCGCAGAGTCCCTGATACTCCTTCCCAATTCTGTTGGCGCCGGATAGGGTCCAAGGAACATCCGGGCAGATCCATGGACTCCCCACTTTTTACCCGCCACTCTACCTCCCAAACATGCCGCACCTTGAAAGGGATATTCCAACCGGTCTGTTGGCATAAACAGAGTTCGGCAAAGAATTCTAAGAAACCCGCCTTTCTGGTGTCACAACCTTTGTGAAAACCCTCCTTTTTGCCGTTTTTCTTGCGATTACTTTCTCCGCATTTGCAGATATTGGCACGCCTGCAGGCACCGTAGAGGGCATTATTCGACACGCTCAAGATGGGCGCATCGTGACCGTGGATTTGGAGGCAATCGCAAAAGTTCCCAAGCACGCTCATACCAAGGCTAGCCTCCTGCATCTGTTGAAAGGCATCGATCCCGAGAAGCTGGTGTTCCAAGCGAAGGACAAGGAGAAGAATGTCTTTTGGTTCCCGGACAAGGCCAATCCGAATAAGTCTCTTGTGCGCCTTCTTGAGCCAAGAAGCCTCGATTTCGAAGTGTTGTATGTCCGGGATGAAACAATCGGCTGTAAGGGATACTATAAGGTCATCACCGTGCACCCATCATGAAGAAGCAGAACCAGACGCTCCATCCAACGGCAATAAGCGTCCTGTTTGAATTCGAGCTTCCATTTTCGGCGTGGATGAGCAAGACGTTATTAAAAAATCGATGATCGACCGCGCTGCGAGAGACCAGGTGATTTCGGCGTTCGAGGCTTACCTCGGCGACCAGATCACCGCATTCGAGTTCGATGACCGTCTTCAGGAGATCGAAAGCAGGGATCGAACCGTCAACAAAGTGATTCACGCCGTTTGGTTCCATTACGATGATTGCAAGGATCACAAGGTTCACCTCTCAAAGACGGAATGGGACTATTTTCAGCGTCTACTCCTGATTCTTGCCTCTGACGCTGAACTCTCGTCGTCACATTCGAGCCGGTGGTCATGCGATCATCTGGTTGCATGGCTGGCACTGGTCGCATTGATGGGGATCGCCTTCGTGGTTGGGTGGGGCTGGCACTTGATTTTGTGGGCGGTTCCATTCGGGATCGTTTCCATTCTGATCAGCCTTTACCGGCGTCGAAGAGAGCCAGAGTTTGAGCCCCGTGAGGTCGCTTGCACACCGTTTGAGTCGCTTTCCCAGATTCGCTGGTTGCGAAGGCAGTTTCCCGATTTTCAGAAGCGCAAGTATCGACGCGAGGTCGGAGGCCGTAAGATCCGGTCTGAAGCGGAGGAGTCCTTCAACCGGGCGCTTTCCTACTGCTGCTGGCTGGTCTTCCCGCCCCTTGTGCTTTTGTTCCAAGATGTGACCGCAAAAAGGATTTGGGG
>ENA-OBLH01000585-OBLH01000585.1-metagenomes-genome-assembly--contig:-NODE-585-length-11719-cov-3.51878_pt1 | contig 11719 bp, 15 predicted proteins | sample MGYA00153382_OBLH01 | MGnify analysis MGYA00153382 | reverse complement strand
AGCGCGCAGGCTGGCGCTCGAGCAGGCGCTCAATAGCGAGCGTTACGATGGCGTGACTGGCCTGGGGCTGATGCTGGCCGACATCGTTGCCAGAGCCCACGGTGGCGGGGTCAGTTTGCCTGAAGTTGCTTCGGGTTTTGCCGTTGAGATGCGCCTGGCCGCCACAATTGCTTTAACCACCACAAACCTGCTCGCATGATGCGCAAATCTGCTTTTGTTTTATCAGTTGCTCTGCTTGCCGGCTTGGCCCACGCTGCAGGCGAGGCCGTGGCAAAACCATCGGCCGGTCTAGAGGCCGCATTACCTTCTGCATCACCTTCCCCAGCGGCGCCCAGCTTCGTCTTGTTTACCTGCAATGCTTTTTACCTGCCCGCCCGCAGCATCTGGCAGCGAAAGGTCGCTGTTGAGCTAGATGCAGATGGTGTGCGCTCGGTTGAGATTGATGGCGTTGCGGTTTACACCTTCAACATCAACGGCACCGTGATAATGACAGCCGTTGATGGAGAGCGTATCCAGATCGATACTGAGGCGCTGACCTGGAGCAGCGACCTGCGCGGGCTGGCCAGTGGGCGCGGCGGCTGTACACGCTAAAGGTCACGGCTACCAAAATGCTACTATTTTAATAGCTGCTTGCGCCGGTATTTATTGGGCTAATAGCACTTTTTATCAATATTTTTCAAAAAATACAGCTATGCAAGCCGTCTGGATGGTTCTCTCCGCTTTTATCTTTTCCAGCATGGCAGTGTGCGTCAAATTTGCGTCCAGCCATTTCAACGCTGCCGAGCTGGTGTTTTACCGGGGGGTGATTGGCGTGGTGTTTATGGCGGTGTACGCGCACCTTCGCGGCACGTCGCTCCGCACATCGGTATTGCCCATGCACATCTGGCGCAGCGTGGTTGGCGTGGTGGCGCTGTCGGCCTGGTTTTATGCCATTGCCAACCTTCCGCTGGCCACCGCCATGACGCTGAACTACATGAGCAGCGTCTGGATTGCCGCATTCTTGGTCGGCGGCACGTTGATGTTTGCCAAAGCGGGTGAACGTGTGCGGTTTTTTGCTGGGCCGCCCCAAGAAAAACCAGCCCCCTCGGGGGGCAGCGCATCACGCGAAGCGGAAAGCGTGGGGGTAAACTTCCCTTCCCAGGGGCCGCTGGTGGCCGCCATTCTTGCGAGCTTTGCTGGTGTGGTGATGCTGCTGCGGCCAACTATTGACCAAAACCAGGCCTTCGCCGGGCTGATTGGTTTGCTGTCGGGCTTGGGTGCCGCGTTTGCCTACATGCAGGTGATGGTGCTGGCACGCATGGGCGAGCCCGAGGCCCGCACCGTGTTTTACTTTGCAGTGGGCACTGTGATTGCCGGGGCAATCGGCATGGCAGCAATCGGTATTTCCGCTTGGTCCTGGCAACACGCGTTGTGGCTGCTGCCCATTGGCCTGCTGGCCAGCCTGGGCCAGCTTTGCATGACCAAGGCCTATTCCATGTCGACCAACCACGGCGGCACGCTGATGGTGGCAAACTTGCAGTATTCGGGAATTATTTTTTCCGCGCTCTACGGTCTGGCGTTGTTTGGCGACCAGATACCGCTCTTGGGCTGGGCTGGTATGGGACTGATTATGCTGAGTGCCATCGCCGCTACTGTTCTGCGCGCGCGCGCCGCGCCCAACGCGCCGGCTGAAGAGCACTGATTTTTAAGGAATTTGACATGCATTACGACCTGCAATACGACCTGCTGATTTCTGCCGGGCAACTGCAAACACTGCTGGAGGCCAAAACCCCGGCGCGCATATTTGATTGCACTTTTGAGCTGAGCGACCCACATGCGGGGTATCAGCAATTTTCCGAGTCACACATTGCGGGTGCGGTGTACGCTGATCTTGACAAAGCGTTGAGCGACAAACACGGCACGGGCGCCTCGGGTGGACGGCACCCGTTGCCGCAGCGTGAAGCGTTTGCCGCGTGGCTGTCCAGCGTTGGCCTGGCCAACGACATGCAAGCGGTGGTGTATGACCGCAATGGCGCAAATTACAGCGGCCGACTTTGGTGGATGCTCAAGTGGGCGGGCCACGCCAGTGTTGCGGTGCTGGATGGTGGTTTGCAAGCATGGACGGCATCGGGCGGAGCGGTCAGCAGTGGCACCGAGCCTGCGCATTTTCAAACCAACTTTGCATTGGCTCCCGAACTGGTTGAGTTGGTTGGCGCTGAAAAAATTGCCGCCAATTTAGGTCGCCCTGCGCAAACCTTGGTTGACGCGCGAGGCGGGCCGCGCTTTCGGGGTGAGGTCGAACCGCTTGACCCGGTTGCAGGACATATTCCGGGTGCGCTGAACCGACCATTCACCGAAAACATTGGCGCTGACGGCAAATTCAAATCCGCTCAGGTATTGAGGGCGGAATTTGAAGCGCTGCTGGCTGGGCGTGACCCGGCAAGCGTGGTGCATCAATGCGGGAGCGGCGTGAGCGCCCTGCCGAATATGCTAGCCATGCAAATCGCCGGTTTGGGTGCCTCCGGCTTGTATGCAGGAAGCTGGAGCGACTGGTGCAGCGATTTAACCCGGCCGATGGCGCAGGGTTGAGCCGCCAACCAACCCGGGGCTGAACTTATCGGTTGCCGGTGCCGCTGGCCGCTGGCATAGGCGCTGGCATGGTCGGCGACACGCCTGAGCTGCTTGAATCCGTTGAGCCCATGGGCGCGCTGCTGCCCATTGAGGGAGCGGGTGTGCCCATGCCACTGCTTGGGGCTGGCGTGTCGGTTGAAGGGGTGGTCAGGGGTGCAGGCGCTGGCTCGACGTTCGTGTCTTTCACTTTCTGTTTCAAGCTCCAAGGGCCAGCAATGCGGTCAATGCAACAGCGGTTGCGGCCAGGGTCTCGAATTTTGACGTGAACATGCGGATTTCCTTTTTAAAAATGAACATGCCGCAATGGCGATGCCGATTAGCCAGCCGTAAATTTATCCAACACCCACGTATGCCCCAAGGGACGCGACGTTACCCGCTTGTGGGGAAGCGACTTGTACCCCCGTTTCGTTGCAATTTGTAACGCCTGTCACCACTTAATGCGCCAACCGGCTGATGATGGTGACCAAACCAATGCCTGCCAGCAGCCATGCAACCTGCGCGGCAGTCTCGGCCAGCGCGGCACGCTTTTGCAATTGCGGAATCAAATCGGCCAGCGCGACATAGACAAAGCTGCTGGACGCAAGGATTAAAAAGAACGGCAGGAAGTCGTAGAGCTGCTCTACCAGTAAATAGCCAAGCAGCCCGCCGAGCGCCGTGACTGCGCCTGCCATTGACACTTTGACGACTGCTACGCGCTGGTTGTTGTTCGACGATTGGCGCAGCACCGCCAGGTCACCCATGTGGTGCGGCACTTCATGCGCCAGTACCGCCAGCGATGCAACGATGCCCAGCTTGAGATCGGCCATGAACGCCGACGCAATCAAAATACCGTCACCAAAGCAATGCACGCTGTCCCCGGCAAGCACCGCCCAGCCGCCCGAAGGACTGTGAGCCCCCACGATTGCCGCTTTGTGTTCCTGCGGCCGCACGCTGCTGCTGCCGTAGGCGGCTGGGGCTGAACTTGCCAGGGCAGAGGGCCCTGCGCTGCGTTCGCTGTCAAGAATATGGTCATGGCCATGCACATGATCGTGCGAATGCGCAGAGCCATGCCCACCGCCATGCTCGTGTCCGTGGTGCCACAGTTCAGCCTTGTCAAGCAAAAAGAAAAACACCAACCCGGCCAACAGGGCAGCAAACAAATCGTGCGCGCTCGCCTGGCTTTCAAATGCCTCGGGTAGCAGGTGCATGAAAGCGGTGGCAAGCAATGCGCCCGCTGCCAGGCTCAGCATGTGCTGCGTGTATTTGGCCAGCAAGCCAAAGCTGAGCGCCGCCGCCAGCCACACGCTGCCGATGCCCGCAACCAGCGTACCGATAAGAATTGCTACTAAAATCATAGCTGCTTGCGCCCATATTTATTGGGCTGTGTTAACCTTTGACTAAAAACGATGCACCTGTCGCAACGTTTCGCCAAAGTTTTGTATGGACCTCGCAGTTTATCAAGCGCGGCAATGGCAGCAGGTAGGAGCCTGGGCGGCAGAAGGCGCCCTGGTGAAAATTGGCCCCAGCGATGGCCAAGTTTTTGACGATTTCGCTGATGAATATCTGGATATTTGGCAAGAAATCGGCGAAAAATTGACCGTTGTGGCCAATTTGCAGCCGACGTCCCCTCTGCCGCCCAGGCTCCTGTGGGCTGTCCGGCAGCATTCTCGGCACTGCCACCCGCCATAATAAGCACGCTGTTCTGTCTTGACTGCGGAGCGGTATCTTTCAGCTTAATTTTTGCTTGCGCCAACGTGAAAACCCCGCCCGCCAACTCCCCGCCAACCGCCTTCCGATGCGCCTGATCTCGCCAAGACCTGCTGCCGCGCTGCAGCTTGAAGCAATCAGTTGCGCGCGAGGTGGGCGCACACTGTTTACGGGTTTGAGCCAGAGTCTTGCCCCTGGTGAGCTGCTGCGTGTGCACGGCGCCAACGGCGCCGGCAAAACCAGCCTGCTCCGCATGGTGTGCGGGCTGCTGGATCCTTCGGATGGGCAAGTGCTGTGGCGTGGCCAAAAGCTGGCTTCGCAGCGCGCCCTGTTTGGCACTGAACTGGTCTACATTGGTCACGGTGCAGCCCTCAAAGACGAGCTTTCGCCACTTGAAAACCTGATGGATGCCTGCGCGTTGGGCGGCGTTGCTGCCAGCATCCCACAAGCGCTGACGGCACTGCGGGGTGCGGGCCTGCGTGGCCACGAACGCACACCGGCGCGCCGCCTGTCGCAAGGCCAGCGCCGCCGCTCCTCTCTGGCGCGACTGGCGCTTAGCCAAGACGCGCCGCTGTGGGTACTCGACGAGCCTTTCAATGCGCTCGACATTTCTGCGACTGCGTGGCTCACGGCTTTGATTGAAGCGCACCTGCTGCATGCAGGCATGGTGCTGCTGACCAGCCATCAGGACGTATCCATCAACGCTACAGCCAAGGTATTGACGCTGTGACGCAGATTGCCAGGACGCCTACGCTGCTGGGCGGCTTTTTTTTGGTGCTGCGGCGCGATTTGCGCGTGGCGCTGCGGCGACGTTCCGACACTTTTGCAGCGCTGATTTTTTTCGTGATGGTGGTCAGCCTGTTTCCTCTCGGCGTCGGGCCAGAGGCGCAATTGCTCCGAACCATGGCACCCGGCGTTTTGTGGGTAGCGGCCATGCTGGCCAGCATGCTTTCACTTGCGCGCCTGTTTGCCGACGACTACACCGACGGAACTTTAGAGCAAATGTTGCTGTCTACCCACCCGCTTGGCATGCTGGTTCTGGGAAAAACGCTGGCGCATTGGGTCGGATCTGGCTTGCCGCTGGTGCTGCTGTCGCCCCTGCTGGCGCTGCAGTTCGACCTGGCCGCATCCAGCATCGGTGTGCTGGTGGCGTCCTTGCTGCTGGGCACGCCGGTACTGAGTCTGGTTGGCTCGATTGGCGCGGCGCTGACGGTTGGGTTGCGCGGCTCCAGTGTGCTGCTGTCGCTGCTGGTGCTGCCGTTGGCGATTCCGGTGCTGATTTTTGGCGCTGGCGCAGTTGAGGCGCACGTTGCGGGCCTGGGCGTATCGGGGCATTTTTCATTGCTCGGCGCACTGCTTTTGATGTCGCTGGTTGCCGCCCCTTGGGTTGCTGCTGCGGCGCTTCGGATTTCAATGGAATGACCACTGACACGGGCAAGCAATGCCGAATAAAATGATAGAAGATCGACTGAAAAAAATTCCGTGACCACTTCTCGAATCAACTGGTTCCACTTTGCCGCTCCGCAGCGTTTTTATCCGCTGGCGGGCAGGTTGATTCCGTGGTTTGCCGCCATCGGTGCGGTGCTGGCGGCTTATGGGCTGTACCTCGGTATGTGGGTCGCACCAACCGATGCCACCCAAGGCGAAGCCTACAGAATTATCTTTGTACACGTACCTACCGCCTGGATGTCGATGGTGATTTACGTCGCCATGGCAGGCTGGGCAGGCGCTGGACTGGTGTTTAACTCACGCCTGTCGTCCATGATGGCCTGCGCGTTGGCCCCAACCGGCGCGCTGATGACCGTGCTGGCGCTGTGGACGGGCGCGCTGTGGGGCAAGCCCACATGGGGCGCCTGGTGGGTGTGGGACGCGCGCCTCACGTCTGAGCTGGTGCTGCTGTTTTTGTACATCGGGTTCATGTCGCTGCACGCCTCCATTGATGACCCCCGCCGCGCCGACCGCGCCGCCGGCTTGTTGGCACTGGTTGGCGTGGTCAATGTGCCGATCATTTACTTTTCAGTCAAATGGTGGAACACGCTGCACCAGGGCGCATCGGTGAGTTTTAAAGGCACCAGCATGGCCACCCCGATGCTGGTCGCCATGCTGGTCATGGCGCTGGCCTTTTGGGCGTATTGCATTGCGCTGGCGCTGATGCGGGTGCGCGTGATTATTTTGGAGCGTGAACGCCATACCGCCTGGGTGCGCGCTGAACTGGGAGCAAATTGATGTGGAATAGCTTCAGCGAGTTTTTGGCGATGGGCGGCTACGGCCTGTTCGTGTGGGGCTCACTGGGCGCGTGCGCTGTAGTGTGCATTGCCGAGCCGTTGCTGCTTAACCTCAAGCGCCGTGCGCTTTTGCGCGAAGCGAACGAGCAAGGGCGCGCCGATGCAGGACAATTCACAGCATGACTCCAAGACGTAAACGGGCGCTAGCAATCGTATGTGGGCTTACAGCGCTGGGCGTTGCAACTGCGCTCGTGCTCAATGCGTTCAACAGCAATTTGGTGTTCTTTTTTAGCCCCACGCAGGTTGCAGCCAACGAAGCTCCGCAGGGCCGCAGCTTTCGCATTGGCGGTTTGGTTGAAAAGAACAGCATTCAGCGGGAAACCAAAGGGTTGACCACCCGCTTTGTAGTGACCGATCTGGCCAAAACCATTCCTGTGACGTACACCGGCTTGTTGCCAGATTTATTTAAAGAAGGCAAAGGCGTGGTGGCGCAAGGCAAGCTGGGTGCTGACGGTATTTTCAGGGCCGACCAGGTGCTGGCCAAGCACGACGAAAACTACATGCCGCCCGAGGCTGCTGACGCATTGAAAAAAGCCGCAGCCGGTGCGGCCAAGCAATCCAGCGCTACGCTGCAGCCGGCGGCTTACGGCAAGTAAATGGCTTTTACACGAGCACCCTAGAGCAATACAGACATGATCAATGAACTCGGACATTTCGCACTGATTCTGGCGCTGACCATGGCGCTCGCGCAAAGTGTGCTGCCACTGATCGGTGCGCACAAAGGCAACGCCGCCTGGATGGCGCTGGCCCGGCCCTCTGCGCGCGGCCAATTTGCGTTCACGGCGCTGGCCTACGGATGCCTCACCTATGCTTTTGTCACCAACGATTTTTCGCTGCTGCTGGCCGCCCAGCATTCGAACTCCATGTTGCCGCTGGTTTATAAATTCACAGCAGTCTGGGGCAACCACGAAGGCTCCATCTTGTTGTGGTCGCTGATTTTGTCGGGCTGGACTTTGGCCGTGTCAATATTTTCAAAGCAGCTTGACGACCGCATGGTGGCCAGGGTGTTGGGGGTGATGGGGCTGGTCAGTGTGGGGTTTTTGCTGTTTACGCTACTCACGTCCAACCCGTTTGCGCGGCTGTTGCCCGCAGCACCTGACGGCCAGGATTTGAACCCGCTGCTGCAAGACCCCGGCATGATCATTCACCCGCCCATGCTTTATATGGGCTACGTCGGCTTCGTGGTGGCATTTGCGTTTGCGATTGCTGCTTTGCTCTCTGGCCGGCTGGACGCGGCCTGGGCGCGCTGGTCACGCCCGTGGACCACAGTGGCGTGGTGCTTTTTAACGGTCGGTATTGCGCTAGGCAGCTTTTGGGCTTATTACGAGCTGGGCTGGGGCGGCTGGTGGTTTTGGGACCCGGTCGAAAATGCTTCGTTCATGCCGTGGCTGGTGGGCACTGCGCTCATCCATTCATTGGCCGTCACTGAAAAGCGTGGCGGCTTCAAAATGTGGACAGCGTTGCTGGCCATCATTACTTTTTCACTCTCGTTGCTCGGCACCTTTATTGTGCGGTCGGGCGTGCTGAGCTCGGTACACGCGTTTGCAACCGACCCGGCGCGCGGCGTGTTCATCCTGGGTTTTTTGGTGCTGGTGGTGGGCGGCTCGCTCGCGGTGTTTGCCTGGCGCGCGCCGCGCGTGGGCTTGGGCGGCAGTTTTGAGCCGGTCTCGCGCGAGTCGATGCTGTTGGCCAACAACGTGCTGCTGGTAGTTGCAGCGGCTGCAGTGCTGCTCGGAACCATCTACCCGCTGGTCATTGATGCGCTTGGAATGGGAAAACTGTCGGTCGGGCCACCGTATTTTGTCGCGGTGTTTGTGCCGCTGATCGCGCCAGCGCTGTTTTTGATGGGCGTTGGCCCCATGACACGTTGGCGACAGGCCGAGGTCATGGATTTGGCCAAGCGCCTGCGCTGGGCGATTGGCGTCAGTGTTTTAAGTGCTGTGATTGCGCCCATGCTTTTGGGCAGTTGGTCGCCCATGACCGGCTTGGGGTTACTCCTTGCCGCCTGGGTGGCCAGCACAGCGGTGCTCAATTTGATCACCAGGGTTCGTGAACACCGCGCGCCTAGTTGGGCGGCGCGATTCGCAGCGCAGCCGGGCAGCTACTACGGCATGCTGCTGGCGCACTTCGGCATAGCAGTTTTTATTGTCGGCGTGACGGTGGTGAGCAGCTACCAAAGTGAAAACGATGTGCGCATGGAGCCGGGCGACACCGCAACAGTCGGCGGTTACGGCTTCAAGCTCGACTCAGTGGCGCAGATTCAAGGCGCAAACTACACCGCGTCCCGCGCGACCCTCACCGTGACCGATGGCGACAAAGTCATCGCCACGCTCAAGCCAGAGCGGCGCATGTACACCGTACGCAGCATGCCCATGACCGAAGTTGCGATCGACCGCGGCATCACCCGTGATTTGTATGTGGCGCTCGGCGAGCCGGTCAGCGGGACCGCCTGGAGTGTGCGCCTGCACCACAAACCGTTTGTCAACTGGATCTGGTTTGGCTGCGTGTTGATGGCCCTTGGCGGTTTGCTGGCGGTGCTTGACCGGCGCTACCGAGCAGTACGTGTTGCTGCCAAAAAGGCCAGCCCGGTAGTTGAGCCCTTGCAGCCGCCCTTGCAGCCGCAATTGCCAACGCCCGCTACCGCAAAGGTCACTGCGTGATGGCAGACTCGGCAGTCAGCGGCCCGCCCAGCGGCAACGTCAAGCGGTTTTTGCCACTGATTATTTTTTTGGTGCTGGTCGGGTTTTTGGCCATCGGGTTGACGCTCAATCCAAAAGAAGTGCCGTCGCCGCTGATCAATAAACCGCTGCCGCAATTCACGTTGCCGGTTCTGGGTGCGCCTGAAAAATCCATCGGCACACAAGACCTGCTGGGCAAGGTGTGGCTGCTCAATGTGTGGGCATCGTGGTGCGTTGCTTGCCGGATTGAACACCCGCTGCTGGTGGAATTGGCCAAAACCAATCAGGTGCCGATTTACGGGCTGAACTACAAAGACAAATCACCCGCAGCGATTGCCTGGCTGGGTAATTTTGGTAACCCATACACGACGTCGCTGGTGGATAGCGCGGGGCTGGTTGGCATTGATTTGGGTGTTTACGGCGTGCCAGAAACATTTTTGATCGACAAGCAAGGCGTCATTCGGCTCAAGCACATTGGCCCGGTCACGCCTGAAGCGCTGCGGGACACCATCTTGCCCATGGTGAAAAAACTTGGTGGTTGAAAAATTCTTGTCGGGTCTGGTCCTGGCGCTAGCGGTGTGCGTGGGCGTACACGCCAAAGAAGCGCCCAACACGTCGGCCGACCCCGCGCTTGAGGCGCGCGTGATGGTGATTGCCGAAGAGCTGCGCTGCCTGGTGTGCCAAAACGAAACCATTGCCGCGTCGCATGCTGACCTCGCAGTTGACTTGAAAAATCAGATCCGCACCAAGCTCACGCAGGGGCAGTCGCAAAAGCAAATACTGGACTTCATGGTTGAGCGTTACGGCGACTTCGTGCTGTACCGTCCGCCGCTGAAAACAACCACAGTGTTGCTGTGGCTGGGCCCCTTTGCGCTGCTGGCTTTGGCGGTACTTACGATGGTGCTCAACGTCAGGCGCAGACGGCGAAGTGCAGTCAATGCTGCGCAAGGCACGATGAGCAGCGCAGACATTCAGCGCGCCAGGCAGTTGCTTGCCGACGGACCTGAATCCAATAAATAACCATCAGAAAACCCGATAGTTTGCCAATGATGATGTTCTGGATTCTCGCTGCGCTGCTCACATTGTTGGCGCTGGCTTTCGTGTTACCCGCGCTGCTTGCCTCAAAAAATGCCAGCACCTTGCCAGAAAGCGGCGCTGCCAGGCAAGCAAACCTGTCGGTGCTGCGCGACCAGCTTGCGCTGCTCGATAAAGAGTTTGCTGCGGGCAGCATCAATGCTGAGCAACTGGCGCTCGCCCGAGGCGACATCGAGCGCCGCGCACTTGAAGAAGAAAGCGCTCCTGAGCCGCGCATTGCCAGGTCGACATCCAAGGCCACCGCCGTCACGGTGGGGCTGGCGGTGCCGCTGCTGGCGATTGGTATTTATGGTTTTCTGGGCAGTCCGTTTGCCCTCGACCCGGTAAACACATCTGACAGCAGTACAGCCGATGTTTCGCCCGCGCAAGTTGAAGAGATGGTCAAGCAGTTTGCCGCAAGGCTTGAAAACATTCCGCCTGACCAGGCGGTTGACCCAAAAGCGTGGGAAATGCTGGCCCGTTCGTACGCGGCGATGCAGAAGTTTCCCGAAGCCAACAAGGCCTTCAAACGTGCGGTGGAACTCGCCCCTGGCAATGCGCAGTTGCTGGCCGACCACGCCGACGTGATGGCCATGATGCAGGGCCAAAGCACACTGGGCGAGCCCGCCAAAATGATTGCGCGTGCGCTGGTACTCGACCCCAACAATCTGAAGGTGCTGGCACTCGCTGGCAGCGCCGCCTTTGAGCGCAAAGACTTCGCCGCCGCTGTCACCCACTGGACCAAAGCACGCCAGTTGGCACCAGCAGGCAGCGAATTCGCGGCTGGCCTGGACCGCAGTCTGGGCGAGGCCAGCGCTGCTGCTGGCGCACCGACGGCCACTGCGCAAGCCGCTGCCAACCCCACCCCCAGCCAAGCCCTCCCCGCACCATCAACCGCACCATCAGCAGCGGCATCGCCGGGGATAGTGGGCACGGTCAGTTTGTCGCCCGCCCTGGCTGGCAAGCTGGCTCCAGACGACACGGTGTTCATTTTCGCGCGCGCATCCAGTGGCCCGCGCATGCCGCTGGCGATTTTGAAGCGCAAGGCCAGCGAACTGCCAATTACTTTCAAACTTGACGACACCACCGCCATGTCAGATGAAATGAAGCTGTCAAAGTTTGACCAGGTGGTGGTCGGTGCGCGGGTGTCACGAACCGGCAACGCCATGCCGCAAAGCGGTGACCTGGTGGGGCAAAGCGGTGCCGTGAAAGCGGGCGGCGGCAAGCTCAGTCTGGTGATTGACACTGTGCAGCCTTGAACCAGGCAAATAGCAATCGATGGCAGATTGCTATAATATTAATAGCTGTTTGCGCCCGTATTTATTACGCTAGGCGCCTAAAATAGCAATAATTCGGCAACTAAACAGCTGCAAACCGCCCACGCAA
>ENA-OBLH01000584-OBLH01000584.1-metagenomes-genome-assembly--contig:-NODE-584-length-11728-cov-3.25837_pt1 | contig 11728 bp, 8 predicted proteins | sample MGYA00153382_OBLH01 | MGnify analysis MGYA00153382 | reverse complement strand
GATGATGACGTAGCAAGAGTGTTTCCATTACTATCAACTACCCTAATAGACCCATTATTAGTAGTAAATTGGAAGAAAATACTTCGATTTAGGGTGAAAGTTATTTCATCAGTAGAGTTAGAACTACCAAAGTATTGATGTCTTCCCGAAGTCGAGATGCCATCTAGCCTACCAACAGCCCTCTCCATCGGAATCGCTATTCCTGCACCACTCCAAGTATCTGGAGCAAACCAAGGAATAGGATTATATATTTCAGCTACAGTAGTTTTCGCTAAACCTACCGCCGCAGCAATATTTACCAAACCAAAACCAGTTTCTGTATCCCAACCAGTTGCGCCTAAATCAGTTGCAGATTGCTTAAGAATACTGATCACTTGTCGATAGCTCAACTCAGGATTTGCTGCCCACACTTGAGAAGTAATCCCCGTTACTTTCGCTCCTGCCACAGAACTTCCTGCCATCACTCCTAAACCATCTCCAGAATTAGAAATAATAGGATTATCAATAGTTCCGCCTTCTGCCATCACATCCAATCCATCACCAAAGCTAGAATATTCAGCTCTAGTAAATTCAGGAACTCCCCCCGGAATTACCGTAGATTTAGCTGCCCCGACCGTGATGATATTGTCAAACTCTTGGGATGCTTGCCCCAACACCGACATTACCCCGCCATCATTTCCCGCAGCAGCTACGATTAGCACACCATTCTGCCGAGCATACTCGATCGCCCCTCTTTCTTGAGGCGTAAATTCATAGCGAGTAGTCACATTGCCATCGGGGTTAACTTGGGTCAGGTCAATACTCAGATTGATAATCGCATTGGGTTGATTAGAAGCGATCGCCGCATCCACAAATTCCACCAGTGCATCAGCCCATTTCCCAGACTCCACCGCACTGCTCACCCACAAAGGTGCATCATCGTTAATTCCCTCAATCCCCACCCCATTATCTTGAGTTGCCCCCACAATCCCCAAGATATGATCACCATGAGTTCCTTCCCCAGCTACAGCAACAACTGTCGGATCACTATCATTTTGAATGTAATCCTTCCCAAGGATAATTCTGCTGTAGTCTATGTCTGGGTTGCCTTGGGTGAAATGAGTATCAATAAACCCAATCAGGGGCTGGTCTTCCTTGGGAAACTCGTACTTCTCCACGGGGTTCGGCTCTGGCGCTAGAACTACCTGAGATGCTGCATAATCAACAATCTGCTGACCAATTTCTGTGTTCCGCCAATCCGCATCTGGAGACATTTCCCCCTCTAGGATTAACTCATCTAGGGTGACAGTTTTGATAGTTGCTCCCTTAACTTGGAAAATAAGGTCATTAAAATCTTTGTCGCTGGCTCCATCTTCACGGATATCTTCAAAAACATAGGTATTGCCATCCCCAGTCACATCAATGATTTGCCCCATTTGGATCGCCTTGGTGGGGTTAGCCGCAACTAGAGAAAATAGAGGACGCACATCTTTGGCAGTGCCTGCCTCTAGAGCCTCTTCAACTTCCGCTACCGAACCATTAGGAATCAGCATCAAAAAGAACTTATCCCCAGCCCGAAATTCTACGATCGTGGTTCCAGCAAATTCCCCATGATTGTAATCAAAGCCTGTTTCCAGTTCACCGTCAAACATCGCCCCAGCACTAATATCATCGATGACAATGTAGCCTAGTTTTGCTTCACTGCCATAGAGCGCCCGTTGGAGTGCTTCTCGGAAAAATTCCTGAGAATTAAGATCAAGATTTTCCATCCCCGTCATGGAAATTGCTGCTAGTTGACCTTGATAAGCTCCGCTATCAAAGATAAAGGTAAATTCTACTTTGCCAGTGGCATCCACAGTGTAGAAGCCAGATTCCACTTGAGATAATAGATTGGGTTCTGTATCTAAAGTATCTCCGAGGATTTCTAGTTCTTCCTGCTCAGCTTCTTCGCTTTCTGTATCAGCAACTTCCTCAATATCATTAACATCATCAGCAACATTGGCAACAGGGTCAGATTCATCCTTAGTTTCCACAACATCTTGATCTTCTAAGGAATCTAGGGTTTCATCGGCAAGATCAGTAGGAGCTTGATTGTCAGCGATCGCCTCCCCAGTGCTATCATCAACGCCGGAATCACTAATCTCTTCAGCCTCATCAACTAATACCACCTCAGGAGCATCTTCCACTGCCAATACTGGATTGCTTGGAACGGGATCACTGGTAACAGCATCTGCCCCATTTTCCCCATTTTCCCCATCTGCACCATCTGCCCTATTGACTACCACATCAGTAGCTTCTTCCTTCTCACCAGTCAAGGTTTTTTGGACAGCAGCAACACTCGACTTATCTGTACTCAAACCATCAGGGACATCCTGATCCAAGGTTTCATCTAGAGTTTTATTTAAGGCTTGTTCTTGAGCGATCGGATCCCAATCCAACTCAATCACATCGCCCCCAGTCTCAGTCATATCAACCCCATCTACCAACTCTCCCAGTTCTTGGTGAGATTTAATCGGATCATCCATTAGGTCATCAGCACCATGATCAGCGATCGTCTCACTCTCTACCGGGCTTTCTATAGTTTCCGTATCTGCAAAATCTGCAAAATCCACAGGGAGTACACTAGGGGATTTTTGATGCTTACCAAGACGGAAAAATAGCCTAGCCTGAGTGCTAACCGTACTACTTTCTTTAGCTTTAGGAATACTTAGAGAAAGTAGAAGGCGGGAGATAAATAGACTGACTTGACAGATCATAGTGACACCTTGATTATGAATAGAGTTGAGTATGACTAGAGTTGAGCAACAGCCCATAAGGCATAGCTCAAAAATCATCTTAGAAGTTATATCCGGCGATCTTACTAGATAATTTATCAGAGATTTATGTGATAGTCAAGCCAAAATCAAGTAAATTTTCGTAAATTTCTACATTCACTTGTAGATTTACAGCAACCACCAAGGGAGCTAGGGTATAAAGTAGAGTAAATTGATTGCAAACAGTAACATCAACGATGCTCAAACCCTACAGCTAGGATAGGCATCAGAAAGTAAGCCAATCAATCACCCTTGATGGCTTCAAAAATATATCTGATTCCAGTTGAACCAAATCTGCTGTAATTTGCCTAAATTTAAGAATATAAAAACTCTGAGGCGACGATCATCGAGCCAATTCCCTCATCGGTAAAGGTTTCTAAAAGTAAGGCGTGGGGAATCCTGCCATCGATAATGTGGGCGGCTCGTACTCCTTGGGCCAGCGATCGCACACAACAGTTAACCTTAGGAATCATCCCGCCAGCAACCACACCAGTAGTAATCAACTCCCGCGCCTCTTGAATATCAAGTTTAGGAATCAGGGTCGAGGTATCTTTATAATCCCGTAAAATTCCCGCCGTATCCGTCAGCAGCATTAATTTCTCTGCCCCCAAAGCTGCGGCAATTTCCCCCGCCACTGTATCTGCATTAATATTATAAGCCTGCCCCATTTCATCCGCTGCCACACTCGAAACCACCGGAATATAGCCACTACCCATCAAGGAATCTAAGAGCTTAATATTGACACTACTCACTTCCCCCACAAAACCCACATCACCCTGGCCTGATTGGGGACGCGCCCGGATTAAGTTCCCATCTGTGCCACACAGACCCACGGCTAATCCCCCCGCTTGGTTAATCAGGGCCACGATTTCTTTATTTACCCTGCCGACTAGTACCATCTCCACCACATCCATCGTGGCAGCATCCGTTACCCGTAATCCATTCTTAAACTGGGGTTCGATCCCTAGCTTGCCTAGCCAACTATTAATTTCTGGGCCGCCTCCATGAACAACTACCGGGCGGAGACCAACACAAGCAAGAAATACTACATCCCGAATTACCTTGTCCTTAAGATTAGAATCCTTCATGGCTGCACCGCCATATTTGATTACAATACTGCGCCCGGCAAACTGCTGGATATAAGGTAGAGCTTCACTGAGTACCCGCACCCGGGTAGCTTCTTCACGGCGATAAAATTCACTCTCATTATTCATAGGACTAGGAAAATAGATTAGGTTTTGGGAATTTTACCAGATATAGCTGGTTTCTGCCCATTTAGTTCTGCCTTAACCATGCCTGCTTATTGCCGTGAGGCGTTAAAAATAGCTTCCTTAACTTCCCCCGGATTTCCTAGAGGTTTAGGAGGCTCTCGATTGACAGAAACTGACACAGCCCCAGCATTTCCTGCACTGATACTTAGCTTTTCTTTGGCCACAAATTTTCTTTCGGTTCCTTTACCTAAAGTTCCTTCAAATTCAACTTTACCGTCTATGGATATCTGGAGCCAAGAATCTGCTGAGAGATTAATAGTAGCTTCTACGCCAGAATTGGGATCGATCGAGGCAACTGGTGAGGGAGAGGGCTGGGTCACGATCGCTGGAAGAGTAGGAGGGGTAGAATTATTTTTGGTATTGGCAGAAGAATTAGCAGAATTATTCGGTCGGAGTTTAGCGATCGCCTCCATCAGGGGTTGGCGGAGAAAAACCACCGTAGTCAGCCCCACAACTGCTCCTCCCCATAAAAGAATTTTTCTGAAGTGGGGCTTCAAGCTAAGAGTAAGATCAGCGAGATGATCCGCTACAGAAGGTTCTGGTAGGGGGCTAATAACTTCTGAAACTACAGGAGTAAATTCTAAGGGAAAAGTATCGGCCAGGGTATCTCCATCAACTTGCAAGATATTACCATAGCGGAGGATCATTCCTTTGATATAGATAGGTTCTGGCAAAAGGGAAATATTTCCATCTTCTATGGCTCGGAGAAGAGTAGCCCGAATCCGAGTTTTTACTGCTACCTCCTCTAAACCTACGCCCAATTCCAGCCTCCTTTCTTGGAGAAAAGAGCCAATAGAGTGTAGTTGAGCAGCTTGATCTGAATTTAGTTGATTCACTAATTTTCCCAATATAGTTTGACTACAGTTGTATTTTGCCACAGAATTTAGACTTAGATATTGTTCAAAAAAATAGGAATAGTAAAATGAAAACTACTGCCCTGATCTTTGCCAGCAGAATCTGCCCAAATTTCTCCTCCCCAACCTGTAACGATCTGGCGACAAATAGCTAACCCTAAGCCTGTACCGCCAGTGGTGCGCCGTAAGGCTCCTTCTTCTTGGTAGAAGCGATCAAACACTTTTTCTAGACGATTAGGCTCAATACCCCGACCCGTATCTGTCACCGTTACTTCTAGCATCGCTTTTCCCTTGGCTTCACTCTGCACACTGATTGATCCTTGGGGAGAGGTAAACTTACAAGCATTATCTAATAGTTTTGTTAAAACCTCCACTAACCATTCGCCATCGGCTTGGACTGGGGGCAGGTCTTGGGGCAGACGGGTAATAATTTGGGGATGTTCCTGTTTTTCCCGGTGGGAACGAATACTACTAAGTGCCAAGTCTACACATTCTTGGATTGATAGGGGTTCAGGATGCCATTGCACTCGCCCGCTTTCTAGACGGGAAAGAGTGAGGAAGTCCTGGACTAATTTCCGCATCCGCTCCGCATCCGTCAGGGCAGTTTTCAGCATAATCTGCCTGATTTCCAAGGGCATATCTGGTTCGGCAGCAAGGCTTTCTAGGCAGACTTGAATGGTAGAGAGGGGGGTACGGAGTTCGTGACCAGTGATAGCCACTAGATTGCTGCGGGTTCGATCGAGTGCCGCTAGTTGCTGGTTGAGGTCTTCTAAGTTGCTGTAGGCATCTGCTTGAATTAAACCAATCCCAATTTGGGCGGCGATCGCTTGGACAAGACTAATTTCTGCCTCTGCCCATTGGTAAGAATGCGTACCATAATGATGTAGTTCAATCATACCTAGTAATTGATTTTGGTAGATCACAGGAACTAAAAGACAGGAGCGGGGGGTTGGCAGCAAGGGAAACCAGCCCGGAATCTCTCCCCCGGTTTCGCTGACTACACAAGGCTCGAACCCCGCTCTTTGCCAATATAAATAATCTGGAAGTTTGAGGCTCTGGCCTCGGAGGGAAATAGTCTCGCCTTGCAGAAACTCATGGCGGAACATGACACTGCGATCGCTGGCCTTGCATTGATAGATCAAACAACGGCAGCAATCCATGACCTGTCCTAGTTCTTGCACTGCTACTTCTAAAATCTCCTCTGGATTCAAACTACGCCGAATAGCATTAGTAATAGAGTTTACCAAGCGTTCTTTTTGCTCCTGAGCAGCAATAGAGCGATAGGTTTTGGTTAATTTACCTTGCCCTTCTTGGAGATAGGCAACCAACCTCTGGACAAAGGGGTCGGGGTTAAGGCCGGGAGTAGGGATATTTAAGGGAGGAGTATTTAAGTAGTTTGCTTTGGCGGATTGAATTTTTTCTGCTAACTCTGGACGGTAGGCTAAAATTCGGTCTAGGAGAAGAGAAGCAGCTTGGCAGCTAATAGTGCGATCGAACGTCCAAATTCCCTCAAAACTTCTAGTAGCATCTAGGTTTTCTGTTAAAGATATTTCAACTTCCTGTTCTTGGCAAAGTAAGCAATAGGAATAACTTTGACCAATTACTACCAAGTGCCATTCTGAGCTTAGGGAATCCTTGGGGTCAAAAGATATGTTTTCATGATAATCCGAAGAATTACGAAACTCGGTTTCTGGAGCCGACAGGACATAAACCTGATCGTTCTGCTGGGCAATTAGGCGGTAGCGGTGTGCCTCTTGGCGATAAAAACGAGCTTGTTGGAAACTGGCAATTACTAGAGATTTAGTATTCGAGTCAGCCAAAACTTGATCTTCCATCGCATGGGAAAGCGCCGTCAGGGAAGACTTGAAATAGACCTGAGTTTTGAGATCAGGAAAACTTATGGATAAATCTTCTAGTAGAGAATTTTGAGTCATTATCAATAACTAGCCATCAACCTATGCTACTAAAAACCAGCATACAATAATCTGCTCATGGTTCGTTGATTAATCTATTAGACCTCTAAATTAGTATTTTGCTTGATATCAGGCATCTAGATCCTGAACCTCCGCCTCATCCTCTTCTAGAATGGCAAACCTCCTTTGGGCTTGCACTGCCCGTTCTTCCATCACCTTCACAGCAATCCGTGTCTCTCTAATTAATAGTAAAGAACCTTTCATCAATGCCCCCACAGCGATCGTCCCAATCCCTACGGCCCCAATTTCTATGATCATAGCTACCCAATCATTAACCAGGGGCGTAAATACTGCCCCTAAAAGCGAGACTAGTACCGCTGCTGCAAATCCACCGACAGCAGTATAGAAATCTCTCATGGCTTTAATTAGCATTAACATTCGTCGCTGGGTTGCTGCCAATTCCCTTGAGGTCGCCCTTGCGGAAAGTGAACGTGGCTCTGTTTGTTGTTCTAGTTCCTTGGTCAGTTGGCGCGCTCGATCGACGGTTCTGGCAAGGCGATTGCCCGTACCTAGGGCAAGCATAGAACAGGCATTGGTGAGTACTGCTGGGGCAGCAATTAGGGAAAGGGCAGTGAAGGGGTTTGTTTGTGGCTCCATCCTATGCAGTTTAGATAACTATGCTCAAAGGCGATCGTATTTCCCTACTTACGGTAATTTGTATACAGATAATTGGAAAGAAAAACCTCTAAATCTCTGGGTAGATCAGGGAGAAACTAATGGTGATTTCCCAACCATTAAAGTTATTAAGTAAATTCCCATAGATGTGCTTCAGCAGATCAGTGACGGAAGTCATCACTAAATGTATGCTTAATAATCAGTCTAACCAAATATTTAGCCAAATAATTATGATATTTAAGTTATTAATAAAGCTAGCTATAAAATTTAGCACCACTCCCTTCCAGAATTTTTTTGGCATTAGCCAAAATCTGCCCCCGTTGTCTTTGATACTTAATTCCAGATTTAGTTCTAGATTGAGTTATGGGGCTATTGGCTGGTGTGCGATCGCTCTTTTCTCTCTCAGCTTTCTGCTCCCTAGTCCCGCCCAAGCAGCCCTAAACGATGACAAATTTGATGGTAATATTTTTGCTCTCTACGCCGGGAATGGCTCCTTGATCCCCCCACGGGAAAGCCTCAGTGAATCCTTGAGTAGAAATAGACCAGTCCTCCTCACTTTCTATGTGGAAGATAGCCAAGACTGCAAAAAATTCTCGGGAATTATCTCTCAACTCCAGCAATACTATGGTAAAGTTGCAGCCTTCACCCCTATCAATGCTGATGCTATTCCAGTTAAAACCAGCTATGAAAAAAATGAACCGGGCTATTATTACTCAGGAGTATTGCCCCAGACTGTCATTTTAGATCAAAAAGGACAGGTAGTATTTGATGGCAAGGGGCAGGTAAAATATGAGGCTCTAGATGATGTGCTACGCAAAGTTTTTGATCTCTTACCCCGGACTGAATCGGCAGAACTTAAGCAACGAGCTTTTAATGAAATAAATACAGAACTAGCTCCCTAGCAGTTATCTGTAGAAACAACTCTTATTAGTTAAGAAAAACGCACCCGCCGGGTGCGTCTTCTCTGTTTTTTATAAATTCTTGTAATTTAAATTTATTTTATAGCGCTCGCCATTATGCTTGGGACAGACAAGGGGCTTAAGCCCCTTGTTATCAAAGTTTATCAATGTCTTGACTGAAGTGGCACTTGCTATAGTTACTTTTAGTCGTGACAAATAAAACATCATCTGCTAAATGTTATCTATAGTTATTAATATTATTAACCAACAAATAATCAAGTATCAATGACTGCTGTATCTTCGACAACAAATTCTCGTATCAAACCCTACAAATTGCCTTGGAATTGGATTTTCACTTGGGTATATTTATCCATTATGTTAATCATTCCCACGGTGGCACTTTTTCTCAGGGCAAGTACTAATAAAGACTTCTGGGCTGTTGCGACTTCTCCCGTTGCAATTTCAGCCTACGATGTTACCTTTGTCACGGCTTTGGTGGCTTCTCTATTTAATGGAGTATTTGGCACTCTGATTGCTTGGGTATTAGTCCGTTATGACTTTCCCCTAAAACGATTCATTGATGCAGCGATCGATCTCCCCTTCGCTCTGCCGACAGCCGTAGCTGGCTTAACTATTGCCACAGTTTATAGTCCTAATGGTTGGATTGGTTCCTTCCTTGCGCCCTTGGGGATCAAAGTTGCTTTTACTCGCTTAGGAGTATTAGTCGCCATGATTTTCATTTCTCTTTCCTTTGTGGTCAGAACAGTCCAACCAGTATTACAAGAAATGGCTAAGGAAGTAGAAGAATCGGCATGGAGTTTGGGAGCTTCTAAATCTCAGACTTTTTTTCTAGTAATTCTGCCTTCTCTACTACCAGCAATTTCTACGGGAGTTGCCTTAGGATTCGCCAGAGCAGTAGGGGAATACGGCTCAACAGTTATTGTGGCCTCCAATGTGCCTTTTAAGGATTTAATTGCTCCGGTATTAGTTTTTCAGCGCCTAGAGCAATTTGATTATTCTGGGGCAGCAGTAATTGGCTGTGTAATGCTAATTATCTCTTTGATTATGTTATTAATTATTAACTTGCTACAAGCATGGGGAAGTAAGTATGACGATCGCTAAAGATATTACTCAGGAAAAATTTATCTCTGAATCAAAATTTTCTAAGATTCAAATAGTCCTAATTATTATTGCCTTAGCTTATGTGACCCTAATAATTTTTGTGCCGGCGGTTAATGTATTTACTCAAGCATTTAAGAACGGGGTCGGACCTTTTTTTAGTAATTTTGCTGACAAAGATTTTCGATCGGCAATCCAGCTAACTTTACTAATTGCGATCGTCTGCGTACCCTTAAATACAGCCTTTGGTTTGTGTGCAGCCTGGGCGATCGCTCGAAGTCGCTTTCGGGGAAGGGCTTTAGTAATTAGTATTCTAGATTTACCCTTTTCCATATCTCCTGTAGTTGCAGGTTTAATGATTATGCTGCTCTATGGTCGTCAAGGTTGGTTTGGGGGACTCTTAGAAACAATTAATCTCAAAATTGTTTTTGCCACTCCGGGAATTATTCTGGCAACAGCTTTTGTTACCCTCCCTTTTGTGGCCCGGGAAGTGATTCCTGTCTTGGAAGAAATGGGCAGTGAGCAAGAAGAGGCGGCCAGAACCCTAGGGGCAAACGATCGACAAATCTTTTGGCGAGTCACCCTACCGAATATCCGTTGGGGACTACTCTACGGGGTGATTCTCACCAATGCTAGGGCAATGGGAGAATTTGGGGCAGTTTCGGTAGTTTCCGGGAATATTGCCGGGCAAACTCAATCTCTGCCCCTATTTGTAGAACAAGCTTACAAACAATACCAGACCCAAGCCGCTTTTTCTGCTGCTGCGCTACTGGGGCTTTTAGCTCTAGTTACCTTAGTGGCAAAAACGATCGTGGAGCAGAAAACTCAGATTAAGGAAGTTGAGTAAATGATATAGTACCCGCCAAGGGGGTTAGGATAGGCAAGGGGCTTAAGCCCTTTGTTTTCAGAGATTCCAACACCATAATCTCCTTGTAGATTGCTCTATATACCCACGAGGGGCGCAAGGTTTACTGCGGTCAACTTAAGCCTGAAACTACTAAGGAGTAAGGTTTTTCTTTAAGTCTTGGAACCCTCTAAATCTCCGCACTTCGTGCCGCTAAAGCTAGAGAAAGGGAAACTTTGAAGATTTTTAGTCCCTCACCCCTACTTTTTCTTACCCCCAAACATTCCTCCGAGAAAACCACCTCCACCAGATTTATTGTCGGGTGGTTTCTTAGTATTTCCGGAAGTAGATTTTGATGAACCACCTTGAGTTGATTGTCCACTCAGGCGATTTAAGATATCTCTAGCTTTTAAGGCCGAGGGTTCTTGAGGATTTAGTTGTAATGCCCGATTAATATGTACCTTCGCCATAGTTGGCTGATTTTGTTTTAGGAAAGCTAACCCTAATAAGCCATGACAACTACTACTGGATTGATCCATTTGGAGGCCTTCCCGGAGTTCTTGAATAGCTTGAGCAAAGTTATTTTTCACTAAATATTCTTCCCCACGACGAATGTAAGGTTCTGCCAAAGAAACTCTAGCAACTGGGGCTGGGGCTTTAGGAACCGTGGGGGGAGTTGTCGGAGTAGCTTTAGAGGCTGCTGGGGCAGTACGAACAGATTCTCCCTTGCTTTCTTTTCGCATCAGGTAGACCATATTTAGCTCGCTGATATTAGCGATCGATTCCAGTATCTTCTCCACTAAAACTTCTTTGTATTGTTCCGCAGATAACTTTTGGATGCTATTTTTGTAGAGCAAATCCAGATTAGCTCCCGCTTGTAACAACTGCTTTGCTTCTTCGGTGTGCAGATTCATTTGCGCAGGTTCCCCAGCCAAACGCTGCCCCAACCTCTTCAGCACCACCCCATATTCCTTGCGATGCCGATCTTGAGATAATTGCTCATAGGCGGGATTGATAATTTTGGAAAGCATCTGAGTAGCTTGCTTTTTCTGTGCCTCAGTTTCTGCTTTGCAAGAATCAGGATGTAGGACACGGGCAATACTGATGTAACGTTGTCGGACTTGCTTAATTTCCGCATCCACAGGTAGACCCAAGATCGCATGTTGATCAATGAAGTCGTATTTAAATAATCCGCGCCCAATTTTTATCGACATAAGAGTATAGGTTCCCTTGCCCCGCCGAATTATGTAATTCTAGTATTGCTCAGTATATTGATTATTGCTCAATAATATCGAGATTAGTAAGATATTAGTAATAATATTAGCAAATCTATAAAACCTAGCTTGAGAACCCCGGTCTTT
>ENA-OBLH01000583-OBLH01000583.1-metagenomes-genome-assembly--contig:-NODE-583-length-11744-cov-3.61939_pt1 | contig 11744 bp, 7 predicted proteins | sample MGYA00153382_OBLH01 | MGnify analysis MGYA00153382 | reverse complement strand
AATAATAATTATTTCAGACTTGTCGCTTTCATTACTAAAAATACGAGCGATCGCCCAAAAATCAATCTAAAAATTAATAGTTCTGAACTTCGGTTAACGCTTGACTGAAATCATCAAAGTCAGAAATTTCTCGGATTGTAGTTAAGGCAGTTGCTTGATGAGAAATAGTTTCTGGTTCTTGGCAAATTTCTAAGTCAAACCAAAAAGTAGTCCCGACTCCCACTTCACTAATTAAATGAATTTTAGTATGATGTTTATCAATAATATTCCTGACGATCGATAACCCCAAGCCCGTGCCTTCTAGAGTATGGACTCGATTTTCTACCCGAAAGAAGCGATCGAAGATGGCATTTTGATCCTCTTGATCAATCCCAATTCCTGTATCTGCCACCTCAATCCTCACCATAGGAGCCTGAGTTTGTTTATTCGCAACTACCGAAGGATTTTGTACCCCCAGCGGAGGCGCAAAATCATGCTTTATAGTAGAAGCCTGAGCTTGGTTCATAGCAACTAATGAATTCTCTTGTCGGAAGGTTTCGGGGCGGGCTGATAGGGGACAATGCTCTCCTTGGGTTGCCTGTTCTGGTTCCACCAAGTAAGCACGAATACTCACTACACCCCCACCGGGAGTAAATTTTAGGGCATTCCCCACTAAGTTAGCAAATACTTGCAATAGGAGATCGTAGTGTCCTTTAACCGCCGGTAGCTGGGACATAATTTCCTGCTTAAGTTCGATACCCTTATCTCTAGCATTGAGGCGGTAAGTACGCAGGGTTTGTTCCACAGATTGCATGATATCTACAGGTTCCAAGTGGTAAACTCGGCAGGATTCTAGTTTGGATAGATCCAATACATCATTAACTAATCGAGTCAAGCGATCGGTCTCCCGATTTGCTGTGTCTAAAAACTCCTTACGCTCCTCATTAGATAATTCATCTCCATACTCATGGAGGGTTTCAATAAAGGATTTAATATTAAATAAAGGAGTTCGTAGTTCATGGGAGACATTACTAATAAATTGGCTCTTGGCCTCATTTAATTCTGCTTCTCTAGTAATGTCTTGAATTGTAATAGCAATACCCTTAACATTTTCTCGATATTGATCTAATACCCTAGTTAAAAGAATCCTCACTGTCCGACTAACGGGCTGACTTAGAGTTAGTCTAAATTCATCACTTTCATTGTCGTGATTAAATTCTGGAATTTTGTTATTAATAATTTGGTACAAAGGACGAGTGAGCTTAACCGTAACATCCGCCGGCAGATAATGCAGCACATTTTCTCCCACTGGATTCACTCCTTCCCAACCAAAAATTCTCTGGGCTGTAGTATTAGCTAAAATTACTTGGAGGTTAGTATCAATTAGTACCGCTCCATCAGCAATGGTAGAAACTAAGGTTTCCAGTTTTGATTTTTCTGAAGTCAGTTCTTCAATATTTTGCTCCGCATAACTAGCCAGCTTCTCTGCCATTTCATTAAAACTAAAAATCAACTCTCCCAATTCTCCCCCAAAGGGCAGGTTAATTCTTTGCTCAAAGTTACCTGTAGCAATATTCTTAACCCCCAAGAGTAATTCCTTAATAGGTTGAGTAATAGTTAAGGCATTAAATACTGCACCGAGGATGACCATCACCCAAATGGTAATAAAAACTGCGATCGTCACATCTCTAGTCAGGTCTGAAGAAGCGACAATAATTGGATTAGGATTGATCCCGATCGCTAAAACCCCCAAATACTTGCCCTCATGGATCAATGGCACAAACACATCAGTAATCTCCCCATTAGGAGTTAGATGCTGCCGTACCAAGGGAGGAGAAGCCCAATCTCCGGCGGCGATATTACTAGTGTATTCTTCTGGCAGTTGGATTTTCCGTTGAATGGTCAGGGAGTTACGAAGGGGGGTGTCGGAAAAAGGAATGCCCAAAAAGATATCTCCTTCTCCATCGGCGTAGAGCATATAGCGCACACTGGAGGTGCTTTCATAAAAGCGTTTAGAAAATCTCGCAACTTCTGTTAAATTACTTTCTGCTACTTGGGGAGCCACATTGGCCGCTAATAGTAATCCCATATCCCGACTAAACCTAGTATCATTTAGCCGGGCATCTTGCTGAATACTGTTTACAGCCCAAAAAGTCAAACCGCTCATCACTAAGGAAACGCATAGGGTAGCTGCCGCCATCAAACGGGTTTGGAGCGTAAATTCAGACCACCAATGATCAATCAGGGCTTTTAATTTCTGCATAACTAAGATCAAATTACTGGGGAGCAGGAGAGAATTAATCTATAGAATTACTTTATAAAGTTTAATTGTCTAAAGTTATCTTAAGTTATTTCAAGTTTAATCGTTAATATACAGCACTTTTCTAGTTAGCTGAGAACAAACAAGGGGCTTAAGCCCCTGCATAAGCCGAAATGTCTCTATAGGCTTACAAAATAATGTATTAATTAATCTCCATACTTTCTGAATTTTCTGTAACCTCGTGTTCTTCCTCTGGGGTTTGGGAAGTATTTTCAGCTATATTTTCCCTTTGTTTTTCTAATTGCTCTTCGATTTGCTCTGCATCTGGCTCCTCTACTGTCTCTTCTAGTTGACTTTTGCCAATATCTCGACGGTAGTATATGCCAGAGAAGTTAATTCCTGCCATTCCAGCATAGGCTTGGGCGATCGCCCCCGGTAAATCTGCGCCCAGACCAGTCACACTCAGGACTCTACCCCCATCGGTAATTAACTTTTGTTGCTTCAGCATCGTCCCCGCTTGGAATACTTGGACTTCTGGAGTTTCTAGATTTGCTGCTGCGGGGATACCGCTAATCTCATCTCCTCTAGAAAATTTACCCGGATAACCGGCTGCTGAGGCCACCACACAAACAGAGGCTCCCGCCTTCCACTCTAGGGATGGATATTTAGATAAATTACCGCCAGCACAGGCAATCAGCAAATCTTCTAAGGGAGTTTCGAGTAGAGGCAGAATTGCTTGGGTTTCTGGATCTCCAAATCGACAATTAAATTCCAATACCAGAGGATCCCCAGATTCCGTAATCATTAACCCAGCATACAATATGCCTTTATAGGTAATTCCTTGGGATTGAAGAGCAGCGATCGTGGGACGGAGAATATCGGTTTCAATGCGCTGCATCATGGCCTCTGTCACCCAAGGGGACGGGGCATATACTCCCATGCCACCAGTATTTTCTCCCGTGTTTCCTTCCCCAATTCTTTTGTGATCACAAGCAGGTAAGAGGGGCAGAATTGTCACTCCATCGGTCAAAGCTAAAACCGAGACTTCCTGCCCAGTAATAAATTCTTCGATCAAGACTTTGTTAGACCCTAGATGAAATAGGGATTCAAGGGCGGCGATCGCTTCCTCCTGAGTCTGAGCAATTTTTACTCCCTTCCCCGCCGCCAGACCATCCGCCTTAATCACCATCGGTAAATTTTGGGTTTCGGCGTAGTGCACTGCCGCAGATAAACTAGTAAATTCTTCCGCCTTGGCTGTCGCAACTCCGGCTTGGTGCATTAGTTTTTTTGCCCAAGTCTTACTAGCTTCAATTTTTGCCCCTTCTTTATTAGGTCCAAACACAGGGATATGTCTATACTCCAAGTAGTCCACAATCCCTGAAGCTAAAGGAGCCTCTGGACCCACTACCACGAGGGCAACTCCCTGAACTGAGGCAATCCGGGCAATACCTTCAAAATCATCCACTTGGAGAGATATATTCTGACAACCGGGCAGGGTAGCTGTACCCCCATTGCCCGGAATACAAAATATTCGATCTACCTTGGGCGATTGGAGCAATTTCCAAGCGATCGCATGTTCCCGACCGCCATTACCTACCACTAAAACTTTCACTTATATTTAACCAAAATGCTATAGAACTCCATTGTAAATTTATCTTAGTGAAATAAACAACTTTACACAAGGAATTTTAAGATACTTAAAAAGAATAAAATTAGAATTTGTCTCAAATTGCAAGCGGCTGTAATATTAGCGTGATGGAGTGTGAGAATTTAAGCTAATCAAATAATTTTATGGCTGTTAGTATTGTGACTGGGGCGGCGGGGTTTATTGGTTCACACTTGGTGGAGGTGCTACTGAGGCAGGGCGATCGAGTAATTGGCATTGATGAATTTAATGATTACTATGCGATCGAACTCAAGCACAAAAATCTAGCTGTCGCCCTAAAACACCCCAACTTCAAGCTCATTTCTGGAGATATCCAAACCCTGCCTTGGACTGAATTATTAGAAGGAGTTGAATTTATCTACCACCAAGCTGCTCAAGCCGGAGTCCGCTCTAGCTGGGGTCATGGCTTTCGCAGTTATACAGAACGTAATATTAATACTACCCAAATCTTGCTGGAAGCGGCCAAAAATGCTAAATCCCTAAAACGATTAGTTTTTGCTTCCACTTCCTCCGTCTATGGCAATGCCGAAACCCTGCCCACCCAAGAATCTCTCTGCCCCCAGCCGGTTTCTCCCTACGGAATTACTAAATTAGCCGCAGAACGTCTGTGCTGGTTATATTACCAAAACTTCCAAGTTCCCATTACAGTCCTGCGTTACTTCACTGTCTATGGACCCAGACAACGCCCGGATATGGCATTTCACAAGTTTTTCAAAGCCGCCCTGACCGATCAAGTTGTAGAAATTTATGGAGATGGCAAACAAACTAGGGATTTTACTTTTATCAGTGATGCTGTAGTTGCTAATTTGGTAGCCGCTACAAGCCCCGCCGCCGTGGGAGAAACTTTTAATATTGGGGGCGGCAGTAGAGTTGTGTTGCTAGATGTCCTCAAGACTATGGAAGAAATTATTGGGCAGCCTATTAAGAGAAACTACCTAGAATTTGGATTAGGAGATGCCCGCCATACTGCTGCTGATGTGACTAAAGCTCGATCGATTCTAGGCTACGATCCCCAAGTTTCTCTGAGGGAGGGTTTAACCCAAGAATGGGAATGGTTGCAGTCTTTGTATCAAGATAGTTAAAATGTAATCGAAATACAACTTAGATAAATAAATCCGATAGGTTTATTTCTAATCTCCTTCCTAATCCTCTTCCTAATCCTTATGACAGCAGTTGCCCTTCCGCCTAATCTTGCTAAAATCCTTCAACGGTTTCAGCGCCCCGGTAATTCTAAACAGCGCTATGAACAGTTGATCTGGTATGGCAATCAACTCCAACCGATGCCAGAAGCTGCCAAGACTGCTGGGAACAAAGTACCGGGTTGCGTTTCTCAGGTTTTTTTGACAGCAGATCTAAAAGAGGGCAAAGTCTGGTATCAGGGAGATTCTGATGCCCAGTTGGTGAAGGGTTTAGTGGGGTTGCTAGTCCAAGGGTTAAATGGTTTGTCCCCAGAGGAAATTATGGCGATCGCTCCAGATTTTATTCAAGATATGGGCTTAAATGTTAGTCTCACCCCTTCTCGTGCCAATGGTTTCTACAATATTTTCCAAACCATGCAAAAAAAAGCCTTAGGCTATCACCTAGGCTCTCTAGGCTCTGAAACTCAAGACTAGTATCGATTTTGCAGAATGTTCCCTTTTTCGACTACGATGGTGGTTATCTCGGATGTTTAGATGGGATGTCAGAAAAGTTTACTTCCTAAGCGCATGACTTGCCACTTCCTTTGCTATGAATCAAATTTTAATCATTGATGATGATCCGGCAATTCAACTGCTCCTCAAAAGAACCTTAAAAAGTCAGGGTTATGATGTCACCGTAGCGAGTGATGGAGAAGTGGGTTTAGCCAATGCCCAGCAACTCCGCCCGGCTTTGGTGATCTGTGATTGGGTGATGCCCCGGATGAATGGTTTAGAAGTTTGTCGAGCGATTAAAACTAATGGGGATTTGTCCACTACTTTTTTTATTCTCCTTACTTCTTTAGGATCCGTGGAAGACCGGGTGAAGGGGCTAGATGCCGGGGCAGATGATTTCTTATGTAAGCCGATCGAGATGAACGAACTCAAAGCTAGAGTCCGGGCGGGCTTGCGTCTCCATCAACTCAACCAAGACCTGACAGAGCAAAAACAAATTCTTGAAGCTGAGTTAGCCGAAGCCGCCGAGTATGTTCGATCGATCTTGCCAGATAAACTTACGGAACCCCCTGTAGCGATCGATGTCCGGTTTATTCCCTCTCGCCAACTGGGAGGAGATAGTTTTGATTATTTTTGGCTAGATGAAGAACATCTGGCCATGTATTTATTAGACGTGGCGGGTCATGGCCTCAGGGCCGCCTTACCTTCCATCTCAGTCATGAATCTCCTCCGCTCCCGCGCCCTGCCCAAGGTTGATTATTATCAACCCCAAGAAGTTCTGACTGGACTAAATGAAACTTTCCAGATCACCGAGCGTAATGATAAATATTTTACAATTTGGTATGGAGTTTATCACAAAACTACTAGACAGCTTACCTATGCTAGTGCTGGGCATCCTCCCGGAATTTTAGTTACCCATAAGCTAGATGCCCCCGTGGAAAAACTAAAAACCCCCGGTTTACCGATCGGCATGTTTCCTGATCCCAGTTATAGCCAAAATCAATGTGCTGTAGCTCAGGGCAGTACTTTATATATTTTCAGTGATGGTATCTATGAACTAATCCAGCCCGATGGTTTAATTTGGGGATTAGATAATTTTATTAAAGTATTAGCTGGGACTACAACTCCTACGGGTAGCAACCTAGACCAAGTTTTAATTGGGGTTGGAGAGATGAACCCCGAAGATGATTTTGAAGATGATGTATCCTTATTGGGTATTCATTTTGTGTGATAACTCCCATCACTAACAAGGGATTAAGAACAAGGGGCTAAGACAAGGAGCTTAAGCCCCTTGTTCTCTAAGAAGAATAGGTTCTCCTAGGCCTGCAAAGTGCTGTATTATCGCCAAGAAGTATTCATTTTTGTTGAAAACTAATGAAATTTTTTTTAGGTAGACCAGGGCAGAAAGCACCACGAGTAATGATTCGCTCCCAGAATGGCAGGTTTTTTATTCCGGGGCAGGGAATTTGGTATTCCTACTGGCGGGATCCCTATCATTTAATGTTGGCAATTCCTTGGGTAGGTTTTGTAGGGGCGATCGCTCTTCTATACCTAACCATTAATATATTTTTTGCCCTTGCTTACTTAGTAGGGGGAGATGGGATTGCCAATGCCCAGCCCGGTTCTTTTTTGGATGCGTTTTTCTTCAGTATCCAGACCTTTGCCTCGATCGGCTACGGAGCTATGTATCCCCAAAGCCGCTATACCAATATGTGTGTCACTCTAGAGGCATTAGTTTCTTTGATGAGTATTGCAGTATTGACGGGGTTGGCTTTTGCCCGATTTTCCCACCCCACCACAAGGGTGATGTTTAGTCGGGTGGCGGTGATTACTACCTATGAAGGTGTCCCAACCCTGATATTTCGGGCTGCTAACCAGCGGCATAATCATATCTTAGAAGCACAATTACGGATCCATCTAATCCGTGAGGAGGTAACGGCAGAAGGAAAGTTTGTGTTAAAAATTCATGACCTTAAATTAGTTCGGAGTCAAAGTCCTAGTTTTATGGCAACTTGGATGGTGATGCACCCCATCAATGAATTTAGTCCACTCTATGGAAAAACCGCAGAATCTTTGGTGGCAACTAAAAGTATCATCACTATTTCCCTGAGTGGCATCGATGAAACCTTAGCTCAGATGGTTCATGCCCGCCATATGTATACGGCGGAGGAAATTCTCTGGGATCAGCAGTTTGTAGATATTATTCACCACACCAGCGATGGCCAGCGCTACATTGACTATACCTATTTTCATGAAGTGGAGCCAGAGAGAGTTTTCTAAATAACGTCAGTTCGGGTTACTTTAGTGATTCTGGAACCTTAAAAATCTATAGCTACCGGAAATTGTTGATCGATAATTTGGGCGATCGCTCATGGTACAGCTACTAAGATTAAAGCGATCGCCTGGAGAAATCAAAAAATTACACTTGATTTACAATTAATTTACCCTTGGACTGGAACTAACCACCAGAAGTTACGACTACAATGGTTAGAGTTTATGTAAATCCCTCTCTGGAAACCAGAAAAAGTAATCTATGGCTGCTCATCCTTGGGGACAAAAATCAACGTTTGCCCTGCTTGCTTTAACACTATCAACATCAATAATCTCCGGGGCAGGAATCTTCCCCCGGCGGGTACTTGCGCAGTCTCCCCTGCCCAATAATCTGCCCCCCTCTAACCCTCCACCTTTGGCTCCGGGGGCTGTTCAACCGAGTTTTATTAGTCCGAATACTCCCCCCGGCGGCTTTGCGCCTCCCCTGACCCGAACCACTATCCCCGAACTGATCAATCCCCTAGAAAACTTCCCTCCAGCGACTAGAAATACTAGTGCAGTATCAAATACGGATTACATCCTTGGGGGCGGGGATACAGTCTTTATTGATGTTTTTCAAGTCCCCCAATATAGTGGAAATTATCAAATTCCCATTGATGGCAATATTTATATGCCCCTGATCGGCAAATTATCTCTGCAAGGCCTATCTATTGGTGGGGCCAGCGATCGCATTTCTGCCGCCTATGCCCAGTATCTGCGCCGTCCCATCATTAATATCCGCCTGATTAATACTAGGCCAGTAAGTGTTTTTATTTCTGGAGAAGTAAATCGTCCCGGCAGTTATACAGTGGTGCTGACTCCGGGCGTGAGTGGGGGCGGGGGAATTATTTCTGGGGTGCAGTATCCTAGCTTGATTCAATCTATTCAACAGGCGGGGGGAATTACCCTCACGGCAGACCTCAGCCGAGTTATATTACGCAGTGCCAGTAAGGCTGATGCGGTAGTTAATGTCCGACGAATGTTGCAAACGGGCGATCGCACCCAAGACCCTATACTCCGAGATGGAGATAGCATTTTTATCCCCACCGGGGCTAATCAAAACCTGTTAGAAGCATTACAAACTACTAACTTGGGGCTTGGCTATGATATTCGTCAGCCCCGCAATATTGCCGTGGTGGGGGAAGTCAACCGTCCCGGATTTTATAGTCTAGTGGGTGTCCCAGTAAACAATGCAGCGATCGGGGGGGGATTTCCTACGGTGAGCTTGGCAATCCAAGAGGCCGGGGGCATCAAACCCCTTGCAGATGTGCGGAATATCCAAGTCCGGCGCTTCACTGCCCTAGGAGAAGAGCGCAATTTCACCGTTAGTCTTTGGGATTTATTAACCAATGGAGACATCACTCAAGATACAGTCTTGCAAAATGGCGATACGATCGTTGTCCCCAAGGCCGCCAGTCTGCCGCCGGGAGAAACAACCGCCTTGGCTGAAGCAAGATTTGCGCCGAGAACTATCAAAATAAGTATAGTAGGAGAAGTAGTGCGTCCCGGTTTGCTAGATGTCCCCCCCAATACCCCCCTAAATCAGGCAATTCTCTCGGCTGGGGGCTTTAAGGACGATCGAGCCAATCAAAATGTCCAACTCCTCCGGCTTAACCCCGATGGAACTGTGAGCCGTCAAGATATTGGTGCTGACTTTGCCCAAGGAATAAATACCCAAAGTAATCCTATTCTTCAAAACCAAGACATAATAGTAGTAAGTCGCAATACTAGTGCCAATATCCTTGATGTTCTAGCTTCCTTCTTAAATCCCTTTGCTGGGGTAAGGGAGTTACTGGGGATTTTTCGTCGCTAACTCAACCTTGAGCAGAATATATAATAAACCTATGGATACCGATAACGAATACCAACTTTCTAGAAATCAGGCTAACCGGTCTCTCCAAGCCCCAGAAACCGATAGCGGCGGAGACGAACAATCTGTTGATTTAGCTTGGGTAATTTCCGTAATCCGCCGTCGGGCAGCAATCATGTTTGTGTCGGGAGTTGTCTTAACTACCTTGGTTGGCGGTCTAGTCGTAGTTATGGCTAGGCGCAGCATCATTGACTATCAAGGCTCATTTCGGATGTTAGTGGAACCGGTGACGGTGGAAGGACGGCTGGCTAAGTTGTCTTTGATGGCGCAGTCGGGGGTAAATATTAATTCTAGTGATATCAGTACGATCGGCAATTCTGACTTAGTGGACTACGAAACCCAAATTCGAGTATTGAAAAGTCCTAAGCTGATGGGGCCTTTGATGCAAGAAATTAAAGCCAGTTATCCAGATATAAATTATGCTAAGTTGATCGGAAACCTAACAATTACTCGGATTAGCTACGAACGGGAAGCAAAACTTGTAGGGACAAAATTACTAGATGTTACTTACCAAGATCCTGACCCTGAGAAAATTCAATACATCCTCGGTAAGTTATCGGATACTTTTCTGAACTATAGTCTCCAAGAGCGCCTCACTAGTCTCCGGCAGGGACTTACTTTTATTGATTCTCAAATACCCCAAGTCGAAAAACAGGTCAACTCGCTTCAGTTCCAGATGCAGCAGTTGCGGGAACAGCAAAATATGACTACTCCAGAATTGGCTGCCAAAAATTTGGGCGATCAGTCCAACTATCTGGAATCAGAAAGACTCAAAGTCTTAACAGAATTGGCGCAAACTCAAGGAGTTTATAGCCAGATAGTCCAAGATCTGAGCCGGGGGAATCCTGCTTCAGCGTTGGCTAGGGAGCAGCAAACTTATCAAGGTATCTTGGGACAATTACAATCTATTGATGGGCAGATTGGGGTGGCTAAAGCGCAATTTTTGGAAGATAGTCCGCCGATTCAGGCCTTGAGAGACCAGCGGATTGGTGTAGTGGAAGCTATGGGGGAACAAGGGCAGATCATGCAGCAGACGATCGCTAATCGAATTAAGGAAATAAATTCTCGGGTAGATGGTATTACTCGCCAACAACAGGATGTAAATCAACGAGTTACGGTTTTTGCAGATGTGGTGCGGCGTTACTCTGATATTGACCGGGAATTAACTATTACTACGGATAGTCTAAAACAACTTCTGGCTAAAAGAGAGGCCATAAAACTAGATTCTTCCCAACGGGAGATTCCTTGGGAGGTGGTGTCGCCGCCAGAAGTATGGTTAGATAAAAAAGGGAAACCCATGCCTGTAGAAGCGCAGAAGACTTCCCGGACTGTGGCGATCGTGGCAGTGCTGAGTATGCTATTTGGGGTGGGGATTGGCTTCATTGTGGAAATTATGAACACGGTATTCCACACCGCCGAAGAAATCCGGGGAGCGACTAGACTTCGCTTACTGGGGGCAATTCCCTTTGATCAGGAACTGAAAAAACGTCAACGTAAGTTCAAAAAATTGGCTATGCTGTTGGAGCGATCGACCAAATCAGCAACAGATTCGGAGCAGTATCAAACCCAAGAATCTCCCTATTTTATTGAAGCGTTTCGTTCTCTCTATACAAATATTCGCCTCCTCAGTGCCAATAACCCGATTCAATCTTTGGTGATCAGTTCCGCTACGCCGGGGGATGGTAAGTCTACAGTGGCAACTCAGTTGGCCAGAACTGCTGCTTCGATCGGGGTGCGGGTGTTGCTGGTGGATGGAGACCTAAGAAATCCGCAGATTCATCAATGTGTGGGCTTGTCTAATCAAAAGGGTTTGAGTGATGCGATCGCTACGGATATTAGCCTGAATGATGTGATTCAAGTTTGCCCGACGGAAGAAAATCTTTTTGTCCTCACCGCAGGTCGCCACAATTCAGAACCCATTAAGCTCCTCTCTTCTGACAAAATGCAATACCTGATGGAGCAGTTTCAGGCATTCTTTGATTTAGTAATCTACGATTCACCACCTTTGGTAGGTCTTTCTGATGCATC
>ENA-OBLH01000582-OBLH01000582.1-metagenomes-genome-assembly--contig:-NODE-582-length-11756-cov-5.60038_pt1 | contig 11756 bp, 13 predicted proteins | sample MGYA00153382_OBLH01 | MGnify analysis MGYA00153382 | reverse complement strand
CGCCTGCGCCGAAGTTTTCGACGGCGGCGACATGGCCGAGCGCCGCGCCGTCCGTGGAGACGGCGGGGAGGCCGATCAGGTCGGCATGATAATACTCGCCCTCGTCCAGCGGCGGCAGCTGGTCGCGCGGGACAGTCAGCGCCGTGCCACGCAGGCGTTCGGCGGCAGTGCGGTCGGGGATTTCGGCGAAGCACGCGATGTTGCCGCGCAGCGACTTTAAGGTCAGCGCGCCGTCGTTGAAGCTTTTGTAGCCCGACAAATCGTCGGTGAAGAGTTTCAGCTTCACCTCGCCGCCCACGCCATGCGCGCCGGCGATTGCGGCGAGCGTGACGGGGCGGCGCGGGTCCAAGACTTAAGCCTCGGCCGTCTTTTCGTCTTCGACGGCTTCGGGGGCCGCTTCGGGTGCAGCGTCAGCCTGTTCAGCGGCGGGCGCTTCCTCGGCCTGAGCCTGCTCGACCGGGGCTTCCTCTGCGACAGCTTCGGCAGGAGCTTCTTCAGTCGGCGCTTCTTCAGCCTGAGCATGTTCGGCAGGGGCTTCTTCAACGGCTGCCTCTGCTGCAGGTGCTTCTTCAGCGACAACGGCTTCGACGGTTGCTTCGTCGGCAACGGCTTCTTCTACGACTGGCTCTGGTGCAGGTGCGGCTGCAGCAGCTGCGGCGGCCTCAGCGGCTTCGACAGCCTTCTTTTCCTGCTCTTCGACACGCTCAAGCGCCTTTTCACCGGGCTTGCCCTTGTTCGGGTTGTTACGCGCTGCACGCTCGCGGACGCCAGCGACGTCGAGGAAACGGGCGACGCGGTCGGTCGGCTGCGCGCCGACACTCAGCCAATGCTTGGCGCGCTCGACGTTCAGCACGACGCGGTTTGCGTCGTCCTTGGCGAGCAGCGGGTTGTAGCTGCCCAGACGCTCGATGAAATTGCCGTCGCGGGGCGAACGCGCATCGGCAACGACAATGCGATAATAGGGGCGCTTCTTGGAGCCACCGCGCGAGAGACGAATTGAAACTGCCATTGTCTTACTTCCTTCGTTGATCTGATTGTTGTGTCGAAACTATTTCTTGAACCCGGGGGGCATGCCGCCGCCGAGCAAGCCGCCAAGGCCACCCATACCGCCGGGACCGCCACCGCCGCCCATCATGCCCATCAGTGCCTTCATGCCGCCCATTTTCTTGAGCTTTTTCATGGCGCCGGCCATTTCCTGATGCATTTTCAACAGCTTGTTGACGTCCTGCACGGTCAGGCCCGCACCCTTGGCGATGCGGATCTTGCGCTTGGCCTGAAGCAATTCGGGCTTCGCGCGCTCCTTGGGCGTCATCGATCCGATGATCGCGTCCATATGCACCAGCATCTTGTCGGTGCCCGGCGCGGACGCCATCGCGGTTTGCGCCTTGTTCAGACCGGGGATCATGCCAGCGAGCGCGCCGAGCCCGCCCATGTTCTGCATCTGCTTGAGCTGCATCCGGAGGTCGTTCATGTCGAACTGACCCTTGGACATCTTAGCCGCGAGCTTTTCGGCGTCCTCAACCTCGATGGTCTGCGCCGCGCGCTCCACGAGCGACACGACGTCGCCCATGCCGAGGATGCGGCCCGCGACGCGGCTCGGGTGGAACAGTTCGAGCCCGTCGAGTTTCTCGCCGGTACCGACGAACTTGATCGGCTTGCCGGTCACCGCGCGCATCGACAGCGCCGCACCGCCACGCGCGTCGCCGTCCATGCGGGTCAGTACAACGCCGGTCAGCGGCACCTGATCGGTAAAGCTCTTGGCGACATTGACCGCGTCTTGGCCGGTCAAGCTGTCGACAACGAGCAGGGTTTCGGCCGGCGCGGACACCTGCGAGACCGCCTTCATCTCGTCCATCAGCGCCTGATCGACGTGCAGGCGACCGGCGGTGTCGAGGATCAGGACGTCATAGCCCTGAAGTTTCGCCGCGGTCAGCGCGCGCCGCGCGATATCGACCGGCTGCTGGCCCGCGACGATGGGCAAAGTCGCGACGCCCGTTTGCGTGCCGAGCACCGCCAATTGTTCCTGCGCGGCAGGGCGATTGACGTCGAGCGACGCCATCAGGACCTTCTTGCGGTCCTTGTCGGTCAGCCGCTTTGCGATCTTAGCCGAAGTGGTGGTCTTGCCCGACCCCTGAAGCCCGACCATCATGATGATCGCGGGCGGGGTGACGTCGAGTTCGAGATCGGACGCGTCCGACCCCAGCATTTCGGTCAGCGCGTCGTTGACGATCTTGACGACCTGTTGACCCGGCGTGATCGACCGCAGCACATTCGCACCGACGGCCTTGTCGGTGATGCTGTCGACAAACGAGCGAACGACCGGCAGCGCGACATCGGCCTCGAGCAGCGCAACGCGCACCTCGCGCATCGCCGCGCGCACGTCCGCTTCGGTCAGGGCACCCCTGCCCTTCAACCGGTCGAAGACGCTCCCGAGGCGGTCGCTCAGCGTGTCGAACAAGTCACTCTTCTCCAACGCAAAAAACGCCAGCGGACGAAAACTCGTCAGCTAGCGGCACCGCACCAAGCGGCTCGATCGCAATGCGATGCGTGGAAGACCCTTATGCCGCACGGCACCATCGGTCAATATCCGCCGTATCTCGACCGTTTACGGCTTCTTCACGCGCCACAGTTAGACCGCAGCGTTGTGGGACTACGGGGACAAAACGTGAGCGAGACGATAGCGACGCGAGCGCGGACGGCGAATGCGCGCAACGATATCCTGACCGGCGGTATCGTCCTTGCGGCAATCGTGATGTTCGTGGGTACCGGCGGCCAGCTTCTATCGAGCTCGATTGCGATGCTTTCGGGCGTCGGCGGCGGTGCCGACCGGACGCTGACTATTGCGTTGCTGCTCAACATTGCGCTCATCCTGTTCGGCTGGCGGCGCTACCGCGACCTGTCGAACGAGGTCGACGAGCGCACTGCTGCCGAACAACGCGCCCAGTCGCTGGCGATCCGCGATCCCCTGACCGGATTTTATAATCGCCGCGCGATCACCGATCAGGGCAGCGCGCTCGTGACCAGCGCTCTGCGCCGAAACAAGGCTGTTGCCTTGCTGATGCTCGATCTCGACCATTTCAAAAACGTCAACGACGTACATGGTCATCCAGTGGGCGATGCGCTGCTCAGGACCGTTGCTTCCGAAATTGTCACGCTGATGCCGCCATCGGCGCTGACCGCTCGACTGGGCGGCGACGAATTTGCCTGCATCTTCGCCTTCGACCACAACCATCCCGAAGTCGTCGAGCGTGTCGCGCAGACGATTGTCTCACGGCTAGCCCAGCCCTTCGACGCCGACGGCGTCCATGTCCATATCTCGGCGTCGTGCGGCATTGCGCGATCCGAAAGCGACTGCAACGATATCGACGCACTCATGCGCCGCGCCGACATTGCGATGTATGCGGCCAAGAAACAGGGGCGCAACCGGCACAGCTGGTTCGACGCCTCGATGGAACGCGAACTTCAGGCGCGCAGCGAGATGGAAGACGGCATTCGGCGCGGCGTGCCCGTCGGCGAGTTCGTGCCGTTCTTTGAACAGCAAATCGACCTCACCACCGGTCGATTGCACGGATTCGAGATGCTGGCGCGCTGGGAGCACCCAACGCGCGGGCTGATCTCGCCCGAAATCTTTATCCCGATTGCCGAAGAGACCGGCATGATCGCCGACCTTTCGATGGCGGTCATGCGGACAGCGTTTATCGAGGCACGCAATTGGGATTCATCGCTGACGCTGTCGGTCAATATTTCGCCGATCCAGTTGAAAGATCCGTGGCTCGCGCAAAAAATCGTCAAGCTGCTGACCGAAACGGGGTTCCCCGCAACGCGGCTCGAAGTCGAGATCACCGAGAGTTCGCTGTTCGAAAACCTTGCGCTGGCGCAGTCCATCGTCGGCAGCCTCAAGAACCAAGGGATCAAGCTGGCGCTCGACGATTTCGGTACCGGCTATTCTTCGCTCGCCCATCTGCGCGCGCTGCCGTTCGACCGGATCAAGATCGACAAGAGCTTCGTCACATCGATCCTCGACAATGCTGAAAGCGCCGCAATCGTGAACGCGATTGCCAAGCTGGGTGACAGCCTGAACCTGCCGGTGACTGCCGAGGGGATCGAGGATGCCGCCATCGAGGAGCGCCTGCGCCAGCTCGGCTGTCATAAGGGACAGGGCTGGTATTACGGTCGGCCCACACCGATTCCGCAGACGCGCACATTGCTCGCCGAACGCAATCTCCTGCCGAACGCGCGCCTTGTTCAGGCACCCGTCGAAGTTCCGGTCGTGGCCGACATCGCGGCTATCGAGAGCGATTACGAGCCGCTGCGCCGCTCGGCGTGATGGACTTGGGGCCGACGGCTCCCTAAGTGCGCGCGGTCATGATGGGCCGCTTTCACAAGATGCACGGACTGGGCAACGACTTTGTCGTTATCGATGCGCGCGTGGACGCCGTGGCGATGACGACGGCGCGCGCGGTGGCGATTGCCGACCGGCGCACCGGCATCGGCTGCGACCAACTGATCATGGTCGAGCCGTCGGACATCGCCGATGCGAAAACGCGGATATGGAACAAGGACGGCGGCGAAGTCGAGGCGTGCGGGAATGCAATGCGCGCGCTGGCGGTGTTGATCGGTGAGGCGACGCTTGAGACCAAAGGCGGTCCTGTCCACATCGCACCAAACAATGCAGGCGCGACGGTCGAAATCGGCGCACCGCGTTTCGGCTGGCAGGATATCCCCCTCGCCTATGCGATGGACACTGCCGCAATGCCGGTCGGCTGGGACGGGCTGGACGCGCCGATGGCCGTGAATGTCGGCAATCCGCATGTCGTGTTCTTCGTTGATAACCTCGACGCGGTCGATATCGAACGGCTGGGCCCGATCATCGAGACCGACGCGCTGTTCCCGGAGCGGATCAACATCAATGTCGCCCAGATCATCGATACAGGCCGCATCCGGCTCCGGACATGGGAGCGGGCAGCTGGACTGACGCGCGCCTGTGGCACCGGCGCTTGTGCGACCGCAGTTGCTGCGATCCGTTCGCGGCGTGCGGTCGGGCCGGTAAAAGTCGCTATGACCGGCGGGGCGCTGATCATCGACTGGCGAGAGGGCGAGCCGATCCGCATGTCCGGTCCTGCAACCCATGTCTTCACTGGCGAGACCGACTGGAGCCGTTTCGACGTATGACCGTCGAGGTGCTCGATTTCGGCTGTCGGCTGAACATTGCCGAGGGTGCGGCGATCCGTATGCGGCTGAGCGGTGGCGCGCCCCAAGTCGTTATCAACAGCTGCGCCGTCACCGGCGAGGCCGTGCGGCAAGCCCGACAAGCGGTGCGGCGTAGTGCGCGAGAACGGCCCGGCATTCCAATTACCGTTACAGGCTGCGCGGCGATCACCGACCGCGCGGAATTCGCGGCGATGCCGGAAGTGACGCATGTTACACCCAAGGAAGTTCTGCGCGGCGACCGGCCTGCTGTCAGCGACGAAGGCCACGCCCGGGCCTTCGTCGAGGTTCAGAACGGCTGCGACCATGATTGTACGTTTTGCGTCACCACCATTGCACGCGGGGCGAGCCGGTCTTTCGATATCGATATCGTAGTCGATACAATTGCCAGAGCCGTAAAGGCAGGCCAGCGCGAGGTTGTGCTGACCGGGGTCGATCTGACCAGCTATCGTCCGTCGCTGGCCGCACTTATTACCGCTATCTTGCGCGGGGTGCCTGCCCTGCCCCGCCTGCGCTTGTCTTCGCTCGACCCAGCTGAAATCGACGACGCGCTGTTCGACCTGATCGCGCATGAGCCGCGCATCATGCCGCATGTGCATTTGTCGCTGCAGTCGGGCGACCCGATGGTCCTGAAGCGGATGAAGCGGCGGCATACGCGCGAACAGGCGATTGCGCTGGTCGCCCGGCTGAAAGCGGCGCGGCCCGATATCGCTATCGGCGCCGACCTGATCGCCGGCTTCCCGACCGAAACCTACGCGATGCACGCGAACAGCCGCGCGATTATCGACGATTGCGATATCGTGTTCGGCCATATCTTCCCCTACTCGCCGCGCCTCGGCACACCTGCGGCGCTGATGCCTCAAGTTGCACCCGCTATCGCCAAAGCCCGCGCCGCCGAGTTGCGCGCGGCCAACGCGCAGCGGCGAGCCGTCTGGCTGGAATCGCTAGTCGGGACAACGCAACGGGTGCTCGTGGAACGCAGCGGAAGACGCGGACATGCGGCGAATTTCGCAACGGTCGATCTGTCGGCAACGCGCGCACCTGGCAGTATCATTGAGGTCCGTATCGGGGGTACCGATGGCAACACCCTGACCGGAGACCCCGCATGAGCGAGACCAGCTGGGCCAAGCGGCTGTTCTCTGGTCTGCGGCGCACGTCCGAACGCGTCACCGAAAGCATCACGACGCTCATCGGTATCGGTCATCTCGACGATTCCACGCTCGATTCCGTCGAGGACGCGCTGATCGCCGCGGATTTGGGGTCACCAACCGCCGCTCGGGTGCGCGCGGCCATTGCGAGCCGCAACTTCGAGCGTGGTATCGATGAGCCTGGACTGCGTGCGGTAATTGCCGAAGAAGTTGCTGCCGTCCTCGGCCCCGTCGCCAAGCCGCTCGTGATCGATGCCTTTCCCCGCCCGCAGGTCATTCTCGTCATCGGGGTCAACGGGTCGGGTAAGACCACCACGATTGCCAAGCTGGCGCACACATTTCTCGAACAGGATTATGGCGTCATGCTCGCGGCGGGCGACACGTTCCGCGCCGCAGCTATCGGTCAGCTCAAGGTGTGGGCCGAGCGGCTCGGTGTGCCGATTGTCTCCGGCCCCGAGGGCGGCGATGCGGCGGGCGTGGTGTTCGACGCGGTCAAGCAAGCGACGGCGACCGGTATCGATGTCCTGATCGTCGATACGGCGGGGCGTCTCCAGAACAAAACCGAGCTCATGGACGAACTGGCGAAAATCCGCCGCGTGCTCGGGCGGTTGAACCCGGCGTCGCCGCACAATGTCGTGCTCGTGCTCGACGCGACGACGGGCCAAAACGCGCTCAATCAGATCGAAGTGTTCGGCGATGTTGCGGGCGTAACCGGCCTCGTTATGACCAAGCTCGACGGCACAGCGCGCGGCGGTGTGTTGGTCGCGGCGGCGGAGAAATACGGCCTGCCGATCCACGCGGTCGGCGTCGGTGAAACCATCGACGACCTGCGCCCGTTCGACGCGCAGGAATTGGCGAATGCGATTGCGGGAGTGCAAAAGTGAGTGACGTAAAGCCCAAGAGCGCGGGAAATCTGGGCCTGCTGCTCGATTATGGGCCACTGATCGCGTTTTTCATCGCGTTCAAGCTGCAAGGCGTGTTCTTCGGCACCGGCGTGTTCATGGCTGCAATGGTCATTGCGCTAGTCGTGTCGAAATGGAAACTCGGGCGCATTTCGCCGATGCTGTGGATTTCGGCGATCCTGATCGTGGGGTTCGGCGCGCTGACGATCTGGTTTCACGATCCCAGCTTCATCCAGTTGAAGCCAACGATCATCTATGCGGGCCTTGGTGCGCTGTTGGTCGGAGGCTTCATGCTCGGCAAGCCGCTGCTGAAATATGTGCTCGAAGCGGGGTTCGAGGGGCTTCACCAACGCGCTTGGTTGGTCCTCTCGCGCAACTGGGGGATGTTTTTCATCGGTATGGCGGCGCTCAATGAGGTGCTCGTTCGCCAACTCAGCTTCGATACCTGGCTCTCGGTCAAAGTCTGGGCGCTAATCCCACTCTCAATCGCGTTCGGAATCGCGCATGTGCCATACATGATGAAGAACGGGCTGGGCAGCGAGCCGGAAGTGCCGCCTGCTTCCTAGCCGTCATTGCGAGCGCAGCGAAGCAATCCACCTCGCCGCAAGAGCACTGGATTGCTTCGCTGCGCTCGCAATGACGATCACCCCGTCTGATCCGCCCTTCCCGCGCCCTTTCCGTCAAGATTCGAAGCGACGAAATCCCAGTTCACGATGTTCGCCAGCACCGCATCTGCAAACTTGGGCCGGGCGTTGCGATAATCGATGTAATAGGCGTGCTCCCACACATCGAGCGTGAACAGCGGTGCAATGCCGTGGGCAATCGGTGTGTCGGCGTCGTGGTATGACGTGACTTTCAAATTGTCGCCGTCGAGCACCAGCCACCCCCAACCGCTGCCGAAATGCGCCACGGCCTCTGCCGACAGCTTTTCGAGAAGTTCTTCGGTCGATCCGAAATCGCGCGCGATCAGATCAATCAGGTCACCCGACGGTGTCTGCTTCGAAGGCGACAGGCACTGCCAAAAGAAACTGTGGTTCCACAGTTGCGCCGCATTGTTGAACAACGGCCCCTTGTCCGCCGTCGCAATTAGTTCGACCAGCGACGTGCCGGTCTTCCAAGCCTCCGAAGCAAGTTCGTTGGTCTTGTCGACATAGGCCTGATGATGCTTGCCGTGATGGAAATCGAGCGTTTCGGCGGACATGTGCGGGGCAAGCGCATCGCGTGCGTAGGGCAGCGGCGGAAGGACGAAGGGCATGGTAATGGCTTTCCGATGAGAGGTTCGGCGTTCAAACGCTCCGCCCCGCATTCGGTCGCATCGCTCAGCCTGCTTTTTCCGCCGCCTCGTTTTCAAACAGCCCGTGGCGCTTCATGGCGTGGCGCAGCTGATCGTAGCTGAGTGACACCGCCTTGGCCGCCGCGCGCTGGTTATAGCGGCAGCGGCGCAGCGCCTCGGCGAGGATATCGCGCTCATATTCGGCGACGGCGGCGCGCAGGTCGCGGACGTCGCCGATATGGCGCACGGGCGAGACAGTGTTTTGCGTCGCGACGGGCAACGCCGCTTCAACCTTGGGCACGGCGCCCCCTTTCGGCATCCACGGCGAGTCGAACGGGTCGAAGTCGATATCGTCGATGGCCTTGGTCTCGTCCTCCCAGCGATAGACCGCCCGCTCTACCGTGTTCCGCAACTCGCGGACATTGCCCGGCCAATCATAGCGTTCGAGCACTTCCATCGCACCCGGCGTAAACCCGGGCCATTTGCGCCAGTCGAGCTCGGCCGCCATCCGCCGCCCGAAGTGATCGGTCAGCACCGGCACATCGCCGGTCCGCGCACGCAACGGGGGCAAGGTCACCACCTCGAACGCAAGCCGGTCGAGCAGATCGGCGCGGAACCGCCCCTTGTCGACGAGCGCAGGCAGGTTCTCGTTGGTCGCGGCCACGATTCGCACATCGACACGCAACGGCTTGTTCGACCCGATCCGCGTGACCTCGCCATATTCGACTGCGCGCAACAGCCGTTCCTGTGCGCCTGCCGACAGCGTGGCGAGTTCGTCGAGGAACAATGTGCCCCCATCCGCCTCCTCGAATCGCCCCTCTCGCGCCTTGGTCGCGCCGGTAAAGGCACCAGCCTCATGCCCGAAGAGTTCGGCCTCGATCAACGTCTCGGCGAGCGCCGCGCAGTTCATCGTGATGAGGGGTGCTGCCCAGCGCGGGCTGAGCCGGTGGAGACGCTCGGCGACCAGTTCCTTGCCCGTCCCCCGTTCGCCGATAACGAGTACAGGGCGGTTCAGCCCCGCCGCGCGGCTGGCGCGCTCGATCGAATCCAGAAAGGCGAAAGATTCGCCGACGACCTGATTGCCCCTGTCCATTCCAAAGAGTTAGCGCAATTTCCCTAAGTTTCGCAAAACAAAATCGCACCCCGAAACGAAAAATGCCTGATTTCCGCCATTCGATGAATTGGCACGCATCCTGCAAAACTGGTCATGTCCCGGCCAACCCCGGTCGGGACAACCACAGGTTTCAGGAGTTACCCCAATGTTCACTGCCACCGCCCCCAGCTTCCGCGTGTCGGCCACTGCCTTCGCCGCGTCGATGCTCGGCACCGCGCTCGTGTTCGCGGTTCCCCAAGCTGCCCATGCCGCCCCCAAGGGCGAGTTCGTCCGCAACGTCGAAGCGCAGTTGAAGAACGACGCTTATGCGCCCTCGACTGCCACCGGCATTGCCACCATCGCCGTCCGCATCGATGCCGATGGCAAGGTGCTCAGCGCCGACGTCGCCGGATCGACCGGTCATGCCGTGCTCGACCGCGAAGCGCTGCTGTCGGCCAAGTCGGTCACCTACCCCAAGGGCGACCGCGCCCGCACTGTCGCGGTTGTGCTGTCCTTTGGCAATGTCGCCAAGCCGAGCGCGACCCAGTCCGCCCGGCTCGTCAACCGCTATGTGAATGCCAAGGGCGAAGCCCTGGCGTCGCAGAGCCCCGCAACGCCAGTCGGCTGAGCGGGGGCCGGAGCGGGCAAACCCCTGCTCGCTCCGGCACCTCTTTCGCGTTAGATTATAAGTCGCACACTGAAAGGCCGTTACCATGGGTATCTTCTCCCGCACCCGCGACATTGTCGCCGCCAATTTCACCGATCTGCTCGACAAGGCCGAAGACCCGGCCAAGATGATCCGCATGATCATCCTCGAAATGGAGGAAACCCTGGTCGAAGTCCGTGCGACCGCCGCGCGCACTATTGCCGACCAGAAGGAAATGCGCCGCCACATCGGCAAGCTCGGCTCGCTAGAAACCAGCTGGGAAGAAAAAGCTGAACTCGCGCTGTCGAAGGGCCGCGAAGATCTGGCCAAGGCCGCGCTCGTCGAAAAGCAGAAGGCAACCGACATGTCAGACCGTATGCAGGTCGAAGTCGCGGTGCTCGATGATGCCCTGCGTGCGTCGGAAGCCGATATTGCCAAGCTTCAGTCGAAGCTGCGCGATGCCCGTGCCCGCCAGTCGGCGATCGCGACGCGGATGGAAAGCGCGCACCAGAGCATTCGCGTCCGCGAAGCCTATTCGGGCGAGCGCGTGCAGGACGCCTTCTCGCGCTTCGACGTGCTCGAGAAGCGCGCCGATCTCGCCGAAGGCCGCGCCGAGGCGCTGGCAATGGGCGCGGTCAAGACGCTTGAAGAGGAAATCGACGAGCTCAAATCATCGGAAAAGGTCGACGCCGCGCTCGAAGCGCTGAAGGCCAAGGCCGCAGGAAAGGCGAGCTGACATGGAGGTGCTCGTACCTATCATCGTCATTCCTGCGATCTTCATCGGGATGCCGTGGATCATCCTCCACTACATCACAAAGTGGAAGCAGGCCAAGGTTCTGACTGTCGATGACGAGAACCTGCTCGACGACATGCACGAGACCGCCCGTCGGCTCGAGGACCGCGTCATCACGATCGAACGAATTCTCGCCGCCGATAATCCCAATTGGAAAAACCAGGGCTGACCGCCCTGAACAGGAGACAAGCAATGTCTGCTCGCCGTACTTCCTTCTACCTCGACAAGGGCAACGCCAAATGGCTGGGTGTTTGTGCGGGGATCGCCGATTACACCGGTATCGACCTGACCGTCGTCCGCATCGTCACCGTGCTCGGCACGATCTTCGGATCAGGCGCCTTGCTGATCGTCTATCTCATCATCGCCTGGATGGCACCGGTGAAACCGATGGGACTCTACGAAGACGCGACCGACGCCAAATTCTGGCAGGGCGTGCGCCAATCGCCGACGCGTTCGACCCGCAACGTCCGCGCCAAGTTCCGTGACCTCGACCGTCGCCTCGCCGATGTCGAAACCTTCTACACCAGCCGCAACTCGAGCCTCGCCAACGAGATCGACAACCTGAAATAAACGGCCGCGAACAGGGGAAAATTATCATGGATATGGGTGGACCCGCATTCGTGCTCAGCATCATCGCAATGTCGATGGTCGGATGGATCATCACCAGCTGGATACGCGCCAAACATGGCTACC
>ENA-OBLH01000581-OBLH01000581.1-metagenomes-genome-assembly--contig:-NODE-581-length-11787-cov-2.77105_pt1 | contig 11787 bp, 13 predicted proteins | sample MGYA00153382_OBLH01 | MGnify analysis MGYA00153382 | reverse complement strand
GAACGGTCACTCCAGATCCGTTCGAACTCAAGGAAACCGGGAATCGACTTGGCGGCTGTCGTGCGGATGGGGCCGGCGGCCACGAGGTTCACCCGTACACCCTTGGGACCCAGGTCGCGGGCGCAGTAGCGGCTGGTGGACTCGAACGCCGCCTTGGCCACGCCCATCCAGTCATATAGCGGCCACGCGTACTGGGCGTCAAAGGTCAGTCCGACCACACTGCCACCGGGCGACATCAACGGAAGCGCGGCAACCGACAGTGCCTTCAAAGAGTAGGCAGAGGTGTGCACCGCGGTTGCGACGTCCTCCCAGCTGCCCTCAAGGAAGTTGAACGCGCCTTGAGGTGCGAAACCGATCGAGTGCAGCACGCCGTCGATGTGGTCGACATGCTCGCCCAGCCGCTCCGCGAGGGACTCGACATGCTCCTTGTTGGTCACGTCCAGCTCTATGACCGGCGGTGTCGACGGCAGTCGCTTGGCGATCGTCTTGGTGATCTTCATCGCGCGACCGAACGACGTCAGCACGACCTCGGCGCCCTCCTCCTGGGCCAGCTTGGCCACGTGAAAGGCGATTGAAGAGTTCGTCAGGACACCCGTGATCAGCAGCTTCTTGCCGTGCAGCAGTCTCTTGCCGTGCAACAACATACGTGGTCCCTTCTGGGCCATAAGAGCTCAGTGCCCCATTCCGAGGCCGCCGTCTACGGGGAAGACAGCGCCGGTGATGTACGACGCCTCAGGGGACGCGATCCACCTTACGACCGCAGCCACCTCATCCGGGGAGGCGAAGCGGCCCGCGGGGATTCCCGCGAGGTAGGTCTTCTTGACATCGGCGGGCAGCTCAGCGGTCATGGCCGTCTCGATGAAGCCCGGGGCGACGAGGTTGGCGGTGATCCCCCGGCCACCAAGCTCGCGCGAGATCGACCGGGCCAGCCCGACCAGTGCGGACTTGCTGGCTGCGTAGTTCGTCTGTCCTGCCGAGCCATAGAGCCCGACCACGCTGGAGATGAACACGATCCTTCCTTTGCGAAGCTTGATCATCCCCTTGCTGGCCCGACGCGCGCACCGGAAGGCTCCGCCGAGGTTGACGTCGATCACGGTGTCGAAGTCCTCGTCGCTCATCCGCATCATCAGTGCGTCGCGGGTGATGCCGGCGTTGGCCACGAGCACCTCGATCGGCCCGCCAAGCTTCTCCTCGGCTTCGGTGAACGCGGCATCCACCGACGCAGTGTCAGTCACGTCGCAGCTCACGCCCAGCATTCCCGCCGGAGGCTCACCCGCACGGTCGACCACGATGACGTTGTCTCCAGCCCGCACGAAAGCCTGAGCGACCGAAAGACCGATGCCACGGTAGCCTCCGGTGATAAGCACGTTGCGAGGGTCAGCCATCATTTCCTCCAGTAAGGGTCCGAAACCGAGCACATGCTCGATGAATGGGCGCGCTCCATCGGGCGGGAAGTGCAAGACGCTAGCCGACCGCCCGGGGTGACTTCACGCGCCCCCCGGCATACTGTCATGGTGTGAGGAAACGCGTTTCCCGTGACCACGAGCAGGTGTACGCAGTAACCGGCCTGCCGGAGTCCCTCCATGACGACAGGCATGGGCGGATGCGCCGCTATCTGCTGTCCATGGGTATCCGCACCGCATGCTTCGTCCTGGCGGTCATCGCCCTCGGGGTGCTCCACTGGACGGTGGTAGGTTGGGCCCTTGTCATCGCCGCAGTGATCCTCCCGTATGTCGCCGTCGTGGTCGCCAATGCCACCAGACCACGAGGGGGCACGGACCTCGGACCGGTGACACCGCCCGACGCCGCGGCTCGACAGATTGCCCCTCGTCGTCCCGATGAGGAGCCACCCCAATGAGCACGGACACGTCCCGCAGGCAGAACCACGCAGTGATCTGCAGCGCCAAGGGCTGCCGGGTCGGGGCGGCATACGGACTGCTGTGGAACAACCCGAAGCTGCACAAGCCCGAGCGCCGCAAGGTCTGGCTGGCGTGCGAGGGTCACGCCGACCCGCTCTCGGAATTCCTGTCGAAGAGGGGCTTCCTGAAGGACGCCTTGCCCGTGTCCGAGCTCACAGACGAGATGGGCTGACCCCCGGCTTTCACCGGCACGTGCCATCCCCGGCAATCGCGGGACCCTCAGGCCGCAGGGCACGAGAGGGGCGCCGGGCTGTACGGTCGTATGGTGCTCAGGGTGCTGATCTCGCGGCGTTGGCTCACCATGCTGACGATCGCCCTGGTCTTCGCCGTCGCCTGCCTGTTCCTCGGCCGGTGGCAGTGGCATCGCCATGAGGCCAAGACTGCCCGGGCGGAGCGGATCGACAACCACTACCTGGCCAGGCCGGTCCCGCTGTCCGCGGCGATGCCCAGGCCCGCCGCCAGGCTGCCCCTTCCGCTGGAGTGGACGCCGGTCACCGCGACGGGACGGTATGTCGCCGGGCAGCTCATGCTGGTCCGCAACCGCCCGAACAACGGGGTCTACGGCTACGAGGTCGTGGTTCCGCTGCAACTGGCAGACGGCAGGTCCCTGCTGGTCGACCGCGGCTGGATCCCCAACGGGCGTACGGCAGCCGGGCCATCCAAAACGCCAGCCACCCCCGCCGGAGAGATCACGGTCACCGGCTGGCTGCGACCGGGCGAGCCGAGTCTGGGACGCACGATGTCGAACGGTCAGCTGGCCTCGATCAACCTCGCCGAGGCCGGGGCGCAGACGAGCAGCCCGCTGTATGGCGCCTACCTGATCCGGCGGGCCGAGGTCGGGCCGTCGGGTGAGCGGATCGAGCACCCGCAGGCTCTGGCTAGGCCCGACACCGGCAAGGGACCGCATCTGGCCTACGCGCTGCAGTGGTGGCTGGCCGCACCCGTCGGCATCGTGCTGGTCCTGGTCGGCGCCCGCCGTGAGCATCTCGATGAGCTCGAAGCCGCACCAGCGCGAGGCGGTTCAGCACCACCACTCAGACCCTCCCAACCCGCCAGGCCGGTCAAGGTGAAGAAGGCCCGGATCTGGGACGAGGAAGACGAGTAGGCAGGCCGCGCCCGCGATCCCGGAAGGCCGCCGGCAGCTCAGCCAGACCAGGACCCGCCCGAGGGTGGTTGCGAGCTCAACAAGCCCGGCCTGCTTGCCGTGCTTCGATGCGCCGGCTATCCAGTAGGACACAGAGGACGATGTCCGGAGTACTGACCGTGAAGACCGAGGAGCGGGACGCACTGGTGAGTGGCGATCCAGCCACGTCCTTCTGGACGCGTTGGTGTGGGCCCGACCGCTCGTCGGGCGAGGCCCTGGGAAGATGGCGACGTGGACAAACTCTTCACCGAACCCGACATCGTCACCTTCTACCAGACCCGTTACCTCGAGGACGACCGGCTTCGGGTGAGCCCGCACGGACGGCTGGAGTTCCTGCGTACCCAGGAACTGCTGCGCCGTTATCTGCCCGAGCCTCCCGCGCGGGTTCTCGACGTGGGCGGTGCGACAGGGGTGCACGCCAGCTGGCTCGCCGAAGACGGCTACACAGTGCATGTGGTGGACCTCGTGCCCGAGCATGTGCAGCAGGCCGCGACCCTCGGTGGAGGCATCACCGCTGCGGTCGGAGACGCACGAAGCCTTGAGGAGCCGGACGCCACGGCGGACGTCGTTCTCCTGCTCGGGCCGCTCTATCACCTGATCGACGGCGAGGACCGGCTCACCGCACTGCGGGAGGCTCACCGGGTGGTGCGGCCCGGTGGGCTGGTTGCCGCCGCCGGAGTGTGCCGCTACCTCGGAATGCTCGACACCGCAACGCGCGGTCAGCTCGATGACCCCACGATCCCCCTGCTGCAGGACGTTCTGGACACCGGACTGCATGACCCGCGCCTGGGGTTCACCACGGCGTACTTCCACCACCCCGAGGAGCTCGGCGACGAGTTCCGTTCCGCCGGCTTCTCCGACGTCGAGGTGTACGGCGTAGAGGGACCGATGTGGATTGCCCTGGACGCGCTGGGAGTGGAGCATCTGGATGACCTTCTGCCCAGCGCGCTTGCGTGCGCGCGAGCACTGGAACGCGACCGCGCCATGATCGCCACCAGCGCCCATCTCCTTGCCCTGGCGAGAAGCTGAGCCTCAGACCGACCCGCGCCCCTGCTCACGATTCGGAACGATCTCGACCGGTTCGAGATTGACGAAGACCTGATCCTGGCCACCGTCGACGCCGAGGGGCACCCCGAGGCCGCGCTGGTCGACCTCGCGGTGACCGACCACGGCGAGGTGCTCTTCGACACCATGGCCGCCGCACGCAAGGTCATCGACATCGGCGGCAACCAGCGGGTCGCACTCGTCGTCGGATGGGACGAGAAGGTGTCGGTGCAGGCCAAGGGGCGACGCCGAGGTGCTCTCGGGTGCCGAGCGGAAGAAGTATGGCCGCATCCACCAGGAACAGGTCGCGAAGTCCCGCGCGTTGCGCGAGAACTTCACGCTGGTCAAGATGGTTCCGACGTGGTTGCGCTACTTCGACGCGCGCCCCAAGTCTTTCAGCATCGCCGAGACCCCTTTGGTCTAGCGCACTCATCTACCGCTGGTGGGGCGCTCGATCCTGCCGACCAGTGGGCGTTCGGATCCGTGGCAAGGCCCATGGGACCTGGCCTCCGGTCGCACCGGACGGGAGTCCAGGTGGCGGTCAGTCGCCGACGGCGTCGCGGGCGCGCATCACGATCAGCGGGTCCGGCACGGCGACGGTCGCGTGGTTCTTGCCCTCGTATTCGAACTGGCTGAGGAAGTAGCGCATCGCGCCGAGCCGCGCCCGCTTCTTGTCGTTGCTACGGATGGTTGTCCACGGGGCGCAGTCGGTGTCGGTGCCGGCGATCATCGCCGTCTTCGCGTCGGTGTAGGCGTCCCACCGGCCCAGCGACTCCAGATCCATCGGGGACAGCTTCCAGCGGCGCACGGGGTCGATCTGGCGGATGGCGAACCGGGTGCGCTGCTCACGGCCAGTGACGGAGAACCAGAACTTCGTCAGGTGGATGCCGGCGTCGACGATCATCCGCTCGAACTCCGGCGCCTGCTTCATGAAGACCTCGTACTCCTGGTCGGTGCAAAAGCCCATCACGCGCTCCACCCCGGCCCGGTTGTACCAGGACCGGTCGAACAGCACGATCTCCCCAGAGGTGGGGAAGTTCTGCACGTATCGCTGGAAGTACCACTGACCGGCCTCGGTCGTGGTCGGCTTGGTCAGCGCGACCACGCGCGCGGCCCGGGGGTTGAGGTGCTCCATAAACCGCTTGATCGTGCCGCCCTTGCCGGCGGCGTCGCGCCCCTCAAACAGGAGGATATGGCGTTCGCCGAGGTCCTCCGCCCAGTACTGGAGCTTCAGCAGCTCGATCTGCAGGAGGTACTTCTGCTCCTCGTAGACGTCCCGATCAAGCGGCTCGTCGTACGGGTAGTCCTCCCGCCAGGTCTCCACCGCCTTGCCGCCCGGGTCGATGAGCAACGGATCAGCGCCCTGGCCGCCAGCCACCGAGTATCCCTCGGCGATCAGGCGGTCGACGTACTCCCGCAGGTTGTCCTCGACGTCGAACTGGAGGTGCTCGATGTGAACGTGCGAGCTCATAGCGTCCTCACTGTCGGTTCCGCTCGGGGGCGCCGCAGCCAGCCAGCGTTGTTCCCAGTCTGTCTCAGCGCACCCCCGGCCACCAAGGCAACCCCTCGCGGAAATGTTGGCTCGTTGCCGCGCTTCGGCTCATGGCCGCTCGTGCTGCCGCGTTCGGGTGCATCCCATATTGGACCGTTTTGGTATGAGCAGACAGATCGCCGTCCGCCTCCCCGATGACCTGGTCGCCTTCGTTGACGACCTCGTCAGTCATGGCGATGCCGCGAGCCGTGCGGCCGTGGTGTCTCAAGCCCTCGAACGGGAGCGTCGTCGCAAGGTCTCGGAGCGAGACGCCGTTATCCTCGCCGGCGCGGGCATGGACAGGGATCTGGACACGCTCGCCGAGTTCGCAGCCGCCACGTCGATGGACGACCTCGACTGATGCGACCGATCTATGCCGCGCGCCTGGACAAGACACGTCCGGTGCTCATCCTCACGCGTGAGGTCGTGCGCCCCCACCTCAGCCGGGTGACCGTAGCGCCGATCACCAGCACCATCCGTGGCCTGTCGACGGAGGTGCCGGTCGGCCCGGCCAACGGACTCGATCGCGCCAACGTTGCGAGCTGCGACAACATCGTCACCGTGCCCGTCAGCGCGCTCAGGCGTCAGCTGGGTTTCTTGCTGACAGAACAGGAAGCCGCTCTCATGAAGGCGATCCGGGCCGCGTTCGACCTCGACTGACCAAACCCGCACCGCCCCGAGCGGGTCACCAACCCATGTCGCGCGATACCGCGACCCGAGCGGCGCTGGCTGGGTTGCTCCTCTATGGCGGACCGATGCCATCGGTCAAGCAGATCCAAGTCACCTTCGACTGTGCAGAACCTGAGCGCGTCGCTCGTTTCTGGTGCAAGGTGTTGGGTTACGTCGTACCGCCGCCACCGGAGGGGTTTGCTACGTGGGACGATTTCGATCGCGCGCAGCCGCCTGAGCATCAGGGTTCAACGTTCGCATGCATCGACCCCTTCGGTGTGGGCGCGCGACTGTTCTTTCACCGCGTTCCCGAAGGCAAGGTCGTCAAGAATCGGCTGCATCTTGACGTGCGGGTCGGCACCGGGCTCGTGGGTGAAAAGCGTCTGGCCGCGCTCGAGGCCGAATGCGCACGACTGGTCCCGCTCGGCGCGGCACGCGTGCGACTACTGGCTGCCGATGGCGAGAACGAGTCGTGCCTGGTGATGCAGGACATCGAGGGCAACGAGTTCTGCCTCGACTGACCCCCGGCGCCTCGGCAATGCGAACCGCACCTCCGCATGTGGTGCCCTCGGGCCGCCGATGACGTCAATTGTCAGAAGCCTGCGTTCCGCAACATGAAGTCGCGCTCGGTGTCTCGTCCCATCGTCGGGTCCGGGGGCGGTTCCGTCTCCTGGGTGGCGATCATGTCTTCTGGTCGGATGCGCTCGGGCAGCTTCCGGAAGCGGGCGGACGACGCCGCCTCCTTCTGGTTCGCGGTACTGGTTGCCTCAACCATGATCTTCACCTCACGGACAGTCTCCGGCGAACGCAGCCTCGGAGCAAGTTCAAGAACACGCCTGGCCGTCGACGCGGACTCCGGATGCTACAGCCGACCGGCGGGTACATCCTGTACGTCGGCCGTCTCATCTGAATGCCCTGCTGAGCGGAACTGGGTGTTGTACAGGTCCGCGTAGACGCCCCCCTCGGCCAACAGCTCGTGGTGCTTGCCCCGTTGCACGATCCGGCCGTCGACGACCACCAGGATCTGGTCGGCGCCACGAATCGTTGACAGCCGGTGTGCGATCACCAGGGCGGTGCGGCCGGTCAGCGCGGTGTCCAGGGCCCGCTGGACGGCAAGCTCGGACTCGCTGTCGAGGTGGGCTGTGGCCTCGTCAAGAACCACCAGGCCCGGCCCCTTGAGCAGCAGCCTGGCGATGGCGAAGCGCTGTTTCTCTCCGCCGGAGAGCCGGTGCCCGCGATCGCCGACCACGGTGTCCAGGCCCTCGGGCAGGCTCGAGACCAGATCCCACACCTGCGCCGACTTCAGGGCGGAGATCATCTCCTTCCGGGTCGCCCCGGGCTTGGCATAGGCCAGGTTGGCCCCGATGGTGTCGTGGAACAGGTGCGCATCCTGGGTCACCACGCCGACCACGTCGTGCAGTGACTCCATCGAGGCGTCGCGCAGATCGGTGCCGCCCAGCAGGATCCGGCCCTGCGTGGGGTCGTACAGCCTGGCGACCAGACTGGTGATGGTGGTCTTGCCGGCGCCGCTCGGACCCACCAGGGCAACCATCTCACCCGGCTTGACCGAGAAGGTCACGTCGTGCAGCACCGCACCACCACCACGGCGGTCACCCGAGGCCACCGTCTCCAGCGAGACCAGTGATACCTCATCTGCGGAGGGATATCCGAACCCGACGCCCTCAAACTCCACGGAGACCGAACGCTGTTGCAGGACAGCAGGATTGACGGCTTCCCTGACCAGCGGCTGAAGATCCAGCACCTCAAAGACCCGCTCGAAGGAGACCAGGGCGGTCATCACGTCGACGCGCACGTTGGACAGCGCCGTCAGCGGCCCGTAGAGCCGGCCCAGCAGGGCCGCCAGCGCCACCAGCTGGCCCAGCTCAAGGGTGTTGTTGACAGTCATCACGCCGCCCGCGCCATACACCAGAGCCGTGGCCAGCGAGGCGACCAGGGTCAGCGAGACCAGGAAGAGGGAACGGGTCAGGGCGATCTTGATGCCGATGTCTCGGACCCGGCCGGCTCGCTCGCCGTACTGGTCGTCCTCGATCCGGGGCTGGCCGAACAGCTTGACCAGCAGGGCCCCGGCGACGTTGAACCGCTCCGTCATCCGGGTGCCGAGCTCCGCGTTCAGCCCCATCGCCTCGTGGCTGAGCCCGGCGAGGCGGCGACCCATGTATCGCGCCGGGATCAGGAAGACGGGCAGCAGCAGCAGTGCAGCGAGAGTCAGCTCCCAGGAGATCGCGGCCATTGCCGTGAGGATGAACAACAGCGAGACGACATTGCTGACCACACCGGAGAGCGTTGAGGTGAAGGCCTGCTGAGCGCCGATGACGTCGTTGTTCAGCCGGCTCACCAGGGCCCCGGTCTGTGCCCTGGTGAAGAAGGCGATCGGCTGCTTGAGGACGTGGCTGAAGACCTGGGTGCGCAGGTCGAAGATGAGCCCCTCGCCGATGCGCGAGGAGTACCAGCGCTGAACCAGCGTCAGAATGCCGTCGAGCATGGCGATCACGGCAATGATCAGGGAGAGCTCGACGACCACATCGGCTTGTTTGGGGATGACGCCCTTGTCGATGATCCGTCCGAGCAGGAGCGGAGTGGCCACCACCAGGGCGGAGTCGAGGATCACCAGGATGAGGAAGACGATGATCTGGGACTTGTACGGGCCGGCGTAGGAGATCACCCGTTTGGCAGTGCCCGGGGCCAGCTTGCGCTGCGCCACCGACGAGTCACGGGTGAGGGAACGCATCATGCCCCAACCTGCGTTCATCGACATGCGGCCTCCGCTCTAGGACCCAGCCCCCGCGTCACGCGCGCAGGTGCGCCCTTCATCATCTCACCGTCGACCCTGGTAGTCCGTCCGTCTGCACAACGCGCCAGGGGGCTTCTTACTTCCCCGGACTCGCCACCATCGCGGTGAGAAGTCGTGCCTGCGCCTCTCGCTCGGCCCTGAGCTGGTCGGCCGCAGAAGCGCCGAAAGCGCTGCGCAGCAGCGGCTTCAGCTCGCGCACCGCCGCCTGCGGCGCGTTCAGTATGGCGTCCGCCAGCTCGCGCGCGGTTGCGTCCAGCTGCTCCCCCGGAACGGTCACGGTCGCGAGGCCGATCGCCACTGCCTCCTGGGCACCGACGAACCGGCCGGTCGCACAGATCTCGAGCGCCCGCGCATACCCGACGGCCCGCACCAGCGGTGAGGTCCCGGCGAGGTCGGGGACCAGGCCAAGGCTGGTCTCCCGCATGGCGAACGCGACGTCGTCGGCGACGACCCGCAGGTCACAGGCCAGAGCCAGCTGGAACCCGGCGCCGATGGCGTGACCCTGCACGACGGCGATCGTGATCGCGGGCACCTGCGCCCAGATGGAGAAGCCCCGCTGGAACTGCTCGATGGCATCCTCCAGCCCGCCCGCAGCCCCTGCGGCCAGGGCCAGGATCGACGGCTCGCCCGACGCACCCTGAGGGGTCAGCATGGCCCGGTCCAGCCCTGCCGAGAAGGACGGGCCCTCAGCCCGGACGAGGACCACCCGCACGGACGGGTCCAAAGCCTCCCCGACCTCGGCGAGCGCGGCCCACAGGCTCGGAACCTGGCAGTTGCGGCGCTGCGGGGCATCCAGGGTGATCACCACCACCGGACCCGACCGCTGCACGCCGAGCATCGGGTGGGGTTGCGAATGCTGGACCTTCGACGAATCGGTATCCGGCTGGTCCGCGCCCGACTGCCTGGTGTCCGGCTGCTCGGGGTTCGACTGCTCGGGGTTCGACTGCTCAGGACTCGACTGCTCAGGATTCGCCACGCGCGGAATTCTAGGCGAGCGTGACGAGATCCAGATAGTCCGGACCCCAGTGGTCCTCGACACCATCGGGCAGCACCAGGACCCGCTCGGGCTCCAGGGCCTCGACCGCGCCCTCGTCGTGGCTGACCAGAACCACGGCGCCCTTGTAGGTGCGCAGGGCACCAAGGATCTCCTCGCGAGAAGCAGGGTCGAGGTTGTTCGTCGGCTCGTCGAGCAGCAGCACGTTCGCCGCCGAGACCACCAGCATGGCCAGGGACAGCCGGGTCTTCTCGCCACCGGAAAGCACATTGGCGGACTTGTGCACGTCATCCCCGCTGAACAGGAAGGAGCCCAGGGTCTTGCGGGTGTCGGCGTCGCCGAGATCGGGCGCCGCCGACTTCATGTTCTGAAGGACGCTCCGGGTGACGTCGAGGTTCTCGTGCTCCTGGGCGTAGTAGCCCATCTTGAGCCCCACACCCGGCTCGACCTGACCGGTGTCGGGCTGGTCCACGCCGGCCAGGATCCGCAGCAGCGTGGTCTTGCCGGCACCGTTGAGGCCCAGGACGACGACCCGCGAGCCCCGGTCGATGGCCAGGTCGACGTCGGTGAAGATCTCCAGCGAGCCGTACGACCGGGACAGGCCGGAGGCGCTCAGTGGCGTCTTGCCGCAGTGTGCCGGGTCCGGGAAGCGCAGCTTGGCGACCTTGTCGTTGACCCGCTCGCCCTCGATGCCGGCCAGGAGTCGCTCGGCGCGCTTGGCCATGTTCTGGGCGGCCACCGCCTTGGTGGCCTTGGCCCGCATCTTGTTGGCCTGGATCATCAGCGTGGTGGCCTTCTTCTCGGCATTGAGCCGCTCCCGCTTGCGCCGACGCTCGTCGGTCTCACGCTGCAGCAGGTAGGGCTTCCAGCCGATGTTGTACATGTCCATCTCGGCCCGGTTGGCGTCGAGGTGAAACACCCGGTTGACAACGGTGTCGAGCATCTCGACGTCGTGGCTGATGATCAGCAGCCCGCCCTTGTACGCCCGCAGGTAGTCGCGCAGCCAGACGACCGAGTCGGCGTCCAGGTGGTTGGTCGGCTCGTCCAGGAGCAGGGTCGTGGCACCGGAGAACAGGATCCGGGAGAGCTCGACCCGGCGGCGCTGCCCGCCGGACAGGGTCGCGATGGACTGCATCAGAATGTGGTCGTCCAGGCCCAGCGCCGAGGCGATCGCGGCGGCCTCGGACTCGGCCGCATAGCCACCCCGGTCGGTGAACGTCTCCTCGAGCCGGGTGTATCGGCGCATCGCCTTGTCACGGGTCTTCTCGTCCGCGCTAGCCATCGCCCCCTCGGTGTCACGCATCTCACGGATGATGGTGTCCAGTCCGCGCGCAGACAGGATGCGGTCGCGGCCGACCATCTCGAGATCACCCGTTCGCGGGTCCTGGGGCAGGTAGCCGATGTCGCCGGAGGACGTCACCTGACCTGCGCTGGCGGTGCCCACACCCGCCAGGACCTTGGCCAGGGTGGTCTTCCCTGAGCCGTTGCGCCCGACCAGGCCGATCCGGTCGCCGGGGGCGATCCGGAAGGTCGCACCCTCGAGCAACAGGCGTGACCCTCCACGGATCTCGATACCGGTGGCTGCGAGCACGACAGGCTCCTGTTCTGAGTTGCGGACGGGGACGGGAAAACGGCACGCGAACTCACGCCGGATGGCGGACGTGCACGACGGGG
>ENA-OBLH01000580-OBLH01000580.1-metagenomes-genome-assembly--contig:-NODE-580-length-11797-cov-3.44703_pt1 | contig 11797 bp, 9 predicted proteins | sample MGYA00153382_OBLH01 | MGnify analysis MGYA00153382 | reverse complement strand
TGGAGTTAGAGGTGGAGTTAGAGGTGGAGTTAGAGGTGGAGTTAGAGGTGGAGTTGGCTCTGGAATTGGGGGAGGAACGGTTGTAATAATTCTAGTTAAGCCAGAAGAATTAACTTCTGGGGGTACAGGGACTGGACCTAGGGGAAATGGTATATTACTAAGAATCCCTCCTGAAGTGCCATTAACTGTAGCTCCTCCCACAACAAAAGGAGTCACAATCCCGCCACCATGTTGGATGGTAATCCTGCCGCTACCGCCTCCATTACTACAAGGACTAGTTCCCGCACAAAAACCAGCAACACCAATTACACTGGTTGCACGAAACAAACCATCTGTGAAGATGTCAATATTATTCCCTCTGACGGTACTACCATTCCCAGAACTATCGATAGTTCGCACTGATATCCCACTAGGAGCATTAAGGCTGACAGAGCCAGCTATCTGCCCCGAAAAAGTATTAGAAGAGTTTAGATCTTGAGTAATAATATTACCGCTTAGAGCTCTAATACTGATACTGCCGCTATCACGAATAACACCAGATATTGTATTTATCGGAGCATTAGCAGTAAAAGAGGCTCCTGCCCTAGCATCAAAAATTCCTCCGTTTGTATTAATGGCAGAATTGATAGTAATAGTGCCGTTGGGAGCGTTGAGATTCACACTCAGGGTAGAGAAAAGGCCAGTAGTGATCCCGATCGTATCATTGATAGTAATATTCCTCGCTGCATTGAGGGTAAAGATAACAGGAAATACAGGGCTTGCAATAATAAATGCCCCGCCGACAATAGTAATATCACCGTTACCCCCTGCCGGACCGGGGTTAGTTTGAATTGTCACCGAAGTTCCTCCCGCTAACAATCCTGTAATAGTAGAATTAAAAATAGTTGCAGGATTTGTAACTCCATTCGGTGTGAATACTCCACTAACATCAAAACTGCCCCCAATAGGCAGCCCTCCACCAGCGATTATATTTACATCTGTAGGATCAAGCAACCACAAGCCGGGACTACCGAAGGGAGAATTAGCATTAATCCTAATACCAGAAACATCTAAACTTAACTTTCCAGAAGTTTCAATAAATCCCCCATTTCCCCCTAGGTTGCCGCCTCTAGCATTAATAGCACCAAAGAATCGAGTGGTATTATTTGCCCAAGCAATTACCCTGCCACCATTGCTATTTCCTATGCCATTTGCCCTAATTCTGGTATTCGTATCAGCAAAAGTAAACTGGGCTGTAGGAGTGGTTCCCTGACCTAGATATTCCCCACCAATTAGAACTGTACCGCCACCAAATACACTACTGGCATTGATTACCGTATTGAAGAGGGCAAGGCGATCGCCCAACACTTGTACTCTAGGAACTAAAGGCAAATTAACATTTCTATTTACTGTATTAATTCTCCCGGTAATAACAGCATTTCCCCGGTCTAGAGGGACATCAAAACCTGCTAAAGGTAGAGTTCCATTAGGACTGAGAGTAACTCCAGTAATGTTGCTATTTCCGGTTAGTAACTGGGGCAGACTTAAGGGCGTAATGATGCCATTTTCTGGAGGTACAACTTCTAAACTTAATAGATGTCCCGGTTGGGAGAGCCGGACTAAATTAGTTCCCGGCACAGCCATGACAGTAATATTTCCCCCCGGACTACTTAAGGTTCCCGTATTTAAGATTGCTCCGCCCAAAAGGGTAAGATTCTGCCCCGGAGTTAGGGTTAAATTCCCGGTATTAGCTATGCTGCCAGCCAAAGGAGTATTAAAGAGAAATTGATTAGGAGTTCCTGTTAAATTTTGATAGTTATTAGTTCCAAAACTAGTCAGCCAATTATTATTACCAAAGCCAATTTGATTAGCTGTAGTTGCAGTGAATGCGGCTGGAACATTGAGACTAGCATTATTACCAAAAACTATCCCCGCTGGATTAATTAAATATAAATTACTATTACTGCCAGTTACTTGAATTAAGCCATTAATCAGAGAAGGATTGCCCCCAGTAACTCTGCCTAGAATATTTTGAATATTAGGACTGGCAATAAAGTTAGCTGTGTTACCAGTGGGGACGTTAAGTTGTTGAAAACTATGAAATAAATTTGCGCCATCCCTAGAAAAACTACCACCGGTAATATTTACTAAATTACCTTGAGTATTAACTCTAGTTCCTGTACCATCATTGGCAGGAATGATTGATTGTCCTATAGCTGGTAGAGGGGTAAAATACCTGCTTGCGATCGCTATCCCAATCCCCAAATCAAGAGTTACTTTTTGAAATTTGTCCATCTTTTTATGATTAAGTTAACAAAAGATAATTAGTTAGGAAAATGTAGGTAATACATAATTTTTGCGACTACTTCTCCAGATAACATTAGGCGAGATTGTAAATCTGCTAAATTTTTATACCTGCCTTGGGTTTGTCGATCGCTGATGATCTCCCCTGCTAATTGATAATCAATGCTGGGAATCGTTAGTAAATCTTTAATAGTTGCAATATTGGGGTTAACCCTTTGGGTAGTTAAGAGAGTTTCTGGGGGATAGTAATAGAAATCTAAAATCATCTCTAGGGGTTGAAAATATTGTGGAGGGAGACTCAGAGCCGCTGCCATATCTTCAATGCAATAAAAATATACTCCCTGCTGGCTGAGTTGGACTAAGGATCTAGCTTGATGAATCGAAATTCCGGGTAATCTTAACCAATCATCCACTGTGGCTCGATTGACATCAACTTTCCGCCCTAGTTGGGCTGCGATCGCTACCTCCTGTAAAGATTGCAAGCGGTAATAAGCATCCTCAAGGATGCGGCGTTTTGATTGCCAAAGGGGAAAAATTGCCATACTTAGTTTAATCTACAATCCGGTTTAACTAACATAGTATAACTAATTAAGTATGACTAATTTAATCTAACCAATCCGATTTAATAATTGCCGCCGTTTTTGTTCAAACTCATACTCAGAAACTAAACCTTCTGAGCGTAGACTATCTAATTGTCGCAAAGCCTCAGCAATACTTTCTACATTCTGGGGAACCATGGAAGGTTGTTGCCGAATCCCGAAATTAAAGGAGCGATCAAACTGCTCGCCATCTTGAGCTAAATACCAGACTGCCTCGATCGCACTAGCCACCTTCGGGATGGGAGTCCAAGACAATAGCAAATATAACAATCCCCAGCCGGGCTGTCCTAAGTAAAATTTATGCAACCCGGAGATAGGAATCAGCACCCCACTCAGAGCTAACATTGCTGCCAAAGTTCGATTTTTCGGCTGACTAAACATCCTAATCACCTCTACTATTACCCCTGATTTTTATCGCCACGATACTTGAGAAATTCTGCTATCAATTGCTGGGGGCAAGAGTGCAAGGCCTTGCGCCCGTACTAAATATCTATTCTAATCTTAGTCTGGGAGTTTTTCCAAATAACTATCTCAATCCTAGGGTTTTAATTTTCTCAGCGCTGGCAATAGATATAGGCATCACTGATAATCTATTTCCTGTCTTTACTACCCCCAATTCCTCTGGAGTAAATTCTTGCTTGAGGGTTGCCAAACTTATCATCTGGGGGAATATTTCTAGAAATTTAATCTTAACAGTCTGCCAGCGGGGGGCAGCGGGGGAAGATTTGGGATCGTAATATTTGCTCTGGGGGTCAAACTGAGTGGGGTCATCAATCCCTGTAGCTACCACTTCAGCCAAACCTACAATCCCTATTAATTCGGCATTGGAATGATAGAAAAAAACTCGATCGCCCATAGACATTTGCCGTAAAAAATTGCGGGCTTGATAGTTACGTACCCCATCCCAGATAGTCACCTGATCCCTTTGGAGGTCAGAAATACTGTAGGTTGTAGACTCCGATTTCATCAGCCAATAATTTTGCTTATCCATATCAATTAGTTTGAGATCGCTATCAAGATAGCATTAATTAATATAGTTAATATTATTTTTTAATGCAATCTTTATCCCTATCTAATCGAGTATTACCTATTAAGGTACTAGACATAACACAATACTTTGTGCTACCGCTAGTTCTAGCCATTAATGTAATTTTCCCTAGTCCTCTATTGGGATTGCCACGATAGTTATACTGAGTAAGCCAAATATTATTTTTATTATCCCAGTCAAAAGTAGTATTATTTTTGTCAATCTGGACTTGCTCTGTAAAGCTCTGCCAGAAAGCAGTTTGGGAGGAAGTACTACTAAGATGAATTGCGTACTGGAGCCTAGCATTACTTTCTCGAAAGCTCACTTGATAAGTTAATTTATCCTTCTTGGCACTACTAATAGCTTCATACATTGCCCTTTGAATCTGTTCTTGGGCAGTTTTTAGCTGTCTTTGTTGGACAAAACCTAACCAACCGGGAGCGGCGATCGCTATCAATATTCCTAGGATCACCAGAACTATCAACACCTCCAACAGAGTATATCCACCCTGATATCTCAAACTGTGCCCCCTGTCTTTACCCATAAAAATATACCCTGACTAGCTGAATATTTAGTCAATAGTCTAGGTTGAGAATATACAAGTTGTCAAGCAAATTATCTAAAATAGAGCTAGTATATACAGCTATTTTCTAGATGCTAGGTGTAAGATACCAGTGAAAACCTCTAAATATATAGACACTAAATCATGCAAAGTGATCGCTCGTATAGGCTTTAATGGGTCTGGGTTTAACAGTTTGCCAAGGTTCTAGAAAAGTTGAGTTGTAAATTGCGATCGCTCATTTTGGGTAGTTCACTACAGACAAAGAACAGGGTAGAATAGTCAAGCTGATTGCAAACAACCAAGAGCATTATCCCTACCTAAAATTTAGACCCATGATCCACGAAGTATTTATGCCCGCTCTCAGTTCCACCATGACCGAAGGAAAAATTGTCTCTTGGGTTAAAGCTCCGGGTGACAAAGTGGAGAAAGGAGAAACCGTAGTTGTGGTGGAGTCAGATAAGGCGGACATGGACGTGGAATCTTTCTATGCTGGCTATCTGGCAAATATTATTGTTCTGGCCGGAGAAAGCGCCCCCGTTGGAGCGGCGATCGCTCTAGTTGCCGAAACCGAAGCCGAAATTGCTCAAGCCCAAGCCACCACTACAGTCAAGGCTGCCCCTGCTAGTAAAGCCGCCCCCGCTAATGCCCCATCTGCTCCAGAACCCGTAGCTGCCAAAGCTGCTCCTATCGCCGACAGTGCCAGCAAACGCAATGGCAGAAGCGTTATTTCTCCCCGTGCCAGAAAGTTGGCCAAGGATAACAAAGTAGACCTGAGCAATGTCCGGGGCAGTGGCCCCCACGGCAGAATCATCGCTGAAGATGTAGAAGTATTGATGGGTAAGACCCCGGTTGTAACCCAATTAGCCTCCAATCCTGTTCCTGCCACTCCTGCGGCGGTTGTGGCAACCACTCCTGCTGCGATCGCCCCCGGTCAAGTAGTTCCCCTGACCACCCTACAAAATGCTGTCACCCGGAATATGCTGGCTAGTCTAACTATTCCTAGTTATAGAGTCGGCTACACCATTACTACTGATGGTTTGGATAAGCTAGCAAAACAGCTAAAATCTAAGGGTGTGACCATGACCGCCCTCTTAGCAAAGGCTGTGGCTATCACTCTGCAAAAGCACCCCTTAATTAATGCCCACTTCACCGATGCGGGAATTAACTATCCGGCAGGAATTAACATTGCTGTGGCCGTGTCCATGCCCGGCGGTGGCTTGATTACCCCAGTATTGGCTAATGCTGACCAAACCGATATCTACTCCCTGTCTCGCACTTGGAAAGATTTGGTAGAACGAGCAAGAAACAAACAACTCCAACCCCATGAGTATACTACCGGGACTTTTTCCATCTCCAACTTAGGCATGTTTGGAGTCGATCGCTTTGATGCCATTCTTACTCCCGGTCAAGGGGCGATTATGGCGGTGGGTGCTTCCCGCCCTCAAGTAGTGGCTACGGCTGATGGGATGTTGGGCGTGAAACAACAAATGCAAGTTAACCTCACCTGCGATCACCGAGTCATCTACGGAGCCGATGCTGCTGGTTTCCTCAAAGACTTAGCTCAATTGATTGAGATGAATCCCCAGTCTTTAACCATGTAGGGAGGTAAAGGAGGTAAAGAAGGTAAAAAAGTTTCTTATAGAATTTATTCTTAAACTCTATGAGTAGGGTGGGCATCGCCCACCTTAACCCACTACCTCCCTGTACCTCCCCTTAACTCCCCTTACCTCCCTGTACCTCCCCTTACCTTCTGAAAACCTATGTTAGACTTACCCCCAAACCTCCTCCCTGCTCCTGACTGGTTGACTAGGGGGACAGTAGAAGTTTTTCCTGATCAACCCAAGTCAATTGATCCCCAAGAAAACCTCTTAGCAAGAATCGAGAAGAGCGATCGTCCCCTCCGTATCAAGCTAGGAATTGATGCTACAGGGTCAGAAATTCACCTAGGGCATAGTATTCCGATGCGGAAGTTGCGGGCTTTTCAGGATGCAGGACACACAGCGGTGTTGATTATTGGAGATTTCACAGCTCGGATTGGAGACCCCACGGGGAAGTCTGACGTGCGGAACCAACTTACTTCAGAACAGGTACACGCAAATGCCGAGACTTACCTGCAACAGGTGCGACCGATTCTGGATTTTGATACGCCCGATCGCCTAGAGGTACACTACAATTCAGAATGGTTAGCCAAGCTAGATCTTTCACAGATTTTGGAACTATTAGGTACTATGACTGTCGGCCAGATGTTAGCCAAAGAAGGCTTTTCAGAGCGCCATACCAAGGAAAGCCCAATTTTCCTCCATGAGTTTCTTTACCCGTTGATGCAAGGCTACGACTCTGTGGCAGTGCGGTCAGATGTGGAGTTGGGGGGGACTGATCAGAAATTCAATATTGCGATGGGGCGAGATTTGCAAAAGCACTTTGGCCAAACTCCCCAATTTGGGTTACTCACGCCCTTACTTTTGGGGACAGATGGGGTACAAAAAATGTCTAAATCCTTGGGGAATTATGTCGGGTTGGAGGAAGATGCCCTAACTATGTATTCCAAACTAGAAAAAACTCCAGATAGTTTAATTAAGCAATACTTTGAATTGTTGACTAATCTAAACCAGACTACCCTGCCAGAAAACCCGCGCGATCGCCAAAAACTCCTCGCCCTAGAAGTAGTTACTCAATACCACGGACAGGAAGCAGCAATACAAGCCCAACAAGCCGCCTTGAATATTACCGGAGGAAATACTACTCAAGGATTGATAGTACCAGAATTTTCTTTGGGTGATGTGCAATTTCCGGTGAAGCTTTCCTCTCTTCTTAGTGCTACGAACCTTTGCAAGAGTAATTCTGATGCTCGGCGTAGTATTGAAGGGGGAGCAGTAAAGTTGGATGGGCAGCCAATCCGGGATGTAAATACTAGTTATGAGTCTTTGGCAGATATTCAGGGGCAGGTCTTGCAAGTAGGCAAAAAACATTTCCTGAGATTAATTCCCTAAAATACAAGGGCTATAAATTAAGGGCGCAAGGCTTTGCGCTCCTAGGATTATTGCTAATCTCTCAAACTTAGTTGGGGTCAATTTATGTATACACGATCGCTTTGTGAAAAGAGAAGGAAATATTTTTTATCCTGAACCAATATTATTTAACTTCTTTGTAGATAAATACAATGTCTTTGGCTATTAGTTATGGGAGTCGTAAAACTAGTAATATCTACAATCTTGGATTTGTATTTAGGTAATATTTGGTCTAGTTGTTCTGCCTCTTCCTCTGTCCAATTTCCTCGATAAAGAATTGCCACACCATCAGAATTTAAAAAGGGCAGACTATACTTCACACACATTTCAATTTTTGCCACCGCCCGGATTGTCACCACATCGTATTGTTGCCGATGATTAACTTGATTATTTACCTGCTCGGCTCTGCCTAATAAAGTTGTCACCTGGGGGAGGTTAAGATCAAGAATTAATTGGTCTAGAAATTTAAGTTTCTTGTGGGTAGAATCTAATAAAACTACCTGGGAACTAGGAAGAGAGATGGCGATTGGTATTCCCGGTATTCCCGCTCCAGTACCAATATCCATAATTTTTCTAGAGACTTCTGGAGTATTTAATAAAGGTCTAATTCCTTGAAGGGAATCCCATAAATGTTTTTCCCAGAAATCTGTAACCTCAGTAATTCTAGTTAGATTAAGCTGTTGATTACCAATCAGAATTTGTTGATAAAATTGATTAAATAATTCCTGTTGAGTAAAATTAGGTTGCCAACCCAAGGTTTTCTGCCAAAGCTCATTCATTGAAGGTAATATAACTTGATTCATGGGTTTATTAATTATTAACAAGATTTATGTCTAAACTTCGATCCCCCTAACCCTTCTTAGAAAAAGTCGGGAGTATAAGAATTCTTTCAAAGTCCTCCTTTAAAAGGGAGATTTAGGGATATCTTTTTTGTTCTTTGAGCCAACCACCAATTTTGGAGCCGATTGTGTGTAATGATAACGACTACGGTATTCATGAATGAATAATGCAACCTACAGATTATAGTAAATTTAAAGTCTACTTTTTGATCGGCCGTTTGAGATAATTTCTGCAAATCTAAACTAGTGACGGTCAAAAGCTCCGCCGCCTCTTCGCAATCGTTGGTAGTAATAATTGGGGCATGGAATCTATGCGATCGCTTTAGTAAATCAAGCAGTTGTATTAACGCAAAATAATCATGATTTTAGTCAGGAAGTGCTAGAGGATAGCCCGGCGATTTCCTTACAGTAAGGCTACGCCAACGAGGTATTTATTACTAAGGCGGGAGTTGCTGTTTGATGCTGAAATTTTTGATCGATGCACCTAAAAAGTAAGTGATCAGAGCATTTGAGTTATTCAGTAAGGAACAGAGACTATAATAAAATTTACGGCAGTCTATTAGACTATAGGCAAACCCCATTATAAATCTGGAATTAGAAAAATGGTTCACAAAATCGCTATTTTCAACAATAGAGGTGGAGTTGGTAAAACAACAACGACTTTTAACTTGGGCTGGATGTTAGCATCGAAAGGAAAAAGAGTAATTCTCGTGGATGCTGACTCCTCTCAATGTAACCTTACTAATATGGTAATTGGATACTCTACCCAGGAGGAAATAGAAGAGAATATTTATAAAAACAACCAAAATATGAAAGCTGGTTTAGCTCCCGCCTTTGAGTCACAACCTCGAATAATACAAGCAGTTGAATGTACTCCTGTTGAAGGACAAGAGGGCTTATTTTTATTGCCGGGTCATATTGGAGTAGCTGAATATGAAGTTACATTAGGCATTGCTCAATCATTAAGTGGTTCAATTTCATCTCTTAAAAACTTGCCCGGTTCAATTTCCTACCTTCTTGAAAAAACCGCAGAGAAATTTTCCGCTGATTATATGTTGATTGATATGAATCCAAATGCAAATTCGCTCACTCAGAATCTATTTATGATTAGTGATTTTTTTTTAGTTCCTACAATTCCAGATTCGTCCTCAGTTAGGGCAATTGATTCATTAATAAATATCTTGCCTAAATGGCATAAATGGGCAGAGAAAGCTAGTGAGCTAAAGATTCTTAAAGAATCTGATTATCCATTCCCTAAAGTTACGCCACTATTCTTAGGGACAATTGTAGTTATTGAAAATTATCGAATAAAAAAATTGACAGATAGAATTGATCCTGCTGTTATAAATGATGCTATGGATAGAATGTTTCAAGCATTAAGTCAGGAAAATATGACTTTTCCTCGTCATATCTATTCTGCTGAAGGAATTACCGATGCTTTTTGTCTTACCCAAATATCTAACTTTAATAGTCTTATCTCTATTTCACAAGATTGTCAAACACCAGTATTTGCATTAACCCCTGAACAAATTGAACAAGCTGGTAGAGTGTTAGCTACTACTTTAATATCTCAAAATCAATTTAAAGATGCTTTTTCAACATTAGCCGATCGAGTCATTAATTTAACTTCCACTGCAGTCTGCGTTTGATCAATTCCGTATTAGCATCAGTCGTGTCCGAGATTTGATAGCTGTTCATAATTCTGTTCAGGTAATATCTACCCCAGCCCTTGATCTTTCTGATATTTTGAGGGCGGCATTAGTTCTATCCGTGAGCGCCTTAGATTATTATGTGCATGAAGTAGTGAGATTAGGAATGTTGGAAATTTATAGCGGATCACGCCCAGAACCTCCTGCCTTTAGTCGCTTTCAAGTTTCCTTAGGAAGTACCCGAAGCCTTGATAATTTATTAGAAGACGAAATTCGGCAACGCCATAGCTATAAAAGTTTTCAGCAACCAGACAACGTAGCAGAAGCAATTAGATTAATTTCAAATAAGGAATTATGGAAAGAAGTTGGCAATCTTATGGATAGGCCAGCTAAGGATATCAAACAAGAATTAAGCATTATTGTCGATCGCCGAAATAAAATTGCTCATGAGGCTGATATAGATCCAACATTTGACTTAGGGAATAGATGGGCTATTAACGAAGAACTTGTTAATGATGCAGTTGACTTTATTGAACAGGTTGTTGAAAGTATCCATTCTATTCTTTAACCCTTCTTATGAATGATGGCAACTGCAAAGGGACAAAATCCGCTAGGATAGAGACACAGCGTTTCGGCAAAGCTCAACGACCACGGTACTCATGGATGAATAATGCAACCTACAGATTATAGTAAATTCACAGATAAGGCTTGGGAGGCGATCGTCAAGTCTCAGGATGTGGCACGGCGCTTTCGGAATCAGCAGCTAGAGGTAGAACACCTAATCATTGCCCTGTTGGAACAGGAGGGCTTGACTGATACGATTATGCTCCGGGTCTTGATTGATATTCCCCCTTTTAAGAAGCAGATCGAGAACTTCACCACCCGCCAGCCCCGATTCCCTACGGTGGATCAGCTATATCTGGGGCGGGGTTTGGATATCATGCTCGATCGTGCCGAAACTTTTCGGGTAGATTTGGCGGATGATTTTATTGCTGTAGAGCATATGTGGTTGGCTTTTGCCGAGGACGATCGCCTAGGCCGTAGAACTTTAAAAACTTTTAATACCGACTTGCCAAAATTAGAAGCTGCCGTTAAATCTATCAGGGGCAGTCAAAAAGTCACGGATCAAAGCTCAGAAAATCGTTATGCTGCCCTAGAGAAATACGGCCGAGATCTGACCGAGCAAGCGAAGGCAGGCAAGCTGGATCCTGTTATTGGTAGGGATGAAGAAATTCGCCGGGTGATCCAAGTCCTCTCCCGCCGATCGAAGAATAACCCCGTTTTAATTGGGGAGCCGGGGGTAGGAAAGACGGCGATCGCTGAAGGTTTAGCCCAGCGAATTATTAATGGGGATGTGCCAGAATCCTTGAAAAATCGGCAGTTAATTTCCCTCGATATGGGCAGCTTAATTGCTGGAGCTAAGTACCGGGGTGAATTTGAAGACCGGCTCCGAGCAGTCCTAAAAGAAGTTTTAGAATCCAATGGGCAGATAGTTTTATTTATTGATGAGTTGCACACCGTAGTCGGGGCAGGGGCAGCCAACGGGACAATGGATGCGGGAAACCTACTTAAACCCATGCTGGCCAGGGGAGAACTGCGTTGCATCGGCGCCACCACCCTTGATGAGTACCGCAAACATATTGAAAAAGATGCGGCTTTGGAACGGCGGTTTCAACAGGTTTTTGTCCCGGAACCGGGGGTAGAAGATGCCATTTCAATTCTGCGGGGGCTAAAGGAGCGTTATGAGGTGCATCACGGGGTGCAAATTACCGATTCTGCCCTAGTGGCGGCAGCGACCCTTTCCCATCGCTATATTACCGATCGCTTCCT
>ENA-OBLH01000579-OBLH01000579.1-metagenomes-genome-assembly--contig:-NODE-579-length-11803-cov-23.2362_pt1 | contig 11803 bp, 9 predicted proteins | sample MGYA00153382_OBLH01 | MGnify analysis MGYA00153382 | reverse complement strand
GATTCATTGGCTGAGATGCTGATGAAGTTTTTAAGTTTCCACACAGCCTCGGTCGATAGCATCACTAGATCTCCCGTGATAGCAGACACTCAGCACCAAATGACTAGCCTGTACTTCATTGACCGTTACTCATCCCAAAGCAGCCATTGAGAATCGACATCAGTGCTAATAGCGTGGCTGCTACCTGGCAGAAAGCAGTACTTCGATTTGCAGATGTGACCGGCAGCAATCGCTGCATAACAGACCTACAACCAAAGTGCTTTGGCGATCTCAGACAACACATACAAGCCTAACTAAGCATCAAAACAAAAAGCGCTCCAATGGAGCGCTTTTTTCATAGCGTTTAAGGTAAAACCGTAAAGCTAAACGTTTAGATATTGGAAGAAAAATCACTCAGATGTTTCTGAGTTTACGACTTTGCAGTTACAAACCATCACCCCGCAAACCCGCATGAATACTAGCCAGGGGTTTACGACTTTAATTGCGAGTTTACGACTTTAATTACCCAGATTAAAAGCAACGCAGGAAACTGAGTTTTCACTCCACCGTCACGCTTTTGGCAAGGTTGCGTGGCTTGTCTACATCGGTGCCGCGCGCTACTGCAGTGTGGTAGGACAGCAGTTGCAGTGGCACCACGTGCAAGATGGGGCTGAGAGCGCCGTAGTTCTCGGGCATGCGAATCACGTGCATGCCTTCGGCGTTTTCGATGTTGGTTTTGGCATCTGCCAGCACATACAGCACACCGCCGCGCGCACGCACTTCCTGCATGTTGCTCTTGAGCTTTTCCAGCAGCTCATCGTTGGGTGCAACGGTAACCACCGGCATGCTGCTGTCTACCAGCGCCAGCGGGCCATGCTTGAGCTCTCCGGCGGGGTAGGCTTCAGCGTGAATGTAGGTAATTTCTTTAAGCTTGAGCGCACCTTCCATGGCGATGGGGTAGTGCATGCCACGGCCCAGGAACAAGGCGTTCTGGTGCTTGGCAAAGTTTTCTGCCCAGCTCACCACTTGCGGCTCCAGCGCCAGCACCGACTGCAAGGCCACGGGCAAATGGCGCATGGCGGTCAGATATTCCTGCTCCTGCGCTTCACTTAACTTGCCCTTGGATTGCGCCAGAGCCAGGGTCAGCAAGAACAAGCCCGCCAGTTGCGTGGTAAACGCTTTGGTAGAAGCTACGCCAATCTCCATACCAGCACGGGTGATGTACGCCAGCTTGCATTCACGCACCATGGCACTGGTGGCCACGTTGCAAATGGTCAGCGTATGGTGCATGCCAAGGCTTTGCGCATGGCGCAGTGCGGCCAGGGTGTCGGCAGTCTCGCCGGACTGGCTGATGGTGACCACCAAGGTCTTGGGGTTGGGCACGCTGGTGCGGTAGCGGTATTCGCTGGCCACTTCCACATTGCAGGGGATGCCCGCAATCGACTCCAGCCAGTACTTGGCCGTGCAGCCACTGTAGTAGCTGGTGCCGCAGGCCAAAATCAGCACGTTGTCGATTTCATTGAATACACGCCATGCGGCTGCACCCTCTGCCCCATCAAACAGCTCGGGGGCAATATTGACAATGCCTTCCAGCGTGTCGCCGATGGCGCGTGGCTGCTCAAAGATTTCCTTTTGCATGTAGTGGCGGTAGGGGCCAAGCTCCACCGCGCCACTGTGGGCGTGCACCGTTTTAACGGGGCGCTGCTCAGGCAGTACCGCATGGCCGGTTTTGTCTGCAATCCAGTAACGGCCCGGCTGCAGGTCTACCAAATCGCCCTCTTCCAGATACACGATCTGATCGGTCACCCCAGCCACTGCCATTGCATCGCTGGCCAGGAAAAATTCGCTGTTGTCACGCCCCACACCCAGCACCATGGGTGAGCCGGCGCGGGCACCGACCACGCGGTGTGGCTCGTCCTTGTGCATCACGGCAATCGCGTAAGCACCATGCAGGTGCGCACGCGCCGTTTTCACTGCTTCAAACAAGTCACCGTTGTAGTGGCTGTCTACCAGGTGGCAAATCACCTCGGTGTCGGTCTGGCTGGCAAACACATAGCCCTTGGCTTGCAGCTCGGTGCGCAGTTGTTCGTAGTTTTCGATGATGCCGTTGTGCACCAGCGCCACGCGGGGAGGTTTGCCGCTGTCCACGGTTTCGCCCGGGCCGTAGCTGAAGTGGGGATGGGCGTTGCGCACAGCAGGCTCACCGTGTGTGGCCCAGCGGGTGTGGGCAATGCCTGCCAAACCTTGCAGATCATCTTGCGTCACTTGTTCCAGCAGTTCCGATACACGTGCGGTGCTGCGTGCGCGCTGCAGGCCCTGGCTGATGGGTGAGCCCGCCACCATGCGGTGCACAGCTACGCCGCATGAGTCATACCCGCGATACTCCAGGCGCTGCAGGCCTTGAACCAGAACAGGAACGATATTGCGCGTGGAAACGGCGCCGACGATGCCACACATAGGCTGTACTCCGAAAAGGTTGGAACGATGCACGATGCTAAAAGCTACGCAATAAAACTTATGATCTATTTTTTAACGTTTAAGAAATTAAATTTCACATAAAAACATAAACGAAATTAAATTTCAAAAATATATGTTTAATGAAATTAATTCCACAGAATCTGCCCTAGACCTGACTGACCTGCAGCTGCTGGATTTGCTGCAACGCGATGCCGGGCAAAGCAATGTGCACCTTGCACAACAGGTGCACATTTCGCCCCCCACCTGCTTGCGGCGTGTGCGCCGCCTGCATGCTTTGGGCCTGATTGAGCGCCAGGTAGCCATTGTGCGACCGCAGGCCCTGGCCCTCTTGGTGGGCCATGGACTGCAAGCCTTGGTTGAAGTGACGCTGGAGCGCCAGAACGCAGAAGCACTGGATGCATTTGAAGACGAAGCTGTGGCCCACGAAGGGGTGCAGCAATGCTGGCGCGTTTCGCCGGGGCCCGACTTTGTGCTGGTTGTGGCCTGCCGCGACATGCCGGCCTACTTGGCGCTGTCGCAGCAACTGTTCACGGCGCAGGGCAATGTGCGCAATGTCAAAACCTTTTTCGCCACCAAGCGGGCCAAGTTCAGCCCCCACTTGCCATTGCTCGCCGCCAAGTCTTAAAGAGTAAAGACCATGCGTGATGGGTCGCCGTCTTCGCTTACTGCGCCAGCACTACAGCTACTTTTCGCCTAGAAATTCAGCATGCACCCGGCCAGTCCAAGCTGACGGTGCAGCCCAATCCGGGCTGTGATTGCACGCCCCAGCGTGCGCCATGGCGCTGCGCCACCGTGCTGACCAGTGCCAGGCCGCAACCTACGCCGTCAAATTCGTTCTCGTGGTGCATGCGCTGAAACAGCTCACCCAGTTGCTGGGCCCGGCTGTCGTTAAAACCTGCACCATTGTCTTGCACCACCAAACGCCACCAGCCATCGGCCAGCGGATAGGCATGCACCTGCACCTGTGGCGGCACTTGGCGGGCCGAGAACTTGATGGCGTTATCCAGCACCGCCTGCATCACCACGCGCAACCACTCGGCATGCGCCAGCACGGGCACTTGAGCCTGTGTGGGCAAAGTCCACTGCACCTGCGGGTGCTGGGCTTGCAGGGCCTGCACCAGAGGCGCAGTCAATGCCACCCAATCGACCAACTCGGGCTGCAACTCGGCGCGCGCTGCACGTGAAATGTGCGCCAGCCCATCCAGCATGGCCGACATCTTGCGCGCAGCGCGCTCCATGGTGGTCGCAAACTCATGCGCATCTTCGGCGACGTGCACCGCCTGCGGCGCAGCGGCTGCCAGCTCATCCACCGATTCTTTGAGCAAAGGCGCAAACGACACCACATGCCGCAACGGCGCGCGCAAGTCATGTGCCACGGCACGCATCCACGACTCATGCGCGGCGTGCAGGCGCGCCATGTCTGCCTGCTGCTGCGCAATCAGGGCCAACGCCTCGTTCAGCGTGCCGGGGGTAGGTGATTGCGCCTGCTGCATGGTGGTGGGCCTTCAGGGTTTGGGTTGTTTGGTAGGACGCTTCCAGTTCGTAATCGATACCTGCTTGCCACGCGAGACGGCCAAAACGCCTGCGTCCACCGACTTGGTCACGGTGGAGCCGCCACCCACTGTGCTGCCCGCACCAATGGTGATGGGGGCCACCAGCACGCAGTTGCTGCCCACGTGTACATCGGCCTCAATCACGGTGCGGTGCTTGTTGGCACCGTCGTAGTTGGCGGTGATAGCGCCTGCACCGTAGTTCACGCGCTCACCCACCGTAGCGTCACCCAGATAAGCCAGGTGGTTGGCTTTGGCACCTTCGGCCATGGTGGAGTTTTTTACTTCCACAAAATTGCCAATGTGCACATCTTTACCCAGTTGCGCGCCCGGGCGCAGGCGGGCAAACGGGCCAATCAGGGCACCTTCGCCCACGCTCGCACCCAGCTTTTCTCCGTCGATATGGGTGAATGGATGGATCACTGCACCCGCAGCAATGGTGGCATTGCTGATGTGGCAGTGCGCGCCAATGCTGGCACCTTCACCAATTTGCACCTTGCCGGTAAAGATGCAGCCCACGTCAATTTCTACGTCTTGCGCGCAGACAAGCTGCGCCGCATTGCCACGCACGTCGTCACGTACATCAAAGCGCGCAGGGTCTGCCAGACGTACGCCCTGCTCCATGTAATGGCTGGCTTGGCGCAGCTGGTGGGCCCGCTCCAGCTCGGCCAGTTGCAGCGGGCTGTTGACGCCAGCCACCTGCACCGCATCGCTGATACGGTGCGCCACCACGTCCACCCCATCGGCTACCGCCATGGCGACGATGTCGGTCAGGTAGTACTCGCCCTGGGCGTTATGGTTGTTCAGTTGCGCAAGCCATTGCGCCAGGCGCTTGGCGGGCACGGCCATGATGCCGCTGTAAATTTCGTGGATGGCGCGCTCAGCGTCGCTGGCGTCTTTTTGCTCGACGATACGTTGCACCGTACCTGCCGCGTTGCGCACAATGCGGCCATACCCCGTGGGGTTGTCCAGCGCCACGGTCAGCAATGCCATGCGCGTGCCACCTGCCGCCTGCACCAGATCGTGCAGCGTTTGCGCCTGCGTCAGCGGCACATCGCCCGACAGGACAATCACCATGCCGTCATCGGCCAAGGCAGGCACCGCCTGCTGCACAGCATGGCCGGTGCCCAGTTGCTGCTCTTGGCGCACAAATTTCAAATCCACCCCCGCTTGCGCGCTGCTGCACTGGCTGATGGCAGCCTCTACCTCTGGCGCGCCATGCCCTGTAATCACCACCGCCGAACGCGCCTGCAATTGCACTGCCGTATCCAGTACATGCTGCAGCAACGCACGCCCTGCCAGCTTTTGCAGCACCTTGGGCAAACGGCTTTTCATGCGGGTGCCTTTGCCGGCAGCCATGATGACGATATCAAGGGGAAGTGCGTTCTGAGAAGACATAAAAATTCTGTGTGAGTTCTGGTCACCCCCAGCGCGGAGGTGCTCAATTATCTCGCGCTCTATCGGCGCTGAAAGCGAGCGTGCATACGGATTTACGTGGGCCGCACACGACAGCCCCTTATTAAGTGTTTGATTTTTATCAGACATCCCCAGCAACACGCCACTTTACCCATTGGTGGGCGCTCGGGCTTTATGCATTCTGTACAGCTCTTTGCGCTGGCAACGGCTGCACCCTCACCTACACCACTCCCAGAAGGAGGCTTCATGTCCTTCATACCTTGGTCCAGCGCACTCATGCTGGGCATCCCCAAGATCGATGCGCAGCACCAAGTCCTGGTGGAATTGATCAACGCTTTGCACGATGAGCTGGCCAAGCCCGCCCCTGCGCGCACCACTCTGGCTGAAGTGCTGGAGGGCTTGGTTGACTACACGCACAACCACTTCATTGAAGAAGAGGTGATGTTCCAGCGCTACGGCTACCCCCAGACCACCGCACACACTGCCGAACACAGCCAGTTCACCGCCAAAGCCATGGACTGGCTGATGCGCTTTGAAGACGGCGAAGACATCAACCTTGAGGCCCTGGACTTTCTCAAAGACTGGCTGCTGCACCACATTCTGCAAGAAGACCGAGCCTACGTGCCTTTCCTGCAAGAGGCCATCGCAGCACATGCCCCCAGTCTCAGCATCTCGTAGAAGCAACATAAAAGGAGCTATAAGCGCTTTAGATTCAACGTTTTCAGATACAAAACTATCTGAAATGACCATAGAACATACGCTGCACGCTCTCATTTAAGTTGCACCATCAAAAAAGGCGGCTGCCTCATTGCGAGACAGCCGCCTTTTTCTGGGCAGTGACAACTGGCTTAGCTCAGCGTCACACGTGCAAACTTGCGCTTGCCCACTTGCACCACAAAAGTGCCTGCATCCAGCTTCAGGCCACGGTCGCTGACCACGTTGCCATCCACACGCACACCGCCACCATCCATCAGTCGATTGGCCTCGCTGGTCGAAGGAGCCAGGTTGGCCTGCTTGAGCAACGCACCAATGCCCAGTGGTGCACCCGTCAGGCTCACCTCGGGAATGTCGTCAGGAATGCCGCCCTTGGAGCGGTTCATGAAATCTTGCTCAGCCGCATCGGCCGCCGCAGCGCTGTGGAAGCGCGCAGTAATTTCCTTGGCCAGCGCCACCTTGGCGTGCTTGGGGTTGCCGCCCGCTTCAATCTCGGCCTTCAACGCCGCAATCTCGGCCAGGCTCTTGAACGACAGCAGGGTGTACCAGTCCCACATCAGCGTGTCAGAGATCGACAGCACCTTGGCAAACATGGTGTTGGCATCTTCGGTAATACCAATGTAGTTGTGCTTGGACTTGGACATCTTGTCCACACCATCCAGGCCCACCAGCAAAGGCATTGTGAGCACGCACTGCTGCTCTTGGCCGTACTCAGCCTGCAGATGGCGACCCATCAACAGATTGAACTTCTGGTCGGTGCCGCCCAGCTCTAGGTCACTTTGCAGCGCGACCGAGTCATAGCCTTGCAGCAGCGGGTACAAAAACTCATGCAGGCTGATCGAGCTGCCTTCCGTGAAGCGCGTATGAAAGTCATTGCGCTCCATCATGCGGGCTACGGTGTACTTGGCCGACAGCTCAATCATGCCGCGCGCGCCCAGCTTGTCGCACCACTCGCTGTTGTAGCGCACTTCCGTGCGGGCGGGGTCCAGCACCTTGGCAGCCTGCGTGTAATACGTTTCGGCATTGACCTTGATTTGCTCGGCAGTCAGCGGCGGGCGGGTGGAGTTGCGGCCCGAAGGGTCGCCAATCAGCGTTGTGAAATCGCCGATCAAAAAAATCACGGTATGGCCCAGATCCTGCAGCTGGCGCATCTTGTTGAGCACCACGGTATGGCCCAGGTGAATATCTGGAGCCGTTGGATCCAGACCCAGCTTGATGCGCAGTGGCACGCCTGTGGCCGCAGAACGGGCCAGCTTTTGCGTCCAGTCAGCAACTGGTAACAATTCGTCAACGCCGCGCAAGGTGATTTCAAGCGCTTGTCTTACAGCCTCAGTGACTGGGTATGTTGTAACAGCATTTTGATTCATAAGGGTTTTTTCCAGCGCAGGGATGTTCCTCCCCGGTATACTTCGGGCTCGATTGCAGCGATGAATTCTAGTCGGCAAGCCATTTACATACTGCTCAATGGCCACTATGCTGACAGATTACGTACCCCATCACTGACACGCTTTCCTGCCTTCAGGGTACACACTATTCCCGGGAATCCATGTTTTGACCCACAAACTAGTTTCTGCCAGCAGCGCTTTGCTTGCACAGCTGGCCCGGTCCATCCAGCGCCATCCTAAAAGGCTGACCGCCGCAATTGCCGCCCTGATGCTGACCGCAGGCGGCGGTGCGTTTGCCGTCGCCTCCCTGGGTCCAGACCCCGCCGACATGCCGGTGCGCACACTGACCCAAACCATCCCATCTTTGGTAGATGGCAGCACGCTGGCGGATTTGACCGACCTTAATGACTTTTCGCTGTACCGCACGGATTACACCCGCTCCAGCGACACCCCCGAATCCCTGCTGCAGCGCCTTGGTATTGCCGACCCTAGCGCTTCCGCTTTTTTGCGCAGCAATGAACTGGTTCGCCAACACATCTTCAGCCGCAACGGCCGCCTGATCTCTGCAGAGGCCAGCAACGACCACCAGTTGCGCAAGCTGACCGTGCGCTGGATTCAGGACGAAACCAGCCAAAATTTCCAGCGCCTGGTGCTTGAGCGCAATGCCGAAGGCAAGTTTGCCGCAGACATTTCGACAGCCCCCCTGACAGCAACCACCCGCCTGACGGGCGGAACCATCCACAGCACACTGTTTGCCGCCACCGACGCGGCAGGCCTGCCAGATGCAGTGGCGGTGCAAGTGGCGGATATTTTCTCGGACATCAACTTCCACCGCCTGCACAAGGGCGACCGTTTCTCCGTCATCTACGAAACACTGGAAGCCGATGGCGAGTTCCTGCGCTCAGGCCACGTGCTGGCCGCAGAATTCCAAAACCGCGACAAGGTGCACAACGCCATGTGGTTCCAAGAGCCCGGTCAACGCGGCTCCTACTACGCCATGGACGGCTCCAGCCTGCGCCGCGCTTACCTGAGCACCCCCGTGGAGTTCTCTCGCATCAGCAGCGGTTTTTCCATGCGCAAGCACCCGATTCTCAACACTTGGCGCAAGCACCTGGGCACGGACTTTGCCGCACCCACAGGCACCAAAGTGCGCACGGTGGGCGATGGCTCGATTGAGTTTGCAGGCTGGCAAAACGGCTACGGCAACGTGATTTACGTCAAGCACGCCAATACCTCCCATGTCACGGTCTACGCGCACTTGAGCCGCATTGACGTGAAAAAGGGGCAGTCTGTCGAGCAAGGTCAATTCATTGGCGCCGTGGGCACCACAGGCTGGTCTACGGGCCCGCACCTGCATTTTGAATTCCGCGTAAACGGCGCGCACCAGGATCCGCAGACGGTCATTGCCAAGAGCGAAGCCAGCGAAATCTCTGAAAAGGTACGCAAGCAGTTCACCCAGCACGCAGAGTTCATGCATATGCAACTGGCTTCTGCCGAGCAGATTCGACAAGCCAGCGCGCAATAAGCCTGTGCTACCCTGTCAAGGGCTTCGAGCAATCGAAGCCCTTTTTCTTTGCCCTTTCAAGCCCCCATGAGCACCTCGCCAAAGCCAGCCCACGATTCCGAGCTTTACATCGGCCTGATGTCAGGCACTTCACTGGACGGCGTGGATGGCGTGCTGGTGCAGTGGAATTGCGCACAGCAGATGCACGTGCTGGCCTATGCGGCGCAGGCGTTTCCTGCTGCCTTGCGCCAAGAGCTGCTTGCCCTGAACAACCCCAACGGAGCCAACGAGCTGCACCGTGCGGCTTTGGCAGGCAATGCCATCAGCCGCGCCTATGCAGATGTGGTGATGCAGCTCTTGCAGCAAAGCAGCACCACAGCCCGCCAAGTGCGCGCTATGGGAGCGCACGGCCAAACCGTGCGCCACCAGCCCCAGCTGCACGATGGCACGGGCTACACCTTGCAATTGCAAAACCCCGCTTTGCTGGCAGAACTCACAAGCATTGCCGTGGTTGCAGACTTGCGCAGCCGTGATGTTGCCGCAGGCGGTCAGGGTGCTCCGCTGGTTCCCGCCTTCCACCAGGGTGTCTTCAGCCGTGCAGGCCAAGCAACCGTGGTTCTCAATATTGGCGGGATTGCCAACCTGAGTGTCCTGCCCGCACACAACACCTCTGCAACACCGGTCTCTGGCTTTGATTGCGGCCCCGGCAACGCCCTGATGGACTGGTGGTGCCTGCAGCACACCGGCGCAAGCTATGACGATCAAGGCCGCTGGGCCGCCGGCGGCGTGGTCCACCCGGCACTTCTCACGCGCCTGCTGGCCGAGCCTTTTTTGCAGCAACCTCCCCCAAAAAGCACGGGGCGTGACTTGTTCAACCCCACGTGGCTGCAGGCCCAGCTCCAGGCGGTGGCTTGCAACATTTCGCCTCAGGATGTGCAAGCCACGCTCACGGCCTTTACGGCCCATAGCTGTGCAGATGCCGTGCTGCGCTACGGGCAAAGCAGCCACAGCTTGCTGGTGTGCGGAGGTGGTGCTTTGAATGCAGAGCTAATGCGCCAGCTCCAAGCTTTGCTGCCGCAGGCGAAGGTAGAGAGCACCACCGCGCGCGGCCTTCCGCCCCTGCAGGTAGAAGCCACGGCCTTTGCCTGGCTGGCCCGCCAATGCGTAAATGGGCTCCCGGGCAATCTCCCCGTTGTCACAGGCGCTCAGGGTCCACGCATCCTTGGTGCAATTTACCCCGCCTGAGCCGTAGCGCGGGTGAACGCTCAATCGTGCGTATCTGGTGCCGGGCGCACGCGCTCATCGTGCTCTAGCTGGCTGAACACCAAAGTGGCTGCCAAAGTCATCACGCCCACGGTCACGAACGTGGCCTGCAAGGCCATCAGCTTGTAGCCCTCTTTGGCTTGCCACATGTCGGCGAACCCCGCCAAAACAGCACCCGCCACAGCCACCCCCATGCTCATGGCCAGCATTTGCACCATGGACAGCAGGCTATTGCCGCTGCTCGCTGACTCACCATTCAAGTCTTTGAGCGTGACCGAGTTCATGGCCGAAAACTGCATCGAGTTGACACAGCCAAAAGCAAACAACTGCACCAAAATCAGCCACTGCGGCTGACTGGGGCTGACCAAGCCCAGGCAGGCGATCATGACCCCCAGCAGCATCGAGTTCACCTGCAACACGCGCTTATAGCCAAAACGCATCACCGTGTTCACGGCAATCCGTTTGACGAGCATGCTGCCCAGCACGGTCGCCAGCATCATGGTGCCCGCGTGAAAGGGCGACAGCCCCAAACCTACCTGAAGCATCAAAGGCACCAAAAATGGTGCTGCACCACTGCCCAGCCGCGCAAACAAATTACCCAGCAGCCCTACACGCAATGATCGAATGCCAAACAATGCCGGGGCAAACAACGGCGTTGGGCTGCGCAATGCATGCATCCAGTACGCAGCCAGGCTGGCCATGCCAAAGACCAGCAGCACAGCCACCAAGGCACGGCCCATGCCCACGCCAGACAAGCCATCCAGCGCCAGCGAAACACCCACCATGCCCAATGCCAGTAGCGCAAAGCCCACGCCATCGAACGAGCGCCTGGGTTGCTGATCGTTTTGGGGCATCCACCGCCAGGCAGCGCACACGCCCAGCACACCCACTGGCACATTGATCCAGAAGATCCAGTGCCACGATGCATATTCCACCAGCCACCCACCCAAGGTGGGGCCCAGCAGTGGCCCAATTTGCCCCGGAATGGCGATAAAGGTCATAGCCCTGATAAAAGCCTCTCGCGGGTAGGCGCGCAGCACCGCCAGCCGGCCCACGGGCAGCATCATGGCCCCGCCCACGCCCTGCACCACACGCGCCATCACCAGAAACTGCAGACTGGGTGCCATGGCACACAAGACAGAACCCAGAACAAACAAAGCCATGGCCACCGTATAGATGCGGCGCGTACCAAAGCGGTCTGCCACCCACCCCGTCGCGGGAATCAGCATGGCTGTCGTCAAGGCATAGGCCACCACCACAGACTGCATCTGCAGCGGACTCTCGCCCAATGAGGCGGCCATGCTGGGCAACGCGGTATTGAGGATGGTGGCATCCAGCGTTTGCATGAAAAAGCCCACCGCAACCAGCCACAGCAAGGGCTCTTTTTCAATGGCTTGCTTGTTCATATGCCTTATTCTTAATAGCTACCAATGTTTAGCTGGATGGACATTTCAGCGCAATTTGCACACAAAAAAGCCGCTGACTGGCAGCGGCTTTGATGGCACAAGGGACAA
>ENA-OBLH01000578-OBLH01000578.1-metagenomes-genome-assembly--contig:-NODE-578-length-11805-cov-3.79694_pt1 | contig 11805 bp, 6 predicted proteins | sample MGYA00153382_OBLH01 | MGnify analysis MGYA00153382 | reverse complement strand
CATCTAATAAATCATCAAAGGTATCTACTGGAATTGCCAAAATCCGGGTATCTTGGCTCAGGGTAGCGATCGCAGATGTGGTTGCCACAATCGTACTTTGGGATTCACTATGAGCCAATACTTCCAACTCATCCAAAGTTTGTCCGGGGCGGAGAGCTTCTCTGTGGATATCCCCATTAGGTAAACGATGCTGCACTTCTGCCCCCCCAGTTATTAATAGCAATAATTCTCGGCAAGTATCCCCAACTTCCGTGATCAATTCTCCTGAAGTATAAGTCCGCACCTCTGCCTTAGCTGCCAGAGCCATGAGGGTTTGATTATGAATGCGATGGAAGAAATCACTGTTGTAGATGTAGATAATTTTTTCTAAGGTGGGAAATTTGCTCAGGGGCGCTTGGGGATGGGCGAGAATTAGTTTGCCAGTTTCTTGGACTAGGGGATGGTGTTCGTACTGCAAGCCGAGGGAAATCTCTTGGCCAATCTGGGGATGAATCTGGGCAACTAGATAGACTGCTACTGCTTGGATCACTGGATTGCGATCGTCCACCAATAATTCTAGGTACGCCAAAATATCCGTTTCCGGTAGCTCTAAAGAACAACTAGAAGATTGCTTTCCTAGGCTGGTTAATTCTTCCAGAACGGAGGGATGCAACTGGTCTTCCCAAACCCCAGACTCCAGCAATTCCCCTAAAACTAGGGGATGAAGTTGCCCAAAAATCTTTGCTAAACGTAGAGCTACGGGATCAGCTTGTAATTTGCTCAAGATTTCCAGAATACTCCTCGCAATTAGCTCTTTTTTGTGGTGAATGCTTGTTTGTAACAAAGTCAAAGCAGCCTGATGCTCCCGGAGAACTGGCTGGTGGAGTAACCGGAAACCAGTAATTAGATCAGATAATTGGCTCAACAAAAACTCACAACGACGCACATCCGAAGCTCCCGGATCTAAACCAGCCATAATCCATTCTTCTTCTTTGGGGGTGATAGCGTACTGCCGCTGTAGAGCCACAACTTCTGGCGAGTTCGCTTGAAGTTGGAGGAAGTTACCATCCGACTGGAGTTTTTGCAACAGGATTAGACGTTCTAAAGATTTTCGATAGCCAGTCAGCCGGATCTGATTTTCTAGGTTACGCTGGCGATCGGGGTTGAGCAGTTCCGGATCTTCCACTCCTAGTTCCTCTAACACATCCTGATGTTCATCATCGGTGATGCCTAATTCCTGCCGCATTTGTTTCAGCACATCCAGACTACTGGAATAGTTGACATAGCCTTCTTCTAGAGCTTCTTGGACTACTCCTTTATAAGCTTGATGGCGTTTTTCCTTAGTGAATCCCGGCAGCACCTTGGCCAACACATAAATTTCATTGGTATGCAGATCCTCTAGGGAGCGTCCATCCAAAAATTGGGAGATATTAAATTGCAGTTTGGCCAACTGTTTCCGAAATCGACTGGCCAGACTTTCTCGATCGTAGAGATCAGAACTCCGCCGCCAAGTTTTATACAGCCACAGGGTACTGAGAGAAACTAAACCTAATTCGTAGATGTATTGAAATTTTACGGGCAGAAGTTGAATCAGGGGACGGCCACCAAAGATAAAGAAGAAGTTAAATATCCCAAAGGTGATGACGGTGAAAATCCGATGGCGAATCTTTTCTGGATTCAGAGCTGGATAGTGTTGGCGACTGTAACTTATTAGCCATTTTTCTGCTGCTCGGCCTAACCCATAACCTAACGAAGTAAATAAACCCAAGGTCAGGGGAACGGCCACTAGTTTGGGAATATTAATTGCCTCTCCCCCTAGATAAAATCCCGGTGACATCAGGGATGCCAGTTGATCCGTCTGTCTTGCCCAAGCCCCAGAAAAGTAATAGTCCCAACTGCCAGCATAGAGATAGTAATAGACAAAATAACCCACCACTAAACCGACATAGCCGTAGCGGAGCCAAGCAGTTTCCGATTTTGGCAAGCCGTCCCAATAAGCTCGTTCAGCATCAATATCAATACAAGGGTTTTGGCAGGCCACACAGGCGCTTTGTTCTTTTTCATCGTCCTTGACAGGTAGAGTGCGACACATAGACTGAGTAATCTTCTCCTCTCCCATGTGGGCTTTGCTAGTCAACAATCCGCCGGGTTCGCTGTAGACCTGTTGCACTGGAGCCATAGGGCAAAAGTAATTACACCAAGTTTTGCCGCCATAAAGATAGCCTACGGTTATGGCAAAGGCGATCGTTCCCAGCAGCCACAGGGTAAGGATCAGGCGATCGGCATTAAAAAATAAAATTCGTCCGGCTAAACCCACAAATAACCAAGCAAACTGCACCGAGGCATAATTTTTCCCTAGCCAAGAGTCGGCTTTTACCTTGGCCAGTTCGTAGCGGATTTTGCCAGTTTGGGGGTTTTCTCTTTTATACTGCCGTTGCCAACCCAAAGCCCGGGGAATTTGGGAAAGGAAAGATAGGGGACAAATACGCCGCCATAATTCGTGACCAAAAATTAACAGAATAAATATGGCAGATGGGACGATCGCTCCCCAAAAAATTGTGGTTCCCAAGGGGTAGGGCTGCTCTATCAAACAGATTCCCTGAACTTTCACACAAATATTAGGATTAATCCTGAGAGGACTCCAAGGATGATCCGGGGCAGTAAGGGCAGCAGTCCAAGGATCGTAGATCAAAGAAGCAATCACCCCTAGCCATGCGATCGTCAATATCCAACGGACTCGGTGCATCGTCTGTTCAGGAATCTGTGTCAGCATAGACTCAAAAATTTTATCTAGGAAGTTGTTTCAGCAATAGCTTGATCATAATTGGTTTTGTCCTAGCGATCGAATTGATTAATTAGCGAAAAAACTTACTGCCGATTTATCATAGGAAAAACTAGAATATTGAGAAATGTGATGATAATTCGCGCAATCTTAGAATGGGATGCAGAGGCGCAATCCTTTGCTGCAACTTGTCCAGAATTGAATTTTGTGTCTTCCTGTGGTGATAGTCGAGAAGAGGCGATCGCTAATCTTAAGGAGGCGATTGTCCTAATGCTAGAGCCGCTTCCAGAGCATCTATTGACAGCCAACCCATCATCTGAGTTTGTGGAGTTGGCGGTGTAAATAATGCCAAAATCACCACGATTAACTTCTAAACAGGTTATCAATTAGCTAAAGGATGCTGGGTTTGTAGAAGCATCTCAAAATGGTTCTCACCTTAAATTATTTCATCCTGAAACTCGGAGAACTGCGATCGTACCTATTCATTACGGTAAGATAATTCCCCTAGGGACATTGAAATCGATTGAGAAACAAGCCAATATTAAGTTTTTCTGATTGCGATCTAATTCTCGTTAAAATCCTTGGACTACTTGTTGGGTAGTGGTGAAACTCTGTAAACCAATTAAACCCCGTCCGTAGCCTCGGTGGTTAGACATACCTAGAAATACCCCATCTCCTTGGGCCGGACAGCGATCAAACCGGGGTGAAGTATTGATATACACACTAGCACTGCCAACTCCCCGGGCAAACTTGCGACTTTCTGCATAGGATTCCGTTACTAGGCAATCCCCATGACCACTACTATACTGATTAATATAGGCGATCGCCCCTTCCAAACCGTCTACCATGCGGAAAGCGATCGTCTTTGTTAGGTAAGGTTTAGACCATTCAATATCTTGAGCAAGACTTAATTCTTGGGGAAATTGATTAACTAGTTCCGTATCTCCCAGCAGCCTAAAACCTTTTTCTTGTAAGCTATGCCACAACAGAAGCAGGGCAGAATGTTTTTGCTCTCGATGAATCAAAACTTTTTCTAGGGCATTGACTCCATCCGGCTCACTACTATGGCTATCTACAAGGATCGATCGCACCCCTTCCCAATTAGCCGAGGGAGACCAGTAAACATAACAATTGCCCATAACCGTAGGCAGCACCGGAATAGTTGCCTGTTGACAGACTTGTTGTACCAAGCCGGGACGACCGTAAGGAATTACTAAGCTAATGTAGGGACTAGTAACTATTTCCCCCAAAAGCTGATTACTCGGCAGGGAAACCACACTCCCCTTGGGCAGTCCCGCCTGCACTACGGCAGTTTGTAAAAGTTGGGTAATCATCTGGTGGGAATGAATCCCTTCCCCACTGCCCCGGAGAATCAGCGCATTCCCAGTTTTAATTGCCAATCCTGCGGCGATCGCCATAAGTTCTGGAAACCCTTCATAGACGAAAGCTACTAGCCCTAAGGGTTGGGGCTGATTGTAGACTTGTCCCCGATATAACTGCTGCTGGACTGGGCAACCCTGAACTAGGGGGTCTGGCAGGTGAGCAATGCGCTCTAGGGCGGCGATCGCCACTTCTAATCTTTCTGGAGTTAGTTTCAGCCAATCTAAGACGAGTTCCGACACGGCCATTTCCCGGCTGTATTCCAAATCTAGAGTATTTTCTTCGAGAATATCTACAAAATTTTCCTGCAAGGCGGTTGCCATGAATTGCACCGCCTGATTACGTTTTTCTAGTCCTAGAGTTGCTAACAGTTGAGCAGCCCGATAGCCAGTGGCAATCTGAGATATGACGGTCGAAAAGGATAGAGTCACGGTAATTTTTAGGACATTAAGCTAAAAGGTATTTAATTTTTAGGAAGATTTTGCCGCGCGACCCGTAGTAAAACCTTCTCTTTTTTGGCGTTTGTTTAATGCCCTATATCAACGTCTATAGGTCAACCACACCATAACTGCGGGGAGGATTGCCAGAAATATGGCTAGCAAGGCCCAAAAAACAATATTTAACCCAGCGGTCGATCGCAGGGCTAAGGGCAGCCACACAATTAACAAAACTAATACTACACCCATAGCAATGGGCAAATAGCTTTCTCCAATGCTGGTATTAGCTGGCTGCCAACGGTTTCCCATCCACCGCCATGCCTTCTTATAAGGATAATTAGTAGATAGCTGCTCTAGGGCATAGCCATTATCTTCTACCACAAAAATCTGCTGACAACGGTTACAACCAAAAGCTTCTGTCAAAGTAATGGGGACTAGAGTACCTTTGCGCCGACAGGGACAGGGGTACTCATTGTTTAAGTCGATTTTTTGAGATTTTGGGGATGGCACGACCAGAGGATAAATATAAGTTTAATTGATACCATGTTGCCACTCCCCGCCGGAAGTTTCAAGCTATTAAACCAAAGAAGGCATAACTTATTGAATTTTCATTTCCCCCGGCCGCACTGAGAGAGTAGTATTCTGCTCGCCCCGCCGGACTTTGATTGTTAGAGCTTGACCAATCCGACTCTTTTCTACTGTATTTTGTATCTGTTCGGCAGTAGTAATAGCTTGATTTTCGATTTCTGTAATCACATCTCCCCGGCGTAAGCCTCCGTCGGCAGCAGGAGTATCGGGGCGCACTCGGATCACCAGCACTCCATTGATTTCTGGCAGCATAAAAACAGCATTGGGATCTTGGTTATTTTGGCGAGCGATCGTCGGGGTGAGATTTGCTAGTTCAATGCCTAGGTAGGGATGGGAAACCTTTTGACCTGTGGAGAGGACTTGGGCGATTTCCTTAGCCCGGTTAATGGGGATGGCAAACCCAATCCCCATAGCATCAGCCCGGATAGCAGTATTAATGCCAATTACTTCCCCCTGTTGGTTGAGCAGAGGTCCTCCAGAGTTACCGGGATTGATGGCGGCATCGGTTTGGATAAATTCTAGGCGCTTGTCGGGGATACCTACTTGAGCAGAAGAACGGTGTAGGGTGCTAATAATTCCTAGGGTGACGGTGTTATCTAATCCTAGGGGATTCCCTACAGCGATCGCCCAGTCTCCTACTTGGACTTGCTCCGAATCTCCTAAGGAAGCGATCGGTAAATTATTCCCATTAATTTTCACCACAGCTAAGTCTGTCACACTATCAACTCCTTGGACTTTGCCCTCAAAATTTCTGCCATCCTTGAGAATAACAGTCACGCGATCGGCTTGGGCAACTACGTGGGCATTGGTCAGGACGAATCCTGCTTCATCAAATATAAATCCAGAGCCTTGACCTTGGAGTCTTTCCCCTTGGGGGTTGGGGGAAGAAAAATTATCCCCAAAAAACTGTCGAAAGAAGGGATCATTAAAGCCCGGATTAGTCCTCTGGGTAATCGTCCGTTCGGTATCAATGCGTACCACGGCCCCGCCTACTTTATTAACTGCGGCGGTGACAAAGCTGCCATTACTTGCCGGGGCTATGGCTTGAGCCAGAAGCAAATTTGCGGGGATTAAATCTGCTTGAGCCGGAGCGATATTCCCCAAAGCTACTATCACTAGAAGAATGAAAGCGATCGCTTGCGCTGTGGTTGCCACAATCGCTCTAGTAAAAACAGCGAATAACCAAGGTTGGAAGGAAAAAAATCGAGAAAATTGCATAAACTAAATCTTAAATTTATAGTATAACGATCCTATATCATTTGCTAGGTCAAATTGATTCTGGTAAATAATTTCAACCGTCTTCATCAATTCATGTCAGTAGGGTGCGCTAATAAAATGTAACGCACCTCTTTCGATGCGTAACAATCCTGCTGGTGCGTTATGCTTCGCTAACACACCCTACTTGCTGCTGCCTCTATTCTAATATTTTGCTAGTTTATTGACAATTTTCTCTGGGTTTAACTACTCGCCCCAGTTGCCAGAAATGTACCAAGTTAGAGTCCCACCCACGATCGCAATAGCTGCTAACCCCAAGAACACTGCTTGCAGACCATAGAAGGTTTCTGCCACTCCCGCCAACAGTAAAGGCAAACTCAAGGCAATATTCACCGCATTATTTTGTAGCCCAAAAACCTTGCCCCGCAAATCTTCTGGAGTTTCTGCTTGGACGGTAGTTTGCATCGGAATCCCCACCAATGCTCCGAAGAAGCCCAAAATTGTAATCAATCCTAAAATAATTAGCAACTGCACTCGAAATACTGACAATCCAGCTAAGGATAGCCCCAAACCAAGGGAACCCCAGAGGCTGAGGCGAAAGGCAGGAATTTTATGCCCGAAGTTACCCAACAATAAAGCCCCCAGACCCAAACCCAGACCTGCCGCTGCCAACAGGAAGCCAAATTGAGTCGGCTTCATACCCGGAATTAACTGGGCCATGCGGACTGCTAAGACTGCTAGGGCAGCAAAAATTGAGAATAAAATAGTTTGCTGGAGCAAAGCACTCCGTACATGCCGTTGCTGTTTCAGATAGGCGAAGCCCTCTTGTAAGTCTTGCCACACATGGGGTAGTTCGACATCAGGATGGTTGGGAGTTTCCCCTGTGTTCATCCCTAGAAGAATCAGCCCAGCGATGATATAAGCCCCGCCCACGACTAGTTCTTTGCCAAAATCCCATCCCCAACTTTTGAGTAAAACATCTGCAATGCCCAGAACCGGCTCTCCGACAGCAAAGCCAATGATTAGGGAACCCATCATGGTGGTGGTGTAGAGAGAATTTGCTGAGAGTAAGTCTCTTTTTTCCAGAATCAAGGGAATAGTTGATTGTTCAGCCGGGGCAAAAAACTGAGTCAGGGTAGAGACTAGAAAGGTAATCCCTAAGAGCACATAAAAGCCAATAGGCAGGTTAGCGATCGCCCCCCAATCCCTAGTTAGCCATAGGAGCAGAGGCAAGATTAAGACTAGGGTTCCCCGCAGGAGATTTGTGGCCACGAGGACTCCTTTTTTTGACCAGCGATCGACAAATACCCCAGCGATCGAACCAAATAAGACCGCCGGAATAGTAAAGGCAATCATAATTCCCGATACCCAAGCACTAATGGTTTGTCCCTCCGTACCATAGCGGCTGGCAATTAACCCAATCATTAATACCAGATAGACCTTATCCGCTAGCTGGGAGAATACTTGACCACTCCATAGGGCTAAAAAGTTGCGATTTGCTAAAACGGGGAGAAAACCCCTTATTTCTTCTTCGTTGCTCACTACATCACTCACGGTAATTACATTGGCAAGGGAATCAATACTGTCAGGTAATAAGTTCTCCCTAGATAAGACTTTAGGTAAAGTTTCAGGTGATGAGCGATCGGCAGACCCCTGTTCTGTATATTTATCTTCTTTTTCTGCTTCTGAGAGACTCATTCTAGATTCGTTTTAGGTTATAAGGAATTTAAAAAACTAATGTAAAACTTGGTATTTCTAACTTAGTGTTTCTAATTTAGCATTTCTAACTTAGCATTTTTTGGTGGTGGCAAGGGCAACAATACCCGCCACGTTGAACCCCGATCGTTGGAGTATCTCCTTTGCAGCTCGTGCGGTTGCTCCGGTGGTGTAGATGTCATCTAGTAATAAAACTGGATGTTTGAGATGCCTTAAATCCTGACCTTCTCTACCTAATTTAAAAGCAGCTTGGAGATTTATTTCCCGTTCTTGGGCAGATAAGCTAAATTGGGCTTTGGTTTCCTTGACTCGGATCAGGGCTTGCGATCGCAACTCATAGCCAGTGATGCGACAAAAACTCTGGGCTAGTAACTCAGCTTGATTAAAACCCCGCTGCTTTTGCTTCTCTAGGTACATGGGAATTGGCACTACCACACACTTGTGCTTCAGGGGCGATGCCTCCCGCCAAGCCGTGCCTAACCAAGCTCCTAAGGGACGGGCTAATTCTGGATGATTTTGATATTTTAGGGCAGCGATCGCCTGTTTTACAGAACCTTGATAAGTTCCCCAAGTAAATAGGGGCAAGTCCCCTTCCCAAAACTCTTGACAGTTTTTTAACTGATAAGATTGCAGTTGCTTCTGGCAATAACGACAAAAATATTCTCCACCGGAGCGTTGGCACAAAGGGCAAGGGGACTGTAAAAATAGATTAAGCAACCACTGGGAAATATTTTTCATTAGTTGTTATTTTAGTTTTTACTCCTAAAATCCTATCGCTATTGGTATATATTCAATTAATCTTAACTTGCTGTAATTAATCTTGACCCCAACTTGACCTAAGTGGATAACTTATATCGACTAAGCACAATATCGTTGGCATTAGCCTCCCCTGGGGATACAAATACTTACCCCTATTATGATCAGGCGTTTTATTTAAGTCAACTACTGCAAGCCGGCTATCCAGTGGCTGATGGATTTGTAGTGCCGGGAGATGTTCTGTGGCAGTATCTAGAAATCTTAGGAGCATCAGAAACCCTCCTGGCTGAACTCCATGACTCCGATCTGCACCTAGATATCCATCAACCCCAACAACTACGCAATATATCTCAAAGGTTGCGCCAAATAGTTCTCCAAGGAAGCCCCCCAGATATTTGGCTAGAGGCGCTTACCAACTATCTATCTCAGATAACTACACCTTTTGTAGAGTTGCAGCCATTTCTCCAACACAAGGAATTTTCTGCTCCTACCGCCATGCTAGAAACGGTAATCTGTCCTAATAATTCTGAAGCTGTGTTGGTAGGACTACAGCAGGTATGGGGGCAATTATTTCGGGCACGGCACTTATTTTGTTGGCGGCAAGCGGGGTTGAAATTATCTCAGGTGAATTTGGCAGTATTAGTCCAGCCCTTGGGGGATACGATTGTGGCAACCACAGCTTTGATCGCTTCTGGCATAATTACCGCCAGCCCAGAACAGTTAGAAATTGAGTCTACTTGGGGGCTACCTCTAGCTATTTACCGGGGTGAAATATTGCCAGATCAATATCTAGTCAATCCTCAAACCGGAGTTCTCCTCAAACAACACCTAGGAAATAAAACCCGTGCCTACCGCCTCAACCCAGCCCAGCCCTCTTCCCTCGATAGTTATCTTCTTAGCTCAGAAGCTCAGCAGAGCTACAGTCTGAATCAGCGCAATTTAGAGATGTTAATTCAAACTTGTCAGCAACTCCAAAAATTGAGGTATCCCCGTTTTACCCTCGCTTGGCAGATCACTAATCCAGAGAATAATAACTCTGCACGTCTAACCATTACTGCTTTTACTCCTCGATCGCCTCACCTCAATGTCCAAAACAATGTCCAAAATGCCCTACTGCCCCTAAAAGGATTAGCTGTGGCTGGGGGAAAAGTTGCGGCGATCGCCCAAGTAATAGCTACGCCTAAGTTCCCTAGTTCCTTCGCCCAGAACAATAATAGTTGGTCTCTAGGCATGGAAACCTCGTTATTGGGAAAGATTTTGGTGGCAGAAATAGTGCTGCCAGAGTGGTTACCATTTCTGAGGCAAGCGGTAGGGATCATTACTGAGCAGGGAGGCATGACTAGTCATGGGGCAATTATTGCCAGAGAATTGGGCATTCCTTCGGTAGTAGGGGTGGTAGCTGCTACTCAAATAATTCAAAATGGCGAGCTTCTGACTCTAGATGGAAATCAAGGCATGATTCATCGTCAGCAGTATAAAGTCTCTCCGGGGATTTTTCTGAATAGTTCTCTTGGCAATTCCCTTGATAGCTATTTGATACCTGATCCCCCTATTACAAATTCTCCAGATTTAATCAAATTAGATTTTGATGGTTACTTGCGGCCCCAGGATGCTGGTGATAGTTCTCTTGTAGAAAAATTGCACCAAAGATTAGTTAGTCAGAAAGGTAGTCAAAAAATATTGATCGGAGATTTATCTCAGGACTTAATTGGTAATCCAAATAATGTTTTAGATTGGGAGCTAGTTACAACCAACGACTTACCTAGAGTGACAGAACTACTGATAAATCTTAGTCAACCTAGGGGAATTGGGGCTGCCCTAAACCTTTCTGTAGATGGGGTAGGATTGTTACGATCGGAGTTTATTTTAACTGAAATTCTCCAGCACCATAATCTTTCTACTTTTCAAGACATAACCTTTTTAGGAATATCTCCCGAAATAATCCCCAAAATAATCCCAGAGCAAATTCCCAAACAAATTCTAGCTCAAACAATCCAAATTACAGAACCCCTGACTGAACACGTAATCCTAACCTCCCAAGAAGATGTTGAACCATCTCTGCCATCTTTGTCCCAAAAGGTGATTAATGCTCTTGCAGATGTGATTACTGAGTTTGCCGCCGCTTTTGCACCCCGGCCGGTATTTTATCGATCGGCTGATTGGCGATCGGCAGAATTTCCTTCCCTCTTTAGGCGAACGCCCCAAAATCAATGGCAAGAAATCCCAGAAACTAACCCTATCTTGGGTCGCCGAGGAACTTTTCTTTACACCAAAGACCCCCAATTGTTTGATTGGGAATTAGCTGCCCTCCGGGAAGTTCAACAACGGGGCTATGAAAATGTCAAATTAATGCTGCCCTTTGTGCGGACGGTGGAAGAATTTTCCTTCTGTCGGCAGCGGGTAGAGCAGGCGGGGTTATTCCAGCAAGCTCAATTTCAGCTATGGATTATGGCAGAAGTGCCTTCCGTGGTTTTCTTATTGCCTGATTATGTCCGGGCTGGAGTCCAGGGTATTTCTATTGGGAGTAATGACTTGACCCAATTAATTTTGGGTTGCGATCGAGATCATCCAGATATGACTACTACCCTAAATGAATCCCATCCAGCCGTGCGGATGGCCATGAGGCAGCTAATAACTACTGCCAAAAAATTAAATATTCCCTGTTCAATTTGTGGCCAAGCTCCGGTAAATTATCCCGAATTGATCGAAGAATTGGTAGCTTGGGGGATTACTTCTATTTCTGTGGATGCGATCGCAGTTGATATGGTACACCGAGCGATCGTCAGAGCAGAGCACAAACTTTTATTAGAACTAGCCCGCAATTCTCATCCTGACAAATAAAGGAAAATGTAGGCCGTCCCTAATCCTACTGTCCCTAAACCTAATAAACCAACTTTAATACCCACAAAAATTCACCTGCTATTACATCGTCAGAAATCTGGTAGTCCTCAA